>Ga0310696_10002744_pt1 | contig 22801 bp, 12 predicted proteins | sample AusTroGonzalo_MG_4_FD_203885 | JGI IMG/M metagenome (GOLD analysis project Ga0310696, IMG submission 203885) | Bovine rumen microbial communities from tropical cattle in Woodstock, Queensland, Australia - Gonzalo_02 (v2) (version 2) | ecosystem: Host-associated > Mammals > Digestive system >...
TTTCCGTTGTCGTCCTTCTTGAGCAGGTCCGCCTTGAGAAGGAACTTCAGCGTGTCGCTGACTTCGGCGGCCGTGATTTCCGGGCGGCAAGCGTGGGCGAGCGCGAGTGGCTTCGCACCCGGCATCGAGGGTGCCAGTTCACGGATGACCGGATTCTTCCAGTCTTCGAAAAAGCGGAATGCGTCGCCTTCCAGGATTTTGGTTTTGTGGGCTTCGGCAATCGAAAGCATCTTTTTGAAGATTGCTTTTTTGTCGGCGTCCTTTTTCGCATGGTCGAACTTGACCATCTCGGCAAAGTATTCCTGTTCGTAGTCTGCCAGGTGCATTGCCTTTGCGACGCGCTCCACGGCGGCATCGCTCAAGTTGAAACGACCCTCGCTTACGTATTTAAGGTAGACTGGCGAAGAAAAGCCTGCTGCCTGTGCGAACTCCGGCCAAGTAAATGCGGACTTGGCCTTCCTGTCGGCGTAATAGTCCGCGATGTACTGGCGGTAGCTTGCGTATTCTAGTACATCTTTCATTGTTTCCTCCTAACCAAACGGCCTTCCGATTTTATGTTCCGTGCCGTTTTCGTTTTTAATATACATCATAAAAAACAAAAAGTCAATAGTTTTTACAATAAATAATTGCTGTTTTTGCTAAAAAATCGCCATTTGTCAAAAAAGTGTGAAAAATACGCTTGATTTTTACAATAAGAAAATGCAGGAATCCAGTGCTTTGGAACAAAAAAAAGAAAGGCGGGCCGAAGCCCGTCTTCCTTTTCCTCCTACCCCTAGGTTTGAGGAGTTTTTGATGAGAGAGACTCTAGTTCTTGATGCAGCGGACATTCATCATTCGATTAGCCTCGATGATGTACCCTTGCCAATCCCATTTCAAGTTTTTCATGAATGCGATGCTGTACGTCTTATATTCACCATAATGGTAGTATTTGTCAATATCATCTGGCCGGACGACGAAGTCCTCTATGGTAATCGGGCCAAAACCGATTTCCGGGAAGCTATATGTCCCAATATGCGGGTACTCATCCATTGAGACAACATAACCCTGCAATCTATAACACTGCTGTATCAGTTGGAGCCAGTCATTTATATTGGGGATTCTCCATCCATTGGGGCACAGTCCTTGGTAATAGCCCTTTTCGTTCTCGATGGAATCCACTATGGCCACGACCTTTTCAAAGTTGACTTTGCCACTGTCGTTGCTTACAACCGAAGAATCCAGGCCCATCGCTTCGTACCATTTGTATTGGACCAAAGAATTCCAATATGTAGAATCAAGCATATAGAACCATTCCGCAGCATCGCCACGATTGTTGTTAGCATTAAGCCTTTCCTGCTCAGCCTTCATGGCATTGGCGTTAGTGCTGTCCCAAACGGGTGTTATGGTTTCGCTACTATAGGTCAAATTCTCCGCCATCCACGTCTGCACAATATCATTGAAGACAAAGGTGACCGTCTTGTACATTTTCCCGTCGCGTTCGTCAATCATGGTACTATCTGAACGTGAAATATCATCTTGAAGTACACGGAAAGCCGATGCGTTCCAGTTTTCCGACGAACATTTAATCTTTAGCGTCAATTCGGGACCCAGGAATTCAATCTCTAGCGAATCCCCTTCCTTTTCCGCCGTGCACTTGCCCAGTCCATAGAGACTCGAAAGGAAGTTGCCGAACATGATTCTGTCTTTTTCGTTGAGCTCCTTGCTCTTTCGCCCATGCCAAATCCAAGGACTCATGTCCTTTTTGCAGTTGTTCCTGACCGAGTCGGGAACATCGGCAAACGATCCCTTCGTAGTGAAAACATTCACTGCTTGCGGATCGATACACGCATCGTAGTCAGTGAAGATACTCACGAAATACACGGCATCCATTTCTTCGTCATAGAATTTAATCGATTCTTTGCCTTCATAGACAAATGCTTTGTCGTAAAAACCGAAAGCGTCCATGACATCGCGGTCAGCCTGCTGCTTGGCGGCTCCAAAGGTCATTCCCTGCTTGACCAAATAAAGCAAGCGGGATGCTTCCAGGGAACTCATCACATTAATAGAGATTTGTTCAGTTTCGCGCAAATCAACCACGGCATGGTACAAGTCCCAGGAGGCACTATCCCGCAAATAGACGATATCCTCGTCTTGCGAGGTCCACCAATTTACATTTGCAAAAGGAGACAACTCAAGCAATACATAGTGGCTGTTCAACGAAACACTATCGAACGAGAACATGCCCGAGGTGTCTGTAAGCGAACTGTAAAAGACATTTCCCGTCGCGTCGAATGTCACGGAATCAAGCTCTACCATCCTTACCATGTATCCTTCCTGAAGAGTACTCGAGATTATCGACGAATCCGAGGACCCTTCGTAAGAAATACGCACGGAATAACCTATCAGGTTATTGAAGGCATAAATGCCCTGTTCTTCTTCGGTACCGCCACGACCAACATTTATTGGCGAATTGGCATCTTCGGAACAGCCCGAATATATCATAAGAAGCGCAAACGCCATCATCAAGCAGAATGCCGCCTCGATAAAATCGGCCACCATCATGTTTCGATTTATTTTTTTCATGATATCCTCCTAACCCTTTTTATTTAAATGTTTATTTGTCATCGGAAAGAACTGCATATTCAAGCGATACACTTCTTCCGTCGCATCATCTTCTCTTGCAATCGCGATGATGCGTTTGCGGCACTCGGCAATTTCCTGAACGATTTTTTCGTAGGCTTCACGCGTAATGCCAAGCGTAAGTCCCGAAAAATGTCGTTCGTCCTGGGACACGCCCTCGATAGCGTCTAGCGCGAACTCGCCCATCTGGCGGTGCAGCGTACGGACCGCTACCGGAGTCGCCTTCATGGGCCCCGTTGTCACGGATTTTTCCGTCTGTACATAATTCCCGTCTTTGTCCTTTTGCAATAAATTCGCCTTGACCAAAAAATTCAGCGACTCCGTCACTTCGGCGGCAGTAATTTCTGGGCGGCAAGCACGGGCAAGAGCAAGCGGTTTTGCCCCTGGCATCGAAGGCGCCAGCTCGCGGAGCACCGGATTTTTCCAATCCTCGAAAAAGCGGTAGGAATCAGCTTCTATGATTTTTACCTTGTGCGCAGCGGCAATCGCAAGCATCTTGTTGAAGAAAATCTTTTTTTCTTCGTCCGTCTTAGCGTGGTCAAAGCGGACCATCTCACAAAAATAATCCCGTTCGTATTCCACAAGGGACATCGCAGAAGCGACGCGGAGCGCAGCCTCCTCGCTCAAGTTGAAGCGACCTTCGCTCACGTACTTAAGGTAAACAGGCGAAGAAAAGCCCGCCATCTCGGCGAACATCTGCCAAGTAAACGCGGACTTGGCTTTTTTATCGGCGTAATAGTCCGCAATGAACTGCCGATAACTAGTGTATTCTAGTACATCTTTCATTGTTCCTCCTAACAAACGGCTTCATAAATTCACGCCCTGCAAAAAAGCGTCACGCCGTTTCATGATTCAAATATACTATCAATTTTCAAAAAAGTCAATAGTTTTTACAATATAAAATTTAGTTTTTTTTTCAAATTTTATCATTTTTACAAAAAATCAATAAAAAATCAAGCTTTTTTCACAATATAGAGAGATAGTCAACAGTCATTACATCAACCGGTTCACCAACCTTAATCCGCCATGACGCTCCGCCCCCAACAACTAATGACCAATGACTAACGACTAATGACCAAAAACAAAAAGAAGGCGGGCCGAAGCCCGTCTTCCATTCCTCCTAACAAAAAGGGAGAGAGAGATTAGTTTTTGATGCAGCGGACCGGATCGGTCCCATTAAAGAATCCAGTGTCAACATCTCCGTATTCATCCCATGGTAAAGTTCCATCGCCAGAAGAAGATTCGGCAGAGTTTGTTACAGACAGATGCGTTTCATAAACCAACATGTTATAAAAATTAGAATACAAACCGTTGACCCTTTCAGGCACAGCAACAAACCCGCCCCCCCATTCCTCAAACATCAACGAAGACTCACTCGGATCATAACCTCTCACAAGCAACGTACCCGCATATCCGAAACCGCTGCCGGAAACATCCACAAGCGAACCTCCTTGGGCATGCACATTTTCTTGCAAAATAGCCCAATCATCTTTATTGGGGAGTCTCCACCCATCAGGACACACGCCTTGATAAATGACAGGTTTTGATTCAGGAACAATCCGAGATACGTCCAAACGACTGCGACCATACTTTTCTCTGCAGTAATCGTACAAGTATTCTATGGTATCAAGAGCAACGCACTCACCAGTTGTTGATTTTACAGAACAAAACCCTATAACTCCATCTGGGTATTTTACAAGAAATTCATAAGCGTCCGAAAGCTTACATCTATCTTCTACAACTACAGTATCATAGGATTCGATATATTCATCCCGCACCGCATCATATACCACATTCCTTACAACATCCGTCAAGTCGATATCGGACCAGCCAAGATTCATCGCAGCCTTCCACGTATAATAACGGCCGTACACCTCGCAGGAAGGGTCCAAATCCATGCATGCTGTACCTTTGAGCAAATTATTCTTTAATGCACTATCAGCATTCGAAGAAGTCGTATCCGCATAATTCAGGTTTTCAGCCATCCATGTCTGCGTAACATCACCCCAATTATACGTGACAGTCTTGTACGTTTTACCATCACGATTATCGACCATCGTTCCATTCGTATATTCAATCTTTTTCCATCCCGGTTTCCATTTATTGGAATGACAAACTATTGAATAAATTTCATAGCCCAAAGGATTCTTTAAAACATGATTTTCATTTTCTCGAGATTCCGTACAGCGTCCTAGACCTTCATTATGGGCAAAATAACTAATCTGATAATCAATAAACTTGATCGTATTTTCGTATATCCGTACTGCGAGGTCCCCAAAGCCAGCAACAGCGGCAAACGGCACCCCATAAAGTCGTCTTATGAGAAAAGGACTAAGAATAGTTCCGCGGCTCGTCGCAAAATGCATTACCCGCAACACATAAGACAACTCGCCATTTACACTTTCCAAACTTTCAAAATCGGCCAAATCCTCATAAATACCTAAACTATCAAGGACATCGAGTTCCGCTCTTCTACATGCCGAGTCAAAAGGCATTCCTTCTGCAAAGTATTGTTTCACCAACGGGACTTTCATATCCGATAACGAATTAACACTTATTTCTTGATATTTCCGCAAATCAATGATCGCACTTAACGGAATTCGATATTTTTTTTCCCAAATGAATAAAGAATCTAGCGGCCTTCCCCATATATACTTAGAACATCTATCGCCGATGCAGGAATCCCGTACATCAACAAGCACATACGGGCTGTTAAAATCAATTTCTTTGAACGCAAAATGACCATCAGCATTATCTACCGTATCAACGAGAAAGCGCCCCGTCGTATCAAGAGTCAATGAATCCAGTTCATAAACAACTACAACAGATCCCTCAGCAGCTTTTAAAAATTTACCTTCATTTAGATCTGCATCTGTTGGACTGTCTCCATCCATCTGTAAATTCAGCAAATTCGGATACACGTCACCCGCTTGGCCCGCCAAGGCATACACGCCCTGCTCCTCAGCAGCACCGCCATGAGCTCCGTCTATCGGAGAATTGTCTTCGGAACAGCCCGAATATATCATGAGAAGAGCAAACGCCATCACCAAGCAGAACGCCGCCCCAATAAAATCCGCCACCAGCATTTTTCGATTAAACTTTTTCATGATTTCCTCCTAGTCCTTTTTGTTTAAACTTTTGTTTGTCATCGGGAAGAACTGCACGTTCAAGCGATAGACTTCGTCTGTCGCAGGTTTACGTGTTGCAATCGCAATGATGTCCTTGCGGAACTCGGCAATTCTCTGCACGATTTCTTCGTACGCTTCGCGGGTGATGCCAAGCGTAAGGCCCGAAAAATGGCGTTCGTCCTGCGGCACGCCCTCGATAGCGTCAAGCGCGAACTCGCCCATCTGGCGGTGCATTCCGCGGACCGCAAGCGGCGTAACATCCATCGGTCCGGTCGTTACGACTTTATCCGTTTGTGTGTAATTGCCGTTTTTATCTTTCTTGAGCAAATCCGCCTTGACCAGAAAGTTCAGCGATTCACTGACTTCGGCTGCAGAGACTTCCGGGCGGCAAGCGTGTGCAAGCGCCAAGGGCTTTGCGCCGGGCATCGCGGGAGCCAGTTCACGGAGCACCGGATTTTTCCAGTCTTCGAAAAAGCGGAACGATTCGCCTTCCAGGATTTTAGCCTTGTTCCCATCCGCAATCGTAATCATGTTGCTGAACGCCGCCCGCTTTTCGGTATCGTTCTTCGCGTGGTCAAACTTGACCATTTCGACAAAGAACTCGCATTCGAAATCCGCAAGATGCATGGCCTTTGCCGTGCGCGCAGCAGCCTCTTCGCTCAAGTTGAAGCGACCCTCGCTCACGTATTTAAGGTAAACCGGCGACGAGAATCCCGCCGTTTTGGCGAACTCCTGCCAAGAGAATGCAGACTTCGCCTTGCGATCGGCGTAGTAGTCGGCAATATACTGGCGGTAGTCCCTGTATTCAAGTATATCTTTCATTTTTCCTCCTAACGCTCGGCCTTTTTCTAGAACTTTTTGGAAAGGTTTCATTAGCAGGCCGTTTGTCGATATTCTAAATATACTCCATTGTTTTAGAAAAATCAATAGTTTTACAATATATTTTATCAAATTTTATTGAATTTTCAATAATTTTTCAAAAGAATTAAAAAATTCATCATTTCTACAATATGAAGGAGTATAAAAAGCGACAAAATAATCGCGAACCGTTACACAAGCACCAACCGTCACCCAAACGCAAGGAACACCCAAAAGGTACAACAGTCGCGAACCGCCGCAAGATGCCAAAATTGCGGCTTTTCGTACAAACTCTCGTCAAAAACATGTGAAAACGGCATTTGAACACCCCTAAACCGCAAAATTACGTACTAGCAGAGGCAAAATCGGCGCTCAAGTACGTAAATCAAAATGCTTACTTTGTTCATTACGTACTTCGAGTGGAAATTTGAGACGTTCAGTACGTAAAAAAATTGTTTTTTGCTAGCACAATTGGGCAAAAAAGCCCATTCAGGTCAATTTCGGTCCGTTTTTCCCACCCAAAAACCGCGAAAACGACATTTTGGCCCTCAGAAAAATGCAAATTACGTACTAACTGGGGTAAAAACGCAGCCCAAGTACGTAATTTTAAAAAATGGCCTTTTTTTGTTACGTACTGCGAAGGGAATTTTACGGCGTCAAGTACGTAAACACCAATTTTTCTTGAAAAACTGCATTTTTTTAGAAGCGGCTACGTCAAAACAAATCCTGAAAGACGCAAAAAAAAGCCGGCACCCGTAAGGCACCGGCTTCATCATCCACAATTCAGTAATTTATTTCACCATGATTACGCGAGATTGCGCGCCAGCACGGACAATGTATTTGCCATAGGACGGAACTTCGAAATTCGTAGTCTTTTCGCCCGCAGCAGCCTCCAGAATTTTCTTGCCCAACATATCGAACACGGCAACCTTGGAGCCATATTCAACATTAGTCACAGAAATCTTCTTGCCATCAACCGCAACATTCATCGCCGGGGCTTTAATTGTCGCAGGAGCAACCGGCTTCTTATCGTCAATTGGGTCGTCAGAAGCAGATTTGGAGAGAGAGAGGAACCGACTACCAGGAACTGATCTAACAGTTGTTTTAATGCCTTCTTTACCTGTTTTTGATGAGATAACGTAGAACTTACGAGTAGTCTTATCAACAAACGCTCTATCAGCCTTACCATCACCATCAAAATCACCTACAAGGACAACTGGATTCTTAGCATTCGTCAACTCAGCCCATGTCGCATTTCTTCCATCAGGGAAAGCCGTCACTCGATTTAGGCTTCCATAAATACGCCATTCACCACTAGACGTATTCACCTCAACCAAGTCAAATACGCCATCACCATCATAATCACCAGCTAGCGGTTGCATATTTTGCTTCGTTCCCTTTGGATGCGCAAAATTATCTATATCAGCCTTCTTTTGCCATTTCCACCCGCCTTTACCTCTACAATCGACAGTTCGAGTATCGCTACCATTACAAGTCCACTGCCAACGCCACTTCACCTTTTTGTCGCCTCCCGCTGCTCGGGTTGATAAAGAGGTCCATCGGCCATTGCTATAAAAGGCACGATCCGTGATTCCATCCCCATCAAAATCACCCGGTACTACAATATCAGAGCTGCCCATATTCTTCCACTTCCAACCATAATTAATCTTGGTCGTCCCAAGGACTGTATAAAAACCTTGACTGACATTGGAATTCAATGATGTGGTTGAAATAATATACCATTGCGAACCATTGTAGATAGCTCTATCATCTAGACCATCACCATTATAATCGCCAACAACGATTTTAGATTGAGACCCCAATTTATCCCATTTCCACCCCCACGGAATATAATTGGGCTTCGAACTCGAAGAACCGATTCCTTTTTTCTGATCCGCACTTGAATAAATATACCATTTTCCGTTCTTCTTATTCACAGCGCCAATATCCGTTTTGCCATCACCGTCATAATCACCAGTAACAACTTCATAATCGGAATTCATATCAGAGATAAGTACCTCCCCAAATCCTTCACTTTTACAAACACCCTTCCAATTAATATAACAGCTATTTCGACTGGAATATATATACCATTTTTTTGTTGAACGATCAACCGCACCTAAATCAGAAATTCCATCACCATCATAATCACCCGTGAAGTAAGCAATGTCCGCACTCTCGCTTACGCCTTTTGGGAATTTAAATCCCAAAGGAGAATACTCTATCGTTTTATCAACCCACGTCCCGCCAATATACAATTGCCACATCGGCCAATATCCATGAAGAATGCCATCCTCACATTTATTAAACCTATTTTCTACTTTGCTAAGAGTAGAACATGTTGTATCCCAATCCGATTCATTCTTCTTTTTACATTCTTGCCATTGATCATAGAAAAGATGACAAGTAATATGAAATTGATACGTGTCATTATCTAATGTAGTTATGCTTCGATTAAGAGCTTGTCCTGGAACTTTATTATCCGTTTGTCCATCTAGGTACGGAGCAGGAAACGATATTAGATAGCCGTCATTTTTGACATAACCATACAAATCGCCGGAGACACCTATGTTATGAATAAAATTATATTTATAGGCATCCGGTAGATCACCCTCATAAAGATTCTCACTATTTTTTCTCTCCCAAACTAATCCATCCCTAGATTCAAATTTGGTTATATGATTTTTTTCGTCAAACCGCTCACCCAAAAGTTCATAAACATTCCACAGATACCCATTGATAGCCCACATTTGCAAAACTTTTTCATCATCATTCCATCTTACATCCCCCCAACTATACCAAGTTTTAGAAAATGACTTTTGAACACCTCCTTCTTTATAAGAAGCATTCATATACGAATCGTCATTCAACTGCGTAAGATCCGAAACAGTAGTAAATCTTATTTCATTATCATACGCAGCCGTTGTTTTAGGAACACCAACCGACACCCTATACCATACCCAAAAAGCACCGGGAACCTTAACTATAGTTGTCATACCAGCCCCCCATCTCCACTGCATCCCCTTTGGGGGTTTTTCCCCTAGTATAACTTTGGGCGTACCACCATTTGCAATCTCATTTTCCCATTTATCCACCCCCTCTGCCGTTTTTACATATTTAAAATACGGTCCTTGAACATAATTCGACCTCGCCAAATACACCACAGCTCGTCCTGCTTCAACACCAGTATAAAGCATATACCAATAACCATCATCACCATAAACAACGGACGGATCACAAGCACTTTCTTCTACAGCAGGATTTTTCACATGCATTACAACTCTTGGAGCCGACCAATTAACCCCATCTTTAGAAGAACGATATCGAATATGATCGGTTGGTTTAAATACATTTTCGCCATTATATATTTGATCGTACTCGGTAATAAAATTGTCTGATTCTTGCCCATTAGAGCAATAAAATTGATGATACACACCATTAAAGTAGACAGTTGAAGGGGCTGACGCAATCTTTATCTGCACTTTTTCTTTATAACGACTATTCAACCCATCCAATGGAAATGGCATGTACGCAAACATAGGTTCACTAACAGTAACACCAGCCGAGTTGACGAATGCCATACATAATGACGCTACGGTCAATAAAATTATAGATAATCTTTTTAGCATAATACCTCCTTTTTTGGTTTTAGTAAACAAATAAAATAAATAAAAACATCCACACAATACTTTTTTTTCAAATATTTTACATGCACATTCAAAATAAAATGAACAAAACAAGTTAAAAAACCATTTCATATCGCAAACTAAAATTTTACTTTACATTTAATTTTCTAGGCACCACGTATTCAATAGAAAAACAAGATTAAAATTTCATAATTCTGCCGTAAACGGATGTACGCACCAGCCACAAAGCACAATCTCCATAATTTAAATCTCTTTGACGCAGGGATACAGTTCAGTCAACAAAACTGCATAGTCGGCATCCTACTATATTTATCCCATGGACTTTTTCACAAAAATCGACATTCCCGCCACAGATTGGCAAATCGACTACAATTCGCACGTTGCTTTTTTCGGGTCGTGCTTTGCCGACAATGTTTCCGCACAATTTGCAGCACGTAAATTCAAGGTTCTCACCAATCCTTTCGGGACTGTGTATAACCCGCTCTCGATAGCAATGCAAATCAAAGCGATTGCGAACGGCAAAAAATTCGGAGGCCCGGAAGTCTTCCAGGACATGCGATCGGACTGCACGGAAAGTTTCACCGAGAAGCCAAGCGACACAGGGTTCAACGCCGAGCGTTGCGGCGCCCCGTGGCACTGTTGGGATGCGCACGGTTCACTCTCGGCAGCAACTCGCGAAGAATGCATTACGAAGCTGGACGGAGCCGCAGACCAAGCACGGGAGTTTTTGCAAAAAGCCGATGTCGTGTTCATCACGCTAGGGACCGCATTCGTTTATTTTTTGAGAAAAAGCGGAGTCGCCGTTTCGAATTGCCACCGGCAAAATCCTAATTTGTTCATACGCAAAATGATTTCCGTGGACCACGCAGCCGAAGCGCTGAAAAGCATCGTGCATGATTTACAGAAGATAAAATGCGACTGGATCGCTTCGCCAGGCTCCCACGCTTCGCTCGGAGTAAGTGTAGCCCGCAATGACGAGCAAAGGGAGAAACACGAACTTCACATAGTCTTCACGGTTTCGCCGCTCCGGCACTTGAGCGACGGCGCGCACGAGAACACGCTTTCGAAATCGACGTTGCAGTTGGCGATAGAAAAAGTCATGCGGGAAATCGACACGACCCCTGCGGAGTCCCGCAACGACAAGTCCAAGATTTCTTCGGAGCCTTCCACCCCCTGCGATGACAGGACCAATAACGCCGCAAATTCTTCAACTCCATTAGTCATACCGACCGTCCACTATTTTCCAAGTTACGAAATCGTGATGGACGAACTGCGCGATTACCGTTTTTACGACAGCGACATGGTTCACTTGTCCAAAATAGCGGAAAATTATATTTTCGAACGCATGGCAGAAACGTATTGCACCGAAGAAACTCGAGAGAACATTCACAAGGTGGAAAAGTTCATGAAAAGCGTAAACCACCGCATCGTCGATGCGCAGGCACCCGCCGCCCGCAACTTCGCACAAAAGATTCTCGCACAGGCAGCAGAACTTGAAAACCAAATCGCTGGACTGGACTTAAACGAAGAACGCCAACGTTTTGCCGACGCAAACATTTAGACCATTACAACGAATTTTCACATGCAATTCGCGACATTCATGTTTTTAATGCTTATTTTTAGCAGCGATAAATATAAGGGGTAGTTCAAATGAAATCAAAAAATTCCCTATTTGGATTTTTAATTAGCGCAGCGCTACTAAACGCAGGCCTCACGAGCGCCTTCGCCGCAGACGAGACCATCCGCTCTTTAGCCGAAGAACGCGGACGTTTTATCGGCACCATTTTGAACAGCGAATGGTTCAACGATAACATCGAACCGGAATTCGAGCAAATTCACAAGACGCAATTCAACGTAGTCGTTGCCGAAAACGAAATGAAGTTCGACGCGACCGAACCGAAAGAGAACGAGTTCAACTACACCAAGGGCGACAAGATGATTGCATACGCACAGGCAAACAACATACGCGTGCGCGGTCACGCCCTCGCCTGGCACAGCCAAGTTCCCGGCTGGGTAAACGATTACAAAGGGCAAAAAGAGAAACTGCTCAAGGTTCTCAAAAACCACATCGACAGCGTCGTCGGGCACTGGAAAGGTAAAGTCGCCGAATGGGATGTTGTAAACGAAGCCGTGAACGACGAGTATAACGCCGGTTGGCGTAGCCAAGGTTCCGTATGGTACGAGGGCATCGGCGCCGAGTTCCTGGACTCCGCTTTCGTGTGGACGCACGCTATCGATCCCGATGCAGAACTTTGCTACAACGACTACTCCCTCGAATGGGGCATGCGCGAAAATTCCAAGGCCAGTTTTGTCGTGGAACAGGTCAAGCGCTGGAAGAAAAACGGGATCCCCATCACTTGCGTGGGCACGCAGACACACATCGAAATTGCGCACGAGACCACACCGCAGAACGTACGCGATTTTGCGAAGGCTCTTGCCGAATTGGACATCACGCTGAATATCACCGAACTGGACATCGGTTTCCCGAAAGGTTCGGCGGGCAGTCTCGGAGCCGCTGACTACGCCAAGCAAGGCCACTTGTACCGTCAATTCATGGACGTGTTCCTCGAAGAACCGAACATGGGCGAATTCGTCATCTGGGGATTGACCGATGCACACAGTTGGTTGGACGAGCAGCAGGGCAAAACAGAAGGCCTCCTCTACGACAAGCAATACAAGCCGAAGCCCGCCTTCGACAGCATTATGGTAAGCCTCAAATCGCACCCGGCATCCGAAGTGAAAACGCCCTACACGTTCAAAAAAGACTCCATTCCAAGCGATACGACGGTTCGAGACACGACTGTAAAGGATACGACCGTTCGAGACACAACAGCAAAAGACACGAGCAATGCCATCGTGAAATTCGCAGGCTTGCAGAAGCTGTCCATGCAACTCGCCGGACGCACGCTCTTTATTACAGGCACAAGTGCAAAGCCATCCACAGTAGAACTATTCGACATGCAAGGCCGACCCGTATTTAGCACCAAGTGCGAAAAAGGCTTCATCGATTTGAAGCACACCGCAGAAGGTCTATATGTAGTGCGAATCCGCACAGGCTCGACAAGTTACATGCAACGAATCGCCATTAAATAGAATTACATTTATACGAGATATCGTTAACAACAGCTATAAAAAAGAACCCAGCATAAGCCGGGTTCCTTATAAAAATATTTTGTTGAAATTAAAGACCCGCATCAGCAAGTTGTTGCGGTAAAATATAATTCCTATAAACAAGCAAAGCCATATCATTACTCAAATTTTTTCTAGTCGCGCCCTGGATTGGCAAAGTCCCATTTTCAAACACGGCCGCACCATAAGTAACCACACCAATATCATTATTATCACTTTTTATATTACATGTCACATCAACATCAGCTCGACTTAAACCATGATTATGTACTGCTTTATGAAATGGTTTCATATCATGATACCTACAATTACCAAATCCATCACAATCACGGACGCAAGCGACATACATATGAATATAATTCGCCCCATAATACCAACACCATTCATCCGTATCGTTGATACACAGAATTCCATTTGCTAATGGATTAGTCTTCCTCATGAATATTGTCATACTGCCACCACCTTTATACTTACCATCAGCATGATCTACCCATGACGAAATATTGATTTTATATTTATTATCATCATAAAAACTAGACACATCACTAAATTCGTCCCCAGATTTACGCAACTCCAAAGATTTTTCCGAAGCAGTCACGTCCTTAAACTCAGTCGGCTCATATTTTAAAAAGCTCAAATCCATTTTATTTTGGGTATCGCTTGTAGAAGCAACTGAGTTATCCAAGCTAGCATCAGAGCAGCCCATCACGGCCGCCGCCAAAAGTGCAGCAGACAAAGTAATTTTCCTCATTTTTCCTCCTTATGTTAAATGAGTGATACAAAATTACATTTAAAAACAGTTATTCGCACATACAAAAAAAATGAGCCGCAACAAAAAGTCGCGACCCATTTTCCTCCTAACGAAACACTCCAAATCAGCCAGAGCGATTAGTTTTTGATGCAACGGACAACGAACAAATAAGAGTCAAAAAAGTGGAAACTGTACTTTTTAGTAGACCAAGTTGTCAAGGAGGGTGGTTGTTCATTCATGCCAACGCGGACAAAACTACCATCTTGATCCATAATCGAGGCATATTCATAATAACCGTATGTTATCATGTTCGGCATAGGCACTCCCGGACCATAGGATTTCACAACCTTTCCTTCAATATCCCCAAAGCCACTCGCATCAGCGTCCTTTAACGAGACTCCTTGACTTGCCATGTTTTCAATCAAGAGGTCCCAATCAGCTTTATTGGGAATTCGCCATCCATCTGGGCACACACCTTGATGAGCAGCAATTTCCGATTCAGGGATAACGCTCGAACTATCAAAATAGATTCCATTTGTATACCTACGGTAGCAATACTCCCACAACGTTCTTGCCGTATCCAGTTCATAACATTCACCCGCTTCAGTTCTAATCAAGCAATATTCAATCCTATTACTTTCATCTTCATATGCACGCAAATCATCCCTAACTGTCAGGCACCGATCTTCTACAATCTCCGTTTTTAACATCATGTCCGGATTTCCCAACACACGGTCATAAACATCGGCTTTCAACTTAAGAGAAGATTCATCAATATTCATAAACGCAGTCCACTTGTAAAAACGGCCCAGTTTTTCGCATGACGGATCGTATTCCCAGCAGTTCGTTTTTCCAAGCAAATTATTTTTCAAGGTACTATCAACACTTGAAGACGTCGTATCTGCAAAATTCAGATTTTCGGCCATCCACGTTTGCGTGACATCACCCCAGTTATACGTAACAGTCTTATACGTTTTTCCATCGCGATTGTCCACCATCGTTCCACTTGTGTATGGAGTCTTTTTGGAATCAATCACCCATTTTTTAGATTGGCAGGCGACCGTAAACTTGGGCAATTCATAAAATTCACGAATCGCAATCGTATCCACTTCGTTTTCACGCAATTCTGTACATTGTCCCAAGCCAACCTTATGCGCCAAATAGCCAACCTCATATTCGAACAACTTTATAGTATTCAGATAATATTGCTGCATTTCTTCTGACGCAGAGAATCGCGACAATGGAGCAAAATAAACTTCCTTATAGATCCAGGTAAAATTATAACCAAAATATTCATTTTTTTCCTCATCTTCAACTTCACGCCCCAAATCGTCGAGTTCAGAAAGCTCCAAGTACAAAGCCCTTACATAATTCAATTCCTCATTTTCGTTTTCGAGGTCTTCAAAATTCCCTAGATCTTCGTAAACGCCTATATTTTCAAGAATGTCCTGTTCGGCCTTTTTGCTTGCCTCCGCAAATGACATCCCTTCGGCAAAATACGCCTGCACTAGCGGGACCTTTTTTTTGGACAACGTATTGACGCTTATCTTCTTGTACTTTTTCAAGTCAACAATAGCGCTCATCAAAACCGAATATTTTTCCATTCCATATACACTTGCTCCGGTTGAATCATGTTTCACAGGAAGATGGGTCGTAAAGCCCCACGCACCAACACGCTCACGGCAATTTTTGGTGATGCATGAATCAAGCGTTTCAACCAATACATACGGGCTATTCAAGGCAAGCCCCTCGAACGAAAAACGGCCTTCATCATTATCAATCGTATCTACAAACGTACGACCTGTGGCCGCAAGAGATGACGAATCCAGTTCGTAAATAGTCACGACCGTTCCTTTCGCAGCATACAGGGAACTTTCGTCATTTTGGACATTTGCCGAGCCGTCAGCTACCTTCGCAAGCAACTTGGGATACACATCGCCCACGCGACCAGTCAAAGCGTAAACGCCCGTTTCCTCAACAGTGCCTCCAGCAACATCGTTTCCCGAATTAGTTTCCGAACACGCCGCAAACACAAGGGCAAGCAACGCAGCTATTTTACAGACAAACAGTCCACTAATTTTAGAGTAATTCATATTGTCCTCCTACGCTATTTTTTTAATTCCTGTTTTTGTGTCAGCGGGAAAAGCTGCATATTCAGACGATAGACTTCGTCTATTGCGGCATTTTTTCTCGCGATGGCGACGACTTTTTTACGGCAATCGGCAATTTCTTGTACGATTTCATCGTAGCCTTCTTTAGTGATGCCGAACGTAACGCCGGAAAAATTTCGTTTATCCTGAGCCACGCCTTCAATTGCGTCAAGCGCAAGTTCGCCCATTTGGCGGTGCATCGTACGGACAGCTACCGGAGTCACGCTCATCGGGCCCGTTGTCAAGGATTTATCCGTTTGTACGTAGTCGCCTTTATCGTTTTTTTTAAGGAATCCGCCCTTGACGAGAAAGTTCAGCACATCGCTGACTTCGGCGGCGGTAATATTCGGACGGCAAGCATGCGCGAGTGTAAGCGGTTTTGCTCCAGGCATCGATGGGGCAAGTTCACGAATAACGGGATTTTTCCAGCTTTCAAAAAAGCGGAACGCATCGCCTTCTATAATTTTTACCTTGTGCGCATCGGCAATCGAAAGCATTTTGTTGAAAGCGTTCTTCTTGTCGACATCCTTTTCCGCATGGTCGAACTTGACCATTTCTGCGAAATATTCTTTTTCGTAATCGGCGAGGCGCATGGCATCGGCAACGCGGACAGTCGCGGATTCGCTCAAGTTAAAGCGACCTTCGCTCACGTATTTCAGATAAACACGCGAAGAGAAGCCAGCTTCGTTAGCGAACTCTTGCCAAGTAAATGCAGATTTCGTCTTTTTATCGGCATAGTAATCTGCAATATACTGGCGATAGCTCGTATATTCTAAGATTTCCTTCATTTTTCCTCCTTACGGCAATCATTTTGGCAGCTCCTTTTTTTCGAGCGTACCCTGATAAGCGAACTGCGGATTTCATGTCCGCCTCGTTCTTGATGATAAATATACACCTATTTCCAAAAAAGTCAATAGTTTTGCAACACAAAATATCAATTTTTACAAAAATTTTAATGATTTTGCAAAAATCAATAAAATTTTAATCATTTTTCACAACACAAGCATATTATATTTTAAAAAAGGAGATGCCCGATCAAGTCGGGCATGACAATGTCAATGAAATAATTGGATCCTATCGATTTCCCAGCTCGGTGGTTCGACAAAAAGGTCACTGAGCTGGTATGCTGAGCTTGCCGAAGCACTGCCGAAGTGCACAAACCAGTTCATCAACCTAAACCGGGGTGACAAAATAAATCATGAAATAACAGGATGGAGCAAGTCCCAACCGTGACGTTCGCCTTGGGGCAAACTCGCCTTTTGAGGTTGTCTCCGCTCGTTGTCCAGAATGACGAAATGCGAGAATGGTGGCTCGACGGCCGCAACGACGTTTTATTCGGGATGTTTTTATTGCAAGCCTTGAGCCTCGCGCATGCGACGGCGGGCACGGGAACCCGGGCGGTTACGACGATGGTGACGACCGCCGTTCTGCGGCTGCGGCGTGTTGCCTGCTGGAAAATTCACGTTCTGAGAGCGTCCGAACGGTCGCGCAGTTGACATGGCATGCGAGTTCTGTGCATTTACGTTCTGCGTATTTCCAGCATTTGCACTACGTGCATTTTCGCGATTTTCATTGCGGTTGTCCTTACGACCACGTGCGCCGCGATTGTTGCGGGTTTCCTCAGCACGTGCCTGCGCTTCTTCGCGGGACATGCGACCACGAGAATTGCGCATCATGCTTTCGGCAGTTTCTTTCTGCGGAGGTGGAAGTTTCTCGTAAACGCTTTGGTCGCCCTCCGGGATTTTCACGCGGGTCAGCTTTTCGATAGCGCGCAAATCGGATTCTTCGTCCGGCGAGCAGAACGAAATCGCCACACCATCCTTCCCCGCGCGGGCCGTACGGCCAATGCGATGCACGAACGTTTCGTGCTCATTCGGCAAATCGTAATTGAACACATGGCTCACATCATCCACGTCAATACCGCGAGCCGCAATGTCTGTGGCGACAAGCACTCGAATTTGTTCGCACTTAAAGTTTCCGAGAGCTTCTTGACGGCGGTTCTGGCTCTTATTTCCGTGAATGGCAGCGCACTTGACACCCGCCTTTTCGAGAACACGTACAATTTTATCTGCACCGTGCTTGGTACGGCAAAATACAAGCACTTTCTTCATCTCAGGATGCTCCGCCAAAAGTTCCTTGAGCAAAGCACCTTTACGGCGTTTGTCGATGCGGTAAAGTTCCTGACGAATGCGTTCAATCGGAGTGCTCTGCGGAGCAACTTCCACACGCACCGGATTCGGGCGCAGAATCGTCGCGGCGAGTTTCGAAATTTCATCGGGCATCGTCGCACTAAAGAACAAATTCTGTCTATCCGGCGGAAGCATCGCCACAACCTTGCGAATGTCATGGATAAAGCCCATGTCCAGCATGCGATCCGCTTCGTCTAGAACAAAGAATTCCAATTTTTTCAGCGATATAGCTTTCTGCCCAATCAAATCGAGCAACCGTCCTGGAGTCGCCACAAGCACATCGACTCCGCGAATTAGTTTATTCTTTTGCGGTCCATCACCCACACCGCCGAAAATGCACGTTGTCGAAATCGCCGTGAACTGCGCATATTCCTTGAAGCAGTCTTCCACCTGAATCGCAAGTTCACGCGTCGGTAAAAGAATCAACGCGCGGCAGGTCTTCGGCGAGCGGAACTTTCCAGAATCCAGCAAACGCTGCAATATCGGAAGAGCAAATGCCGCCGTTTTCCCCGTACCCGTTTGCGCAATTCCCAAAAGGTCCTTGCCTTCGAGCAGGCTCGGGATAGAACGTTCTTGAATCGGAGTCGGAGTTTCGTAACCCACAGCGCGAACCGCACGCTGCAACGGATTTGCCAAAGGAAGTTCTTCAAATTTCATATTGGCACAAAGATAGAAAAAGAAAAAAACGCGCTACAACACAGTTTAACGCCTGCAGCGATTCATTCCACCATGGGCTGCATAAAAAGCTTTCTTGTCTTCGTACATGCGGGCATCGACGATATTGATGAAAGTATCGACACTTTCCATCTTCATATCGAACTTGTGGAATCCGATAGAAACAGAAAGTACGTAAGGCTTCGATTCGTTCTTGTTGAATTTATCAAAAAAATTGCGTATTCTGGCAATGCCCTTTTCCACCATTATATCTTCTTGCGTATTAAGTAAAATAATAAACTCATCACCTGCATAGCGAATAACGCTTCCCATGTCGCTCACAGCCGATTTGAGAATTCGCGCCGACATCAATAACGCATCGTCGCCCACGGCATGCCCAAATTCATCATTGATATGTTTGAAGCCGTTCAAGTCAATCATAATGCCGGTAATACTGAGATTCGGGCGATTGACATACTTTTTCATCAAGTAGTTCATGTACGAACGATTAAACAGTCCCGTCAACTGATCATGGTAAATCATCTCGTTCTGGAGACTCGCAAGTACTCCCGCAATCGAAACCGCGATGCTTGTGGGAATAACCGAAATCCCGTAAAAAAGCGCTTGGACCATACCCCCAATGACAATCGGCACAATATAAGCCCAAATCGGGAAAAACTTGAGAAAGCCGCCTTTCGCCTTCGCCTTAAAATAAGTCACAATGCTATTGAAAACCAGCATGTAATCAACAACCATAAAGAAAGAGTACAGATAAGTTCTAGAATAAAGGTTATTCTCATCGATATAAAAAACAATCGGTGTAAAAATATTGATTAAAAGCAAAGCAAGGCCAAAGAGAACAACCGTATTCAGCGCAATCCTGGAACGGGATGACATTCCCCCGTTCAAATGGAACGACAAAAAGCGCACCCAGAAAAAGCTAGTCAGCATATTCGCCGCAAAAAGCCACGTACTTGTCGCATAAACAACAAACCTTGGCGTAAAGCCCGGCAATCCCTTCATCGTGTAAGAAATCGGATCGGCAACGCAACTCATCAGGGCAAGAAACATCATCATCATCAAGTTCTTGTCCGAACGGCTCCGAGTCTGGAATCGCCACAAGTTGCACACAATCATAACAGCAATCAGAACTATCCCGATTACATTTGCAACATATATGCTTTCTAGATTGAAAAGCGGTTCCATATTATTGCACCATTTCTTTTAATTATAGATATTATTTGCGGGAATTTATCGAAATTGATATTTCTTGACAAAAAAAGCGTCTTAAAAGTGATAAAGCGCAAAAAAGGCGACCCTAAGGCCGCCTTAAAAATTTTGAGATTATCGACTTCGGCGCATCGCGCCTTCGCTCAGGATGACACGGTGACAGTCTGGCATCATACTTCCTACTGTCTACCGTCTACTTCCTACTGTTATGCGCCGAGCTTGGCACGGATCCAGTTGTTGGCGTTCGCGATAGCACCGGCAATCTTGTCGATTTCCTTGGTGCCGGCCTGGGCACGGTCGGGGCGTCCACCGCCGCGGCCACCGCAAGCAGCGGCGAGATCCTTGACGAGGTCACCGGCCTTGATGCCCTTGGCCTGAACGTTCTTGCCGACCATCACGGCGATGCTACCGGAACCGTTGTCCTTGTTCGCAATCACGGCGACGCTATCGGTGTCAAGCTTGTTCTGAACGCCGTCCAGCAAGTTCTTGTACTTTTCGTCCGGCAAGGAGAGTTCGCGAACGTAAAGATTCACGCCCATCACGTTGATGCCGCCGTTCAGGAGTTCGGCTGCGGCGAGGGTCGCAAGTTCGAGCTTCACGGACTGCAGGCTCTTTTCGAGGTTCTGCGTCTTGGCGAAGGACTGCTGAATGCGGTCGAGAACTTCGACGTCCTTGCAGCGGAGCTGTTCGCGGAGAGCCGTAAGAATCTGCGTACCGGCACGGAGGAGGCTCAAGGCGCCACGGCCAGAAACGGCTTCGATACGGCGCACGCCAGCAGACACGCTGGATTCAGAGATAATCTTCACCATGCCGATGTTACCGGTGTTCTGCACGTGCAAGCCACCGCAGAGTTCCTTGGAGAATTCTTCGTTGCAGGCGCCCATCTTCACGACGCGGACTTCGTCGCCATACTTTTCGCCGAACAGAGCCATAGCACCGCTCGCCTTAGCTTCATCGACACCCATCACCTGGGTGTTGACCGGCAAGCATTCCATGACCTTAGCGTTCACGATGTCTTCGACCTTCTGGATTTCTTCGGCAGTCATCGCGTTGAAGTGGCTGAAGTCGAAGCGGAGAACTTCGTTCGAAACGAAGCTACCCTGCTGTTGCACGTGAGTGCCGAGCACCTGGCGGAGAGCCGCCTGCAGCAAGTGAGTGGCGGAGTGGTTCTTGCGGATGTCGTTGCGACGATCGTTATCGACAGTAGCCATGAACACGGCGCCCATCGTTTCTTCGTTAGCCGTACCCTTCACCACCTTACCGCGGCAGAGGGCGGTGTCGTTCACCTTCACGGTGTCGAACACGTCAATTTCGAGGTCGGCAGAAACGAGCGTTCCCTTGTCGCCAACCTGGCCACCCATTTCGGCGTAGAACGGAGAGGTTTCGAGCACGATGCTCAAGACGCCCTTGTCTTCGCGCCAGCGCACGACCTTCGTTTCGCAGGCAGAAAGTTCGTAACCGACAAACTTGGTGCTTTCTTCGCTGTACTGCGTCCAGCCTTCGGTACCCATGGTGTTGATGCCCTGCTTCATGTTGGCGCGGGCACGGGCCTTCTGTTCTTCCATGCACTTGTTGTAGCCTTCTTCGTCAATCGTAAGGCCCTTTTCTTCGGCGAGAATGCCGGTGAGATCCGGCGGGAATCCGTAGGTATCGTAAAGGAGGAACACCTTGTCGCCCGGAATCTTGTCGCCCTTCTTCAAGTCGGCGGAGATGGCGGCGAAGCGTTCGAGGCCGGCGTCGAGCGTGCGGATAAAGCTTTCTTCTTCGCTCTTGATCACGCTTGCGACAAATTCCTTGCGTTCGCGGATTTCCGGGAAGGCATCGCCCATCGTGTCGGCGAGTACCTGAACGAGCTGGCAAATGAACGGCTTCTTCTGGCCGAGGAGGCGGGCAAAGCGGCTGGCGCGGCGGAGGATGCGGCGGAGCACGTAGCCACGGCCTTCGTTGCTCGGGAGAGCGCCGTCGGCAATAGCGAAAGAAATTGCGCGGATGTGGTCGGCAATCACGCGGTGCGGGGTGCCGGCTTCGCCATCGTTGTACGGAACGCCGGAGAGTTCAGCGATCTTAGCGATAATCGGGGTGAACACGTCGGTGTCGTAGTTGCTGGTCTTGCCCTGGAGAATAGCGCAGATACGTTCGAAACCCATACCGGTATCGACGTTCTTGGCCTTCAGCGGAATGAGGCTGCCATCGCTCACGCGTTCGTACTGCATGAACACGTTGTTCCAGATTTCAATGTAGCGGTCGTTTTCGCCGTTCACGCCCTTGATTGGGTCCTTGAACGTTTCGGCCTGCGTAGCGAGGTCGCCGCGGTCGTAATGGATTTCGGAGCAGGGGCCGCACGGACCGGTGTCGCCCATTTCCCAGAAGTTGGAGTGAGCGTCAAAACGCATGATGCGGTCATCCGGGAGGCCGGACACGTCCTTCCAAATCTGCCAGGCTTCGT
>Ga0310696_10002745_pt1 | contig 22797 bp, 24 predicted proteins | sample AusTroGonzalo_MG_4_FD_203885 | JGI IMG/M metagenome (GOLD analysis project Ga0310696, IMG submission 203885) | Bovine rumen microbial communities from tropical cattle in Woodstock, Queensland, Australia - Gonzalo_02 (v2) (version 2) | ecosystem: Host-associated > Mammals > Digestive system >...
TCCTTTTTCTTTAGGGATAATACCTGGAGTAAAAGGAACCTTCATGCCAAATATATATTTAGCTGTATGCGGCCTAAAGAGCATGCGTATAGCTATGTCATTGGTGATGTAGCCAATGATACCGCCAATCAATGGGGCTGCAATATATGAAACAATTAACTCCGGCATATTTTAGGTTTCTAATTGGCTTCAAAATTAGTGAAAATTCTGAACTCTGCCAAACAAATTGGCATTTTTCTGCCATTTTGTGGCAAAAAACGCATGAAATCGTTTGCATTGACACCATTATACGCCATTTCTTTCTTTTTTAGTGATTCTTTCCGCTTGTAACTGCTCAGCACTCTCCAGCATGTAGTCATTAGAACCGCGATTGGAAAGATTGCGCAAATAGCATGCTATCTTACAATGTCAGCACTATTTTATTGTCTTTGCTACCTGTGATTTGGAATCCGCAGGATGACAACACGGAAAGTGAGGCCTGATTGGACAAATAGACTTCTGTATGAAGAGGGCGCTTGGATAGAGTTTGGTAATGTGCAACGACCTCTGCCACAACCTCCTTTGCATAGCCCTTGTTTCTATATTCACGATGTATAGCATAGAAAATGGTCGGGTCGTATGACATATCCATGATGGCCACGAAGCCGATAAGGAAAGTGTTCTTCCATATACCCCGTAGAAACCCGTCGCCCTTCTGCGCATACATGTCAAATGAACGGAGAAATCTATGCATCCCTTCAATGTCATGTACCACCTCATACAATTCTGGCATAAATAGCCTAAACTGACTATCTTCCACAATATCGCGGAGCATATCCATATCATGCAAGGTGATTCTATCCAACCTACACCTTTTGGTGTACAATATGGGAGGTGTTGGCGCTGGTGTCATACTATCAATCCCCTTTCTGCCATTTCACAAAACAGCCAAAAATTTATCTTCGTATATATACGCTCGTTATGGCAAAGCGCATCCGTCTGCTCCTCCGTAAACTCTGTGGATGTAAGGCAAAGGCTGCACATACGGATGGCAGGGCAATCCTTACACCGCTCTTTCCTTTTATTATAATAAGATAATGCCAGTTTGTTTGCCTTTTCCCAGTCAATTCCAATTTTCACGTCACCAATAGGGAAAATGTTGGATATCTTTTCGCATACATGCAACTTACCGTATGAGTCTATGAATATCTTGTCATTCAATGGCAGACAAGTAGAGAGAGGTACTTCATTTCCCACGTCCATGATGGGACGCTTTATCCAGTTCATGACACACTCATTGAAATAGGCTTTCAGGAATATCCAGTCACGATGTGCTTCGTAGAGATTCAAAAGCTTTTCATGGCTTTCCAGAACCTCTGTCCACTCTCTCTTGGCTACACCTTCTCTGAAATTTGGCGCCAATGCTGAAATAGTGGTGGGAGCCATATCATGCAAGATTGGGTCTTGGTGCCACGATTCTGCTAAAGGGGCTAAGTCCTGGAAAGAAGCAACCGTTGTCAGAATGAGAACCTTTTCCTTGGTGTACTCAGGAAAATATTGCTTGAGATAGGCTAAAGCTGCATAAGCCTTTGCAAATGATCCCTCACCTTTTAAGGTCTTGCGATAACGGTCATGAAAGGTCTCTGTTCCATCAACCGAGATAGCAATCATGACATGGTGGCCGACAAGCCAGTCTATCCTGTCATGATCCAAAAGAGTACCATTAGTGGCAATATAGAAATTGACATTTTTATCCCAACGTTTTTCTGCCTGCAAGATTATGCTCTTCAACAGTTCATAAAAGAGCAATGGTTCACCTCCATAGAAGGAGATGTTGAAGGGAAATTTGGCTGCATGGTCATCAATGAACTTCAGCAGGATGGGGATATCATCCTCAGTGATGCTTTTCTTTCCATGTGTTCTGGTGTTTTCATAGATGCCAGAGTAACAACAATACGAACATCTGAGGTTGCATTGTTCCGTAATGTTAATGATAAAAGCATCAAGATTGGGCAACTCATGAAAGGCGACAAAAGGCTTGAAACTGAAAGTCTCATTGCAAATATCGGCACCCTCGCCAAAAACTATCTCGTTAGTTCTCGGTGAATAGGTATATGTATTGCCTTTAGATGTGACTATCTGCATCAATAGACTTAATGGCGGGCGCGATAATAGCGATAAGACTGGCCGCCGCCCATACATCCAACTTGGCAGATACTTAATCCCATAGTCAGAATAGCATCCTTCTTTGATTGCTCTTCTATCCGGTTCTGATTCAAGAGAAGAGGCATATTGCAGTTCGTTCTGTTTGAAATAGTATTCATCTGATAATTTGCTTTTAGTTTTAGTTGTTGTCTAAAAAACGTTGGTATTCTCCCGACTCATACCATTGGAGGAGATTTGAAGCACGAGCAACAAGCCACGGAAACTCTGTGGCACGAACAGATATTGCTTTGACAATCCTGTCGGGGATTGAGGTGAAGTTCTCATCAAAATTCCTTGCCTGCTCTATGAAGGAAGGAACGTCGATGGAGTCATAGCATTTCTTTGGCAGACCTGCCTTCTTAATCATAAAAGAAAGTGCCGCATTGATGTCCTGGCAACACAACAGCCCAACCCGGTCAGCCGTATAGTCTGATGTGCGATACCACTCCAATAGTGGTAATTTAACTATCGAGGCCCAAACAGAGAATACACCTTCGTCAATAAATGGAAGGTACATGCACTCGACAAGCATGTGATACGGTTTATGGCCGCACTCGTGGTGGCCCAGTTCATGGCCCAAACAGAACTGCATCTCAGCATCGGTCAGTAAGTCTGAACTTCCTGATATCATAACAATACGATGCTTGTCCTGACCATTGGAATACTGATGGATACCATAATACCAGTCCGTTGTGTAATTGGGGATTTTACTTATACCCAATATGTGACAGGCATCCACTAACTGTTGATGCATATTGGGAAGACTCTCAGAGGTAATATTGATGCCTTCCCCCTGATTTTCAATTTCACAGTAAGCCTCCCGATACTTGCTGGTCGTTGCTTTCAAGAAATCTTGGAATGTATAATAATCTGTTCCTGCCTTGAAAATTTCATACCATTCTTTAATGTTGTGATCTAACGGATGTGTCGCTATATGCTTGATAAATTGCCATTTTGTCCGATATGGCACTTGCAATCCGTTTAGCCATTCAATCTTTGAACGGTCGTCGGAATGCATTACAGAAGCAAAATCCCTAATATGTAATTTCTTTCTGTTTAGCATCTGTTTGGCATTATTTCAAGATAAACTTGTTGTAGTGACCCTCATCAATCCATTTCAACAATTCAGAAGAGCGCATGACCGTCCATGGATGACTCTCGTCGGCGATAGAAAGAATCTTGACAACCTGATTCATTCCCTCGTAGTCAAGCATCTTAAAGTCACGAGCCTGCTGAATAAAGGTATCTGTCTTGATGTTATCAAACTGATTTAATGGAAGACCTGCCATCTTGATAAAGGCACTAATCATTGCATCTTTATTCTGACAGCAGAGCAGACCTGCCCGGTCGGCAGTGAATTCAGACATTCGATTCCAATAATATATGCTAAACTGGAGACCACTTGCTACAAAACTTCCTCCAGGAATAGCATCAATACCCCAGTTCAAAAGCTGAGCCATCATGTGATAGAGCATGTGGTCACTTTTGATGTGACCGCACTCATGACCAATAACAAACAGGATTTCATCATCGTTACAAAGGTCTATCAACCCTGAATTTAATATAATTATTGGATTTTCATATCCGATGGTATGGGCATTTATGGAATAATCCCAACTGATATAAAGTTCAGGTAATTTTTTCAGATCCAAAATGCGACAAGCATATTCCAAATACTCATAAACTTTAGGATAGTTTTGTTTGGTCACTTTAAGGTGGCTACCTGTGTACTGAATGTTATACACTCGTTCCACAAAATTAGAAGTAATCCATTTGCTGGCTGTTGTCAAAAAAGGAATCGCCCTCATCTTATCCAACGCCTTCTTGTCAAAAGGATGCTCATACTGATTATGATCCAAGCCTGTCAGTATTTTTTTGTTATAATTCATAGACATTTATGTTTTACTAATATATTCTGCCAATACATCTAATCGTGTTTTTAGCATTGGATGTGCTGCACCGAGTTCTTTGTACTCTCCGTATGCTGAAGTTTCAACGCGTCTGCCCACTTTTAGAAATAGTCGTTTGACCACCTGAATGTCCTGACAGCAGATGTAACCAGCACGGTCGGCATTAAACTCTGACTGACGGCACCACCGCTTCAGCGGTACTTCAATTGTATCAAGTACTAAAGGGCCAAAGATTGCCGATGCGTTATTGAAATTCTCGACCAGCCCATTAACAGTATGGCATACAAGATTTCCCTGTTGATGATGCCCTATTTCATGCCCTAAAAGAAACGCCTGCTCTTCAGGACTTAACATAATCGCGACTTTAGGACTTATCAATATTATCTGCTTTCTTTTGACTTCAATACTAAGGGCATTGATGCCTCGCATCCTTCCTGTTACGTATGCTTTCGGTTGAAGGTTCATACCCAAACTATCACAGCAATACTGAAATATTTCAAATAGCACTGGATGGGTATCCGAAGTCAATTCTGTCGCTTCATTCAATAGTGTGTCCAACTGTTTGCCATAGTAGGTGTCAGCTATCTTACGCAGTATTGCTTTCGTCAACTTATGGTCAAGAAAGCCTCCCATATAGTTTTCATCCCATTCGGCATACCATGCATCCCGGTTCTCCAACTTCTTAGATGGAAAAGGAGCACTGCTTGTCGTTGTATTAGCAAAGTCATCGACAAAGCTGCGAATACCATTATATGCCCTGTTTAGGGATTCCATAAACTATAAGCTTCTAATTTAACCTAACTATTAAAACTATCTATTTCATCTAACAATTCATCCAATCGTTTACTAAATGATTTATTGTCCACATGTCTGGCACTTTCCACAATACCATCCATAGGTACTACTTGCGGCGCAAAGGCTGCCGCACTATAGCAAATGTCAGAATAGGAATCTTCACTTTCCGTTTTTGCAGAATCTTCCACGTCTGTTTCATCAGCCAGGTTTAATTCGTAATCTTCGTCCATCATCATCATCACGGTTTCCATTTCATCAGGATTCTCCGTAAGATACTGGCGCACGGCGTTACGTTCTGACTCTGAGACATTACCTGCAGCGTATGCTGCCAATAGTTCAATTGTAATTTCCATGTTCAGTTCTTTATTTTATAAGACGATGGTTTCTTTGAGGACTGCTTTCGCATGTTGCATACATGAATCGACATAGGTTGCGGTGGGAATAACCAATTCATTCCTACCATTGTATATTTCGATGCCATACTTCTTCCACCTTTTTTTTAGAAGGTCGGCAATCTCTCTGCTATTATAGCCCTGAAGACGTTTCAGAACAACAAACTTCTGATTGGCATTCTCCAACTGCCCAATAGCCTCCAGCAAGGCTATCTTGCGCTGAATACGTTCATATTCCTTCTCACCTCCATCAGGCAACTGCATCGTATTCCCTTTTTCATCTTCTTCATCAATGGAAAGAAGTATTGCGGTTGGAGGGGCAACCTTCTTGAGCGTTGACTTAAAATCGTTCCAAGCAACACCTTTTAGCCAGTAGCCCAAGGAGCTACGCCATTCAAAGGTTGAGAGGGCATGCCAATCAGATCCTTTGCCCTTCAAATTAATGAAAAGCTCGCTCACACAATCATCGAACCAAAAGAAACTCTTGGCCATATTCTGATAAACACTCTTCAAAAGGGGATCATAGCGGTTGTACAGAAGATAGGCAGCTGCCTCTTCGTTATGAGGTGGCTTAATTATCTTATCGACAAGCTCTTTGTCGGAACAGTCATCGTAATTTGTTCTAAACTGGAGTTTCATAACTATAGGGGTTGAAGGATGTATTCGAATTATATAAATTTCGGTGTAAAATTACAAATAAAATCTCTACTATTTGACAAAGAGCTTGAAAATATAACAAATTTTTGCAAAGTTCTAAATGCCTGCCCCAAGCCCTATATGGTTGGGGCAGGAAATAGACGCTACTTGAAAACGATTTTCTTTCCGTTTACAATGAATATCCCATTCTTGGCTTTGAGTATATCCACTCGATGGCCTTTCAGATCGCAGACAATGGGGGGAGTCTGCTTATCGACTGCAAATGTCGAAATTCCAGATGGATCTTTTGTGATTTCCAATGAAGAGGAACGGTCAGCAACACTGATGGCTTCGCCGTATGACAACTCTACATGAGAGAGCTGAATCTGGTACATGCCAGCCATGATGTTCTCATCAGCTTTCACTTTGAAGGTGAATACAGAGCCAGAATTACCATAGATACTGGACGTACCTGTGCATACACCTGCTACGCGCAACGTATTCTCACTCTGCTTCTCGCTACTAAGCGCCAATTTCCTTGGTATGCGCCAAGAAGCCGATACATAATCATCTGCGTCTTCATCGTAAAGGAAGGAGATACCCGATGGAAGTGTGATGTCACATTGCATTCCCCTTATGTCATCACGCTCGTTAGTCATCAAAACCTCAATGGTCTTGACTTCACCTGGCTGCATTTTGACATTATCAATGCTGATATAGTTATCTCCGTTAGATGCAGCAGCACGGGTGGACTGACGAGCATTAGATGACTGACCAAGAATGTATGTCTTAATGAGAAGCACAGCGTCGTTCACAGAGATTTCACCATTACCATCCAAGTCTGCAGCCGCTTCGACAAAGGTCGTGTTAGGCCGGTTCAGGACATTGTTAATGATGCACACCACATCGTTAATCGAATGTTGACCATTGCCATCCACATCACCAACCATATATGACTTCACCGTCACAGTTCCCTTTGTGTCCTTACCAGTGTATGCAGTGCCTGTATTATCTGACAGTTCAATGCCTGTTGCTGAAACCACATTGTCACCATCAGTTGCATTTGCATCGATGTTCAGCATCAGATTGAACAAATTACCGCTGTTACCAGTAAAGGTGTTATTCTTTGTTGAATAGCAGATAATACGGTAGTTGCCATCTGACATCTTGCTACAGTCGATTGTGTGCTTATTGCTGACACGGCTGCTGGTTTCTATCATCACATCACCATCCGCATCTGTAGCCATAGTGATACCAGATGGTAGGTGCAAATCCATCTGAAGTGCTGTAATCTCATCTTTGTTGGTCAGGCTGACGGGGAAAGCCACTGTTGTTCCTGTATTTGCAGTCACATTACCCAGCACAACGGCATTCTCGGTGGTAACAACAGGTTCATCCTGCTGATCTGCATCCTTTTCGAAGCGCACCACAAGATTCTTGTCTTGGGTCATATTCTTAATCGTCAACTCATTGCCAGAGAGTTGTGACTTCATCTCTACCCCGTCAAGCTTAACGGTCTCAATATGATACCCACTATTAGCCATAATCTTGATAGTAACATCATCTCCTTCACTAACATCAATATTGTTCTCACCCACGATAGTAGTATTGCCAGAAATGATGTAGCCACCCTCGCCGACATTGCAATTCAGGTAGACTGGACCAACGACAACTGGGTCTTCGGTTTTCTCAAAAGACACCGTGAGAGACATGTCCTTTCTGATATTATGAATGGTCAGAATATTATTAACAAGCTGATCTTTCACATCTTCGTAATCAATCCAAAGCCAGTCAAGCTTATATCCATCATCTGGGATGATGGTCAAAACGACATCGCTCCCCTCTGTCACATTAAAGCTATCATAACTAGTAAGAAAAGTATTGTTATACTTGACTTTACCATTATCATAAATATAGTATCTTATCACATACTCCACAGCCATAGAAGCACTTACTGTCACCTTACAGGTAGCTGTCTTGCCATTGTCGGTCTTAACAGTGATGTTGGCAGTACCGGCACCCTTTGCAGTAACAACGCCAGACTGTGATACGGTCGCAACGCTGCTCTTGTCGGAAGACCATGTGAACGAGGTCTCTGCATCAGACGGAGTGACGGTCGGAGTCAAGGTATAGGTATCGCCTACCTCCAGCGACAGAGTGGACTTCAAGCTGACACTCGTGACGGACTTAGCAGATACAGTCACCTTGCAGGTGGCGGTCTTACCATTGTCGGTCTTCACCGTGATATTGGCTGTACCTGTTCCCTTGGCGGTAACAACGCCATACTGAGATACGGTTGCCACGCTGCTCTTGTCGGAAGACCATGTGAACGAGGTCTCTGCATCAGACGGAGTGATGGTCGGAGTCAGGGTGTAGGTGTCGCCCACCTCTAGCGACAGAGTGGACTTCAAACTGACACTAGTGACAGACTTTGCAGATACGGTCACCTTGCAGGTGGCGGTCTTGCCGTTGTCGGTAGTCACAGTAATGTTCGCAGATCCCACAGAAATACCTGTGAGCATACCACTCTGATTGACAGAGGCAATTGTGTTATCGCTACTTTCCCATGTAAGTGTGTACGTTGCGTTTGCAGGGGTGACTGTTGGAACAAAGTAAAACGAACCTCCCACCTTAACAGATGAAGTTGACGGGATAGAAATCTTAGTGGGTTTCACTGTCGTTTCGCCTTCAACGGTAATCATAAAGTCATAGGCTCCACCATTTTGACAGGTATAACCACCATTATTAATATAATAGTAGTAGTCACAACGTACAATAACTGGTGTCGATGTGGCTTTCAAGGCCTTAACCTTTACAGAGCTAGTTGTATAGGAAACCACCTCAACTTCCTTGTAACTTGCAGAGTAAAAGCTCACAGACTTCAACGTCTTAGACGTGATAGAATAGGGCAGGTACAGCGTCTTTGTCTCGCCAACCTGCATCGTTACGTTCTCTGAACCCCAGTCCGCAGCAAAAGCCGGGCTGGAAACCAAGGTCATCAGCATCATGATGAGCCATGCAATTGCGTTAATCTTTTTCATAATTCCATGCATTAAATGAAACACTTACTGGTGTAATGTTCGGAATTATTACAACTTTCTATCGGGAGTAACGAAAAAAAAATAGAGTATGCCTAGAAAACACACTCTAATGAAGAATTACTATCATCAATATGTTTGCTTAGAAGAAACTATTTACTGCTCCAATTATGCCACCAAGCAAGGCTCCTAACCAGACGATTGCACGGAGTTCCTTATCCATCACATCCAGAATGATTCGTTCTCCTTCCTCTATATCCATCTCGTTGATACGATCACGAATAATGCGACTGATGTCAATAGTTGAGAGTATTTTTGGCAAATGAACAGAGATGACCTGCCGATAGCCATCGAGCAAAATAGCACGGAATTGAGCCAATTGTTCATCATGGCCACGCAAAAGGTCACAGACTGACGTATCAAGCAACTTGTCAGACTCCTGACCAATAAGGTTGGTAACAATTTCTTCTGAGTTGTTGTGGATAATCTGATTGATTTGCTTTGACAAGAGATGTTCGGCAGGTTCTTGAAGCAGAATTAGAAACTGTTCAGCATTAAAGGCGATTCCTAACAGGCTATTTTCCATCTTATTGATGGCATGCTCCACAGCAGCATGAGCCAACATGTTGCCAAGATTGGAATCGGCAAGACGGCTGTGAATCTGAGAGGCAAGTTCACCACCAGCATCAGATTGTATCTTGCTAAGGTCTTCAGCTGAGAGGAAATGACTCAGAAAAGCACGAAGTGTTTCTGTATTCACTCGCTGCTTGGCAATGAATGTATCATAGCCTTCACCTATTTTTGTGAGCATGTCCTCTGACAGGAGGTTCTTTTCCAAGACCTCCTTGTTCATCAAGTTCTCGCTGATGGAAGTTCCAACAGCTTCTGCTATGCGTCCACGCTCCTTAGGAATAAGACCTGGAGTGAAAGGAATCCTCATCCCAAAGATATATTTTGCTTCGTACGGGTGTAGCATCATTTTTATTGCGAGCCAGTTCGTAAAATAGCCGATTGCACTCCCGCTGAGTGGTCCGATTAAGTAAGATAACTCTATATTCATAACTGTAATATTCTATATTCTGCGTTAGACATTTTGGGTATTTCACGAGTCAATTTGCCATAATGGACAGCCTGTATGGCCTTGTTGATGATGCCATGACCTACGGCAAGAATTGTCTTATCTGGAAAGGTCATTTTTGTCCAGTCCAAGAAAGAATTAGCCCGTTGCAACAATGCCTCAATCTTCTCCACATTATCTGGCATAGGCAGACCTTTAAGATCTGGTATGTAGCGACCAGTGAAGTCGCCCCAATCCCGTTCTCGAAGTAATGATGTGGTATGAACTGAAAGGTTCAGGTGGTGGCCAAGTATCTGCGCTGAATCGTATGCCCGTTGCAGGTCACTTGATATAATCGCATCGAAATGAATGCCTGACAAGGAACTTGACAGTTCCTCTATCTGTCTCGCACCGGCAGGGGTCAGCTCTCCTTGTTGCTGACCCTGCATAATCTTTGCAACATTATCTTTCGTCTCACCGTGACGGACAAGATACAGCGTAGTCATGAGCTATTCAGTTATCGTGATTATCTGCATCTTCACGTAGTTCGTCTCGTTCTCCACAGAATTTAGAGACCACTTGATTTCAATATCCTCATAGCTGTCGAGAAAATCGTTCAGAGCATTCAACTCCTCCATCATCAGCATGGCATCCTGAGAGAAAAGAATCAGTATCTGAAAATAACGAGGGGGCTTATTAAGCGAGTCTATATCTGGCTTAAGCATTTCAAGCAACTTACCGATACGATTGGAGTCATCTGAATGGGCTTCGTTGATACTAGCCTCGCAGAGATAAGCAAATTCACGACCCTCCATTTGGGCATGGAAAGTATAAATCTCAGCTTCATTCAAGTCGAGACTTATCAGATTATGATTCTGAAACTCTTTGATAAGAGCTATTGCTTGGTCTTCTGTTATCTGTTTCATCTTGTTACACTTATTCGTTAAACACCAATATCCCGCTGTAATTATCTGGTGTATTTGATTTTTCACACAGGTATTTCACAATATCGGTCACTTCCTCTACTGACTTATCGTCCATCAATCTGTCTCTGAGTATGTCTGGATTGACATAGGAACTGACACCATCCGTACAGAGGAACACCCTGTCACCAGGCTGTAAGTCGAACTGCCTTATCTCAACATTAGCATTCTGTCGGTGATAAGAGAAAAAACTACGGTTAATGTAGTCTCCCCACACACTTTGTTCGATATGGTCTTCTGTACGATAGACTATACCTACATTAGGTCGAAGGAGGTAACAGCGGCTATCGCCACAATGAGCTATGGTTATCTTGTCGTTGTATATAGCAGCAAGCACCATTGTGGTACCCATCTCTACTTTGTGGAGGACATCGGCTTTTGCATCTAACGCTTCTGATGCCAAACGGAAAGCTGTCTGTAATACCGGCTCTAAGCCATCGTCAAAAGACGCTTGTTCCCAATACTCACAAATTGTCGTAGCAACAACCTGACTGGCTACCTCTCCCATAGAATGGCCACCCATCCCGTCACAGCAGACAAAGAGATATCGGCCATCATCGTGGTCGCTAACCATTTGGATGTAGTCCTCATTGTTAGTACGTACTCCGCACTCTGAAAAGCTTGCGCATCTAATCTTACTCATTATTGTGCAAATTTACTAAGAATTATTCAAACTATCATCTCTTGATAGCGTTTTATAACTAAAATTAAGTTCATCATAAGGAATCTCCTTCATCATCAATCATCTTGGAAAGTTTCTCAATTAGGTTATCGCAGCCTTTTAGAACATGCTCCAAAACGTATGAATACATATAGTCCGTGTCACCAGAAGGGTCAGGCAGATTTGTCTCTTCTTCGAAACAAATCTCATTGAATCTGTGTAAACAACCCCAACGGGCGTATGGTAGGAACCTCCGTTGTATTTCTACAACCTGAAAGTACTCCATGCAGATTATGAGGTCTGCAGAATCTACCATCAGCGGTGTCAGGTGTATTGCGTTACCCCCCAGCTCGTAGCCCGCCTTCTGAGCGTATTCGACCATCGTAGTATCTCTTGGCATACCTGAATAGTCGTGAACCCCAGCGGACTCCACATCAATACCAGTTATTCCTCTCTCTATCAGCTTCTGTTTCAGGACTACCTCGCAGAGAGCACTCCTACAGATGTTTGCGCTACATACAAAAAGTATTTTCATAATTCATACATTTAGTCAAGCCAAATAACACTATCATTAATCTCCTGCCTATATAATGACCATAGCCTCTTTTCAATTAATGAATCAACGGCAGGATAACCTTTTATATAGATGGTTTCAAGAACCCATCGAGCTTCTCGTCTACCAAGACAAGCATAGTCACTGGCTTTCAAATAATGCTCTCGTGCCAAAGGAATGTCGATAGCACTGTCATTGGGAATCTTTGCATAGTAATCCCCCAACAGTCGGTAAGCCATGGGAAAGCGCTCTGCTATCGTCAGGAGGGTCTTAGGGCTGAAATCTTCACCATACTTGGTGCCGCCAAGAATGATATCCTTCATGACATCGGCAATTGTGCTTCCGTCAGCTATCGCCTTGTCGCATAATACCACAGCCTCGTCTTTCTCGCCCTTCTTCCATGCAATAACAGCCTTCATGATGCTGCCCTCAGGTATTCCTTTGTCCAACAGTTCGTTTGCTTTGGCCAACAATATCTCTTCATCCTCAACTAGATTAAGCATATTTAATGCTTGGTATGCCATCTTGGTGGCATCGCTATCGGGAACGCCCATGAAGAGAGCATCCATATCAGGAATTGCCATATACTCCTCTGCCATAAAGCCCATCGACATAACATTAAGGAGGTTGGGCTTCCCCAAGGTACCATCACGATAGTATTGTGCCATCTTAACGTATGCATCACCAATGCCAAGTCGTGCCTGGTCAAAGTAGTACCGCACACTGTCTGAGGATGAAGCAACCGCGTTCAGAGTTAAAAACTCCTGATGTGTCAAATCATCTGTATCGACAGAGGCAGCTTGTTCTCCACAACCCGTAACAAGAATCATCATAAAGACCAAGATAGTTACCCAACCCCGGTAATACTTGCAACTGCTTTTATGAGTCGGAGTATCTTCAAAAGACATGTGACGTATAAATCGGTTCATAGACCGCTTCAAATACTTATGACTAGAATGTTTGTCCATCTTGGCGACTCGATCTATCTTTTCTCTACATATACCCATAATATCCTTTCTTGTAGTTCTTTTCTATGGATGGAATGCCCCCGTTTCTCAGAAGGCATTCCATAAAACGCCTTAGTGTCTATTCAATGACACTAAAAAGCTGATATTGGTCAGACGAGAGCTTATGACCACTATGGTCACCTACTGTGTTCTGCTTCAACGCCACAGGAAGAATAGAAGCCGCAGCCTGACTCCTTGTCGAGGATGAAGAAGAAACCTCGCATCCCTTCCAAGTAATCTTTCCGGCCCAGGTGTCATTAGAAGTCTTTCCACGGGTCCACACCGCTATCATATTTCCACAGCGTACCTGCCGCCAGTCACCTCCATTGAAATATTCCGTGGACTTATTACGACGAATGGCATCTTCGAGCCACCAGGCTTGCAGCACATCAGAGGCAAGAGCGATTTCTCGATTCTCAGTCGTCATCATCCAATAAGAGTAGCATGTGGCACTCTTGGTAATACTCCACTCCCAGTAAGAACCTGTGCATTCCGGGTCGCTAATCCATCCACAAGGTTCATTGACCTCTTCCTTACAGGTCGTGACCTCGGTTGACAGCAGGTCGCCTCGCTTGCCTTCCATGTCGTATGCCAAAGTATAAATGATATACTTCGTGTTAGCCTTCAAGTCTGAGAAATCTGCCACTTCATCGTCTGACGGGAGATGACGCTGGAATTCGCGCTGCAAGGTCGAAATGATTTCCGGATTGGTCATAATACCTGCACGGGAAGCCTCCATATAGCCTCGGAAGTAATGAGCCACATTGCTGGCACGACTGTAGTCCATATCGAATGCTATACCGTTAGACAAGACGGTAATGTGGTTAGGAGTTACCTGACAGTTAGACATTACCCCACCGTACTGTTTAACCGAGATCTGGACTTCATCGTCGCTTGTTCCAATCACGACCTTTCCGGTACGGTCAACAGAAGTCTTATTGGCAGATAGGGTCGTAAACGAAATCGACTTATTCCCGTTTCCACCAGACACAGATGCACGAAGCCAATCTGGAGTGCTCCTCACCTGCCAGTCGCCATTGGACTTGACAGATAGGATGTTGTAAGCTCCTTCATAGGATGAAAAATTCAGTTCTGTGTCATTGCACGAAATTGTCACCAGTGAAGTCTGCTGAGAAACCTTAACCTCCGCCTTCTTCTTATTATCGTTCAAAGCAAAGACTGTGAGCACGCACTCGCGCGTCTCTTTGGTACGGTTTGCATCAACATGAATTGTGAGTTTATTGCCGTTACCGTCACGGCTGACATGCAGCCAATCCTCATCCGCGGTATAGGCCCAATCCTCCTGGGAGGATACCTTTACCGTCTTGGTGTCTTCACCTGCCTTGAAATCCAGGTAGTGCTTGTCTACGTCTACCTCAGGGTAATACGACGTACTAACCGTGATCTCGTCCTTCTGGCAAGAGAACAGAGTCACACACATTGCCATAACGGCTGCCATCATAAAGAGGCTCTTGAAAATCTTCTGTTTCATACTTTTACCTTTTTGTTGTTGCTTAAATATGATTCGCTTTTTACTTCTACACTTAAGGGATGTCGCCAATTATGGGATTTCTATCGGCCAGATGAAAAATTAGCCTTTTGACATCAGGCCAGAGAGGATGGCACTGATGCCTGCATTCCGTTTCTTGCGCTCACTCTCAAAGGTGAGTTTATCAGGTTTCCCATTCGGGAATAGGGGAGCATCCTCCTTGCGTCCCATGGTGATGTTGATGTTGAGACGACAGCGGTCCCTGAAGCGGACTGTGGCTGCATAACGATAGCAGAAACGCTCAAGTTCAAGGGAACGTTCTGTAAGACCCGATACCCAACCGATATGGTTGTAGTACTCTATCTCGTTGTGGAGAACAAACTCACCGATTGCCTCTGCGATGGTGGAATAACGTGAGAGCAATACAGGATGGGCATCCGTAAGTGCCTTTAGGGACTTCAGCATCGGTTCAGTCTGCTTCATCAGGCCGTATGCGAGGTCATAGTGCGTCTGGACATTACGGCACTCAGATGACTGAGCCACATTGAGAGCTTGCTCTATCTTAGCAATAAGCGAGGTGGCCTTGGCCTCCGTCCATAGGTCATCGATATGGCTGATTCCAGAACGTTTCACGGCCTTGTCCCACCACCAGCAGTCACCGTCAGAGGCCACGACAATCTCTTCAAGGAACATGGGCAACAACTTGTCGGGTTTGATGACATTGAACCCATTGCTAATGGTCTGGATAAGTTCTGAGCCGTAACGCTCATACAGGTGCGAGGCAACCTGGATAGCTTTGGAGTATGAGCGAGGGTCCTTCAGAAGACAGCATACCAACTGGTTTTGGAGCGCAGACATATTCTGTTCACCATCCTCCCAAAGCTTTCTTGCCTCCAGCAAGTCTCCTGTCTGACGAAGAACCGCAAGCGCATGGGCATCAGTTTCGGTGAGATTCATGAACCAGAACAGACCATGACGCAGGCGGTCTTTGGGAACACTCAAAGATGACATATACGACACCAACGAAGACAGGCTACGGTCAGCCTTGGCGCCGAAGACAATGTCCATGTCCATAGGAAACGAAACAGACTTGCCGATAGCGGCATACGCCTTCATACGACTGTTGTTGGACGACAAGGTGGTAGAGGAGTCGCTGGTAGCGGCTCCCATACCCCTAAAAGGATTGTTCTGGATGTAATCTTTGATTCTCATACTTTTTTCCTTATTTGGTTTAACCGAGCAGACCTTCTGCCTCACGGATTTCTTCCAGACTCTCACGGGCACTGAGGATACGACGGAAAGCCTTCAACACCTCTTCTTTGGTGAACTCCTTGCCTATCAGTTCGAGAGCCTGGTTTATGCACCAACGCGCATGTTCCTTATCGCTCCAAGCTACATTATCGTAGTTGCGGTCGTACCACTTAATCATATTCGGGATTCTTACCTTCCATCTCAGATCAAGGCTGAGAAGTTCCACTTCTTCAAGAATTTTCTTGGCTGCAGCGACATCTTGATTTTCCTTGGCACTCTCAATGTACACTTCTAAGTAGTGAAAAGCATACTTACTATGGTCATCACCATTTATGCCTACAGCAAGTTTCAGAAGGGCCATCTCTTTCTCCACCTTGCGGATGATGCGTTCCCAAGCCGTATCACACTCCAGACGGTAGATATCGCGAAGCAGTTCCTTATACTGCTCTACTATGGCCTTCGTCTCAGTGTGACGACGACTACTTCTGAGAGCATAGAGTCGGTTCTTCAGGACTTCAACTGCCACATTCTCTGACTCCAGCATATCGAGCGTCTGACGAGCATGCTCCGCATACTTGGCGATAAGAGTATTGGCATCCTGGCTATTGAATCGGGGTGAAGTGTCAAGTGTCTTCTCAATGGTTTCCTCAGTCTTGGGAACGAAAATTTCGAAGTTCATCATCTCACTGCTATCGACAGATACCTGCACTTCCACCTCTGTTCCAGCAGGAATCTCATGCTTGACGTCCTTGCCAGTGATAATGAGGTCTGCAACGTGCTCATAGAGGTCTGCTGGTGAGTTGGTCACATAGCTTGCTGCCTGATAGACCGGGATTTTGAGGAATGTTGATTCGTCATTGGGAACCAGACGCATCGTAGTCTTTCGACCGTTTGCTACACCATGAGCCGGAACGGGCTTGCTCTTCTCCAGGCCCAAGAAGGGAACGAATTCCTGACGGTTGTCCTCTTCATCCCACACACCGAAGCCAATGTGGTATGGCAATGGCGCTGCCGACACCTGCAAGCCCTGGAGGATGGTCAGATTGTTGGGAGTTACCTTGACGTTATGACCGAAGTCATTGGTGAACCGTACCGTGAAGTTGTTTGCCGTATGCTCAGCAAGCGAGAGATCAATGACAATGCCCGTGTCCTCATACGGAACCTTTCCGCTACTCCAGGCCCCGTCACCACGTACCACCTCGACGGTCATGCCCTCGGTCATCACCCGCTTGTCCTTAATCTTGATGGCCAGAAAAGCAATCAGGTCGGTGGACATGGTGTCATAGTGCATCTCTATCTCAATAGCATCTGCATCAGGGGCAGCCATCAAGTCAGCTGGAATGTCGCGGGTTGCGGCATAGAGGGTAGCACCCTTGGCTACAGCCGTCATCGGATCTACCGACGTATCGACATTTGGCGAGACTTCCTCCCTGAGCATCTGACGCAGATAAGGCGAGTAGGTTGGACCGCCCACAAGGATGAGCTTGGTGAGCTGGTTGCCATCCAGATGGTTACGCTGAAGAATCTTCTGGCAGATGGTGACTGCCTTCTTGAAGAACGGCTCCATGATGGGATAAGCCATCTCACGAGTGATGGTCAGATCGAGTTCAATCTCCTTTCCCGTGTCATCGCTGCCCAACTCTCCGAGGTCGGAAAGGATTTCAGCGCAGGGAGCGGTGGAGAGCTGAACCTTGGCAGACTCTGCATACCCCTTCAATGCCTCGCGCAGCATAGCGGCCTTCTTCTCAGAGGCCAGAATCTTGTCCACCTTGAAGTGCTTCTTGACGTAGGGGATAAGGATGCTATCGACCAAAGCATAGTCGATGTCCTTTCCTCCAAGGAAACTGTCACCCTCAGTGTCCACCACCTGCTGCACACCTCCGTCCACGCGAAGCAAGGCTGCGTCGAAAGTGCCACCACCCAGATCAAAGACGAGCCAGAAACCATCCTTCTGCCCAGTGGCCACCCCGTAAGCAATGGCAGCGGCGATGGGCTCCTGAATCAGTTCGATGTGCTGGAATCCAGCCAGACGAGCCGCTTCTACCGTAGCCGTCTTCTGGGTGGCATCGAACTTGGCCGGCACGGAGATGACAATGCAGCCACCATCATTCACATCGGCATTGGCGGCAAGTGCCTTGATAATCTCTGCAGAGAGCTGCTGGGAAGTGAAGTCCTTCTTGAGGTTCTTGCTGTGATAGACCTCGACAGTACCCATAGTACGCTTGAACTCCTTGAAAATGTCTGTCGATGCCGTGCGACCGTCCCACGTCTTGGTGGCACGGAGTACCTGATTGGCCAGTTCGTTGGCAGCTGTGTCGCCTGTGTGGATAATGCCCTTGCGAGTGATAGACACGATTGAAGGAATGGTGTCCTTCTGCGTGTTACTCTTCTTGATGGCAGGAGATCCATTCTCCATCACGGCAATAGCCGAGTTGGTCGTGCCGAGGTCAATGCCTCGGTTGATTTTTCCGTTGTTGTCCATTTTGATAGGTATTATTGAGTTACTGTATATTCTGCCCTACGGTGATGCTTGCAGCCTGAATCATTCTTCCACCACGGTTCACTTGCGGCTTCTGTACTGAGGTAATAACGGAACTGCCAGGTGAAACGTTCTCGTCCTCCACAAAAACGACGAGGGCATGCATACCTTCACAATAGTCTGTCCCCAACAAGGGTACGATATCATAATCCTCTACCCGCAGAGTGGCTTTCATACGGTCAATGGCCTTTGATATTTGCTTACGACCAGAAACTTCCTGCATGTGATAGAGGTTGTTTTCGATCCGTGAGATTTCACCGATAAGGGACATAACGGACGAATCGCCGATGCCCCCCACCCTAGTGATACGAGTAATCTCCTCCTTCAGAAGTTTCTTCTCCTTCTCTGCCTGCTCCAGTATGGTTTTCATTTCAAAAACCTCACTGAGATTACGACGGCAGTTCACCCAGTTTACGACTGCAACAAAAAACATGATTGCTGCGAAAACAATTGAAAAATAAAAAGCTGTTATCATAATCCTTGATTTTAGAATATCATTTAAAAGCCTATGGCTCTACGCCCCTTGCTATCTAATCTCTCGTTGTCACAATGACGTGAGAGCGTTTCAAGCAAATTGTCTGTTACTCCGTGAAGAATACTGTCAATTGTGTAATGTCGAGCCATATTTTCAATCTGTCCGCCACTGAAATCGTACTTTGATGCTAACGAACGAGATTCATCTTCTGAAAGGACTGGTATCATCGCATGCCAGATACTTGCTCTTGCTTCCAATGTTGGTTTGGTAAAATGAATCTTATAAAGGAAACGGCGCTCAAAAGCCTTATCCATGTTTTGCGCCAGATTTGTGGTGGCAATCAGAATACCATCAAGCGTTTCCATCTCCTGCAAGATAATATTCTGAATGGTGTTCTCCATTTTGTCAACGGCACGTTCTGCCCCTTCCTGACGTTTCCCGATAATGGCATCTGCCTCGTTGAACAGCAGAATCGGGGTAATCTTGAATTCTTCGACTTTTTTGCGGTAGGAATCAAAAATCTGCTTGATATTCTTTTCGCTTTCACCAACCCACATGCTTTTGATTTCTGATATATTAACCTGCATAATGTCTCTTCCGGTCTTTCGGGCTACTTGAAGGACTGTTTCCGTCTTGCCCGTACCTGGCTCTCCATAAAAGAGGCAAGTAAATCCACAACGGAAGCCTGACTCCTTCAGTCTGGAACGAATCACCTGATATTGACTATCATCCAACAATTTTCCTAGTTCAGTTATTTGGCTTTGAATCAATGTATCATAGAAAAGCTTCTTCTCCACAATATCCTCTGCTTTTAGGACATCACCTTTCTTCTTGTTTTCACTCATCGTTGGGAGATTCAATTCAGAGAAAAGATCTCTTTTTGCCTGTTGGGTCATCTTAAAAGATTCACGGTTAACAAAACCGTTGTCATTGTTATACTCAATCATTTTTGCATTGAGCAAATAATGACTACCTTCATAGAGATACCCTTTTATCCTTTTCCAGAGTCTTCTTTCCTCTCTACCATACATGAATTCAAGGTCGTGATAGCCAATGTTATCATCATTGTTGTTCACAAAAAGATGTGAAAACAAGACCAATAGCATCTTGTCATCTCCGCTCAGTTTATAATTGTCCAACTTTTGGACAAACAGCAGTTGTTTGTTACAATCAAACAAGTCACTAATCTTCTCACACATTCCATAGTAACTGAGTTCTTCGGCATAACGCATGTCAAAGATATCCTCAATCATTCCAAACATCTGATGACAGGTCAGACCAGAACAATCAGCCGGGACAAATATCTCGTCATGCTGAAACGACTCAATCACCTCCATTGGAACACGGTATGAGATGCCACGTCTGTCGCGGCAACAGCGAACCATTTCTCGCTTTTCCAAAACGTCAATGTCATTCATATACCTGATAAGACGAGTGGTCCGGCATCCAACATATTGACCAAAATCGCCAAGGGTTATGCTACTATCATCGCTGTTATCTATGAAAAGTGCCATCATAACACATTGTTCCTTGGTCAAATCCAGTTTGGCCGACATATACCTTATATATCTATCTGCCTTTCGGTAGAACTCTGAACTCAATTGGGAATCTTTTGCCTTATCAACTATGTGCTCTACAGCAGAGAGCAAATCCAGGCTCTTTTTCTTTCTATACATATCCTTAATTCATCATTTCTTTATTGTCGTTGTTAAGAATAACTTACTACGTACGAAGGTCTTACTAGCCAATAACCACAATTTACGAAAATAGTTCTTCGTCTTTCCCCAAAAGGAATGTCCTCTGACCTTATCGGTATTATATGGTATGAGCTTTACCGCTATATCCAACATGGTCATCAAGGAAATGGTATGCTGACTTTTCGTTCCAAGATACATTCTAGCATAGACTTCAAATCTGTCTGTGACAAACTTTGCCGCATCGTAATATTTTATCTCATCGCCTTTAGGGACATTCACTTCTATGAGTTCATCATAGACCTCCAGTTCGATTCTCGTTTTATCTTCTTTCATACCCACAAACACATATCATTCTAACATTCAAACTTTGTGGACGATGGCGGTCTCGAACCGCATCCAGCGAACTGGAATGTCCAAACATCTTTCGCCCTATATGCCTACACACACCTTGATTCCCGTCCGCCACCTATGGGATTGCCGCGATAATGTCTCAGTGTGTTGATTCTCTTTTCAGTCCATAGATTTATTTATCTACACCATTGCAAACGCCCGTCCTCACGGATGGCCTCGTCTATGTGTTCAACTGCTCGCTGCAATGGATTTCCAACCCTTTCCGTCAGTTATACGCTGGAGCATTGTAATGCTCTAACGCTTTCCTACGGGCAGTACGGCCCTAGACAGCCTTACATGTTTTTTAGTCACATGGGGTTTGTCACTCGCCCTTTTCTTCCTGCTTGTGGCAGGTTTATGTAAAGTTGTCAAAGAACACCTCTTGCCTCATTGAAGCGAGACGTTAGGGTTGCCCCATAACGTAAGGATGAAGAAAAAACGAAGGCTTCTATCCAAAATACAACATATTTTTTTGAAATTACTATCTCTTTTGTCCCACACTCCTTGCGAACACCCCAAAAAGTTTAAAGAATAGACTAAAAGAGAGACTTCTATCAGCAAAATAACAATAATTTTCATGACGCGAAAATTCTCCATTTTTTGTTTGGAAGATTCAAAAACTCTTATTACTTTTGCAAGCAAATCAAACAAGTTAAGGGTATGTTTCACAAAATTATGATCAGTTCGATGCACCATTTGTTATGACTCTAAGTTGTAACAAATATGAAAAGAACAGAAAAGAAACTCAAATCGAAGGGCATCAAGGGATGCGACCTCACTCGTCGTGTCAGTGTAGGATATGACAGCAATTATGTGGCCAGGTACTTTAAGGATGTTACACATCTTCCTTTTTCGCGCACATCTTCTTGCGATAGGGATCGTCGTTATGACAAGCGCTTATCTCACTATCTGAAACGCTGGTTTAAGAACCAGGTTGGAAAATTGATAGATGACGTTTTTCGTAACTTCAAAAATCTTGGATGGGATAACTCATGCGACATGTACTACTATTGGAATTGGTATGTACGTGTAGATGATCATCTGTGGGATTATTACGTAGATGAAAACGGATGTCTTACTCCCGCTTCATGGAACATTAATGATTCTACGCCGGAAAACAAAGAGAGTGATGAAGAGAATGACAAGGAAGAAAAAAACAGGCGCAGTTTAATTCTTCCGTGGCAGAGCGCAGCATGAGGACTGCCGAATATAGTACACAGACGATACATAATTCATAAAAAAGCAGTACCTTTGCCCCATGAAATCAAACAACGAACTTCAACGATACACTTTATTGGCCAGTTACTTCCTCCCGGAGGGTATTCTGGACTGGTTTGACGTGGCGCGCATGGAAGAGACAGACAACGACCATCCTGCGCATGAACTGGACGTGCTTTACCCCAAGATCCTTCACATCTACCTTGATGAGCGTGATAATCGTGAGGGCGAGGATCTTGGGCTTGTTCCCAACGGCTTCACTGAACCAAGTGTCATTCACGACTATCCAGCCCGCAGCCGCAAGATGGTGCTGCATGTACGGCGTCGCCGTTACCTCGATGCCGATGGCCATAGCATCATTCTTTGTAACTATCCCCTGGCCGCTGAGGGAACCCGACTGTCCGTAGAGTTCGGGGCTTTTTTGGCGCAGTTTAATTTTTCCGTGGCAGAGCGCAGCATGAGGACTATCCGAATATAGTACACAGACGATACATGAAGAAAGGTATGTCAGCTACCCCATGT
>Ga0310696_10002746_pt1 | contig 22792 bp, 25 predicted proteins | sample AusTroGonzalo_MG_4_FD_203885 | JGI IMG/M metagenome (GOLD analysis project Ga0310696, IMG submission 203885) | Bovine rumen microbial communities from tropical cattle in Woodstock, Queensland, Australia - Gonzalo_02 (v2) (version 2) | ecosystem: Host-associated > Mammals > Digestive system >...
TTCTTTTCGTTTCAAAATAGCATTTAAAACACGATTAACTTTATCATTTAATCCGGCATATTTTTCTATTCCATATTCATACTTATTTATTATCGGATTATATTTAAGTAATACCTTATCATATAAAGCATCGTAATAAGTGCTATCTTTTCGACAGCACTTTTGTGAATCAATAAATGTATGTTCTTGCATTGTTTGGGACAAATCTTCTTGACGTTGAAGCTTTCCCTTGGTAGCTTGATTGTATCTTTCATTTAAAGCTTTATTTGCTTGCGCCAATCCTGCCGAATAGTTATAAAATTTTTCGATTGTTGTCGGATAACGACCATTCCTAACATTTTCTAACTGCGGAATAACACAATCATATAAAACATCTCTGGTATCAAATGGTAAATCATATGCTCTTCTTGTCGTATCTTTTAATATCTGCTTAAAAAACAAATAGGCTTCCCCAACATTTTCCGGCTTTATATCCAATTTACCGGCCATAAAATCCCCTAATATTTTGTATCCTATATTCGTGAATTTGTTTTTCTTATTACTATCTGCAAATTCAAGATTCATATAATCAATTGATCCGGTTATTTTAATCATTTCAGCAAAAGGCATCTCTTCCGGATTACCTTTATCCAGAAAATCTAAAAATAATTGATGTCTCTCAAGTTCTTTTTTAGGAAAATCGATATCTTCAGGCATCATAATTACCGTAGGAAGATCAATTTTTTGAGCAATCCTATGCGTTTTAATACGTAATATTTCTTTAGACGCCTTATGTAAATCTTTTTCCTTGTCCAACTCTTCACCAAATTTATATAAATCAGGATATTTACTCATTAAATACCATCCTAAATCTTCGAAATTAATCTCAGATTTATCTATATGCAATGCTTTCATAATTTTTGGTGTATCTTGATTAAAAAGATTTTCATCCCAACATTGGGAACTATCTGCCACGCTATACAAAACATAAATATCGATAGGCGCACAATCTTGAGCTATTGTTGCGTTTTGGCTGGGTTTTGTGCTATTTGCAATATAGGTCTTTACTCCTTCAGATATTACTTTTGGCAAAGCCTCTCGATAAGCAGATATATCTTGTGACGTACTCAGCTTCTCTTCTAGCTTCTTTCGCAAATTATTAATTCGAGAAGTATTATCCATTTTTTATTTTTCCATCAAATTTAAGAAAATTATAACATCAAATTATTATTTTGTCAAGATGTTCTGATATATTGCATTTATGCAAGCTGTTTTATTGCATTGTCGCTATAACGAGTTCGTAAAATTTCCCAAAATGCGCGTTTTTAAAAATATAACATACGAACTCGCTTAAGTTATTGATTTAAAAAGAAAAAACAGCCATTTTGCAGGCTGTTGTTTGTATTGGTGATGCTTTGCTTGCAGTTTACGAGCCGGCAGGGGCTCAATCGTCATCGCCATATCTGAGAGAGTTCTCAGACTTTTCAGGATGATTTCGACGCCAATACCCGTAATCAGTCAAATCATCAGGATCAATCTCATCACGCTGTGTTGAATATCCGTCATCATCTATCTCAAAAAAGACAGGATAGATACTTCCCCGCGGACCAATAATAATGATATTTACTGAACTCTGAGCAATACTTCTGCATTGCTTGTCCTTTACCGAGCTTACTAAGTTCGGATAATGCGATAATACCTGTTTCATAAGCCTCTCATTTAGGGATTAAACTTCATATTAATAATTTACACGATAACTCATTTGGTATCGGTTAAGATATCTCTTTTTGCCTGTTTTGTCAAGTATCTCAGTAAAAAATAACTTTTTAATGCATAATCTATAAACATTACAACCCGCAGGTACCGAGATAAATGATTGTTTTTAAAAACATAACATTCGAACTAAGTCAACATATTGATTTTATAAGAAAAAACAGCCATTTTACAGGCTGTTGTTTGTATTGGTGATGCATAGCTTGCAGTTTACGAACATTGGAGTTCACTTCTAATCTTCATCAGTATTTTTCCCATACGATTTTGACCACATCCTTCGCCAAATCCGCATTTATAACAAACCGGACAAGACTTTATTAAAATGGCCTCTCCGGTATTTTTCAACAAATTAGCGGCTTTCTGATTTTGCGTAAATTTTGCTCGTAATCCTCTTTCCATAACAGCAAATTTATTTTTATCAAAATCCAATCTGCGATTTATTTTATATTCCGGTGTTTTGGTAATAATGCGAGCCTCATCAGGATTTTTTAAATTTAAGATTGTACGGAAGCGCTCATCTGATGCATAAAATTTCATCGCCTGATAATAATGTTCAACAGTAGGGAAGGTGTATAGCTGTCCATCAACTTCCATTTGTATTGGAAATTCAGCATAAGGACTTAAAAACCACCAATCTCCGTTCGGTAAACAAAATTTAATTTCGGCAACCATTTTCACACTTCCTTTATTTGCTTACGTTGTAAATAATAAAATAATTCTTGTCAATGTATAGATGTATTTAAATATAAGTTCGTAAAATTTCCCAAAATGCTTGTTTTAAACGGGACTCGTCTTGCAACACATTCGTGTTGCTTCGGTCACTCGGTTGCAATTTTTTCGCTGCGCGTCGCTTTCGCTAGCTAGCTCAAAAGCAACCTTTGCCTGAACAAATAAAAACAACATTTTGAGGTTTTTTTTATTTGTTCAGCCCACATTGCCAGGCAATATGGTTTCGAGCCTAACGGTCATCAATAAAAAAAAACTCCCCCAAAGGGGAGGTTTTTTTGTATTGGTGATGCTTTGCTCGCAAGTTACGAGCTGAAACATTCAATATAATCAAAAATTTTCTGATAATCTGAAAATTTCTTACAGGTAAGAACAGGAATTTTCACCTCTTTCAAAAACTCTTTAATTTCAGCGTTAATTTCTTGTCCGGTAACATCATAATCGCGGATTTTTGTTAAAGTGATTTTGCGATAATGATAAGCCTGCACCGGCAAATCAGGCGAAATTGTTTTACCGATAAGTTTTTTTGCTTTCCAAAAGCGTGTTGTAAAGCGCCAAATTGCAACAAACCTGTTGATACGCATATCAATAATAACATCAGGATTCATTTTTTCATACAAATGTTTTTGACAGCCTTCCGCCACCCAGTTTTGATTATTTTGCATAAATTCATTCAATTTGGCAAACGAATATTCGTGCGGATAATAACTTCCGCCATCTTGGGTATTGCGACAAATTTCATCAAGATTTAAACGCGGTAACCCGTATTTTTTATTTATGGTATATGCGAGTGTGGATTTTCCCGCTCCGAGCGGCCCGATGATTAAAATTTTCATTTTATTATTCTCGCACCAATTTTATAATCGGAATATCAAATTTCCAAGTCTTTTCCTCAGAAGTTTTCCGAAAGTTCATTTTTTCATAAAAACCGATTGACGGACCGAATTTCATAGTCCATACAATGCATTTTGCATAGCCCTGTTCTTTTTTCTCTCGGCATAAATAATTAACCAGTGCCGAACCTGCCCCGCATTTTTGATAATTCGGATGAACATATAATGCATTAATTTCAAAATCCCCCTCCTCAGGATAGGTAACATATGCAAAACCCACAGGTTTTTCATCGTAAACTACCAACCAACACTCTGTTGTTTCTAAATATTTTTTTGTACGTTCTATAACATTGTTATCTAAAGGTATATTGTCAAGATATTCATCGGGAATATAACCGCGATATGAGGTTTGATAGGTTTCCACGTGGATTTTTTTGATTGCGACAGCATCATCAGGAGTCGCTCTGTGAATATTAATACTTAAAAACTTCAACACTTTTTGTAAAGTTTCCTCAGGCTTTTGTTCGCTATTGTCAATAATTAAATCAGCAAACTCAGGATCATTATAACCCTCTTGATACATTTGCTTTATGCGCTCTTTTTCTGCTTTAGTTAACTTGCGCACACCGCGATTTTGTAAGCAGATATCCAATCTTGGGGCTAAGGTAATATTAATAAATTTTGTATTTTCATCTTCCCATAATTTCCATTGATGATAAGTTTTAGCCGTCATCGGATATGCAAAAATAATATTTTCATATCGTTGTAATTTTCTCTCTTTAGTGATAATTTCATCAAGCCTTTTTAATCTTTCAGCCCAGCCATCTTCACGGTTTAAATTCAATTTTTTCTGTTCTTCATCTGAAAGGAGTTCATCAACTTCAATAAAAAGACAGGCAGGCAATTTTTCTTGCAGCAATTTTGAAACCGTCGTTTTTCCTGAATTTATCGGTCCGTTAATATTAATTATTCTCATTTTACACCTCATTAATATTAAATCTCAAAATCATTAAGAAATAACAAAAAAAATTTTTATTCCTATAACCAAACGGGGCTCCAACTGCTTAAATACTTGATTTTATTACATTGTTATTATAATGAGTTCGTAAAACTTCCCAAAGTGCGCATTTTAAAAAAACAAACATCCGAACTCGGTTAAGCTATTGATTTAAAAAGAAAAAACAGCCATTTTGCAGGCTGTTGTTTGTATTGGTGATCCCAACGGGACTCGAACCCATATTGCCACCGTGAAAGGGTGATGTCCTAACCATTAGACGATGGGACCATTTATTCGACTAGGGCATATATACTTGTATTTTTTCCGTTCGTCAAGTATTTTTTTTAAATTCGTTATTTTTTTTATTCTTTTGCCAATAATTCCGAAACATGAACAATTTCAATACCGTTTTTATCAGCCTCTTTCAGCCAGTCTTTTAAGGCTTTCAGAGTTTGTGAATACGGATGACCGATAGCCACGGCATAACCGTTCTTATGCGCCTTCTTTTCCGTTTGTTTGAATTGTCCCATTATATAATTGTAGTCATTCTTATTATCCAAAAACACATCTCGAGATATGTATTCTACGCCGTATTCTTTGGCAACTTTGCCGGCGGCCGATTTACCTGTGGTCTTGGAATCCAAAAAGAACATTCCGCGTTTTTTCAACACTTCCATTATATAACCCATATTTTTGGCCCGTTCGGTCAACAAACTTCCCATATGATTATTGACACCGACAATTCCGGTACCTTCAAAACGGTCTAACATCTTATTTAACTCGCTTTGAGTTTCCTCTTTATCCATTTCCGGCGATAAGGTTACCGGAGCCAAAGCGGCCGGCACATGCGGCATCATCGGAACGTGAACAAGAACCTCAAATCCGGCATCTTTTAAGGTAATCACTTGCTCTTTTCCGGAAGCTCCGTACGGCAAAAAAGATACTGTTAACGGGGCTTTTACCTGTGCTATTTCTCTGACAAAAGGTATGCTCAATCCCACATCATCAATCACAATTGCTACCCGGTCGCGTTTTTCGGTTGTCTCAACCGGATTCGCCTCCGTTACAGGTTGCGGGGTTTCGATAACTTCTTGCGGTTCTTGAGCTTGTTCTTCAACAGTTTCGACAACCGCAACTTCCGGCTCTTTTATTTTGCCATTAAACAAACTTTCCGCCACTGCCGCTTCTTCGGAAATATCCGAAGACATAATTTCCGGCTCGGATACAACTTCCTCTACCGCCACCGTTTCATCAGCCGGCACAACCTCAACGATTTGCTTATCTTCTCTTACCGGCGTCGGCAAAATAATCTCTTTGGATTTTATCGCTTCATGTTGTGCCATACTTTTGGTAATATCTGCGGCAAATTCATCCAATATGGCATCGACTTCGTTTGCCGTATGCATTTCGAACAAGAAAGGTTTCACAACTTTTTTATCTGTTTCACGCTTCGGCATATCATATGTTTTAGCATCTAACGAATATGTTTGCGGCTTAACGTCAACACCGTTTTTCCATACCATAAACAGTTCTGCTGATACGATACAAAGCAAACAAATAATAAAAATCGTGCTTTTTTTCATTATAAACTCCGTTTAATCTTTCTTTCTAAGTGTCGGGAAAGCTATCACATCGCGAATGGTATCGGCGCCGGACAGCAACATCGAGAAACGGTCAATTCCCATTCCCATACCTCCCGACGGCGGAAAACCGTTTTCCAAGGCACAAATAAAGTCTTCATCCAACATTTGTGCTTCATCATCTCCGTTTCCGCGAGCAGCAACCTCAGCCTCAAAGCGCTCACGTTGTTCCAGCGGATTGGAAAGTTCGGAATATGCACAACCGACTTCTATTGCCCCGATATAGGCATCAAAATGCTCAACCAAACGAGGATTGCTGCGATGTGTTTTAGCCAACGGCGAAATATCACGCGGCATATCCATCACGAAAGTCGGCTCAATCAAAGATTCTTCCACTCTTTCATCAAACACTTCCTGTACTACCTTGCCCCAATTGGTACAAGCACCGGCATCAACACCGATTGACTTGGCCATCGCCTGAGCCTCTTCCAAAGTGTCGGCTTGCAACAAATCGATACCGGTTTTTTCTTTAATTAAATCTATTATCGAAATACGGCGGAAAGGCTTGGAAACATCAATTTCTTTATCTCCGAAAGGCAACTTGGTACCACCCAAAACTTCTTTGGTTATATAGCGAATCAAATCTTCGATTAAATTTGCCATGTCATTGTAATCGGCATACGCCATATACGCTTCCAAACCGGTAAATTCCGGATTGTGTTTTTTATCGATTCCTTCATTACGGAAGTTACGACCGATTTCAAACACACGGTCAAAACCGCCGACCACCAATTTTTTCAAATACAACTCCGGAGCAATACGCAAATACATATCCGTATCAAGTGCGTTATAGTGTGTGATAAACGGCTTGGCATTGGCTCCGCCCATAATCGGGTGTAACATAGGTGTTTCCACTTCCAAAAATTCGTGATTTTCAAAATAACGACGTACCGCCGAAGTAACCTGACAACGTTTTTTATAAATTTCCTTGCTGTCTTCGTTCATAATAAAATCAACATAGCGTTGACGATAGCGCGCATCAATATCGGTCAAACCGTGAAATTTTTCCGGCAACGGTTGTAAAGACTTGGAAATAATATCAAATTTCTCAGCCGCCACCGTCAATTCGCCGCGCGGAGTACGACGTACAAAACCGCTGACACCGACGATATCACCGACATCAACGCACTTTAAAATTTCCATATCTTCTTCGGAAAGAATTTTTTTATAGCAGAAAACCTGAATTTTTCCGGTTTTATCTTTCAAATCCACAAACATACCGCTGTTACGTACCGCCATGGCACGACCGGCAATAGTAACTCTGTCTTCGGTATCGGTACCGTCCGGCAGGTCTTTATATTTTTCATGTAACTCCGCCGCATATGTATTCGGCACAAATCTATACGGATACGGATTATAACCCTTTTCTTGCAGGGTTCTTAATTTTGCTAATCTGGATTCTCTGTGAATGTTTGTTTCATTTGCCATTTTTTTTCTTTCTAAATATTAAACCAAAAATCTGCCCGACTATAAACCGCAAAGATTAAATTTTCAATAAAAATAAATACTCTAGCAACGGTAAAGCATTTTATTGATTATTTTTCTCTCAACATTTTGGTTAATTTCACCACGTCATCACTGCTCAAAATCTTGCGTGTTGCCACAACTTTTTGATACATATGCCAATGATAAAACGAGTGATTCCATCTGAAATCATCTTTCTGCAGGCAAAAATTTTCCAACGGCTCGTCCCATAGGCTTTCACTGAATGGACGATACAGGCGATTGTATAAAAACAAAGGCCATTTCAACGGATTCCAAAATGCCGGCTTGGCATAATCGATAAAAATTGCTTTTCCGCCCTTGGTCAGTCCGTTTAACACGTTATCCATAACTCTTTGCCGAGTATTCAACGGTAATTCGTGCAATAAGTTATAGCAGATTATCACGTCATATTTCTCGTCCCACGGTAACGCAGCGTTATAATTCATAATGTTTATATTACAATTTTCATAGCGTTCCTTGGCTATCTTTATTTGCACTTCGGAAACATCAAAAATATCAAATTTTCCGAGTTTATGAACTTTGTTATACACATCGGATATTTCGTCACCGAAAGTCAAACCGATTTGCAAAACATGGGCATTTTTGGTAATATCCTGCAACAAATCTCTGATAATTTTTTTATAGGCATAAAAACCGGTTAAACGCGCCACACGGCCGTCATTTAAAACACCGCTCAAAACACGATTTTGATAAATTCTATTTGCAAAAACCTCCATATACGGCGGCAATTTATTTAATTCGACCATTATTATCTCCTATTCACCGACTTTCAAGATACCGAGTTGTGCGGCCTTACGTACTGCTGCCGTACGATTACTGACCTCCAACGTACGCATCAAAAGTGTAATATGAATTTTTACGGTTCCTTCGCTCAAACCGAGCTTGTAGGCAATTTGCTTATTGGATAACCCCTCGGCCAAACATTCAAGAACTTCGGTTTGTCTTGGGGTAAGTCCCCAATTTTCACCGGAAGAAACATGCGGTTTATCCAAATCCTTTATCAGATTACGTATTGATTCCGACGAAGATTTCATACTCATTTTCATAATTTCAGGCGGAATATACATCCCTCCGGCCATTACCAAATTTATGGCACTTAAAATCAAGTTGCTTGAAAAAGACTTCGAAACATAGCCGGAAACACCGAAATCATATGTCTGTTGTAAGATTTCCGTTTCAAATACCGCCGAAATAATAATAATCGGAACATCGGGACAAATATCGTGCATTTTTTTTATGGCCTCACGCCAATTAGCCCCCGGCATTGCCAAATCAGTCAAAATCAAATCAAAATCACGCTGACTGTCCAGAATTTCAAAAATCCCGGTATAACTGTCCGCCAATGTAATATCCGCCGTCGGATACTCTTTTTTCAAGATAAACTCTAACCCTTGCAAAAACAATTCATGATCATCAGCGATTAAAATTCTCATTGGTTTTTTGTTTTCCGTTTTACTTTCCATTTTGAAAAACCTTTGCATAAATACATATTTTGTTTGTAATTCTAACATACTATATGTTAATGAAATATAAAATTACGAAATTTTATTAAGAGGCTCGAATGATAATAACCATAGATGGTCCTGCTGCCGCCGGAAAAGGCACAATATCCGCTTATTTATCGCAAAAGTATAAATTGGCCTATTTTGACACCGGCATGGTCTATCGCGCGGTCGGTTTGCAAATGGTATCAGATAATAAAGATGTCTCTAACGAAACTGAAGCTGAAAAGGTTGCTTTGGCGCTTACTTTTCCGAAAATGATTGAACTTTCAAAGCACAAAGACTTCCGCAGTGATATCGGAGGTCAAGCCGCTTCCGTTGTTTCTGCTCATCCCAAAGTTCGTGCCGCTTTATTGAAGATGCAACAAAATTTTGCCTTAAACCCTACTTTTGCCGACGGAACACCGGCCGACGGAGTGGTTTATGACGGACGCGATACCGGAACGGTTATTTGCCCGAATGCCGAACTGAAATTGTTTATCACCGCTTCTACCGAAGTCAGAGCTCACAGACGTTATAAAGAGTTTTGTGAAAAAGGCATAGAGACAACTTATGATAAAGTTCTGCAGGATATGATTGCTCGCGATAAACGCGACAGCTCGCGAGCAACCGCTCCGCTCAAACCGGCTGACGATGCTCTGATTATTGATACTTCCGATTTAAACATTGATGAAGTACTGCAAAGAATTATTCCGTTGGTAGAACAAAAAATCAAACCTTAATTATCGTCGATATGTAAAATCAACTGCGGAACCGGTAATTTTATATCGCTCAAATAAAACACGTCGCCTTGTTGCGGCATTGACAGATCGTGCTTCAGTAAAAATAAACTGAGCCACCAAACGCACATTAAAGTTTTTCTCTCGGGTATTAAAATCATAACGCTCAGGATTTAATATTTAAAACTCATAAATCAACCATGAATTTTTAAAACTTGACGTTACAAAAAAATATGTTATCTTGCCGATGATTACAAACTGTAGGATAGAATGATGGTATATAAAGCAATAGTATGGGATTTGGATAATACTCTTTATCGTGAGACCCCCGAATTTCATGATTTAATGGATGAAATCACGGCCAAAGCCGCGGTAGAAGATTTAAAATTACCGCTGGATTTAGCCACGGCAAAAGCCATGGTTACCGAGTCATACAGAAAATATCGTGACGGCGGAGAAATCTTTATTCAAAAATTCGGCATAAATCCTAAGGATATATTTGACGCTTATCATAAAAGAAAAGAGCAAAATTTATCCCCTATTGTTCCGTACAAAGACATCTTACCTAAATTGCAAAATTTACCTTGCCCGCAGTATATATTTTCAACCAGTTCGCACAATGCATGCGAAGCTATTCTTAAACGTATCGGTTTGTACGATTTTTTTGCCGGTAAATTTTATTCGGTAGAAGAGTTTGATGCATACAAAAAAAATGAAAGTCCCGATGTTTATCTCAAATTTTGCCAAGCGGCTTCTTTAATTCCTCAGGACTGCATTTTTATAGACGACAGCTATTCCAATTTGGAATGTGCCAAAAAAGCCGGTATGTCCACCGTGCGTCTTTGTCATGGTAAACAAAATGACAAGGCTGTTGAATATATCGATTATGCCGTTGATAATATTAATCAGTGTCTTGACTTTTTGAAACAAACTTTCTGTGCCTAGTTTTCGTCGCACAACTTTGTTTCTGCCAAATAATTTTCATGCGCATCAATTACCTTGTTATATTTTTCAAGGTTTTTCTTGAAGCTGTCAAAATATACTTTTACTTGTTCCTGATATTTATCCGTCATCTCCCGAACACTCTTTCCGCCATCCAAAGTATCCACATTTTCAACCAACGGAGTAACCTTGGCTAAAATGGTCGGCATTTCTTTCTTTATCGATTTTGCGAGTAAATACAATGCATGATGTCCCAAATCAAGATGGGTTTGTTCATGACGTACAACGGTATTAAAACGGCATGACCCCACTTTTAAAGAATTGGCAATATAAATCGTCGGCTCATACCACATTTTAATTTCTATCTCTTTGGGATAAAAACAGAATTTTTTACCATCAAGCATTTTGGTATCGGCAACAACTACCGTGGTAATATGCGGAGCCAGATAAGTCAGACCTTGTATCTTATCCGATGCAGGTTCGTCACTGACTTTTTTATATAAAGATGCCAATTCTTCCTCTGATTTAGCGGTATCATACTTTAACTTACCGTAGTTATAAATTACTTTGATTTCCGGCGGATTGGCTTTATACATCTCATTACATCTATCCGTCAAACCATCGGCTTTAAGCGGTTTGACCATTGCCACAAACAGCAGAATTTGCAGAAAAACATTTTTCCAAGAAAACATAACCTCTCCTGTCATCAAATTTTGTTATTATCAATTTTTATATAATTGCCTTTAAATTTGTATTAACATTTGGCATTTATAATACTATTAACGAGGAAAAAATGAAAAAAAATCTGCTAATCATAGTACTGTTGATATTACTTGCTCCCGGTGTTTGGGCGCAAACGATTAAACGCACCACCAGAAATCCGGGATTTTTTGTTCCCCAAGGTGCTTTGCAAACCGGTCAAAGAACCGAGAAACTGGTACCGGTAGAACAAATGAAATATCGAGGACAACCGGCTCAAGTGGTTATTGATATGCAACAACAGGCACGTCAGCAAGCCGAACAAGAGGCTAATAAAGTTGCCAACCAAAAGGCTTTGGAAAAAATGAGGCAAGAGCGTAAAGAACAGGTTGCAGTGCATGAACATGATAGCAACTTATCAACTTCCCTGTCTACGATTAACAATACGCAATCAACAAACAACAGCACTCTCGTAAATACTACGAATGCAACATCGGAAAAACTTGCCGGACAAGAAAAAGACGAAGAAATGTTTGCACAAATCATTGAAGAATATCGTCGTGACGTTAAAGCAATCAGCCAACGAAAACCGACCCGTAATCAACGTTTAATCGATATGATAGCCGATTACAAAGATATTGACCGCTCAATCTAATTATCACCGATACGCAGTGCTTCGATAAATGCCGATTGCGGAACTTCCACCTTGCCGAACTGACGCATGCGTTGCTTACCTTTTTTCTGATTATCCAAAAGTTTGCGTTTACGCGTAACATCGCCACCGTAACATTTGGCGGTAACATCTTTACGCATCGGAGATATGGTTTCACGCGCCACAATTCTGCCCCCGATAGAAGCTTGCAAAGGAATTTTAAATAAGTGTCTCGGTATCAAATCTTTCAGACGCCCGCAAATCTGGCGACCTCTGGCCTCGGCTTCGGTGCGATTACATAAAAATGCCAAAGCATCTACCGGCTCTTCATTAATCAATATCTGCACCTTTACCAAATCAGCGGTATCATAGCCGATTAGTTCATAGTTAAAGCTGGCATATCCGCTGCTGATTGACTTTAAGCGGTCATAAAAATCAAAAACGATTTCGCTTAAAGGAATTTTATATACGACCATGGCGCGATTGCCGACATAAGTTAAATCTTCCTGCACACCGCGACGGTCATTACATAATTTTAACACCGAGCCCAGATAATTATCCGGCACCATAATAGTTGCCCTTACTATCGGTTCTTCTATCATTTTGATAGTGGTCGGTTCCGGCATATCGGCCGGATTATCCAAAATCATTTCATTTCCGTTGGTCAGATAAAGTTTATATGCCACCGACGGCGCCGTGGTTATAATATCCAAATCGAATTCACGACCGATGCGTTCCTGAATTATTTCCATGTGTAGCAGGCCCAAAAATCCGCATCTGAAACCCAAACCGAGCGCTCCGGAATTTTCCGGCTGATACTCAATACTGGCGTCATTAAGCTTTAACTTAGCCAAAGCTTCTTTCAGCGCATCATACTGACTGCTGTCCACCGGAAAAATCGAGCAGAACACCACCGAAACGGATGGCTTGAAGCCCGGTAACGCACTCGCACAAGGTTGCCGATTGTCGGTTATGGTATCGCCGATTTTACAGTCTTCCACACTTTTGATACTGGCGGTTATAAACCCTACTTCGCCGGGATACAAAGCATCGGTATCTTTCATTTTAGGGGTAAATACGCCGATTTTATCAATAGTATAATCCAAACCGTTACTCATCATGCGGATATTTTGCTTTTTGCGTAAAACTCCGTCTTTAATACGAGCCAGAATTACTACACCGAGATAAGAATCATACCAACTGTCAATCAACAACGCCTTAGTCGGTGCCGTCAATTCACCTTGCGGCGCCGGTAAATACTTAACCACCGCTTCCAATAAATCTTCAATGCCGGCTCCGCTTTTACCGGAAACTTCCACCGCAGTTGAAGTATCAAGACCGATAACATCTTCTATTTGCTGTTTTACTCTCGGTACATCGGCCGAAGGCAAATCTATTTTATTTAAGGCCACCACAATTTCATGATTATTATCAAGAGCCAAATACACATTTGCCAAAGTCTGCGCTTCCACACCCTGAGTGGAGTCCACCACCAATATCGAGCCTTCGCAAGATGCCAACGAACGCGATACTTCATAAGTAAAATCGACGTGCCCCGGAGTATCAATCAAATTAAGCTGATAAGTTTTGCCGTCTTTAGCGGTATAATTCAGACGAACGGTTTGCGCTTTAATCGTAATACCGCGTTCTTTTTCGATATCCATGGAATCGAGTACCTGTTCGGTCATCTCGCGACGCTGTAAACCGCCGCAATATTCGATTATGCGGTCGGCAATGGTCGACTTTCCGTGGTCAATATGCGCGATAATGGCAAAATTACGAATTAAGCTTAAATCTGTCATCTTCTATTCTCCGAAATTGCCGATAAGATAATTTATTTTTTTATTTTAATCAATAATTTTAGTCCGATATTTCCCCAAACAAAAAAGAAGTATCACTTTGCAGGTGATACTTCTTCTTTATGAAAGGCTACAAATGTAGCGAAAGCTACAACTCCGATGATGACACCTACAGCGAATAAAAATATCCAGCTGTTCAATGATATCATCGTCACGTCACACGGACATGGCAACAATAACAATATAGACATCGGCACCATACCTATTGATAGCAGTACTGCTCCTGGAGAGCAGCAGACTGCACTCAATGTATATGAAACCACCATTACCTGAAACCAGGTTGAATGATTCCACATGTAGTTTAAGGTATAGAAAATATCTCCATACCAACTACCAGTGCTCTTTACGGCTTTCGAGAGAAGCTCGTAATTACCACTTAATTCGAGCATAGCCATAGCCCATGCTACAACAGATGCTGCGAAAAAAACGATGCAGAGTGTACTCGTTACATCTGCCCATTTTACGTTTTTTAAAATCTTTTTCATAACCTAAGTTTTTTAATGGATATTATTTTTTTTCTAACTCTCACAAAAAAGAAGGATTATGAGAAAGACATCATTTATACTTAGCTAAATGATCTACATAATCCTTATTTGTTTAGGGTTTCAGTTTAACATTTTTTTTCAAATTTGTCAATAATTAAAGAATTACCATCTTTTCTCTACGCAAACAAAAAGGAAGTACCACCGTTCGGGTGATACTTCCTTTTCTATTATTTGAATTTTGAAACAACAGATAAAGATGCCAGTGCAATGCACACCGACGCTATATATACCATTGCCAAAAAACAATCTAATACCATTACAAACAAGCATACTCTTAGAAATACGCTTGCGAATAGCTCTGTTGCCGGAATAACTAATAACAACGAAGCGCCAATCGAGGCAACTGCTGTCAATAAAATTCCGATCGGGTAGCTTATTACGTTAGAAGCGACTAACGCAACTAGTGCATACTTAAAATACAATGATGTGTTCCAAAGAGCACATACTGTATTCCAAGTTTTGACGGCAACACTGCCGTTGTTGTCGACAACTAATTCAATATGCTGACCCATTTCTATAAATGTTGCAACTAAACATACAATAGCTACAACAAAGAGCATGATACTTATTGATCCGCTCCCAATTCTGTTCTTCTTCATAATTCTAAGATTTTATGTTAATATTATTCTTTTAACTCAAAAAAGAAGGATTATGAAAAAGACATCATTTATACTTAGCTAAATGATCTACATAATCCTTATTTGTTTAGGTTTTCAGTTTAACATTTTTTTTCAAATTTGTCAATAATTAGAGAATTACCGCCTTTTCTCTACGCAAACAAAAAGGAAGTACCACCGTCCGGGTGATACTTCCTATTCGCGTTGCAATCTGTATTTTATCATTGCAATAATCACGATGACACAATTTATGCCTATTACAAATGTCCAAACTTCCGACGATATACCCATGAACTGCTCGCAACCGAACATTACTTCGTCTGCGGCCGGTATAAATCTCGGCAAAAGAGTGACACAAGGAGCGGCAAAAAGAGATAACGGTCCTCCGATCTGCCAACACGCAACCGTAGAAGCAGCGGCAGCGAACAACCATAACTTAAAGTATAACGAAACACTCCAAAGAGCGCACACGGTATACCACACATGAGGAAAATAATCCTCCGGGCCGGCAAGCACCGAATCTTTCCACTCGGGGTGTTGACCTAACTCCATTAATGTTGCAACCCAAAATATGACGGACGCAACAAAAAACAGAACGCTTATTAATTCGCTTCTGCCTATTTCAAATTTTTCCATAATCTTATTTTTAAGTTAGTATTTTTATCATTCAAAAAAAGCCGTTTTTTCAACGGAAAAATCAACTTTACGTGCAATACAAAAAATAGAATTACGGAAAAACACATCTGTATTCAGATAAATAATACCCATAATTCTAATCATTCAGGATTTAAATCTAGCGCAATTTTTTAAATTTGTCAATAATTAGCGTTTTTTGCCTTTCTATTCTCATTTTACATAAAAAAAAGAAGCATCACCCCACCGTGATACTTCCTTTTTAATTACCCCTTCAGTACTTCTTTTATCGCCCAAAGAGCTACGATAATTATATCCGCCAACATAATAGAAATCCATATCCACATGGATATACTTGTAAGCTCCGCACTACAAAATGTTGTATCATCCTCAATCAACATGAATGATGACAAGGAAAACGAACCTATACAACCAAACATGGTCAAAAGTCCGCCTACCGGCCAACATACTACCGTGGTAGCCAAAGCAGTAATCAACCAATACTTAAAGTATAACGATACCCCCCAAAGAGTGGTTATCATATACCAAAAATAATCGACTGACATTTCCGGTTTTTCCATCAAACTGCTTTTCCACTCGGGATGTCCTACCAGTTCATCCAGCGTTTGAAACCAGAGAACCATGGAAGCTACAAACAGCAGAGCACTTATCAGTTTATTTGTTTTCATAATCTTGTCATTTAAATGGTTAGTACTTTATTGATTAACTCACTAGAAAAAGCTGTTTTTTCAACGGAAAAATCAGCTTTACGCTAAATACAAAAAAGAATTATGAAAAACACATCTACGCTTAGATAAATAATACCCATAACTCTAATTAATACGGGTCTAAACCTAACGCGCTTTTCCATGTTTGTCAATAATTAGTCGTCGAAATAATTATTATTGTTGAATAGCTGATTTAAAAACAACACACCGCATCGCAGCAGTGCAATGCGGTGATATTAAGATAAGTATACTACCCTATCTCTCCGGTTGATATACTTTATTACCCTGATTTACATATTCATACAAAACCGCTTCGCCTTTTTCTTGCGCAATCTGTCCGTATGCAATAATGTTACGTTTTTTAAATTCATTAAACCAATCCGGTTTAAATCCTTCATCAAAACCGGTTATTTCTTCCACCCGTTTTGACGGAACTCCGTAATATACGGCCTTTATACCTGACCACATTATACCACCCAAACACATCATGCACGGCTCGGAAGTAACATACAAACTCAAATTATATGAGGATAAATCATAAGTCCCCAAAGCTTTTTCGGTTGCTTTTATCACATTCATCTCGGCATGATTATTACTGCAAATTTCATTTATAACACTGTTGGCCGTCTTGGCAATTAAGTTACCTTTATCATCATAAACAGCTGCCAGAAAAGGTCCGTGTCCCTTAGCAATATAATCTTTCAATTCTGCCTGTAAATCTTCGATAATCTTCGTTGCCTTTTGCAATTTATCCGCATCTATGCGTTCATTTGCTATTACCATTTTACCTCACTTCATCGTAATTGCCGATTTCGGACAAGCATGCGAACAAAGTGAACAACCTACGCATTTTTCAGGATTTACGACAATATGGCCGCCTTCCAACGATAAAGCGCTGTGTTCGGATTCATCGCATACTACGGTACATTTCGCACATTTTATACATAAGTCATCATTAACATGCGGATAAACTTGCTTTGACTTAGACAACTTTTCATGACTGCTTAAGTTGGCAATCGCCTTATTTTTCAAATCAGCAGGACTGGCAAAACCTTTTTCTTCCAGATATTGCAACAATCCTTGTTTCATGCCCTTTACTACAGCATATCCGTTTATCATCACTTCGGTACAAACCTGAACCACATCGGCACCTACCGTCATATATTCCGCCGCATCATGCCAATTGGAAACACCGCCGATACCTAAAATCGGCAAATCACTGTTTTGGCGTATTTGTGCCACGCAACGCAATCCGATAGGTTTTACGGACATACCCGAATAACCGCCGAAAGTAGACTTTCCGTTCACATTCGGCATCGGTACAAACGTATCCAAATCAACTCCCATCATGGATTGAACCGTATTAATTGCCGATATACCGTCTGCTCCGGCGCCGGCTACCGTCTTGGCGATTGCGGCAATATCCGTAACATTAGGCGAAAGTTTAACAAATACTGGTTTTTTTGCCACCTCTTTAACCCATTCGGTAATCATTTTTGAGATTTCGGCATTAGTGCCGATAGCCATACCGATTCCTTTTTCCGGCATACCATGCGGACAGGAGAAATTAAGTTCGAAAGCATCAATTTCAGCTTCATTTAAGGTGCGTACCAAATTTTGCCATTCTTCTTTAACAACCGGTGCCATAATGCTGGCAATCTGCACTTTATTCGGATGTTTCTGGCGCAAAAATTTAATCCCGTCCAACCATTGTTGCACGGTCATATGGCTTAAAAGCTCTATATTTTCAAAACCGCATACTTTATTACCGCAATGCCAAGAAGCATAACGCTGACTTGCTTCTATCATTTCCAAATTATCGGGAGTAATGGTCTTTAAAACGGCTCCGCCCCATCCCAGCGTAAAAGCTTTATCAATACTGTCTATACGAGCTGTAGGAGGTGCCGATGCCAAAATAAACGGATTTTCGAAATCAATACCTAAAACTGATACTTTTAACGTAGCCATGTATACCTCCTCTTAATTTGTATTAATTATTAAGGTAGGCTACACTATTTTATAAAAAAAAACAAGAACTTTCCGAAGATGAACGCTCTTGCTCATCGATGGTAGTCCCGGGCAGAGTTGAACTGCCGACCCATCCATGTGAAGGATATGTGATAACCGTTTCACCACGGAACTGATGGTAATAAACTGGTAGTCCCGGGCAGAGTTGAACTGCCGACTCATCCATGTCAAGGATACGTGATAACCGTTTCACCACGGAACTGTAACTTTTGCATGATATACCTTTTTTAACAAATGTCAAAAATAATTTTTAGTTATAATTAGAAAATTTCCACATTCAATTTGGTAACGAATTATCAATAATGTTATTTTTTGCAACAAAGCAAATAAGGTAATAAATGAAAGCAATACAAAATAAAATTTTTGATTATTAATAAGCATCTGACGTCCCCTTGTAATATAAAATATTATATACTTATAGCACAAAATATTTAATATGCAACTATTTTAAATATAATCATATTAAATACAATTTTTAGTATATATCATTTATCCTTAATCCATATTTCATACTATATATCAAAATGTTCGTATTCAATGTAAATAAACGTTGATAAGCCTGTAATCAGAGTATTTTTGATTTGACATTTATTCATATTAAATATAATATTTCATCATAGGATTATAGGACGGGGAAAACAGATGAAAAACGTAAAATCAATAAGAGGTCGCATAGATGATAATGAGCCGAATCCGGTTGATGTGCATGTCGGAAAACGCATACGTTTACGTCGTACGATTTTACACATTACCCAACAACAAATGGCCGATATGTTAGGATTAACATTCCAACAGGTACAAAAGTATGAAAAAGGAATGAACCGTGTCGGTGCCAGCCGATTGTGGGATATCAGCAAAGTATTAGAAGTTCCGATGGGATTTTTCTTTGAAGATATGGACAATCACGTTGCCCTTAAAAGTCCGATGATGCTTAATTCAAAGCTTGATAAATCTTTCAATCTTGAAGAAAATCATCCCTTTGGTGATGACCCGATGAAAAAAGCTGAAACTTTGGAACTGGTCAGAGCATATTATAAAATTCCAAATCGCAAAATCGCCAAGAATTTGTTTGATTTAATGGTAGCCTTATCAAAATCCACTGCCGGTTTACCACAATTTACCGAAGAAGAAAACGAAGACGAAGATTAATGCAAGACAAACCAAAATTTTTCGGCCGTCGTAAAGGACGTACCATTCGTAAAGCCAAAAGTTTTCTTTTGGATAATTTTTTGCCGCTCATCCGTATTGAACCGCAACCCGCAACCGATGTTGCTTCCTGCTTTGCCGAACAAAAGGAGAAATATTGTCTGGAAATCGGCTTCGGTGACGGCGAACATTTAGCTGCCTTATCTCAGGATTTTCCACAATACGGATTTATCGGTGTCGAAGTATACAAGAACGGTGTTGCCAATCTCTTAACCTTAATTACCGGTGTTAAAGACGGCACTGAAGATGATTTATCGCAAGAAATAAAATTATTGCCTCAAAGAACGGATAACGTCAGAATTTATGACGATGACGTCAGATTGTTGTTTGATTCTTTTCCGGATGCCGTTTTTGATAAAGTATATCTTTTATTCCCGGATCCGTGGCCTAAAACCAAACATGCTAATCGCCGATTTATAAATCCGGATAATTTAAAAACGCTGGCAAGAATAATAAAAAAAGACGGTATTTTACAGGTAGCTACCGACAGTCATATATATAAAGTATGGACGCTGGAAACCATGCACGCAAATCCTGACTTTGAATGGACAGCCAAATGTTCCGATGATTGGCGCAATCCACCGGCAGATTGGCACGAAACGAAATATCAACGCAAGGCAATCAGAGAGGGAAGACGTCCGGTATTTTTTGAATTCCGCCGTAAGTAAACCGTCCTGAAAATCACCACTTTAACAAAGCAAGTGCTTTTTGTAAATAAACCGAAGACGAAGCGGGCTTACGAGGTCTGCTATATACATATAAAAGCGTAAATAACCTTACCGAAGAAGTAAAACCCAACTCTGTCGGACGATTACTTTCTATCAGTTCCAACAAGTTTTTACGCCGAATTTTTTCTCGGTAGCAAATTCTATCAAGAATTCTCCACTCAATATCGGTAAGACGCATACTTGTTTTACGGTCGTACACGGAAACGACTTTACTCATAAGTGCAACCATCACCTCTCCTTATTGGTTTATTTTTTACAAAACTACACCTATAAAAAGTATTTTTCAATCAAAAAGTTTAATAAACTAACAATGAAACGATACATTACAGAAAGTATTTTACCACCGCCAAAAATTATTTATTTTTTATTTTTATTCATAACATTTATTGACAGATTATTTTTTTTGTATATATTATTTCAAAGGAGGTGTTTTATGCCTGAAGATAAAGAACAAACAGAAAAGAATAATCAAGACACAGTTGTAAACGACCATATTGCCAGACGTCGTCGTAACAAAGAAGATATTGCCGTTCTCAGAGGTGTGAAAGAGGCGTGGCACAATATTAAAAAATCTTTTTTATATAAAAACTTCCGTGCCTCACAGCTAAACCCGTATCACTTCGGCGTAGAGGAAGTAAAAGCAGATAGTTTGAATAAAGCTCGGAGAATAATTCGCGAGAAAGCAAAAGTATATAAAGCTCAAAACCGGGAATATCGTGCTCAATTTATATACAACGGCACCCGCTATTTTGCCGACAGGTATGATTGCACACCCAATCAGGAATATCAAGAAGACGGGATGGTTATTCGTAGCGGATACGAAGTATCCGAGCGTATTCCTCGTAATGATAAAGGAGAGCTTGATTTATTTGCCGAGATTCCGATTGTGATAGCCATTAATCCGATGGAAAGTCCAGAAGTGATAGGCCATGCCTGCATGCAATATAAAGACCAGGTGGTTAATCGCGTGCTTCCTTCCATTCATACAGATCCGCTTTATCCAAAGTATAACAGTCGGGCACAATATTACTTTATATACCCGAGTCAGGTGGGCATTAATGGTAAAGAATTGTATCATAAAATGTCCAAACACAACATAAAGTATGGAGATAAAAGATATGACCCGCTGTTTAATAACTGTGCGCAAAATGTCGCCCAAATATTAAAAGATGTCGGAGTTAAAGATTTTGATTTTTACGGGCCTGATTTTCTCAACTTATCTTATGCAACCCCGGGCAACAATCCTTTTAATAAAGGACTTAAAGCCTGGTGTTACAAGCACGGATTTCGCGTCCATCTGAACGAAATGGAGCAATATGATCAATTAAATCATTTTACCGATGTAAGAGAGCGTCGAGACGAAATGAAAAGTAAACGCAAGCGCTATCGTCAATTTGTCCGTAAAAGCCGAAACAAAGGTGGTAGGTAATAATTATTTGTAGGGCGTAATGATAGAAGATTTCATAGAACTCAGAAAGCATTATCGAAAGGCTTTATCTCAAATTCCGCTTAACTCATTTTATCACTTTTCGATTAATCATAAGTTTCGCCATTCGGTGCAGGTTTTGCATGCCGGACAGGAAATTATCGCCCATACTCCGGAACTGAAAGATGTAACTTCCGAGTTTAAGCATGATGCCGAACAAGCTCTTTTATTTCATGATATCGGACGTTTTCATGAAATGGTTTGCATTTATCGTGATAATTTAAAAAACATTACTGTTAATGCCCGCAACAACAAATACGACCACGGAATCATCGGATATAAAATCTTAAAGAAATGTCCGCAATACAACAATCTCAAACTTCTGTTAGCCGTCAAATATCACGGAAAAATGATGGAACAGGTTCGTGCTTCCGATTTGTGGCAGGAAGCCGAAAAATCAGCTGACGAAGAAACAATTAAGCAAATACTTTATATTGTCCGTGATGCCGATAAACTGGCAAATATGCGCGTAATTAAGGCGACCGACCATTTAAAAGAGGATATGTATTATAAGCAACTCTCGCCGGAAGCAAAAAAAGCCGGTATATCTCCGAAAGTTATGAAGCAATTTGAAAATCATGAGGTCATACTTTTTTCTACCCTGAAATCGTACACCGATAGGGTTATGATGGTATTATCATGGATTTTTGATTTCAACTTTCAATATACCAGAATGCTGTTTTTCCGTGACGGTTTTGCCGACCATCTGCTGGAAGAACTTTCGAAAAACGGTGTTTCGCAAGATACAATTCAAAAGCTTAAAAATATTATGGAAACGTATATTCAACAATAACCGAAATTAATACATCTGCAAATTATGCAATACGGCAGTAAAATCCTCATTTTGCGGAGAACAAATATAGGCTCCCACCTTGATTTCGTCACTGTCATGTACCAAGTAAAACTTACGCAATTCCGTATAATTTCTTCCGTCTAAAGAATAAGAAGCAATATAGCATCCCTTACGCTTTTTCAGGCGATACCATATATGATT
>Ga0310696_10002747_pt1 | contig 22790 bp, 6 predicted proteins | sample AusTroGonzalo_MG_4_FD_203885 | JGI IMG/M metagenome (GOLD analysis project Ga0310696, IMG submission 203885) | Bovine rumen microbial communities from tropical cattle in Woodstock, Queensland, Australia - Gonzalo_02 (v2) (version 2) | ecosystem: Host-associated > Mammals > Digestive system >...
GCATTCAGCGTGCAAAGGTACAACAAATATTTGGAATAATCAAAGGTTTTCGTAAAAAAATCGAACAGCCTCGTGCTCTTTTACGGAGCGGAAAGGCGGATGATGGTAAATTGTGGAAATTTACAACAAAAATTAGGTCGAAATGTTATATTCTCTTGCACAAGTCAAAAAAATGTTGTATATTTGCAAACGATTTGTGAAGATGGTGGTGATGAGTATCGGAAAAACACATTTCGAACGAACTAAAAGATACCTGCGTGATTTTTACTATGAACACGGTCGCATCGTATTGTTTGCGTTGGGATTGAGCGGGTGCGTGTGTCTGAGTTATTATTTCTCGCGCTACATACCGGAGGACTTGTTCGCACATGTGATCAGTCCTGCGTTGCATGCCTGTATCATTGCTGCGGCAACGGGTGGCGCGATACTGATGCATTGGCATATCGACGGCATCCGTGCGCGTCGCGTATGGCAGTTGGCGTTGATAGCGTGGACGGTGATAGAGGCATGGATGTGGCTGGCAGAGGGATTTCTCGGCATCTCGACGATTGTGCGCGGTGTGCAGACGATAGACCGATTGGATTTCATCATCCGCAACTCGCTGGCGATTGTCTTGCTGGCATATCCGTTTGAGGTGTTGTGTCCGAAATGGCTGAACTGGTGGCGCGGCATACTGCTGGTGCTGCCGTCCATCCTCATCACGCTACTGGACATGGTGCTGCATGAGGATTTGCGGTCGCTGCAGATTGTCTATCCGCTGCTGATAGCATGGTGGCTATGGGATCATATCCGCGTGTACCGAGCCAAGATAGAGGAGAACTACTCGACGGTGGAGAACAGTGCGATGCCGTGGGTGAAGGTGTATCTGTGTATATTGACAATCATCGGCCTGTCGTATTTCTATCTGAGTTTCACGTATCATCCTACGCGGCTGTTCACGCAGCAATGGCTGGTGCTGGTTCTGCTGGTGTATAACACGGCGCAGATAGTGCTTCGCCGCAAGCCGTGGCAGGAGGAACTCACAGAAGAAGAAAATGAAGATGACGATGAAGAACGGCGCAACTACCGCCGCTATCTGGAGGCATGGATGTCGCGTGAGAAACCGTATCTGAATCCCGATTTCAAATTGTCGGACCTGACGCAAGTGATGACGATGAACCGGAGTTATCTGTCGCAATTCATCAATTCCGAATACAAGTGCAATTTCTATCAGTATGTGACAAACTACCGTATCGAGGAGGCGCAAATGCTGATGCGCAAATATCCGGAAATGAAGATGCAGGACGTGGCGAAGCAGTCAGGTTTTGCATCAGCGACGGTCTTCTCGCGCGTATTTGCCCAAAAGACGGGTATGACGCCGACGGAGTGGCTGCAATCGATAGATAATTCGTCAGAATCTCTAGATAATTCGTAAAAATTCTCTAGATAATTCGTAAATCTCTATATAATTCGTAAAAAAACACCCGTATTTCTAAACTCTACGTCAAAAAGGCACGTGCACGCTTGTGTATGTGCCTGTTTTTATGTAGTTTTGCACCCAATTAATGTATAAAGACGCCTGAATACGTCTATGAATTATAGCAATTATCCACAGAATCAAACCCGGCAATGCGCATCCATGTGCATCTTTTGGGCATTGCTTTCGCTTTTTCTTTTTCGCGCGTATGATGTGCATGCGGAGGAGCAGGCGGCGGAGACGAAGCAGAAGACAGAATGGGTGGCGCTGAAGAACAATCTGCTGTACGATGCAGCGGCCACGCCCAACCTGCAGCTGGAATTCCGTCTGGCGAAGCACTGGTCGTTGGAGGTTGGCGCCGGTATCAATCCCTTCCCCTTGGATGATACCAAATACCCCAAATGGCGTCATGTGTCGGCGCACATCGCTCCGAGGTATTGGTTCTGCAATGTGTTCAACCGCGATTTCGTTTCCATCAATGCCGCGTATGTGCTCTACAACGTGGCAGGCGGTGCGTATCCGATAGGGTGGATGTATCCTCAAGTGAAGGACTACCGCTACGAGGGTCATGCCGCGATGGCGGGAGCAAGCTACGGATGGCATTTCGCCATCAGTCCGCATTTCAGTATCGAGTTGGAGGCGGGTGTGGATGCCGGCTACTCGTGGTACAGCCAGTATGAGTGCAAGCACTGCGGCGACAAGAAAGCGCAGGGCGGCCGATGGCTCGTGCTACCGAAGCTGGGCATCAATCTGTCGATTCCTCTGGGTGGCGACGAACTGTCGTTGGCGCGCCGTTGCGACTGCGAGCAGATAGACCAGAAGCCCGAGGAGCAAGAGGCTGAGCCTCAGCAACAGCCCCAACAGGAACAGACCCAGCAGGAACAACCCCAACAGCAGGAACAACCCCAACAGGAGCAACCGCAACCGGAACAACCCCAGCAGGAACAACAGCCCCAGCAGGAGCAACAACCCCAACAGGAACAAACGCCGGAAGAACAACCTGCACCCGCTAAAGCCCCTGCCAAGGCTCCGGCAGCCGTAGCACCCGCCGCAGTTGCGCCTGCAGCAGCCGCACCTGCAGCATCCGACTCGCGCGATGTGTCGGTGTATTTTGATGTGAACGTGACGAAACTGGACCGCTCGTTTCTGAGGAACGACCTGTTGATGGACAGCCTCCTGAGCCTCCTCGTGGCGTCGACAACCGACCCGCATCTGCATATCTCGCAAATCCGCATCGTGGGGCTCGCATCGTTTGACGGGAGCGTCAGTTATAATATCATGCTGGCAGGCCGCCGCGCCGAGGCCATCAAGCGATACATACAGGACGAGTTTCCCCAGTTGGACGACAGTATCTTCTCGGTGTGCAACGGAGGCGAGGACTGGGACAAACTACGCACTCAATTACAGTTTGTAGCGTTTGACGGGCGTGACGAGGTGCTCCAAATCATGGATACAGAGCCGGATGCGGACCGGCGTGAGGTGATGATCAAGAAAATTAACGGGGGTAAGACCTATTTCTACATGCGGGACGAATTGAAGCCCATCCTCCGCAAGCTGGGCGGCATTACCATCTATTGCGATACAAATGTTGAATTACACAATACAACACCAACCAACTAATTATTAACAAAACTCAAAATGTTTATGTTTATGAAAAAAATGACAATTTTGGCTTGCGCAGCCATGCTGACAAGCCTTGCCTTTACCGGATGTAAGGGTAATCAGAACGAACCGAAGCAGAATGTGCCGTCCGTGACTACGGACATCGCCATCGCGCTGCCTAACCAGGTAGGAGGTCCGAAACGCATGCCGGGTGCAACGGTTCAGACCGCCGGAGTTACGGATTTTGCTACCAACGGTATGAATGACATCACACTCGTTCCGTTTATGCCTTCAGCAGCGGTTACCACTGCTTCCACCCGCTTTGGCGAGAACATCGTACTGGGCCAGATCGGTGCTACGCAGAACTACGGTTCGGACGATCACGCCAAGGCCAAAGTGTTCACCGGCAAGAGCGTACCGCAAGGTACATCCGCATTCCTGTTCTACGGTGTTTCCGGCAAAACCGGTACCGACTTCGAAACGGGTGCATTGACAGCTTCGCTGGCAGGTGAGCCTGCTGCTTTCACGTTCACGTTGAAGCAGATCAACTCCAATGCCTCTACCGTTACAGGCCATGCGGCTTACACGGGTCTGATTGCGTATCTGAACGCAGTAGCCGATGCCTCCGACGGTGTGAAAGCATGGAAGGAATACACCGAAAGTGACCACGAAGGTCTCTATCAGTTGTTCCAGACCTTCAAATCCGCTACCACGCTCAGCTCGAACTCTATTCGTCGTGTGATGGAGGATACCTACAAGTTGCTTATGGGCTCTTCGGACGCTATGTCCACTGCCATCAAGGCTGCTATTGCTGATGCTACCTATGCCACTGTGGACGGTTCGGGCAATGTGACTCTCGTAGCAGGTTTGCAAGGTTTCCCTGCCAGCGTCAATCTGCCGGACGGCGCGATTGCCGTAGCCTTCGCAGGAAGTGCGTTTGACGGCAATGCCGCTCATGCGTATGCCGGTTTGGAGCCTGCACAGCTTGACCACTATGTTTATCCTGCACAGTTGTGGTATTTCGCCAACAGCCGTATCAAGACTTCGAACGCTACCCAAGAGGCCTCCTACACCGGTGCTGCCAACTGGAATGCTGTTCTCAGCGCATACGCCAACGACAACAGCTCCGTAAGCTCCAGCACCCGTTCCGTAGCCATCAAGAATCCGGTGCAATATGCCGTTGCCCGTCTGGATGTGAAAGTGAAGACCAAAGAGAACGACTATCTGGTAGACAACGACCCTGTCCCTGCTAACAACCATGTTACCAATCCTGTCGCGGGCTGGCCTTTGACCGCTGTATTGGTAGGCGGACAGAAGCATGTAGGTTTCGACTTCACGCCGGGTACGTATGCAGGTGGTGACGCTACCGAATATACCATCTACGACAAAGAGATGACCAGCGATATCAAAGCCGTCACTTCAGACTATAGCGCCGCCAACTCTACTCTGGTACTGGAGACCGCTGAGGATGCCAACGAATACATCGCGCTTGAGTTCACCAACACCTCGGCCAAGGACTTCTACGGCGTTGACGGTATCGTACCTATCGGCGCCAAGTTCTACCTGGTGGGCCAGCTCGCAGCCGATGCCGCTACCGAGACCGACAGCAAAGTATTCAAACAGGACTATACCACTACTGCCCGCGTAGCCATCAAGGACCTGAAGCACGCCTACAGCACGATTCCTGATTTGCGTGCTTCGCAACTGGAGATCGGTCTGTCGATTGACCTCGAGTGGCAAGCCGGTCATACATATGACATCGAGTTGTAATACCTCAAACCGGTAAGCGTATACCTTGAAACGGCTATCCGTCATAGTACTGCCTTTGGTTTTTAGCGCATGCTCGCTCATCTATGATGACCTGAGCGTGTGCGGTGAACCATTGGTGATCAACTATCAGTTGCAACTGCGTACCGAACTGAGTACGCAGTTGCAAACTGAGTTCTCGGCGGATACCGATTCGGCTGTGCATGAGGCATTGAAAGGATGGTTGGCGCCTGTATTCACCGACAAAGCGAAGGATATCGACCTGCATTTCTTCTCGCAGGAGACGGACCTTATCAGCCGGCGCATACAGGATGTGCTGAATGCGAACAGTACGAGTTATACAATCAACTTGCCGAAAATGAACTACATGCATCTGGCTCTGGCCAATATAGCGGACAACGACCAGATGTATCTCGCAGACAATACCCATTCCGCTACGATGCGCCTGAACCTGCAGGACAAGAAGGTGCTGAGTCCCCTCAATACGGGTGTGCTCACGGCGCGTCTGCCGATGGCGGTGGACGACAGTGCACAGCAGTTCAGCGTATATCTCTACATGGTGAACGCGGCTGTGGCGCTTGTGATTGATACCACAGCCTGTGATTCGCTGGTGTCGATGAGCGGAACGATGAACGACGGTGCATGCGGTTTCTCCGTCCGCGACAGTGTCTATTCCTACGAAAGGCTGTGCTCCTTCACCCTGGAGAACATACCGGTAGCCGATGCACATACATCCAAGCATGCGATGCCGGCAAGACGGACGGAGGAGACGGAAGAGGCACCGGTCTGCCTCGCTACGGTAGGAATGCCTACACGCGATGACATGCCCTGGACGATGACTGTGGTATCCTCTATGCAGGACAACCGGCAGGCTGTCAATACCATTACCGTGGACGAACCGCTCAAGGCGGGCACACTGCGTATCATACGACTGAAAACGGAGCCCGACGGAAAACTGGTAGAGGTGGGGCAGGAAGTAGGTATCAGCATCACTGTGGATTGGAAAGATGGAAGCGAACATGAGATTGAGATATAGGCATATGCTCATCATCGGTTTGCTGTCGCTGCTGTGCGTGGCTTGCGACAGACAGGACGGGCCGTCTGAGACGATGGTCATTCCGCTGTCGATATGCCTGCCGGCTAACGAGACCCAGGCGATGCACGGAGGTCCCGCACGGCGTATCATGGGCGACCCGGGTGCGACAGAGCAGTTCCTGCTGCCCAATTATCTGTATATCATCATCCTTCGTCAGGATGGTGACAACTGGGTGCTATGGCGGAGTATTGAGCGCGAGGTGACAGCGGGAGACTGGCAGAAGAAACGCTATACGGGCCCATGGCAGACTCCCGGCGACAGTATCTATCAGTTGACCGAACAGATGAGGTTCATGCTCATCAATCAGTATTTTAACGGACGTGTGTATGCCGTCGCTTCGGCGGTGCCGCTGACGTTCAACCGGACGCTCAACTCGATAGCGAGCCTGAGCGATGCGGAGAATCTGACATTCAGCACGTCCGATGCTACCATACAGCAAAACCTGCAGCATATCTATTCGACGCCCTGCAACTACACCGTGAATGATGCCTATTACGGTTCGTTCAGCAGTCTCACCACGCATATGTCCGAGGTGAATCTGGTGCTCTATCATGTGGCGGCGAAAGTGGATATACAATGGAATGTGGTGGACAGCATGCGCATACGCAACAATCCGCACGACGCGGTGCGCCTCACGTATATGGAGGCGCAGCACCTGTTCAGCGGCGATGCGTACTGCTTCAAACCCATGCGCAACGAACTGGCGGCGAAAGTGAGCACCGGCTATGCCATCGCGGACATGGTCACGCCGTCGGATGAAGGCCTATGGTGGGAGGGACGGACGTATTTCTATACCATCCCTTACAGCGTGACGGGCAATGCGGACTATTTCCCGCTGCAGATGCTCCTGCGCACCAATGGAAGTGCCGGCACCGGCTATCGGCCTACTATCGACATGCGCATCGACACCTCCGATGTGTTTGTGCCGTGGATGCGGGTGCATTTCAACCTCACCAAACCCCTGGAGGATAAAACAGAGACAATAACGGCAGGATAATCGTGACAAAAGCCAGACGGTACATAGTATTTATATGGTTCGCATGCGCATGTATATGCGCGAACGCACAGACGGATACCATCCGCTATGTGCGTACGTCCGGCGAGTACGGCAACGACGGTCTGAGTTGGGCTACTGCGATGAACAACATCCAGGACGCCATCAACGACCTGCGCGACTATCTGACGCGCCACAACCTGCCCGGTGGCTCGGTGTATGTAGCCGAAGGCACCTACGTACCGACGGAGTCCACGGAGACTTCCGGCGGATCGATGTTCAATACCTCGTTCAAGATATACGAGGGTATTCATGTCTATGGCGGATTCCGCGAAGCAGCACCCGAGTCACGGCCGGGACTGCGTATCATGAAAAACGGCAAGACCTTTGACGACAACTGGGCCAGCCGTATCCAGATTGGTGCCACCACCGATGAGCAGGTGACGGGCCACTGGCATTTGAAATACAAAACCATCTTGTCCGGCAACCACTCGCCGGTAGAGGTGACGTTCACGTATGACAGTATCCGCGGACGTTACAACACCGTCTTCCCGGCCAACTCCTACCACGTGGTATGGTTTGCTACCAACGGCGAGATACCTGTGCTCAACGATTCGCTGGCGCGCCATTTCAAGCCCTTGGAGCGCAAGGCGTGGGTGGACGGCTGTACCATCACCGGCGGTAATGCCTCGTCGCGTCAGACGGCTACACGTACCCATATGGGCTACGGCGGCGGCGTGTACATGGTGGAGAACAGCGAGTTGCGCCACTGCGTGGTATACCAGTGTGCGGCTACGATGCGCGGCGGCGGTGTGTACATGGACGGCGGCGGACGCGTGGAGTTCTGCTATATCCATACCTGTCAGGCCTCGGGTGTAGGTATCGTGCAGGGCTACGGCGGTGCGGTAGGTATCGACTACAACGGCTCGGTGGAGCACTCGTTCCTGACGCAGTCGACGGCACGTATCGGTGCGGGTCTGGCTATCTGTCATGTGCCGGGCGAGTACCCGTGGCGTGAGCGTATACGTGCCCGCTACGGACGTGAGCCGGTGCCCGAAGATGAGATCAACCACTTCTCGCCTTTCTGTACGGCGAGTGTGATCTCCAACAATACGAGTAATGCGGAGGGTGGCGGTATCTACCTGGACGAAGGCGGAACGCTCAACCACTGCTCCGTGCTCAACAACAACTGTATCGGTCAGGACGTGATGTACTACGGCCGTCGCCACGGTCGTTCGGGCGGTGTGTATATCCGCAACTGCGGACTGATCTACAACTCCGTATTCTGGGGCAACCGATGCAAGGCCAACAACAACCTGCAGTTTGCCGCCGTCCGGCAGGACCAGGCGTCCGACGACGAGATACTGGCCTACCACTCGGCGTTCATGAACCACGATATCACCGACTGGACGGGCGTGCAGAAAGATATGGTGTACGCGCTGGAGCGGGAAAACATGCCTCACGAGGGTATTCATGCCAATTATCCGTGTTTCCACGAGCCGACGCCCAAAGCGGGTGTGATGACCTATGATGAGGACGGCAACGAGGACTATCCGAACATCCATATAGAGGCCTATCCGCATGTGCGTGACTGGCATCCGGGTATCTATTCCGCCCTGGCGGAGAAAGGTGTGCAGGTGACGGATGCGATGCAGGGTGCTTCGCAATGGATCCAGCATGCGCATACTACCTACGGCGTGGTAGGTAATACCTTCGAGCCCGTATCTTCGCTGGGTGCACTCATCCGCGAGAACGAGCATGTACGGTACGCCATGGTGGCGCCGCAGGGACTGGAGTACCGCAAGGGCGAGCATGAGCCTATCCCTACTATCTTCGTCGATCCGCAGCGTATCGGTCTGTTTGACGCAGAGGGTGACTATATCATCCCGGAGCATACGGGTCAGAGTTGGGATGAACCCATCAAGAACATCGGCGACGCCATCATGTTCCTGCGCCAGAATCTGGTGGAGGAGCCTAACCGGCCTATCGGACAGCGTGCGCATTACCATCTGCCCTCCGCCTGGGATGAGAACGATCAGCCTACCGCCTACACCGATTACGACCATGTGCAGATTCTTGTGAAGGAAGGCGAGATGAGTACGGCGGGCCCGAACAACTACCTCGGCAGCGAGATGCGTACGGCGTCTATCCGTATGCTTTCCCACCTGCGTCTGTACGGCGGTTATCCGTCGGCGTTGAGTGGTACCTCCACCGAGGGGCGCGACCCGATGAATCTGGCTCCGAAAATCACGGCGAACATCCTCGGTGCGGTAGGTCACGACGCCTATGAGAACAACGCCGCGCACGTGCTGACCTATGTGAATGCCGAATATGCCATCGTGGATGGCTTCAAACTGTATAACGGCAACTCCCACAACTTGTCGGTGACCAATGCCGTTATGGCGGGCGGTGGCGTGATTGTCAACAACGAGACCACGGATGCCACCAAGCGTATCGATATGGTGGGCAACGAGTTGCGCAACTGCCGTCTGGCTAACAACTCCGCCCCGAAGGGTGCCGCCATCTATGTCAACGGCGAGCATAAGAAACGCACTGGTTTCGTGCAGCAGGTGTGCTACGCAGAGTTGACGGTAGTCAACTGTATCATCCGCAACAACACCGCCGACTATATCTCCGAAGAGCCTCACCATGTGACGGAGTCGCACGGTATCGTCACCGCCAACGGACGCGCGTTCATCGATATGGACCACTGCGATATCGTCAACAACGTAGGCTACCCGCTCAAGGCGGACAACAAGACCACACGCGGCAATGTGGAGATGCCTTTCCATGGCTATATTCGCGTGGACAACTCGCTCATCTTCTGCAACGGCGATGAGATTCTCGATGACCGCACCGGCTTGGGCTCCGTGGCAAACGTGCTTTCGGTCAACCGCGACGGACAGGATTATGTGTTCGGTACCTACAACATGTTCGACGCCGACCTGCGCCTGCACAACGAAGATGCGAGCCAGCCTCGCGGTTTCTTCAAGGATGGTTTCACCCATCCTACCATCGCCGGTGTGCTGCCTACCGGTATGCCCGATGCTGCGTCTCACCCGCTTAAGTTGGCTATGCCTGCCTCGCTGGAGCAGAAACGCAACAGCTGTCTGCTGACCCGCAACGACCGCAATGCGCCCACGTATCCCGTCTTCCTCAACCCTGCCCGCAATGTCGGCCACTCGTATGAGAGCGACAAGCCCCTTTTCGGTGGCAGTATCTCCTATATGCCGCTGAATGTCAACCCCTGCGTCAACGCCGCTTCGCCCTCCGAATACGGCGGCAATGACATCCCGCGTTCGGAAGTGGAGGACTATGACCTGACGGACAGCAACCGCCGTACTTTCGGCGGCGAACCGGATATAGGTGCGATAGAGAACACCAACCTGCCCAAGGCGGGTACCGTGCTCTATGTCACCCCCGAGGGGGCCGGCTTACGCGACGGCTCGAGCTGGGATGACGCCATCGCGGGAAACAGTGTGTATGTGCTGAGCGGTATAGCCGGTCCGGAACTGGCTGAAGGCGACCACATTGACGCCGAGCCGACTTGCGACCGCGTGCTCGACAGCGAGGGCAATCCTATCCTGACCACCAATGAGAAATACAACGGAGGTTGGGGTAGAGTGTGGTTCACCGAACGGACGGAGAACGTGACTACGACGCTGACCACAGAGTCGCAACTCACCGTCAGGAGTATCTATACCGGCGGTCCGGACGACAGGGATGAGACGGCCGATCCGGTAGAGGATGTCAGCTCCGTGGTAACACCCGTCAGCAGTTCGTCTTCGGGAGCCGGCTATGACTACGACGCGCGGTATCCCTACGGCGAGATCAGCGGTGCCTCGCGTACGTTCTGGCGGGCCAATCCGTATCCCGGCAATCCGGGCAGTTTTACGTACGAGAGTTTCATCGCCGGCGTACAAGCCAACGGCTGGATCAACAACACCCGTGCGGAGCGCTATGTGAGCGGTTTGCAGTATGCCGTAGAGCAAGCTTCCGCGTTCAACAAGACCCACCATGCAGACTCGGTGCAGGTATGGGTGGGAGCCGGCAAATATACCGACTACAAAGGCTATGTGATGCGAGACAGCGTCACCGTCTATGGCGGTTTCCCCATTCGGAAATACCACTCTCCGGGTATGTCGGAGCGCCAGGCCCTGATGTCGGATGTGATAGCCATCCCCAAATCCGCGGCTAACGAAGAACTGGATGCGGTGGATTACGAGACTATCCTGCAAATCTCCGATATAGCTCCCCGTCGAGACAATACCCATTTGAATGAGAGTGCCGTCCAATACTGGGATGACGACTATTCGCTGGTCAGCACCGAAGATACGGAAACCATCGAGACAGCGGTTATTGCCCGGACGAACACCTACACCTGGACTATCGCCACCGAAGATGTTTCCACCACGTATATCCGGCATCGGGATATGCTTCAGGGTGAAGCAAATGTGTTTGGTGACCGTCACCGAAGGAACAAGGCCGGTAAAGATTTAGAGGGAGAAAAAAATAGGTATTTTGTGGCAGGAGATGAGGAGTTCAAAGGTATAACCTGGACATCCGGTCAGAAGGTGGTGTGGCAGACCTTTGGTTCTACATGGAAAGATGCCAACGGTAATGAGGGTTGGGAATTGACTTACGAGGACAGGGACTATAATGTCAATTATCGGACAGGGTGGAAATTCGATGATACCAGGGATGTACTCAATGCTTCAGGCAATACCATCGGCACCGTACCTAGAGGGTCGCAGTTTGAGGGCGTGATGAATACGATGAGTATGGGTCAGACGCTGAAGAATGTGCCGGCAGGTGATTATCAGTTACAGATTGACCTTGGTGCCTATTATACCAAATATGTAGATGAGACAACTACCGGTATCACCTTCTATGTACTTGCGTCGGACGGTGATACATTGGCAGAGCAGCCGGTATATTGCAAAGGAAATAAATTGAGACGCTACTCCTTTAGTTTCAGCCAACCGGCAACGGGTGATCTAACGCTGCGTATCATGTCGGTGCCTGGCACAAAGGCTACTGATCCTTCCGGTACCGGGGCGTTCTCAAGTGGCAGTAATAACTATAGAAGGGTACTTGTATCCAATCCTTATCTCCGCCGAGTGACCGGAGAAGACTACGCATTGACCAATTCGACGGATGATAAAACGGTTCTCAGTACGTCTGACCCGCAGGTGCACGCTACGCATAATTATACTCGTCAGACCCATCGTACGACGTTGCGCAAACGCGTACTGACAATGCCGGATGTATGTGTGCCTACGTATGGCGGTGGCGGTATCGGTGATCCGGTCACCATGGCGTATACGTTCTCTGCGGATGCTTTACCGCACACCGACCGCGTGACCGGCACCAGCAAGGACAAACGTACTGCAGCCACCTTGGAGAAACAGGAAGACTCACATTACGTGGAGTATAACGAAGCCAATTGGGATGGATTCACCATTCGTCACGGTTTCCTGTACGATGAGGCTATGGCTCACGGCGGGGGCGCCGGTGTCGCCATGTATGAAGGGGCTCATCTGCGCAACTGCCTGGTGGTCAATAATATGTCCGCTTGCAGCCGTGTGAAGGGCGGTGGTATATTCTGCGACGGCGCCACCTCTACGATTGAAGGCTGCTTTGTATTGAATAATATATCTGCGGGAGGTTCGAAAGTCTCGCAAAATCAGGTATTCGCAGGCGGTATGTTCATGTACGAAGGTACGTGCTTCAACTCGCTCTTTGCCAACAACTATAGTTATGGTTCTGCCGGAGGTCTCGGTTTCTGCGTAGGACGGTTCTTCAATAATACGATTGCCTACAATACCGCTACGTTGGTCGAGGGCGGTCAGATTAGTGGCGGCGCCATCTCTTTGGCCACGGCTTCCAACCCGAACCTGTTTGTGGCGAACACCATCATCTTTGGCAATAACGGTGTGGCTATCCGTGACCGTAACGCGGGAGTAAGCAAGGTCAATCCGTTCCTGAACTGCTATATACAATCTACCATCGGTCAACCCTATAATACCACGAAGCAGAATGTGTACAACTGGACGGAGGAGAATACGTCCAATTACGGTATCGGCAACGTGTTCATCAACGGTAAAGCCCCTTCGGCAGAGAATACGCCTTTTGCCGCCGACTTTGTGGATGGCGTCTATACGCCCGGCAACGCGGCTGCCACAAATGATTTCCGGCTGCGTGAGGCCAGCACGAGCTGCATCAACAGCGGAACGGAGGATTTCGCAGGAGTGTTCTATACCGCATTGCGCCAAAAAGGCAAATCCGATTCGCAAATCCGCAACTCGTTTGTCTATCAGAGCGTGGAGGAGGCTCAGCTCCCGAAGAACGATGTGGCGTTCGCCAACCGTGTGCAGGACTGCCAGATAGATATAGGCGCCTACGAGTATGACGGTTCGCTCAGCATCCGTCCGGACACCACCACCCACCCGGGTCACGCCATCTTCTATGTGGCGTTCGACGGTATAGGCAACGCTTCCGGTGAATCCAAAGACAACGCGGCGTGCAATACGAAGATCCAGCAGATTATCGACGCCGCAGGCCGCTACAAATACAGCCTGATGACTGCGGCGCGTTACGCATCCGTGGAGCCGACGCCGGTAGCCGGTCGGCCGGACAAGAGCTGGGTGGTCCAACTCCGTCTGGCGGGTGACTCGGTAGGTTCGCGTTCGGCGTCTTCCACGCCGGCCACCTATCGTGCTACGCGCTCCACCAAACATTCCGTGCCGGGCTATTCGGACAACCCCTTGGACTACTCGTTCATCATCCCCCACGGCGTACAGATGCTCGGCGGCTATTCGCTCGATTACTACCACTATGAGAAAGACGGCGAGATAGTGGCCGAGGGTACGGAGGGTGCCGTTCTCGTCGATGAGCGCGACCCGCTCACCTTCCGCACAATCCTCTCCGGCAAGACCTATTCGCCTACGGGAGCGGACGGCAACGCCTACCATGTGCTGACCTTCACCAACGACCTCTTCGCCCCCAACCAGCACCTCTATACCGAGATAGTGGACGGCAACAAGATCCAGCTGACCGACCAGCTCGAGTTTATGACCGACGAGAAGGACCGTACGGTGTTGGACGGACTCTTTGTGGAGGACGGTTTTGCCAACTCGCCGGATGCCGAGGACCGTATGGGTGCCGGAGCCGTGGTGCCAGGCTATGCCCATATCCGCAATTGTATCATCCAGAACAACGAGGCGCTGAACTACGGCGGCGGTCTGTATCTCCGCTCCGGAGCACTCGTCAGCGGCTCTATCATCCGCGGCAACAGCGCTTCCGTCGGCGGCGGTATCTATGCCGAGCAGCCTTCTGACGGGGTGGTCAATGCCGCTACCTACGCCCGTATCTTCACGTCCACCATCTGCCACAACTCCGCTTCCATCCGTGCCGGAGGTCTATGGTTTGACAAGAATGTGCGCGTCAACTCGTCCGTGCTATGGAAGAACGAGAGCAACGACTTTGCGAACGTAGCCGGTCAGTTCACCTCGGCGGAGATAGCTGCCAATGCCGACTATCCGTTTATGTTCTCCGGCGTGGAGGTGCGCAAGATTGAGGGTTCGGGCAATGTGGAGCTCTCCGCCACCGAGACGGAAGGTGTGCGCTGGGACCGCAAGGATGTGTTCGACGAGATGTTCTACTATCCCATAGAGATGTCTTCCACGCTCTCGCGTGCCGGTATGACGTACGTCGAGTGGCGTAGCTATCAGGAGCGCTTCACTACGCTGGACTCCACCGATATAGCCGGTGTCAGCCGCTTGACATGGAACAGGTCGGGTGTCCACCGCCCGTACTACTGGGGCGATACCTTGTCTATCAAGGACAACGACTTCATCGAGATGGGTGCCCGTGCTGTCAACCGCACTTTCCATATCGAGCCGGATCTCAGTCGCGCGATGTACCGTCTGTATGTCGTGCATACCGAGTTGCTGACCTCCGATGCCGCGCGTGCATTGCAGGACAATACGAATACCGACGAGACCTCGCTCATGTACCGCCAGATGGGTTCGTCCTTCCTCAACCCCTTCCACCGGCTCGGTGATGCCTTCACCTATATCCGTACGCTCCGCCTCAAAGACCCCATGTATCGCAACAAGCGCTTTGAGGTGTATCTCGGACAAGGCGAGTATGTGCCCTACTACAACGCCTTCGGCGAGGAGGACCATGTCCATACCAACACCTTCGCCATTCCGGAGGCGGTAACCGTCATCGGCGGTGTCGACCACCTGGCTTCCGGCCACAACTATTGCCAGGCGGGCTACTACGACCGTTATACGATGCGGGCGGAAGGACCCTTGGGCGGTGATGCGGACGTAGTGGTGACGACACCGGAAGGCACCTTCACGCTCAACAACGCGTCCATCGAGGAGATTCAGAACGACCGCTCGATGGAGGATTTCAACAAGAACTCCGTCATCGAACCTTGGGAGTTTGAGAAACGCTCCATCCTCACCGGCAACACCGTGGACAACGACGAACCGACCCACGTCTATCATGTGGTCACCTGTTTCGCCGACTCCACACAGCTCGGACCGCTGCCTGTCAAATATAGAAACTACGACCGCCTGGCCGGCACTTTCTCCAATCCTATCAGCAGCAAGGATGTGGAGCATTTCCATGAGGAGTGCGAGCAATCCAAGGGAGCACGCTCTATCATCATCGACGGCGTCACCGTGCAGGGCGGGTATGCCAACCAGATCGACCAGACCGACTACGACGGCCATCGCTACAACAAGAAGACCTATTTCCGCGGAGGCGGCATATTCGTGGACGGCAACTGGACCCAGGACTTCGAGGAGCAGGAGTACTCCATCCCGAATGTGACGGACCCTGCCCAGCATAATATCCTGCTGGTGATCCGCAACTGCGAGTTCAAGGACAATATGGCGGGTAATGGCGGCGCTATCTATTCCAACGGCGACCTGCATATCCACCGCAGCCATTTCGCGCAGAACTTCGCCCAGGGCCCGATGTCGGTGCTCGACCAGTCGCTCATACCCTGGTCCGCCGGAGGATGTATCGCTACCAATGCCATCTGCGGTGTGGCCAACTGTCTGTTTGACAACAACGAAGCCAGACGAGGCAAATATCCTATCACGATCGACCAGGAGAGCGAGGAGTTTATCGAGGACGCCGATGTGCGTCAGGGCTTCGCGGGCGTGATAAGTGCGGCGCGACAGTCCAAGGTCAAGGCCATCAACTGCCATTTTGTCAAGAACAAAGCCGTGGCTTATCCCGCCATCTTCAATTTCCGCGGCAACCAGATCTACTCCACCGCCGACTCCATGCACTTTGCCTTCAACTGCGTCTTCTGGGGTAACGAAGGCATCGGCCTCGACCATACCAACGCCTCTGCCGAAGCCAAGGCGCTGTTCAACGCCAAGTACAACCACCAGCGAAGCGGCATCATGCATTACGAGAAGGCGGAGTATGACCGCTACAACGAACTCTACGACCGCTATCTGGCGATGGTGGAGGACAACTATCTCAACCCCGACATACCCGATACGCTCGATGCACTCCGCGCCCTGGCGAACCATATAGAGGGTATCTATTTCTCCGCCTACGAAGAGGGCAAGGGACTGGGTGTGGCGATGCCCAAACCCGATGCGTTCGTCAAGCACGAAGGCGAGGTCATCGAGGAATACCGTGCGATGCCGATGCCTACCAAGGGCGACGGCACAGCGAATCTGGACGACCTCTTCACACGCGTCAAGGGCAACCACAACGTGCTCGTAGCCGATGACAACGACGCCAACTCCGGACTCCATTTCGTCCAACCCTCCACCATCACCGGCGTGGACGGATTTGAGGAGACCGCCAACTGGCTCATGGCGCGTATCAATCCCGCTACCGACAACGGCTGGGGATTCTGCCATCAGGAGGTCACGCGTACCGTCGACTGGTATGAGATTTACAGCCCTGCCAACGATTCGTATGTCTCCGCCCATTACGCACCCAACGAGGCCGGTCGAGCCGAGGCGGAGACCGCGCTTACTATCCTCCAGAACGACGATGTGGACGGCTATGTGGCGGACCCCGAGGCCTTCATCTTCCCCGTCTATGGCGTGGATACGGCGCAACTGCAGTCAACAGACAACGTGGCGTTGTACAACTACTACAGCCGCGAACTCAACGAGCGCTTCGGTACGCTGCTCATGCCTTCCGGCACCGATCATTTCATGAGCTATACCCGCGAGGGCGACAGCGGCACCAACGATATGTTGCGTATCTCCTCCTATCCCAAACAGGGCATCGACTCCGTCTTTATCGACATGGGTATCTACGAATACCAGTACGTCCAGCTGCGGCTGCCCGGTAGCGAGATAGATACGATGTGGGTCACGACCACCCCGAGAGCCGATGTCGTCGCCGACGGTACATCTTGGGAGCGGGCTACCGACCGCCTCCAGGATGCCATCGACTGGCTCATGCTCTCCCATAACAACCACGACAAGTATATCTGTCTGCTTGGCGGCACCTATACGCCGCAGACGCTCTTCGACAACTGCTATTCCTTCCGCGTCACGGTGCCCACCGACCCGATGCGCCTCTTCCTGCCCGAAGATGCGCAGAACGACAGGGACTACAGTATCCCCTCCATCACTTTCCTCGGAGGATGGAGCACCGAGTCCGAAGGCGAGGGACGAGATATCGAGAAATATCCTACCGTCCTGGAGATGCGCGACCATGTCGTACCCGAGGCGCAGAACCAGCTCTTCGTCATCAGTGATATGACGCGCCAGTTCATGCAGCGTACGTTCCGCTCTACCGATTTCCGCCGCGACACCACCGTCATCCCTGTCGCCTTCGACGGTATCACCTTTGTCAATCCCCATGCCATCCAGGACCTCGATGACGGCGTGAATGCCAATATCCTCACCGAGAACGGAGGAGGTGCTATCTACTATCGTTTCCAGCGCCAGTATCACGACCAGGGTGGTATGCTCACGCCGGACATGCATACGCCCCTCTATCCGCGCAAGGAGGTCATCACGGGCTCATTGAAGATCGAGTTGCCCAAACTGACAGTCAGCAACTGTATCTTCATGGACAACGGCCGCCGGACGGTAGGAGCCGCCCAGCGTGCATCCGCCCTGCGTATCGACCAGGGTGGCGGAGATGCGCTGATTGTCAACTGTCTCTTCCATTCCAATGCCGGAGCTCCGATTTTCGCCCCTGTGCCGCAGAACGCAGCCGACCTGGCGGACGTGCCTAACCGCGTGCGTATCGTCAACTCCACCTTCGCCCTCAACGACGGACATATCACCCTCGGTTATGACGGCTGCGAGATCCACAACTCGCTCATATGGATGGACGACCTGCTCGCCGACACGCTCACCCAGTTCTCTATCGGTGCCACCGGTTACAACCGCGGCAGCAGCACCGCAGCCAACGACAGCATCACCAACAATGCCGTCTATGGCGTCTTTGCCAACGACGAGACCTATCACAACGAATCGCTCAGTGCCACCAACAAGGATGTGTATGTCGGACCTAACTTCGTAGAGCCCGACCCGGATGCCAATACCCAGGAGACACGACGTGCGCGCGACTTCCACCTCAACCCTGCCGTCCGTACGATGAATATGGCGGATACCGCGCTCTACAAACGCAAGGTCTTTGCCTGCCAATACGCACCTGTGCCCTCCGCTACCGACTATTGGGCACGCGCCGTAGGTATACACCATCCCGTCACGCGCATCGGCGACGACACCGAACTCTCTACCCACTCCCGTCTCCACGGCAGGGGCATGGAGCGTGGCGCCTACGAGTGCCAGGCACTGCTCCAGCGCGTGCTCTATGTCCAGCCTACCAAACTCGCCGGACTCGCCGGTGACGGCTCCTCGTGGCAGAACGCCTTCGGACAGGGCCAACTCCAGAATGCCATCGATGTCGCTTCCGTCTATTCCTACCTCAACCGCACTGCACCCAACCTCGAGGACAGGCGCGCTTTCGTCTTCGTCAAAGGCTCCTATGATGCCGAGCCCGAAGATGTGATCTATGCCCGCGACGGCGTATATATATACGGTTCGCTGCCCAACCGGTTCAACGACACTATCTTCCTCAACGACGAGAACGAGTTCGACAATTTCGAATGTGTGCGCTTCAACCATCAGGTGCGTGCACAGCGTGCCGAAGTGGCTTCGCCTAACGCCACGCCTACGCGTATCCGCGGGGTGGAGACCTCCGGCGAGGAGTTCCTGTCCGGATTCGCAATGGACGGCTTCGTCATCGACGGAACGGGTATGGACTACGACCACTCGCCTGTCGTCATCGACAACGACTCGATGGCGATGCGCAACTGTATCATCACAAATTGCCATACCTCCGGTGCGCCTGTGGTCAATCTCCATCACGGCCTCATCTACAACACGCTCGTCTATGGCAACGACGCGCCTGTGGCCGTGGAGGTGGGCGCAGAAGGACTCCTGCTGAATGCTACCGTCATCAATGACACACCCGACGGCGTCGCACTCGATATCACCCACGCCCGCGACGGCAATGTGCGCAATACGATTGCCTGCGGAGCGGATGACAGCCGCGCGATGTTCGCTCCCTATCTGACGACAGGCAATGTCTATGCCCTGCCTGCGTATATCACCCGTCATCCCCAACTGGCCTACCAACTCCATGAGCATAGCGCCCATATCAATGCCGCTGACGGCGCGGAGGACCTGCCTGCCCAGTTCAACGACTATCTGCGCAGCGGATTTGTCCATTTTGCCGTCGACCGTGATATACTCGGCAACCCCAGAATCATCGGCGGACAGGTGGACAACGGCGCATTTGAGACATGGCGCGTCGAACCCAACACCGTGGTGGAAATCACCTCGATGACCAATGCTATGCTCGATGAGTTCGAGATACGCGATGCGATGAGAGAGCATTGGGATACCGAGCGCAGAAACTCCTTCAACGACCATTTCGGCGGCAACCAGTATCCCCACCAGGGCTCTGTGGTCTATCTCATGGACAGCAGTGCGATGACCATGGCGTATGCCGAACCCGAAGATTTCGAGGATATCATCCTGCGTCCGGGCTATATGCTGCTCAAACCCGGTGCTTCGTTCTACGGCAACGGCCATGAGGTACAGTTCTACTACCTCGCTGCCGAGAAGCGGTTTGTCCACCAGCGCTACTCCATGACCGCCTTCCCCTTCTCCTACAGCGTAGCCAATATCACATCCACACAATACGATGAGCCCCACGATTCCCTCATCACTCAACCCTCAACTCTCAACCCTCAACCCTCAACCTTCACCACCTATCAGTACAACGGTGCCGCACGCTCGCAGAAGGATTATGTCTTCCGCACCGACAACTCCGCCCTCTGGATCCCTGTCGATACGCTCAACCGTACCGCTACCGAGGGCTATCTCATGGATTTCGGTACCGCCGTCGATACCGTCCTCCGCTTCACAGCCTTTGCGCCTTCGGGACAATATGTCTATACCGAAGATTCCGACGACAAGACGGTGTGTCTCACCCAGTATGACAACCGCACTGCCGGCTACGGAGACGAACTGAACTTCACCCGCCAGGAAGATATGGGTTGGAACATGAAGGGCCTGCCGTGGCTCGTGTCCGGCTATCGCACCGATACCATCCTCCAGGAAGGCAATTTCCAGCGCCAGATGTTCATACCCCATGTCTTCTACCAGATGGACGGTGCCGGCGAATACCTCACTGCCGGTGACCATATCTATACCTCCCGTTCATGGGATAGAGGCGCAACGATGTCTATGGGCAATGCTTTCTTCACCCAGACCGCCACACGCTCCGAACAGGAGACCGTCGTCTTCCATCTGCCCTATTACGGTTTCAACCAACCCGTCTCCCGTCCCGTCATCCGCCTCTCCGCCGCCCGTCCATCCGGCGCTCCAACCCTCAACGCTCAACGCTCAACGCTCAACGCCGACTTCCTCACCCTCTTCCCCGACAGCGCCGCGGCGTCCAACGTCAGCTACACCTACGGCCGTGACGGCGTCAAATGGATCAGCGATGCTCGCGAACCGCAACTCTACTTGCTCGACTCCAAGCGACTCTCGCGTCTCTCCCTGCTCGATGCCGCCCCTACCGAAGTGGATATACCGCTCGGCGTCTCGGTGCCCGAGGAGGCGGAATATACTTTCTCCGTGCCCGACAAGAACGCCTTTGCCGATTATGCCTATGTATGGCTCATCGACTATGCACACAACCGCTATGTCAACCTGCTCGAAGAGGACTATACGCCTGTGCTCGAGGCGGGAGAGAACAACACACGCCTGGCGGTTCGTATAGGCGGCTTCCCCAAGACTGATGAGAAAGGCCGGCGACAGTACGTCGTCTTCATGTTCGACGGCACGCTCCATGTGCGCGGACTCGTCAAAGGAGACCGTATCACGGTCTATGCCCCCTCTGGACAGATGATCTGTTCCGCCGTCGCCCGTACGTCCGAATGGTCCGTCCCGCTCCCCTCTCAGACCGGCTACGTCGTCTCCGTCAACGGCCGTTCCTACAAGGTCCTGGACAAACTCTGATTTTATAATCGCCACTCTGATCCTCACTCCTGAAATCCTCCGATACGTAGTCCGATCGGAGGCGGAACGATATCGGAACCTAGTCAAACCGTATGCAACCCGAATGTGTTTTTATACAAAAACGCCTAATTAGCCTAAATTTTCGAAAATTTGTCCCAACTATTGCGTATGTCAAAAAAAAGCAGTAATTTTGTAGCGGATTTTCTTGAAAAATCGGAAGTAGTACTCCGGATTTTCTTGAAAAATCGGAAGTTGTAATTCGTATTTTCAAATAAATATATGTAGTATGATCAGCCGTTATTATCAGTTAGACAAGGAGTTAGATGGCAGTGTTTTCCTGTTTGGAGCACGGCAAACCGGAAAAAGTACCTTTCTGGAGGCGCAGTTCCCTGATGCTGCGTACATTGACCTGCTGGATAGCCAGTTGCGTCGTCGTTTTAAGGCGAAGCCGGAACTGCTGTTTGAGATGCTGCAAGACAGGCCAGAGGGAAGTATTGTCGTGATAGACGAGATTCCGTTAGTGCCGGAGTTGCTGAATGAGGTGCACCGCCTCATCCAGAAGAAAGGACTGCGGTTCGTACTATGCGGCAGCAGTGCACGCAAACTCAAGCGCAAAGGGCATGATACCTTAGGCGGACGGGCGCTTCCCTGCTATTTCTATCCTTTTGTCAGCGCGGAGATAGCCGACCTGGACTTGGATAAGGCATTGTTGTATGGTATGTTGCCGCCTCATTACTTGGCTAAAAAACCGGAACGGCTGTTGGACGGATATATTGATGTCTATCTGCGCGAGGAGATCAAGGAAGAGTCGCTTGTGCGTAATTTAGATGCCTTTGAGCGATTCATGGAAGTGGCGGCTACCTGCGATGGTGATATTGTCAGCTATGAGAAAATCGCCAACGACTGTCAAGTCTCCGCCAAGACGGTGAAAGAATACTTCAGCATTTTGGCGGATACACTGATAGGCTACACTATTCCTGCCTATACCAAGGTGGTGAAACGCAAAGTGGTGCAAGCTCCTAAGTTCTATTACTTCGATGTGGGAGTCTACAACCATCTGCTCAACCGTACATCGCTGGCACCGGGCACTTCGGAATACGGGCATTGCTTTGAGCATTTCGTGATACAGGAATTGGTGGCGTATATCGGCTATACGCACAGCAGCAAGAAGCTCAGCTACTGGCATACCTATAACGGCAAAGAAGTGGATGCTGTCATAGGAGAAGCGGAGATAGGAATAGAGATCAAATCGACGGAAGAGGTACAAAGCAAGCATCTGAGCAATTTCAAGGAGTATGGCGAAGAGTTCCCGAACAGCCGATGCATCGT
>Ga0310696_10002748_pt1 | contig 22790 bp, 16 predicted proteins | sample AusTroGonzalo_MG_4_FD_203885 | JGI IMG/M metagenome (GOLD analysis project Ga0310696, IMG submission 203885) | Bovine rumen microbial communities from tropical cattle in Woodstock, Queensland, Australia - Gonzalo_02 (v2) (version 2) | ecosystem: Host-associated > Mammals > Digestive system >...
CAGCCCTCCCCGGTTGTACTCTTCCACTTGGCCTTTCGCACCGAACCACCAGGACGAATACACATTCCAGGGCCAGTAGCGCGTTCCGACGGACGCCGTCCGCGCGCGGTTCTGGAAGGCATTCCCCTCCTCCATCGAGCCGAAATTCCAGTTGTTGTAGCGGATACCCGCGTGCATGCTTACGTGCCGGCTGAAAGAGTAGCCGGCCTGCAGGTTGGCCGTTCCGAGATTCGCCCAGTCCAGCAGGTTGCTCGACAGGGAGAAATCCTGTCCCCGGAGCGGAAGCCCCGCTGCCGTCAGACAGCAAAGGGCAAGAAAAATCATCTTTTTCATAGCGCTTGGTCGTTTGTTTCCGGGGGCAAAGCTAAAGCGCCCCGGAGCCATAAAAAAACTCGGAGCGCCTTCCTGTTCAAAGTTTCCAGCATCTCGAAAATTCGCCGAAGAATCTGCTTTTTTCGGCCTGACGGAGACACGTTTTCCTGCCGTTTTATGAAATACTGACAAAATGTCGGGCTGTAGCCGCTGGTATCTTTTTTGATTTTTACAGCGGCGGAAACGAAAATTATAAAAACACATAACAATGACGAAAGGAAAAATCGGCGTGACCACGGAAAATATCTTTCCGGTCATCAAAAAATTCTTGTATTCGGACCATGACATCTTCCTTCGCGAGCTTGTCGCGAACGCGGTCGATGCCACGCAGAAGCTGAAAGCTCTCTCCGGAACCGGTGATTTCAAGGGCGAACTGGGCGACCTGACCATCCGCGTGGACGTGGACGAAAAGGCCAAGACCATCAAAATTACCGACCGCGGCATCGGCATGACCGAAGAAGAGGTTGACAAATACATCAACCAGATTGCCTTCTCCTCTGCAGGCGAGTTCCTGGAGAAGTACAAGGACAAGGCAGGCAGCATCATCGGCCACTTCGGCCTGGGCTTCTACTCGGCCTTCATGGTGTCGCAGAAAGTGCGCATCGAGACGCTCTCCTGGCAGGAAGGCGCCAAGGCAGTTAAATGGGAATGCATGGGCGAGCCCGACTTCACCATGACAGAAAGCAAGAAAGCGGACCGCGGCACCACCATCACCCTGTTCCTCGACGCGGACAGCGAAGAGTTCGCCCAGGAGGCGAAAGTGGGCGCCCTGCTGAACAAGTACTGCAAGTTCATGCCCGTGCCCATCTGCATGGGCAAGCAGAAGGAGTGGAAGGACGGCAAGTACGTCGACACCGACAAGGACAACATCATCAACGACACCGAGCCCCTGTGGACCCGCAAGCCCAGCGAACTGAAGGACGAAGATTACCTGACCTTCTACAACAAGCTCTATCCGATGATGGAAGATCCCCTCTTCCACATCCACCTGAACGTCGACTACCCGTTCAACCTCACCGGCATCCTCTACTTCCCCAAGATCAAGGACCGCCTCGAAGTGACTCGCAACAAGATCCAGCTCTACTGCAACCAGATGTTCGTGACCGACTCGGTCGAGAACATCGTGCCGGAGTTCCTGACCCTGCTGCACGGCGTCATCGACTCGCCCGACATCCCGCTGAACGTCTCGCGCAGCTACCTGCAGGAAGACGCCAACGTGAAGAAGATCTCCACCTATATTACAAAGAAGGTGGCCGACCGGCTGGAAGAGATTTCGAAGAATAAGAAAGAGGAATTCGAGCAGAAGTGGGACAACCTCAAACTGTTCATCGAGTACGGCATGCTCACCGACGAGAAGTTCTGCGAACGCGCACTCAAGTTTGCGCTGTTCAAGGATACCGAAGGTGCCTTCTACAAGTATGACGATTACACGGAGAAGGTCAAGGAAGCCCAGACCAACAAGGACAAGAAGGTGGTCTACCTCTACTGCACCGACCCGGTGGCGCAGTACCCGCAGGTGGAAGCCGCCAAGGCGAAAGGCTACAGCGTGCTGGTCTTCGACTGCCCGCTCGACGCGCACTTCGTAAATCTGCTGGAAACCAAGCTGAAGGACGCTACGTTCAAACGCGTTGACGCTGAAGCGATCGACCGCCTCATCGAGAAGGAAGAACGGACCAAGTTCGAGATTTCCGAAGAGGATGCGAAGTATGTGACCAGCGTGTTCGAGGAGATGCTCCCGCAGGAAAACAAGTACGACGTGAAGGTGGAGAACCTGGGCGAGGCAAACGCTCCGATCCTGATCACCCAAAGCGAATTCATGCGCCGCTACCGCGATATGGCGGCCCTGGGCGGCGGCATGAACTTCTACGGCGAACTCCCTGACAGTTACAACATTACCGTCAACGCCGAGAACGCCGTCATCAAGAAGATCATGGGCGAAACCGGCGTCAAGGCCCTGACGGCCGACAACACGCTCCTCAAGCAGGTCACCGACCTGGCACTCCTTTCCAACGGCATGTTGAAAGGCAAGTCGCTGGCCGACTTCATCAAGCGAAGCGAAGAGTTGCTGGGATAACCGGATTTTCTTATCTTTGTTCCATGAAACTATTGTCCTGGAACGTCAACGGATTGCGCGCAGCCCTGGGCAAGGGCTGCGACGCTTTTTTATTGCAGGGCGGCTATGACTGCATCTGCCTGCAAGAAACCAAGTTGCAGGAGGGATTGTTGCCGCTCGAAATGCCCGGCTACACCGGCTACCTGCATTACGCACAGAAAAAAGGCTACTCCGGCACCGCCATCTATACGCGGCGCGAGCCGCTTTCGGTCCGTACCGGCATCGGCATCCCGCAATTCGACGACGAGGGACGCACCGTCACGCTGGAGTTCCCTGAATTCTGGCTCGTGACGATGTACGTGCCCAATTCCCAGCGCGGGCTGGTGCGCCTCCCCTTCCGCCTGGAATGGGAAGCGGCCATCCGGGAGTATCTCGGCAAGCTTCAGGAAACCAAGCCCGTAGTAGTCTGCGGAGACTTGAACGTCGCCGCCGAGGAGATTGACATCCACGACCCGAAGCGCAACCGCATGAGCGCCGGTTTCTCCGACGAGGAGCGGGCCGCGTTCCGCGAGCTGAAGGCGGTGGGCCTGGCCGATGTCTGGCGCGAAGCCAACCCCGAGACGCGAAAGTATTCCTGGTGGGCCTACTGGGGAAGCGCCCGCGAGAAGAACCTCGGTTGGCGCATCGATTATTTCCTCGTGTCGCGTCCCCTGGCCGACAAGGTGGTCGGCGCCGACATCCTCGACCAGGTCACCGGATCGGACCATTGCCCCGTCACCCTTGAACTGAATCTCTAATGGATACGACCACGTTGATCCTCCTCATTGCCGCCGTTGTTGCCGTTGTGCTGGCCATCGTGCTGACGCGCGCCCTTACGCGCTCGAAACTGCTGGCCGACCGCCAGCAGCTTGAAACGCTGCTCGACGTCAACGGTCGCATAGACCGCGCCGTTGAATCGGCCGAAAAGGCCAAGGACGAGGTGATGGAGGCCCGCGACAAGGCCCACGACGACGCGATGAAAGCCCTCCGGGAGCAGTTCGCCGAATCGATGGGCCAGATGAAGGACCAGGTGAAGGCTGCTACGGATGAACTGCTGAAGGCCCGCCAGAAAGAATTCAAGGAAGCCAGCAGCGAGGCCATCGGCAACCTGCTCTCTCCCGTGAAGGAGAAGATGGAAGAGCTCCGCAAGGAGATGTCGACCAACAGCGATGTCCACAAGACCGCAGAGAGCGCCATCAAGAGCAACGTGGAACACTTGATGAGTTACACCGGCAAGGTGGCCAAAAGCGCCGACCAGCTGGCAGCCGCTTTCAAGTACGGCAACAAGCTCCAGGGCACCTGGGGCGAAACCATCCTCGAGGAAATCCTCTCATCGCAGGGCCTGACCAAGGGCGTGCACTTTGACGTACAGCCCACCATCACGGACGCTGACGGCCACACGGTCAAGAATGAGGATGGCTCCATCATGCGCCCCGACGTGATCATCCACCTGGACCGCCGCCGTGAAGTGATCGTAGACGCGAAGACCTCCCTGGCCGACTACGTGAACTATGTCAACGCCGAGAACGAGGAAGACCGCGCACGGTACCTGAAAGCACATATCGAAAGCATCCGGAAACACGTGAAGGAACTGGCCCGGAAGGACTACTCGTCCTATGTGCAGCCGCCGAAGATGTCGGCCGGCTACGTCATCATGTTCGTGCCCAACATGGGCGCCCTCTGGACGGCCCTGAATGCAGAGCCCGACCTCTGGCGCTGGGCAGCCGACCAGAACGTGTACATCGCGGACGAGCAGTCGCTTTACGGCGCCATCCGTATTGTCCAGCTCACCTGGACGCAGGTCCAACAGGCTGAGAACCACGAAAAAGTGTACGCACTCGCCGGCGAGATGATGGACCGCGTCGACAAGTTCCTCGCCTCCTACGAATCCGTCGGAAAGGCGCTCGAAAGCGCTCAGAAAGCCTACGGGGAGGCTGGCCGGAAGCTGGCCCCGGGTGGACAAAGCATCACCACCACGGCCATCAAGCTGGCGAAGATGGGCGCCCGCAAGGGAAAGCACATCGAGCGCGCGCTGCTGGACCTGGATGAAATCGGTGCCTTGGAAGAGGGCGACCGCGAACAAAACGAAACAAACGATTGACAGATATGGCAAACACTCCCACTCCCCACATTGGTGCACAATATGGAGAAATCGCCGAGACCGTCCTGATGGCCGGCGATCCGCTACGTGCGAAATTCATGGCCGAGAACTTCCTCGAGGATATCGTCCAGTTCAACAATGTCCGCGGCATGCTCGGATTCACAGGCACCTACAAAGGCAAACGCGTGAGCGTGATGGGACACGGAATGGGCATCCCGTCCATCGGCATCTATTCCTACGAGTTGTTCCACTTCTACGGCGTCAAGACCATCATCCGCATCGGTTCCGCCGGATCTTATCATCCAGACCTGCACATCGGCGACCTGGTCATCGCCCAGGGTTCCTGCACCGACTCGAACTACGGCGCACAGTTTGAACTGCCCGGCACCTATGCACCGATCGGCGACTTTGACCTGCTGCGTGCGGCCGCCAACGCCTGCGAGGAACGCCACATCCACTACAAGGTGGGCAACGTTCTTTCGTCGGATGTCTTTTACAGCGAGAATCCCCACGTGGACAAATGGGTGAATATGGGCGTTCTGGCCGTTGAAATGGAAGCCACAGCCCTCTACATGAACGCAGCACGCTCAGGCAACCGCGCGCTGGCCATCTGCACCATCTCCGACCACGTCCTCACGGGCGAAGAACTCCCCGCCGAAGCCCGGCGGACGTCCTTCACCCAGATGATGGAAGTGGCACTTTCGATTATCTGACCGTAAAGGTATACCGGCCGGAAGGCAATTCGTAACGCCCGGGCGCATCCAGCGGCCGGGCGTATTCTGCACCCAGACCCGGCTCGACGAAGACGCCTTCGGAGCAAGGGAGTTGCAGCTGCGCCGTCGTGTTGGCAGGCACCACGAACGTGTATTCCACGCCGTCTGCATTGTCCAGCCAGCGCCAGCCGCTTTCGATGCGGCCATAGACGGAATCATACCAGCCTTTCGCGTATGCGAATGTTCCGCCTGGACGCGGCGTCAGGATGAAGGTATGATAGCCCGGATCCTCTTCCACGGGCTGGATGCCCAGCATATACGAGAACATCCATTCCTCAATGGCGCCGAACGAATAGTGGTTGAACGAGTTCATGTCCACCATCCCGAAACCGCGCTTGATCGTGTAGGAGTTCCAGCGTTCCCAGATGGTCGTTGCGCCCTGCAGCACGGGATACAGCCAGGACGGGTAATTGCGCTGCTCGAAGAGCCGGTATGCCACGTCGTCGCAGCCGTGTTTCGACAGCACCAGGTTCAGGTACGGCGTGCCGATGAAGCCCGTGGTCAGCGTATAGTCGTGCGCGGCCACATTCTCCACCAGGTGCTCCACGGCAAGGTCTTCGTGCTGCTCGTCAAACAGTTCCGCCTGCAGCGGGACGACATAGGAAGTCTGGGTATTGGCCGTGAAGGACGCGTCCGCACCACCCGCAATCCACTCGTGGTAAGGCGGAACGTTTTTCGATTCCTTCGTCACACCGTCCGGTCCCACGAACTCGCGGTTGAAGGCGACCTTGATGCGGTCGTACAGTTCGCGATACTTTTTCTCGTCGGCATACTTGCCCAGCGCAGCCGCCATCTTGCTCATCAACAGCGCGTCGTAGCCATAATAAGCCGTGTTGGTAAGCGGAGAGTTCGTATGCTCCACCGCCACCCAGTCGCCATAGCCGGCACCGGGCTGGATGTCATTCACCGCACGATTCTGGAGGTACTCGAGATAAGCCTGCATCGAGGCGTAATGCTCACGAACGAAGCGGATGTCACCATACTGGAGATACAACTGCCAAGGGATGATAATGCCGGTTTCCATCCAGCCCAACGCTCCCCCGCCCTTATCAGAACCGTACGGTGGACGGCCTACTTTCGGGATAAAGTCGCAATAACTGCCGTCGTCGCCCTGGATGTCGCGCACCGAGTGGAACCAGCGGGTGAAGAAGGCATCGACGTTCATATTGTAGGTGGCCGTGCGGGCGAATACCTGCGCGTCACCCGTCCAGCCCATCCGCTCGTCGCGTTGGGGGCAGTCGGTCGGGATGGAAAGGAAATTGCCACGCTGACCCCATACGATGTTCTCGTAGAGGCGGTTCACCTCGGCGTCGGAGGTCTCGAATCCGCTCAACTGATCGCCGACCGACTCGAGCACAAGTCCTTCAACAGCCTCGAGCGGCAACGCCTTATCGAGTCCGTGGATTTCAATGTAGCGGAAACCGTGGAAGGTGAAATGCGGCTGGAACGTCTCGGTGCGTCCGCCCCGGCAAATATAGTGGTCCGTAGACAGGGCGCCGCGATAATTCTCGTTATAGGCCAGGCCCTTGCGGGCCTCATACACGTCAGCCGTGAGTGGCGGAAGCGGGTCCTCCGGCACTTCTTCCGGATAAATCATCTCGCCGTAGCGGAACGTGATTTTCTGCCCCTCTTCCCCTCTGAACCGGATGCGCGGCACACCTACCATATTCTGTCCCATATCGTACACGAACACGCCCGGCTGGGGTTCCGACACGGAAACGGCCTTCAGCACGATATGGTTCTGAACCGGCGAGCCGATGAAATACTGGATGTCCACGCTTTCGGACGGAGGATCCATCAGCACAGCCGCCTGCCAGTCCTTGTCGTCGAAGCCGGCGGTACTCCATCCCGGCACCTCGCGGCGGGCATCGTAGTCCTCGCCGTTCTGGAAACTGTCGCTCGTGATCGGACCACCATTGAACGCTTTCCAGCTATCGTCTGAAACAATAATGTCCTGCGAACCGTCCTTGTAGGTCAGCACGATCTTCGCCAGCAGCGAAAGTTCCGTCCCGAACTGGTCCTGCCAGGCCGTGGCATAGCCCGTGAAATCGCTATACCAGCCGGCGCCCAGCATCGCTCCGATGGCGTTCGCGCCTTTCCTGAGCAGTGGCGTGATGTCGTAGGTATTGTAGAGGATGCGGTAGCGGTAATCCGTCGACCCGGGATTGAACCAGTCGCCACCCAGGCGTTTGCCGTTGACTTCGTATTCGTAAATGCCTCGTGCCGTAGTGTACAGTCGCGCCGTGGCCAGCGGTTTCTTGATTTCGAAGGTCTTGCGCAGCATCGGTGCGCCGCTCTCCTCGGCAGGAGAATCAACCTCAATCGTATCATCATTGACCAAAACCGTTTTATCACTCTTATACAGCGTAGTATGCCATACATCCTCCGTCACGGTAAGATTCGAGAATGTAATTGCAACGGCACCGCTTTCCGGCGCCTGGGCATAACGCAGGCTGTTGAAGCGGCAATAGGGTTTCCAAACATCGAGCGGATACGGCTGGATGACCACAGGTTCCTTGTTAACCGGCACATTGTCGGCAATCAGCCAAATCCGATAGCCTTTCGCAAAATCGAGGCCGACCACCTTAATTCCCACTTGCGAGGGGAATGCCTTGAGTGGCGCTTCATAATCGACTGCCTCGCCGCCACCTTCTGCAACGTGGGACAGCGCAATGCGGGAAGAGCTGATCTTCAACGCAACATAGGGTTCTTCCGGTTCCTTTATTTGGTATCCCAGCCATTCTTCATCGGGCGACATACCGAAGACGAAAAGGGCATCCGGATTCTCGCCGCCTTCCCAGGCCAGGTCGAAATCGATCCGGTAGTGGGTGCGGTACTTCGAGAAATGCGGCTGTCCGCTGGAAATCCATTGCGCGTCCGACCATCCGCTGTCCATCAGGCCCGTCTCAAACCAGGAAGTGACTGAAACAGAGTCTTGTGCGGCGTTCCAAACGGTCACCGTCCAGTCGTAGCGGGTGGCGGGACGCAACGGCTCGCCGCCGTAGACCACGCCGACCGAAACATCGGAGGGAACCGGGGCGGACGACCAGACTGTCCGGCCGGTCGCCTCTTCCTTGACGACAATGCGGTACGCGACCTGTCGCTGGTCGTAGCGTTCGCTCAACATCTGCCAGCTGAAGCAGGGCTCGGCCACGTCGATGCCGAGCGGCGTCTCCATATACTCCACCTGGAGCCCGCCCAGAATGAACGGGACTGAAAACTCGTGGGTACAGGCCAGCAACGAGAATGCCAGCAACGTTAGGACAGCCAGCTTTCTCATACGCGTTGCACCTGTTCCAGAACGCGCAGGAAATTGCCCCCGGCAATGTGCCGGATTTCATATTCGGAGTAACCGCGTTTGCGAAGCTCAATAATGATCTTCTGCATCCGGGAGATATCCTCCAAGCCGTCGGGGCAGGCTTCGATGCCATCAAAGTCACTTCCGAGACCTATGTGCTTGATACCCACCAGTTTGACGACGTGGTCAATGTGGTCCACAATCTTCTTGTACGAAGGACGAGGCACGGCTTGCAACGCTTCGATAGCCGCACGCATCTTCTCCTGACGGACAGGGTCGGAAGGATCCACGAGCCATTCGTCCTGCGCTTCTTCCTGTGCGTCAATCAGCGCGCCGGCTTTCTCCGCATAGCTGCGGTCGAGGAACGAAGGATAGAAGTTGATCTGGATCACGCCTCCCTTCTCGGCCAGCGCCTTGATCATCTCGTCGGTCATGTTGCGCGGATGGTCGTTCAGCGTACGGCAGCAGGAGTGCGTCGCCACGACCGGGGCCTTCGAGTAATTGAGCACGTCCCAGAACGAAGCATCGGAGATGTGAGACACGTCAATGAGCATTCCCAGTCGGTTCATCTCGGCGATGACCTCGCGTCCGAACGGGCTCACGCCGTTCCAGCGCGGCTCCGGCGAGGTGCACGAGTCGCAGATCTCGTTGCTGCGGGCGTGCGTCAAGGTCATATAGGTGATACCCAGGCGGTGGAACATTCGCAGGAGCGACAGGTCCTTCTGGATCGGCGCACCGTTCTCCATACCCATAAAGATGGAGATCAGGCCGTTCTTGGCATTGCGGCGGGCCTGGGCAGGCGTCGTGGTGAGAGCCACTTTGTCGGAATTCTGCTCCACAGCGTCAAAGACTTTGGATACCAGCTCAAAAGCCCTCCGCGTTGACTGGTCGGGCGTCAGGGCGTTCGACGTGTAGATGGCGAAGAACGAACCGTTCACGCCACCTTTTTTCATACGGGGAAAATCCACCTGGGTAACGGGGAAACGGCCGGGGGTGCAACCTTGTTCAACCCGCCGGCCGAAATCGGCTCCTTTGGCGAGCATCAGCGGGGCGTCGCAATGGGAATCAAGCAGGAATATCATGGGAAATATTGAATTATTGGGTTATTTCATTCTTTGGCGGACGACTTCGAACATCATCAGCGCAGCGGCCACCGACACGTTGAGCGAGCCGGTTTCACCGACCATCGGGATGCGGGCACCCACAGTGCAGAGGCTCAGCACCGGTTCGGAAATACCCGTTCCCTCCGACCCCATTACGATGGCCGTGGATTTCTTGAAATTGACGTCGTACATCTCGTCTTCAGCCTTTTCGCTGGCGGCCACGATTTGGAATTCGCTGTCGCGGAAATAATAAAGGGCCGTCCGGAGGTTGGCCACACGGGCGGTCGGGATGCGCAGCAACGCACCAGCCGAGGTCTTTACGGCGTCGGCGTTGATGGCCGCACTGCCGCGGGCCGGCACTACGATTCCGTCGACGCCGGCGCATTCCGCGCTCCGCGCGATGGCGCCAAGATTTCGCACGTCGCTGATGCCGTCGAGCACCAGAAACACGGGGTTCGCCTTGCGCGAAAGCGCGTTCTCAACCATCTCCTCGAACGGAACATATTCAATCTGCGCGAGGTACGCGATCACGCCCTGGTGCGCGCCCTTGACCAGGCGGTTCATCTTCTCAACAGGCACGAACTGGTACGGGATGTCCCGCTCCTGAACCGCTTCCAACAGCGTCCGGAACTGTTCCCCTTCCAGTCCTTTCTTGAAAAGAATCCGTTCGAATTTCCGCCCCTGCGCCACCGCATCCGTCACTGGATGCATCCCATACAGATAGTATTGATTCGTGTTGTTTTCCATAACTTTATACACTATCTACAAATATACAAAATTCCCGGCAATCTTGCGCAATCTCCGGAAATAACGTATCTTCGTAAACACGAAACCCAAAACGCACGACAATGACAGACTTTGCGGCGATAGATTTCGAAACAGCCAATGAACAGCCCAGCAGCGTTTGCAGCGTGGGTATTGTTGTTGTGAGCGGTGGTAAGGTAGTGGATTCATTCTATTCCTTGATTCACCCTGAACCGGAGTATTACCAGTGGTTCTGTCAGCGGGTACACGGACTTGGCCCGTGGGATACGGACGAAGCGCCTGTATTTCCTCATGTATGGGAAAAGATAACGCCCATGATTGAGGGGCTGCCGCTGGTCGCGCACAATGCGCGGTTTGACGAGGGCTGCCTCAAAGCCGTTCACCGCGTCTACCAGATGGATTACCCCGACTATTCCTTCTTCGATACGCTGGCCGCCTCACGGCGGCATTTCGGGTGCGGCCTTCCCAACCACCAGCTCCAGACTGTCGCAGCCGCCTGCGGATATGACCTGCAACGGCACCACCATGCCTTGGCAGATGCCGAGGCGTGTGCACATATTGCTCTAAAAATACTCTGAGAAAAGAGGCCTACAGGCTGGCCCACTCGTCCATTTTGGCGTCGAGGGAGCGCTTGAGCTCGAGGTATTGCCGGGTGAGCTCCATGATATCGTCGGAGGGTGTCGGCGCAGCCAGGACTTTCTCGATTTCAGCCATTTGTGCTTCCAGTTCCGCAATCTGCTTCTCCAGCAGATTCTGACGGTTCTTCGCCTTCTTCTCTTCGCGAGACTGCGCCTTTTGTACTTGATAATCAGGTTTCTTCTGCGGTTCGGAATGAGCGCGCTGGCCTGGTGCAGAAGTCACGGTTCTCTCTGGCCCTGCGACAGAGAGGTTCTGACTTCGCGTAAGCCCTTCATTCCGAACAGCTGAAGAAGCTTCAATCTCCCGGAACGACTCGGCCTTCTTGTGCCGGAGGAAATCGTCCACGCCGCCGAGATGCTCCTTCACCTTCCCGTCGATAAACTCGTACACCTTGTCAACCAGCCCGTTCAGGAAATCACGGTCGTGCGACACCACGATTACCGTCCCGTCGTACGCCTGGAGGGCCTGCTTCAGGATATCCTTCGAACGAATATCCATGTGATTCGTCGGCTCATCGAGCGCCAGCAGATTGTGCGCTTTCAGCATCAGCTTCGCCATCGCCAGGCGCGACCGCTCGCCGCCGCTCAGCACCGCCACCCGCTTGTCGATATCCTCGCCCTTGAACAGGAACGCCGCCAGGATGTCGCGCAACTTTGTACGGATATCCCCCACCGCAATGCGGTCCAGCGTATCGTAGACTGTAGCCTTTTTATCAAGGATATCTTCTTGATTCTGTGCGTAATAGCCAATATCAACATTATATCCCACCTTCGCCTCGCCGGCGAACGGCTCCAACTCGCCCATCAGCACGCGCATCATCGTCGTCTTGCCCTCGCCGTTGCGTCCCACGAACGCCACCTTCTCGCCGCGTTTCACAATCAGATTCGCTCCGTTGAGAACGGTCTTCTGCGGATAACCAATGACGGCATCCTTCACCTCAAACGCCACATCGCCGCTGCGGGGAGCCGGCGGGAACTTCACGTGGATGGCCGAGAGGTCCTCGTCGTCAATCTCGATGCGCTCAATGCGCTCCAGCTGCTTCACGCGAGACTGCACCTGATTGCTCTTCGTCGGCTTGTAGCGGAACTTCTCGATAAACTCCTCCGTCTTCTCGATCATCCGCTGCTGGTTCGCATACGCCGCCTTCTGCTGCGCGATGCGCTCCTTGCGAAGCTCAACATATTGGGAATAAGGCACTTTGTAGTCGTACAAATGCCCCAGCATAACCTCCACGGTGCGCGTAGTGCAATTGTCCAGGAATCGCCGGTCGTGTGAAATGAGAACCAGAGAACCCGTATACGTACCCTTCAGATAATCTTCCAGCCACTGGATCGACTCGATATCCAGATGGTTCGTCGGCTCGTCAAGCAACAGCACGTCGGGCCGGCGGAGCAGGATCTTCGCCAGCTCGATGCGCATATTCCAACCCTGCGAAAACGTCTCGGTCTTGCGCCCGAACTCCGACTTCTTGAAACCCAGACCCGTCAGCGTGCGTTCCACCGACTCCTCCGTCGCCTCGGCCTGGGCCAGCACCAACGCGTCATTGACCTCGTTGAGCTCGACGATGAGCCGATGATAAGCCTCTGACTCATAGTCAGTCCGCTCGGCCAGCTCCTGCGAGATGGCGTCCAGTCGCGTGTTCAGCCGGTCGAGCTCGTCGTAGACGGTCATCACCTCTTCCAGGACTGTGCGGCCACGGTGGTGCTCCATAATCTGCGGGAGATAGCCGATGCGCTGGCCCGTCGTACGCGTGATCTTGCCTGCGGTCGGGCTCTGCAACTCCATGATGAGCTTGAGCATCGTGCTCTTCCCCGCCCCGTTCTTGCCCACCAGGCCGATGCGATCACGGTCGCCGATGTGCAGGCTCACGCCGTCAAGCAGCGTGAATCCACCATAAGAAACGGTTATCGCGTCTAGGGAAATCATTCCGCAGCCTCCTGTTTTTCAGGCGTTTCCTCCTCTTCCTCCTCAGGAACTTCCTTCTTGCAGGCGAGGATGCTGATGCCGTAGAGGAGCGTCAGCGGAATGGCGGCGATCAGCATCGAGAACGGGTCGGCCGGCGTGATGACAGCGGCCAGCACCGCAATGACCAGCACTGCCCACTTCCAGCCGCCAATGAGCGTCTGACGCGTAATCAAACCGATCTGCGACAGGCCCGCCAGCAGTGTAGGGATCTCGAACACGATGCCGAACAGCAGCACGGTAGAATTGACCGTGGAAATATACGAATTGAGTGAAATGGTATTGACCACCGTCTCGCTCACTTTGTAGCCGTCAAAGAAATTGACCATCAACGGCAGGATGATGCAGTAGCCTACTGCAATGCCCAGATAGAACAGGAATGAGGCGAACAGGAAAGCCCGCCGCGTCGCCCGCTTTTCCCGCTGGTAGAGCGCAGGGGCGATGAAACGCCAGATTTCGAACAGGATGTAGGGGCAGCACACAATGAGCGCACACATCATCGTGACGCGCATATGCACCATAAACTGCGTCGAAAGCTCGATGTTGACGAGCTGCAGGCCCGTCTCCATCCCGAACCATTGGTAGAAAAAGAAATCCGGCCGGGTCGGCGCCAGAATCAGCTTTTCGAACAGGAATTCCTTGAAGAAGAACAGCACGACGAATGCTGCGACCAGAGCGATGAGCACACGGAACACCCCCTGCCGCAGCGCTTCCAGGTGATCCCAGAAGCTCATGTCCTTGGATTCGTCGAGCTTCTCTTCAGCCACGGCCCGCTATTTCTCCTCCTTCTTGGCCTCGTCCTTCTTCGGTTCGTCGTCCTTGACGATTTCGGCCTTGATCTCCTGGATGTCCTTTTCGGCATCCTTCATCCCGGCCTTGAAGCTCTTCATGCCCTTGCCCAGTCCGTGCATCAACTCGGGAATCTTCTTGCCGCCGAAGAGCAGAAGAATGACCAGCGCGATGATGACCCACTGCCAGGGACCGATGACGCCAAGCGGAAGTATTACTGCAAATAAACCAGCCATAATATCTAGTTTTTAATTGATTAGCTATTTCTTTAAAGCGGCCAGACGCTCCTTCAGATTCTCGATCTTCGTGGTTGCGTCGGCCAGTTTCTTGCGCTCGGTTTCTACCACCTGTGCCGGCGCGTTGGCCACGAACTTCTCGTTCGAGAGTTTCGCGTTCACGCCGCGGAGGAAGCCCTGGTAGCGCAGGATCTCAGCCTCGACCTTGGCAATCTCGGCCTCGACATCGATCATGCCGTCAAGCGGCACGCCGAATTCCGTGGTGCCCACCATAAAGACTTCACCCGTTCCGGAGAAGGCCTCCACTGCCTCGATTTCGCTGACGAACGCCATCTTCTTGACAATCGGTTCCATCGAAGACGGGAACATGCCTTTCACCTGCAGTTTCAGCGGCTCTTTCGGGCCGATGTTCTTGGCCTGGCGAATCGCACGGATGGCCACGACCACATCACTGGCCGTCGCGAAATCGGCGATCAGCTTCTCGTCAAACGTACCGCCAAGCGGCATCTGGGCATACATGATGGTCCGGCCTTCCGTCGGATTCTCAAGTGCGTGCCAGAGTTCCTCGGTAATGAACGGCATCACGGGATGCAGCATCCGGAGCAGTTCGTCGAAGAATTCCAGCGTAGCGGTATAGGTTGCCCGGTCAAGCGGCTGCTGGACACCGTCCACGAAGGCCGGCTTCACGATCTCGAGGTACCATGCGCAGAAATCGTCCCAGAAGGACTTGTAAGCGCCCATCACGGCGTCGTTGATGCGGAAGTTCTCGTAATCGTGGTGCATCTGCGCGGCGGTCTGCGAAAGTTTTGCGCGGAACCAGTCCACAGCCACGCGGCACGCGTCGCTCTGCGGCACGTCGTCCACCGTCCAGCCCTTCACGAGCCGGAACGCATTCCAGATCTTGTTGCAGAAGTTGCGTCCCTGCTCCACCTGCGTCTCGTCGAACAGGATGTCGTTGCCCGCAGAGGTGCAGAGCAGCATGCCGAGGCGTACGCCGTCGGCGCCATACTTTTCGATGAGTCCGATCGGGTCGGGCGAGTTGCCCAGCTGTTTGCTCATCTTGCGGCCGAGCTTGTCACGCACGATGCCCGTGAAGTACACGTTGTGATACGGCACGTCGCCCATATATTCCTCGCCGGCCATGATCATGCGGGCCACCCAGAAGAAAATGATGTCGGGAGCCGTCACCAGGTCGGACGTCGGATAGTAGTACTTGATCTCCGGATTGTCGGGATTGCGGATGCCGTCGAACAGCGAGATGGGCCAGAGCCAGCTCGAGAACCACGTGTCGAGCGCGTCTTCGTCGTGCCGGAGGTCCTTCGCCCGCAAGTGCTCATAGCCGGGCAGCTTACGCGCCTTTTCGAGCGCCTCTTCCGCGTTCATCGCCACCACGAAACGCTCCTCTTCCCCTTCTTCGGTCGGCAGGTAATAGGCAGGGATCCGGTGTCCCCACCACAACTGGCGGCTGATGCACCAGTCCTGGATGTTCTCTAGCCACTGGCGGTAGGAACCGACGTATTTCTCGGGATGGAACTTGATCTCGCCTTCCAGCACGGGACGCAGCGCGATCTCGGCGAAGTGCTTCATATTGAGGAACCACTGCTTGCAGAGGCGCGGCTCCACGGCCGTATCGGCGTTGCGCTCCGAATAGCCCACCTTGTTCACGTAATCCTCGACCTTCTCCATCATGCCTTCGATCGTGAGGTCCTTCGTGATCCGCTTGCGGACTTCCATGCGGTCCATACCCACGTACAGGGGCGACTGGTCGCTGATGGTGCCGTCCGGATTGAAGATATCAATGCTTTCGAGGTTGTGCGTCTTGCCGAGGTTGTAGTCGTTCACGTCGTGAGCTGGCGTTACCTTGAGGCAGCCCGTACCGAACTCGATGTCGACGTAGCGGTCTTCGATGACCGGCACCACGCGGCCCACCAGCGGGACGATGACGCGGTGTCCGCGCAGCCACTGGTTCTTCGGGTCTTTCGGGTTGATACACATCGCGGTATCGCCCATGATGGTCTCGGGACGCGTGGTCGCGACCACGGCATAGTAGCGGCCCGATCCGTCCTGATGCAGCACCTCGCCCTCCTGGCCGGTCGGGACGACCGGGTTCACGTCGGCATCGGCCACATAGTAACGGAGATAGTAGAGTTTCGACTGCTCCTCGCGGTAGATCACCTCTTCGGTCGAAAGGACGGTCTGGGCTTTTGGATCCCAGTTCACCATGCGCAGGCCTCGGTAGATGTAGCCTTTGTCATAAAGGTCGCAGAAGACGCGAAGCACGCTTTCGGAGCGGATGTCGTCCATCGTAAAGGCCGTGCGGTCCCAGTCGCAGCTGGCACCGAGGCGACGCAGCTGCTTGAGGATGATGCCGCCGTGCTCGTGGGTCCAGTCCCAGGCGTGTCTAAGGAATTCATCCCGGGAGAGGTCGCGCTTGCGGATGCCCTGGCTTGCAAGGCGGCCCACAACCTTGGCTTCCGTAGCGATGGAAGCATGGTCGGTGCCCGGCACCCAGAGGGCGTTCTTGCCCAGCATCCGGGCGCGGCGGACGAGCACGTCCTGCAGCGTGTTGTTCATCATATGCCCCATGTGGAGCACGCCCGTCACGTTCGGCGGCGGGATGACAATGACATAGGGTTCGCGTCCATCCGGTTCGGAATGAAAGAATTTATGTTCCAGCCAGTACTGGTACCACTTGTCCTCGGTCTGCGAGGGATCGTATTTTGCAGATATATCCATTTTCTCTTTGGCTTCAACTACGTTGCAATCTGCAAAAGTAATGATTTTATCGAAATAATCTTACCTTTGTATCCGCTCAAAAAAAGAAACCATGAAGAATACGGTCAATCTTGTCATATTTTCGTCGATGCTCCACGATAACGAGAGTGTTATGAACTCCCGCAAAGAGCTTTTCGACGGCATCCGCAGCTTCGCGAACCTGGAAATCACCTATCCGTCCTCGCTGGCGGCCGGCTCGCCGACGCTCGAAAGCCTGATTGACGGCGGCAACCGATACGCTTCGCGTACGCTGCCCCACGAAGGCTCCTGCAAGACCGTATGTTTCATAGCTACCGGCGGCACGGAAGAAATCTTCCGGAACTACGTGGAGGCGCTTCCCCGCCCCGTCCTGCTGCTCTGCGACGGCCTGCACAATTCCTTTGCGGCTTCGTGCGAGATCCGCACCTACCTGTCGCGCCTGGGCATCAAGAGCCTGCTGATGAACGCGCCGCTGGACTGCGGAGCGGAATTCTTCGCCTATATGGAGGAGGCTCTTTTCGGCGCGGAGCAGGCGCGCGACCTGCCTTCACCCTCCGAACCGCTGCCCAAGTTTCCGAAGAGCCTCCTGCGCGCCTTCGAGCGCAAACGCATCGGCCTGGTAGGCGGCGCCAGCGGATGGCTGATCGCCTCGGACATTGACCGCACCGCGGTCGAACAAACCTACGGAGTGAAGTTCGTGGACATTCCGCTTTCGGAGCTTGAGGAAGATTTTGCCGCCATCACGGACGACGATCCGGCACTGTCCGGCGTCGTCGAGAAGATGGGCGGCTACCTCTCCGGCGACCGTACGCCGGACGATCTGCAGCAAGCTGCGCGGATGTATGCAGCGCTCAAAAAGCTCTGTTCCGATAACGAACTCAATGCGCTTACGCTCAAATGCTTCGGTATTCTTAACTCATGTAATACTACAGCTTGTCTTGCCCTGTCATTGCTCAACGATGAAGGCATCGTATCCGGCTGCGAAGGCGACATTCCGGCGCTCTGGACGATGATGTATGTGAACTATGCCTACGGCGAACCGACCTTCATGGCGAACCCCTCCTCGTCGAACCGCAAGGAGCTGACCGTCGACTTCGCGCACTGCACGATTCCGTTGAAGATGGTGCACGGTTACCGGCTGCCTTCGCATTTCGAGTCGAATTCGGGCATCGGCATCGCGGGCAGCGTGCCGAGCGGCCGCTACCGCATCGTCAAGATTTACGGCAATGCGTTGGATCAATATTATGAGACGACAGGCGACCTGCTGATGAATACCAACATCCCGCAGCGCTGCCGCACGCAGATCCGGTTCCGCTTCGCGTCAGAAGAGGAATTCGACCGGTTTATGTGTGTGAGCAAAGGAAATCACATAATTCTGTGTAGAGACGCTGGACAGGGAGGCCCATTACGTTAAAGTAAGAGCCGCGGATCGCGGTAATTCCGGTAAATCCAATCCATTCCTGGACGCCATAGGCGCCGGCTTTGTCGTAGGGCCGGTATCTTTCGATGTAGTATTCTATTTCGCTGTCCGTCAGCTCCTTAAAGTCCACTTCAGTTGTATCTGAGAAACTGTGCATCCGTTCGCAGGTGCGAAGTGCGACGCCGGTGGTGACAGTATGGGTGCGGCCCGAAAGCGAGCGGAGCATGGCGACAGCATCGTCATGGTCGTGGGGTTTGCCCAGGATTTGTTCGTCAAGAAAGACAAGAGTGTCAGCGGTAATGAGGATTTCGTTATCACGAAGAGGACGATGGAAGGTTTCCGATTTATGGCGTGCCAGGAATGCCGGAATCTCCGTATGGGGCATTCCCTCAGAGAACGCTTCCTTTTCGTCTTTCCCGGGCTCTACCGTAAAATCGATATCGAGTCCCTTCAGCAACTCCTTCCTCCGCGGGCTCGCTGACGCCAAGGTAAATGTATAATTTTCAAACATCTAACAGCTTTTTAAGCCCGTTATTCTATAAATTACGTCCTGTCAGCTTGGCGAGTTTCGTTATTGCTTCGGGATAGGAACCTTTCCAAGGCGATTTGGGGTCAAAGTTCCATCGGGACTGGGGCTTGAGAACGCGTTCGATAAGGTCGCGGATGCAGCCGCGACCACCGTTGTAGGCGGAGACGAAATCGGCGGCGGCGCGAACTTCGGCAACGGCGTCGGCGGGGCATACGCCAAGGCCGGCGAGTTCCATTGCCGGGATATCCGGGATATCGTCGCCGACAAAGGCTACCTGGCTGGGGTTCAGACCGATGCGCTCACAGAAGTGTCGCAGGTCGGTGACCTTGTCTTTCGACATCATATAAAGATAGGGATCGGGAACTCCCAGGGAGTGTGCCCGGTTCATAAGGCTCTGAGAAACGCCGCCGGTGATGATCGCACACGGGAAACCGTTGTCGACGGCCGTGCGGACGGCAAAGCAGTCTTTGGAATTGAACTGGCGCAGCAGGTCGCCGTCGGGCATCGCCAGCACCAGTCCGTCGGTAAAGACCCCGTCGATATCGAACGCAAAGGCCTTGATGTCTTCAAATCGTGTCATGGCACAAAGGTAGCTATTTTTTCTTCGACAGGCATACGTCACAACGGCCGCAAGGCTTGCCGTCAGGCTGGCCGAAGTAACGATACATCTGCACGCAGCGGCATTCTGCATCGTTTTCGACCAGCGCGACCAAGGCTTCGAGCCGGTCGGTTCGGCGTTTGACGCGTGCATCGTATTCGCTGCGCGGCAAGCGCAGGTTCTTGTCGTCGAGCCGCTCGAAGTTCAAGCAGAGCATCGGGGCGTTGATAGCGGGGATGTATTTGAGCACTTGGCGGCGCGAGAGCGTCCTGAGCTTCTCCCGCACGACTTCCACGGCGTAGCGGCCGGCACGTGCGATCTTTTCCTCGTCAATGGGTACATACTCGCTGAACAGCGCCGTGTACATGCGAAGCAGGAGTTTGACGAAAGTATCCATCTCTTCCGAGCCCAGTTGCAGGCGGTAGAGTTCGTCGCGCGTAACGGTGAACTGGATTTTGGCGGGGATGGTCAGGGTCTCGGTCAGGGTCCAGTAGCCGGCGGTCTGAAGGTATTTCACGGCATAGAAGGCCTCGGCCGCGTTGAGCCGGTATTGCCGGGCAAATTTCTCGATCTCAAATTTCACGCTGGCCCCCTTCCCTTCTTCATACGCGTATCCCAGCCAGGTATAGACTTGCTGATAGACTTTTCGGATGTATTCGAGCGGCGGATAAGTGGTGCGCACGATCTGGCGGAGACGGCTGATATCGGTCCGGTTCCAGAGCAGGACAGCGTAGGCGTCCTTGCCGTCGCGACCGGCCCGGCCCGCCTCCTGAAAGTATCCTTCAAGGGTGTCGGGCGTGTCGTAGTGGCAGACGAAACGGACGTCGGGCTTGTCAATGCCCATTCCGAAGGCGTTGGTCGACACGATAACGCGCACGCTCCCCTTTTTCCAGGCATCCTGGATGCGAGTACGGTCGTCCCGGTTCATGCCGGCATGATAGCCTTCGGCTACGATGCCCTGCGCCCGAAGGAAAGCGGCCAGGTCTTCGGCGTTCTTGCGGCGTGAGACATAGACGATGCCGCTACCCTCGACGCCCTGGCAGACACGGAGCAACTGGCCCATCTTGTTGTCGGTCTGGCGGAAGACATAGGAAAGATTGGGGCGCTCGAAGTTACCGGTCAGGAGGTTTTCGTGCCGGAAACCGAGTTTTTCCTGAATATCGCCGGCGACTTCAGGCGTGGCGGTCGCGGTGAGGGCGACGACCGGCACGGCTGCTCCGACAATCTGCCGCACAGCGGCGATTTCGAGGTAGTCCGGGCGGAAGTCATAGCCCCACTGGGAGATGCAGTGGGCTTCGTCGACGACAAGCAGATTGACGTTCATCTTGGCCAGCCGCGCCTTGAAAAGGTCGCTGCGGAGGCGTTCTGGCGAGACGTACAGGAATTTATAGTCGCCGTAGATGGCGTTGTCGAGCGTAAAGTCGATTTCACGGTAGGTCATGCCAGAGTACACGGCAAGTGCCGGGATGCCGCGGTCACGCAGGTTCTGGACCTGGTCTTTCATGAGGGCGATGAGGGGCGAAACGACAATAGCGATGCCGTCCTTCATCAAAGCCGGTACCTGAAAGCAAACTGATTTCCCGCCGCCCGTCGGCAGGATCGCGAGCACATCCCTCCCGGCCAGCACTTCGGAGATGATCTCCGCCTGCATCGGCCGGAAAGAACTGTATCCCCAGTATTTCCTAAGTGTCTCTAACAACTAGATGGATGCGATATTACGTTCATTCAGGAGCACCTTGCCCTCGGGAGTATAGGCGTAGGCGATGCGGTCTGCGTAATGCTCTTCGACCTTGCCGCGGACGATCTTCATCGTCGAATTCATCATCTTGTTGGCAATCGTAAACGGCTCGTCGCAGACGACCACCGCGGCGGGAAGCCAACGTTCCGGGAAGAGTCCGTAGTGCGCGCCACCCTTGCGGTAGCTGTCGATCTCTTCCTGAATCTTTTTCAACATCGCTTCCTTACCCTCGCGCGTAGCCGGATCCAGCCCTTTTCCTTTCGCATACTCTGCCAGCGCCTCCTTCTCTGGTACGATCATAACGATCGTGTACGGGTCCTGATTGTTGTGCAGGACCACCTGGGACACATATTTCGACACCTCAGGAAGGCTGTCCTCGAAGCCCTCGGGAGAATACTTCTCACCATCGGAGGAGATGAGCAGGCTCTTGAAACGGCCCACGACATAGAGGAAATCGGTATCCCACGGGCAGATATAACCCATGTCTCCCGTGTGGAGCCAGCCGTCGACGACTGTCTTGGCCGTCGCCTCGGGATTCTTCCAGTATCCGGCCATCACGTTCTCGCCGCGGATGACAATCTCGCCTTTCTGGCCGATCGGCACCTCTTTTCCATCCTCGTCGCAGATGATGCAATCCATCGGCTTGACGATGCGGCCTGAAGAGCCGAAGATCGCGTGGCCCGTGGAATTCGCGCAGATGATCGGCGTGGCCTCGGTCAGACCGTAGCCCTGAAACATCGGCATGCCCACTGCGCAGAAAAAGCGCTGCAGCTCGATATCGAGCAGCGCGCCGCCGCCCACGAAGAACTTCATGCGGCCACCGAATCCCTCCCGGACCTTCTTGAAAAGAATCTTGTCGAACAAGGCCACCAGCGGCTTGCGCCAGAAAGTGCCGCCCGTTCCGCGGTTGTAATACTCCTTATTGTAGGCAATGGCATTCTTGACAGCGAAATTGAAAAGCTTTTCGGCTTTCGGGCCCTTGGCCTTGATGCCGCTTTCGATATTCTTCTTGAAATTGCGGGCCAGTGCCGGCACCGAAAGCATGACGTGCGGGCGCGTTTCCCGGATGGCGACCGGAATGTTCTTCAGCGTGGCCATCGGATTCTTGCCGATCGGCACAAATGCGATGCTGCCGCCATAGAACATCATCGTATACATGCCGGCTACGTGCGCGAAGCAGTGGTCGAGCGGGAGGATGATGAGCATCACTTCGTTCTCGCCGACCGTGATCACGCTGTTGCCCTGGGCCACGTTGGCCGTATAGTTGCGGTGCGTCAGCAGGATGCCCTTCGGATCAGCCGTCGTACCCGACGTATAACTGATATTGGCATAGTCATCAGGACCGACGGAACGGTAGCGCGCCTCGAACAGGTAGCGGTGTTCCCGAAGAAAGGCCTCACCCATCCTCTGGACCTCCGACATCCGCATCTCACCCTCCTCCAACTTATCATAGCTGAAGGCCGTGTCGTCGAAGACGATGACGCGCTTCACGTCAGGACACTGTCCGATGATGGCGCGGATCTTCGGCAACTGGTTCCCTGAAACCATGATCCAGCGGGCTTCGGAATGGAGGATGCGGAACACGAGGTCCTGCCCCTCGCCCAGGTTCACGGAGAGCGGA
>Ga0310696_10002750_pt1 | contig 22783 bp, 15 predicted proteins | sample AusTroGonzalo_MG_4_FD_203885 | JGI IMG/M metagenome (GOLD analysis project Ga0310696, IMG submission 203885) | Bovine rumen microbial communities from tropical cattle in Woodstock, Queensland, Australia - Gonzalo_02 (v2) (version 2) | ecosystem: Host-associated > Mammals > Digestive system >...
GTCTTGTCAAGTGCCTCGGCTACAATCATCTCATTCTCAGAAGCAAACATGATACGGTTCAGCGTCACGGCTATGGATGGCGTGATAATGATGTAATAGAGCAGATTAAGAAGGAAATCCGGCTCAATTGATCCCCCCTTAGTGACAATAAGTGCAAGGCCTATCAGCACGGCAAATGATGCATTTATCAGGGTTGTATAGAGCACCATCGGCATACGCAAATCAAGCGTGTAGGCAATAACCCATTTCTGATACTGGTCAATAGATGCCTTGAAGCGCTTGAATGAAAAGACAGACTGACCGAAAGTCTTAACCACAGGTATGCCACGGACATATTCAACAGCCTCATTTGACATGTTATCCAACGCCTTGTTATACTGGGCCATTTTCTCCCTAAGTATCCGGCCTGTCATGAGTGACACCATCACGATAAGTGCCAGCACTACGGTAAACAGACACAATAGACCCATCCTCCAGTCAAACATAAACATCAGCACAGCCAGTCCCAGCATGGTGGCGTACATGCCTGCCTTATCCGGTAGTTGATGAGCCAGATATGTCTCAGTTGATTGAGTGGATTCCTGCACCCATTTGCGAACCTTGCCGCTACCCAGTGAGTCCAGAAAGCCTATTGGCAGCGACATGATATGCTGCATCAGGGTTTTACGCATGTTAGCGGCAATTCTGAATGCCGCTATATGGGAGCACATCAGTCCACCGAAATAAACCAATATGGATGCAATGGCAAACACTACAGCCATCCATCCGTAATGGGCAATTCGGCTGCTTTCACCGGCTATCACATCGCGAATAATAGCCCATATGTACAAAAAAGGGACAAGAGCCAGAATCTGGCTCAAGCCCGCAATGACCATTGAAAGATAGGTCAACACCTTTCTCTTACCTGCATATACAAGCAGTTGTGGCAGGAGTTTCTTTTGATTATCCATTTTTCTTGGTTGCTAATCTGATTGCCAGGATAGCGAGAGGGATTGTGATAAGGTAGACAAGAATCAGGACAGGGATGTTGTCGATGACGGGAATCATCAGCTGGTCGTAGCCGGGACGCATCTCCTCAACGGCAGCGGCAAGGGAACCCTCTGTGTCAGTCCACCAGTGTGCGGTGTAGGTGAAGTATGAGAAGGCCATGGGAATAAATCCCCACCGCATGCTCTTGATGCCGTCATACTTGAACTTGCTATGCAGGAACTCTGAGAGGGCAGCCAAAACAATCATGCCTATTACAACGTTGGCATCGGCCTCACCTACCAGGAGGAAAAGCACAATTACGAATCCGTTCATGATGCTTGCGGCGCCGAATCCCGGAACCTGCTTGACCATAGCCTTGTAGATGAAGGCCGTGATAAACGGAAGCAGAGCACCTACGTAGGCGTAGCATGCGGGATGAATGATACCGGTTGATGCACCAAGGAAGAATGTGGCAAGATATGCGATTGCCAAAAGGATAACTTTGAAAATTGGTTTCATAACTTATTGATTTAATGATTAAAAACTGTATTTGAGTTTAAGCCAGTACTCCGAGTTGTCGGCGTACATCTTGAACATGCCCTTCTCGGCATGGAAAAGGTCGTAGCCCAGCATTACGTGCATCTGGTCGTTCAGGGCGTAATCGGCCGTAAAACGGTTGTAGATGCCGCCGTCGGTCAGGTCCATGTAGGCAAAAGACTGCAGTGAGAGAGTATTGTTGAGCAGACTCTTTGAGATGCGGAATGTACCCATGTGAGTATGCTCAGTACTGCCCATGAGCGGTGTATAATCCTCAATGAACTTATATGAGTATTGGGCCGACAGGTTCCAGTCGTTACCGGCATACCAGTCTATGCCTATAAGAGTATTTAGGCTGCCGGAACAAGGAATATCAGTTCCTGCGGCCGGAGTCTGCGCCTCATCAAAGTACTGTGCGCCTTCAGCGCGTATTACAAACTCACCGAGCGGAAGGGAGACATCGGCACCGAGCATGGTCATGCGGCGGTAATGGCCGGTTGCAACCACATTAGTGCCGTCAAAAGTGGTGCTGAACACAGGCATCTTGTTCCAGGTACGCAGGGCGGACAGTGAAAAATCCACTCCGCTCAGGAACATGCTCAAACGTGTTCCGAACTCCATATTCTCAAACTTACGAGCGGGTTCTGAGCCCATATTCATGACAACAGGCACACCCATGTCACGAGGCACCACCGACCACGGGTTCTCAGCATCAACAGGCAGTTCAAAGAACGATGCCACAGGCACTGCCACAACCTCCAGGTTCCAGCGGTCACGCATGTAACGCAGGCGCATGCCGTTTACGGGAATGCGTATATCATCATAATCCTGAGCCAGGAACTCACTGTAATCCATAGGTGAAATGATATCGTTCACACGCAGACCGTCAGCCACCCCCCAGGTTACAATCTGGCGTCCGGCACGCAAATCCCAGTGCTCATTGCCGCACCACATATACGCCTCACGCACCTGCAATCCGCTGCGTTCTTTCAGCAGTGAGTTATACACCATGTTGGCAGAGATAAAAGCACCCGCCCCACCCCTGCTAATGGTAAACTCTCCGCGTACGCGGCTACGGGACGACATCCAGTCATGATCCGCCCCGGAGCGTAAGGCGTGATAGGTATCTACAAACCCCTTCACGCCCACGCTTAGCGGCTCCGATTCCTGCGCCACGGCAAGAACAGGAACAAGAAAATACAACAAAATAAACAGGATTCTTTTCATAGTCCTTTCTCAAGTTTTGCCACGGTAAACAGACTTTTGTCAACTTTCAGATCATATTGTGGATTAAGCACGTTTATCACGGTACTGTGTCCGGTCTGCACGTTCTTCATCTCCATGCGCTGCTTGGTCCAGAATCCCTGAACCTGGCTTATCTCAGAGATGGTGAGCGCACGGTGCAGTTTGTCAAGCTTATCGTAGAACTCCACATATACGGGCACGCAGCAGTCCTGGCGTATCCAGGTAACCTTACGGCTGTATATCTCATGCTTATCGACCGGAACGGACTCAATTACCCAGCACTTCTGGCCGTCACGCTCCTCCTCACGCAGCAGTTTGTGCTCGTCCTCATCGACATTGCGTGAGCCCATATCGTTATAAGTAAAGTCGGTACCCATAAAGTAATCTGTCTTGGATGATGAACCGCTTATGCGGCGTGTCTTTTTCATGGCAGGCAGATAGAGCCATTTGTCATCATCCTTTCCTATCTCATCGTAATCCCATGTCAGGAATCCGGTACCGCTTACATCGCCCGGGTAGGTAAAGAACATGAGTGATTTCTTGTCCTTGCCCTCGTCAATGGACCACGAAGTGACCTTGCGGACACGCTTGTCACCGTTCTTCTTGATAAGGGTCAGTTCCATCTCTGCATAGCGGGTATCGCCGTCAGGGAGGTCTTTTGCTTTCTGCATTATATCACGGCCAGAAAGGTTCTGGGCACTGAGAGGCATCACAGCCATAACGCTGAACAATGCCGATAAAAACATCTTTGCTTTCATAATTTCAATCATTTTTCTCGTTACCGAATACTTTAAATCTCTTTACCAGAACAGGTGTCACAAACAGGTCAGCCAGCAGAGCCGATACAATACCCACGATTGCCAGCAGGCCAAAGTGGAAGTTCATGGCGCAAGGAGATGTCACAAACGCACCGAACACGGCCGATGTGATGATACTGGTAGTCACGATAGCCACACCCACAACCCTGAACGTACGGTTAATGGAGAGCGGATACTTGCCGCAGCGGTCATACTCCAGCTTGGAGTGGTTGATAAAGTGGATGGTGTCATCGACCGCCATACCAAGCATCATGGGGATAATGGTTGCGGTCATCATATCCAGCGGGATTCCGGCCCAACCCATGGCGCCTCCAACAAATATTGCAGGCATGATATTAGGAATCAGACCAATCAGACCAACTTTTATACTCTGGAAGGCAATCATAAGGATAATACCGATAATCAGGACCGATATAAGGAATGACTGCATCTGACCGCGAACCAGATACTGCATCATCACATTGTACTGCGGCAGGTTTCCAACTGCGGTTACCGATGCGCCCGGGAATATCTCCTTGGCCTGCAGATCAATGTCGTTTAGTTCCTTCTCAACCTCGGCCGAGTTAAAGTCCGATATCTCAACCATCAGGCGCAGACGGCGGTAGTCATAATCAACCCAGTACTCAGCCTCGCTGCCGCCTGCGTTCTCATAGAGCATCATCATCTGAGCAACCTCCTCCTCAGTATCAGGTATGCGGTAGAAAGCAGGATCACCCTCATTCAAGGTCTGGTTCAGGTCCTTAAGGATATCAAGGATGCTGGTTGTACGCTTGGTCAGACTGTAACCCTCAACAATCTCTGAGAGGCGCTCCAGACGGCGCAGGTTCTCAGGCTGCTTGGCGGCGTCATCATCGGCCATCTCTATTACCAGGTCATAGCTGTAGAGTGATCCCAGTTCAGACTTACCTACTCCAACCACCTTCTTTACGTAAGGCACGTCAATACCCATGGTCTGCTCAATGTCAAATGCCGGAACAATCTTGAAGAGGCCGATGCACAGCACAACGCAGATGACCGTGAAGACGGTAACGATACGACGTGAGTGGTGCATCGTCCAGTCGCTCAGGCGTACCATCATACGGCTCCATGAGGTGTCACTATCCTCGGTGAATCCCTCACGCGGCTTGCGGTTGCGGCCGAATGAGAGCAGCACGGGAGTGATTACCAGTGTGGTGAGCATAACAAACAGCACTGTCATGGAACAGATCATACCTACGCACTTCATGGGACGTATAGGTATTACAAGGAAAGAGAGCAGTGATACGATGGTTGTAAGACCGCAGAAACATACTGACCAGCCTATCTCTGTTATGGTCTCAACCACAGCCTTGCGGCGCTCTCCGTGTATGCGCATACGACCGTTGAAATAAGAGAAGATGTGTATGTTATAAGCAATTGATACAGCAAAGCCCAGTATCACGGGAATCAGAGTTGTTGTGGAATCCACATACATGCCTGTGTAACCCGCAATTCCATAGGTGATGAACATACCGCCTATCACAGCCAGGAAGGGTGATACCACACCGCGCAGTGACTTGGTCATGACAATCATCACAACAAGGCAGATTATGCAGGCAATCATCATCAGACGGCTCATCTCCTTATTGATGAACTCCATCTTCTCATAGCTTACAACCGGCATTCCGGTGGCTTTGGGATTGAGTTTTGCGTACTTGGGGTTGTTAAGCACGCGGTCAACCTCCTCACCTGTCTGCATATCGGGAGCGATATCGGTCTCCTTATGCCATACGCTGTCCTCGGGGAATGCACGGAGCTTGAGCACTACCCATGACATCTTCCCGTCTTTTGAGACCAGCTTCTTGGCCACATTGGGCTTGCTGTATGCCTTACGGCGTATCTCATTCATCTCAGGTGTGCCGTCATCGGGTATCTCATCAGGTACGATCTGTTCAATGGTCATGCCCCACTCGTCACCAACCATGAACTCTATATCGGTCAGTGAGGTTATCTTATCGGCATAAGAAACACTGTCCATGAGCTCGTTGCTGAGTTCACGCAACAGGGTCAGGTTCTCGTTGGTAAAGATATTGTCACACTCTGTCAGAACTCCTACAAAGTAGTCGTTTCCAAAATGGGCCTTGAACTCATCGGTCTTGACCAACATTGGGTCACCCTCTATGAAATATGCGTCAAAGGATGTCTCTTTGACCATTTTCTTCATACCCACCATTCCTGCAAACAGGATTAACACAAAGGCTGCAAGTGCCAGCCAACGTCTCTTGAGCAGTCCTTGGCACATGGCCCGGAATCTCTCATTAATTGTTTCAATTCTCATCTCTTTATAATGTTTGTGTACTTATCAATCAAAAAAAAAGGAGAGCCTGCAATGCAAGCCCTCCCTAAAAACCATTCATCCTCTCAGACCCTGGTGCAGAATTCACCCGGTTCCTCATCAACAAACCGAAACAAGTTACAATCGTCAACAAAACCATACTACAATCATGTTTACGGGGGCAAAGGTACTGCGCCCGGTCGGGTCATGTAATACCCAAATCAAGTGATTCTAAACCCCATTTTAAGGTATTGGTTAGGCTTTTTGTGCAGGATACCTTTGCACCGTCTGAATCAAGGGACGAACGTCCTTGTTTCTTATATTAATAACACAGGTATATGAACACAAAACACAGAAACAGATCCGTGAATCCGGGATACCATATTGTCGGTATCATCAAATCAGTAATCCTTTTTGCCGCGTTAAGCAGTCCCGTCAATATCTATGCCGATGAGAATGACGTTGATGTTGATGTTGATATAAAGGGATCAGTATATGACATTAATCAGAATGAGATACTTCAGGGTGCCACCGTTTATATTGAAGAACTGGGAAAGGGCGTGGTAACCGATACGGAGGGCGTATTCCGCATAACCGGTATTCCGGATGGTACCTATACGCTCAAGGTGCAGTATATAGGCTATCAGCCGGTAGAAAAGAAGATACGTACGGACCGTGGCGCCAAAACAAATAATATAGGTCTCAAGCCCGAGGCGCTTTCACTCAGTGAGGTTATCATCTCAGAGAAGAGCCAGGCTCGAATACTGCGTGAACAAGCTATGCCTATCTCTGTAATCAGCATGCAGCAGCTGCAGGGCACAGTGAGCGATGTTCAGGGCATACTGGCCAAGACAGTAGGTGTAACAATCCGTGCCACAGGTGGTCTGGGCAGCACATCGCGCCTATCGGTGCGCGGACTGGAGGGCAAGCGCATAGGTTTTTTCATTGATGAGACCCCTATGGCAGATCAATCGGATTTTGTGGATCTGAATGACATTCCGGTTGATATGATTGATCGCATTGAGATTTACAAGGGTGTAGTCCCGGCCAAGTTTGGCGGCTCATCAATGGGTGGTGCGGTGAATATAGTGATAAAAGAGTACCCAGAGCATTATGCCGATGTAAGCTACCAGCGTGAAACATACAACACCAACCGTTTCCAGACGGTAATCAAGAAGAATGATTTTAAAAGAGGCATGGTATATGGCATAGGTGGAGGTTACACTTACGCGGACAATGATTACACAATGGAGTCACCCTACATAAAGGGACTCAAGATATACCGTGACCATGACGCTTTCCGCAAGATAATGCTTGGCGGCAGCATCAAGGCTTACAAGTGGTGGTTTGATGAGGTTGAGCTGGAGCCTGTTTATGTAAACACATACCACGATATACAGGGTATTGATACCGATATCCGATATGCGCACAGCAAGTCACAGGGCTACCTGTGCAATCTCAAGCTGGTTAAGGATAATTTCCTGGTTGAGGGCCTGGACTTTGATATGTCAACCGCTGTTGCATATACCCGTTACAGCATGGTTGATACCGCTACCACGTATTATGACTGGGAAGGCAGGGCATATGCCACACCATCACCTTACGGAGGTGAGATTACCGGTAACCGTTATGCTTCAAATTCCGATAACGGCAAGTTCACGCTGTTGAACAAGCTCTACATGGAGTACCTCATCAACAAGCGTCACTCCGTAACCTTCAACTCACTTCTTCAGACTGCCGACGGCCGTCCCAGTGACGAGCTAAAGATCCTTAGCCTGGGCAAGAAGGTGGACTTTGATTCACGTATGCGCAGTTGGGTGGTGGGACTCACATATGATTACCGCTCAGTTGACCAGCGTTTTCTCAACTCCATTACCGGCCGATACTACTGGTACGGCATGGATACCCGCTATCAGAATCTCTATGTGAACATCCCGCCCCAGGATATATCCCTGCGTAAGACAAGTGCCGGATTCAGCGAGGCCATGCGTTACCGCATAACGCAGGGCCTTATGGCAAAACTCTCGGGAGGCTATGATGTACGTATCCCTGCCGAGAACGAGCTCTTGGGTGATGGTGCAACCATTATTCCTGCCGAGCAGCTGTTGCCGGAACGCAACCTGAGCTTCAACGCTGGTCTGCTCTATGACCTTACCGGAATCAAGCCCTCCAATCTGCAGGTTGAGGTTAATGCCTACTACATGCATGTGGATGACATGATACGTTTTGTCAAGGGTATTCTTGGCGCACAATACCAGAACTTTGGCCAGATGCGCACCCTGGGCGTTGAGGCTGAGGTCAAGGCCGATGTGCTGCCCTGGCTGTACGGTTATGCCAACGTAACATATCAGGATCTGCGTGACACCCGTGAGCATGAGGCCGGTACAGACCTGCCCAATCCCACCAAGGGCAAGCGTATGCCTAACATACCTTACTTTATGTCAAACGCAGGCCTTGAGTTCCATAAGGAGAACCTGTTTGGCGGTACAGGACAGAACACACGTTTTTTTGCCGATATGTCATTCATTGAGGAGTACTACTATGACTTTGAGCTGACCAAAAATGAGAAACGCCGCATACCGCGAAGCACCACCTTTGACCTTGGTTTTGAGCACAGCTTCTTTGACCAGCGCCTGTACATATCGGGCAAGATCAAGAATGTGGCCGATGCCAAGGTGATATCGGAATACAACTGCCCGCTGCCCGGACGCACATTGGGTATAAAACTCAGATACATATTAAGATAACACTATAAAAAACAAACAAATGAAGAAAACACTATTCTACAGTGCTGCCGCAGTATGTGGCATGGCGCTTATGTTCACTGCGTGTGACAAAGATGATGATAACAATGATTCAGAGGAGTTTCTGGGAGGCAAGGGACATATCCTGCTGGAACCCACAGTCAAGAATGATGACGGTGCAAGCGGCGCATCATATCTTATGCAGATAGAGGATTTTGGCAGTACCGTAAAACTTGACAGTGCTATCCAGATAGGTTTTGCGGCCACATTCTCAGTCTATGGCAACGATGTTTACATGTGCCCCGGCGAGATGGTCAAGAGCAGCCAGATTCTTACCCGCTATGAGCGTTCCAATAAGGGATTCAAGGTTGCAGCCACCTATCAGATCCTGCCCGGTTCAAGCCCTTATACCGTGCTTAAGATCAATGATGAGAAGGCATATATTCCTCTCTACGGTCAGGGTAACGTACAGATTGTTGATTCCAAGACGCTTAAGGTAAAAGGTGAGATAGACCTGTCAAAGTATGCTTTCAGCGACCAGTGCGCCGACCCTGCCATGGGTATTATCCGTGGTAAATACATGTACCTTACGCTTGACCAGATAGGGCCCACATGGATGCCTTTTGAGAACTATCGTCAGGCTGACGTAGCCATCATCGACATAAACGCCGATACAGTGGTTAAGGTCATTTCAGAGAACCAGAGCGGACTTTGCTTTCCCACACGTCCGTTCCTGCCCGACATGATATTCATGAATGAGGCTCAGGATATCTACATAACCTGCTGTGGCTATTTTGGATATGATCCCTCTTATCTTAACAGCGGATTTGTATGTATTCCTGCCGGACAGCAGGCTTTTGATCCCAGCCGCTCATGGGATGTGAGCAACACCGTTATTGGCGGCACGGAAGGCTGGAAGCCCTCTACTGTTTACAATACCTGCTACATAGGAAACGGCAAGGTGGCTGCATATGTAGGTTGCATGGAACTGAACGGTGACAATCCATATACCGCCCGCAATACAATGGCCGTTGTCATAGATCTTAACAACAAGACTATCAGCAAGATCAATGGCATACCATATACCGACGGCCACAGCTGCTCAATCGTGAAGTATCAGAACAAGTTCTACTTTACCTCTTACGGTGTTGACAAATCCGGTGTATTCTCATATGATCCTGCAACCGGAGCGGTGGAGCACGTCATCAACTGCAACTCTGACATCTCATATCTCTATATATTCTAAACATATCTATGCATGAAAACGCCGGCGGGCTTTAGGGCTCGCCGGTTTTTTGATTATCTTTGCGCCGCCTTTTCTATTACTGAATCATATGAATCTTAACGGAATAATAGTTGGAGCAGCAGTTTTCCTTATTATAGGGATATGCCATCCCATTGTAATTAAACTGGAGTATTATTGGGGAAAGCAGAGCTGGTGGGTTATGGCTCTGGCTGGGTTAATATTCTCTGTAATATCTCTGTTTGTAGAAAACCTTGTGCTATCAACAATAGTAGGTGCAGCCGCATTCTCCTGTTTCTGGGGCATATATGAGATAATTTGCCAGGAGAAACGTGTATTGCGTGGCTGGTTCCCCGAGAACCCCAAACGCCACGACTACTACGAGCAGCGCCGAAAGGGAATATCTTAGACGTTATAGTTTACAGGTATCATTTTACCGGGAAGGTAAAGTAAGTATCGGGATAGGGCTCATCCTTGAGGGTAAAGTGCCACCACTCGGTTTCAAAGGGCTTGAAGCCGTGGCGCAGCATGGCCTGACGCAGTATCATGCGGTTTTGTAGCACAGGGATGCGGTCCATTTGTGTCATTCCACCCCAGAGTCACGTTTTCACTAAAAGTGAGTATTGCCCACGCGCCCTGAAAGCAGGACCTTTGCTCCCGAAATCAAAAATCACTATGAGGAAGTCATTAGCACTGGTTTGCCTTACGGCAATCTCACTCACATCAGCATCAGCCCAGCAAAACACCTCTGGCAAGAATCTCACCATAGGCGGATACGGTGAGGTAGCCATGAGCCGCAACTTTTACAGCGACAACGTCTATCGCTACTCAAATCCCACCAAGTATAAGGACGATCCCAGCCACGGAAGATTCGATATCCCGCACGCAGTACTCTATATTGGGTATGACTTTGGTGGCGGATGGTCAATGCAGACCGAGATTGAGTTTGAGCACACCGGTACCGGAAGCGCCGTTGAGAAGGAGTTCACTGAGGCCGGCGAATGGGAGACCGAGATTGAGAAAGGCGGCGAGGTTGCTCTTGAGCAGTTCTGGCTGCAAAAGTCATTCAAGCCTTGGCTCAACCTGCGTGTAGGACACATAGTTGTGCCTGTGGGTGCACTCAACAATGCACATGAACCGCTCAACTTCTTCACGGTTTACCGTCCCGAGGGTGAGTTCACTATCCTGCCCTCCACATGGCATGATACCGGAATAAGCCTTTGGGGCCGGGCCGGAAGCTGGCGTTATGAGCTGCAGATGGTGGCCGGGCTGGATGCTTTCATGTTCAACCGTGACAACTTTATCAAGTACGGAGCCGCATCACCATATGAGTTCAAGGTGGCCAATAACTACGGCTTTGCTGCAAGGATTGACAATTACTCTGTTCCCGGACTCAGACTCAGTCTGAGCGGTTACTACGGCAACAGCATGCACAACTCATTCCCAAATGATATGAAGGACACCCGCTACAAGGATATTAAGGGCAGCACCGCCATAGGATGTTTTGATTTCAGTTACAAAGGCGACAACCTGATCATACGCGGAAACGCCGACTACGGATATGTATCGGATGCCGTGACCATCAGCACCGTAAAGCGTAACATGACATCAAACAACGCCCCCTACAAGAAGACTCCGGTTGGAAAAGCGGCAATCACTTACGGAGGCGAGGCCGGTTACAACATTCTGGGAAAGTCTGATGAAAAGCTCTTTGTCTTTGGCCGATACGAGTTCTACGACCCATACATCCCCACAGCTGATCAGCAGGATTACACATTTACTGATGTACACCGTATTGCAGCCGGCATCAACTGGCTTCCCATACCGGAGATTGCAGTAAAAGCCGAGTTCTCGGAGCGTTTCCGCCAGGAGCGTTACAACAACGAGCCGTCAGTATCAATAGGTATTGCATACATGGGATTTTTCAAATAAAAAACATAACACATGAAAAAGAAACTGATTTTTGGTTTGGCGGCTGCCGCACTGGTAATGACCGCCTGTGACAAGTCAAATGAGGAGAATGTTCAGAACGCTTTCCTTTCAAGCGCAAAAGAGGTTGTTGAGCAGTATGTTCCCAACGTAATCTACTCAACCTATAATGACCTGGCCAGAGAATCAAGCGAACTCTATGACCTTTTGGCCGATGCCAGCGAGAAGGGTGTGAACGCATTGCAGCAGTCCGAAATTGACGCTATCTGCGCCAAGTTCCTGCAGGCACGCCAGTCATGGGAGGAGTCTGAGGCATTCCTCTTTGGTGCAGCTACCGATTTCGGTATCGATCCGCACATTGACACATGGCCTCTGGACGTTGAGGCTCTGGCTACCGCTCTGAGCAATGCCGAGCAGGTTTCAGCCCTTGAGGGTGAGGATGGCATCGCGTATGCATCGGCCAAACTGGGTGCCGAACTCTTAGGATTCCACGGAATTGAGTTCATACTGTTCCGCGACGGCGCCAACCGCACAGTAAGCGCTCTGCAGGCAAATGAGGACAATGAGGCATTTGCCGGCAAGACCGTTACCGGTGCCCAGGAACTCATTTACGCCACCGCCGTTGCAGGTGATCTTCGTGACAACTGCTTCCGTTTGTGTGTAGCATGGAACCCCGATGCACCTGAGGCATATAAGGAGCGTTGTGAGGAACTTGAGGTTGCTGTTTCAATGACCGGTTCCGATAAGACCTATGGTGAGAACATGCTGGGAGCAGCACAGCTGGGCAGCACATACGCCACATGGCAGGAGACACTTGCATCAATCCTTGTTGCAGGTTGCTCAAACATCTGCAATGAGGTTGCCGCAGTCAAGATGGGTAACGCACACAGCGGTGAGGATGTGAACTACATCGAGTCACCCTACAGCAAGAAGTCATTCCAGGATTTCATTGACAACATCCTGAGCATCCAGTACACCCTGTACGGCAAGGCCGGTGCTAAAAATCCCGAAAAAAACTCACTCATCACTCTGCTCAACGACTACAAGTATGAGGGTATCAACACTCTGGCACACAAGTTGGAAGTGTCAATCGCCGCCCTCAAGGTATGCCAGATGAAAGGTGCATTCGTTGACATCTACCGCGACGCCTCGGTCCAGGATGCCATAGATGTAATAAGTGAACTTGATGATGAACTTAACAATGCTGCCAAATGGATAACAAGGCAGTAATGATATGAAACAAAAAGCCATAATTTGTACATCCCTTATAGGGATTGCCGTTGCCGTCGTTTCCTGCGACGGCAATAGCAGTTTAAAGGAGAGTGTTAGCAACCGTGAGCCCGACGCCAAGTACGTAGGACATGCCGTAGGCAACTTCAGTGCAAGCGAGTGGTTCCCCGGTGGAGAACTTGGTACAACCGACAATGTGACTGCCGGATGCTATGAGGATGAGACACCATCCGTTACACTTCAGGGGCTTGAGACAGCCTTCAACCTGGGTGAGGCTGCGTTTGAGCGCAAGTACACCACATCCACAGCCCCCTTCAAGGGACTGGGCCCCGCCTATCTGCGTTCATCATGCCTGGACTGCCATCCCGGCTATGGACACGGCAAGCGTCAGTCTGAATACCGATCGGAGTTTGGCAACGGCTATCTGCTGGTTATCTACCACCCCAATGACGGTCTTAACAGCGATGACGGCCCGTATGTAAGCGAGGTTACCGGTATGCCACAGACAAAAGCCACCTACCCCTTCCTGCCCCCCGTTGATGAGGAACAGGTGACCATACAATGGCTCCCTGTAACAGAAATGGAGAGCGGACTGCCCATGACATTCCCAGACGGCGAGGAGTACAGCCTGATATACCCCGAGGTAACCATCCCCGAGAGCGCATTCAACACCAGCCCCACTCCCTATCAGTCCGGTCCCGTGGCAATCCGTCTGGAATCAACCATAGGAATAATAGGATCCGGACTGCTTGACGCCATACCGCAGGACAGCATTCGCGAGCAGTATCGCCGCGAGGCCCGTTTTGTTCAACTCAACCCCGCATTCTGGGACAAGGAAGCCAATGACTTTGCACCCACGGCGTGGTATTCACTGGCCGACGGACAGTTTGCCGACGGTACGCCAGCACCTGCCGGCACCAAGATGATAAAGAGATTCACATACGCAATGACACGTGCCTCACTGCAGGATGGAGCCGGTGCCAATGCCGTGTGGAACATAACCAACGTCAGCCGCAGTGACCGTCCATCACTGTACAGCACCAAGGCATGGGCAAAAGCCATGTCAGAGGAACCGCAGGTAATTGCAGCCATCAAGGCCGATCCTTCATCGCCCTACTATGCTGACGGCACAGAAGAGGGCATAAAGGATGCGGTCCTGAACCTGCTTGATCCCGCGACCAACCAGTTCAATAACAGTTGGCATAACTTCCAGCCAGAGATGAGCGACAACCAGTACTACAATTTCATGGTATGGCATCGCGGACTCTCCATACCGCGTGCACGCAACCTCAACCGCGAGGAGGTGCAGCTGGGCAAGGAGGTGTTCAACCGCATAGGATGCGCCAACTGCCATCGTCCGTCATGGACCACAACCGATGACAACTACTGGAAGCCTACGGTCTATGCCGACAAGGAACTGCCACGCTATCAGAACCAGACCATATGGCCCTACACCGACATGATACAGCACCGCCTCTATATGAAGAACGGCATACACGGAAGCTGGTGCCGCACTACCCCGCTTTGGGGCCGTGGCCTGTCACTGACCAACACCGGAGCCGATGACCGTCTGCATGACTGCCGTGCACGCAATGTGATTGAGGCCATCATGTGGCATGGTTACAGTAAAGAGAGCGAGGGATACCGCGCTACTGAGAAGTTCTACAACCTCTCCAAGCAGGAGCGCGATGCCGTTGTGGAATTCATCAATTCCATCTGAATCAGAATAAGTCAGGCCTGGAGTCAGAATAAAAGACAGACAAGTTTATTTCTTAGTCCGGAAGCATTATTTTTGTGGTGTGAAACAGGACAAGATACTAAAAACCATATCATTCGGATCAGCCGCAGCTGTCATTGTCATGATGGCTGCCGCTACCGTTATTGAGAAGCTGTACGGTACACCGTTGGCCTCATCGGCCATCTACCACAATCCGGTATTCATCCTGCTGTGGGCGGTAACAGCCATATCCGGAGTTTGGTATCTGATTAAACGCAAGTCATTCCGCAAGACAGCGGTATTCCTGCTGCATATTGCGTTTGTATTTATCCTTTTAGGTGCGCTCATAACCATGCTTTCCGGCAAGCAAGGCGCTATCCACCTGCGCAAGGGACAGAGTGCCTCACAGTGGATATCGGACCAAGGATTCCGTGAGACGCTGCCATTCAGCCTCACCCTTGAGAGTTTTGACATTGAGTATTACACAGGCTCCATGGCCGCATCTGACTACAGCAGTACGGTTATACTTACAGATTCAGCAGCAAACATATGCCGGCAACACAGCATCTCCATGAACAACATTCTCAAGTACCGCGGTTACAGGTTCTACCAGTCAAGCTATGACCCGGATCTTGAAGGCAGCATACTGCAGATAAGCCATGACCCTTGGGGAGTAGGTATAACATATACGGGGTATGCGTTGCTCCTGATTGCAATGGCGGGATTCTTTTTCCATCGCAATTCAGGGTTCCGTACTGCCGTCAGGAACCTGCGCAAGCACTCACTTGCCCTGCTCATTCTGCTTTTGGCATCGGCCGGGACAACACGTGCCGCCAAGCCCCACTATGACCTGCCGGCCCTGCCCGACAGCATAGCCGCCCAGTTTGACCGGCTCTGTGTTTATTACAATGACCGCATTGCACCGCTGCAGACCATGACACGTGACTACAGCCTAAAGGCATATGGCAAGAACGGATACCAGGGGCTCAGCTCCACGCAGGTTGTCACCGGATGGCTGTTCTGGTATGACTGGTGGAACGTTGTTCCATTCAAGCTCAAAGCCAAAGACCGTGGAACATCCGTCCAGGCAGAGAAAGAGAGCATACGCATGCACGCTGCATCGGGACAGGCTTTCAAGATATTTCCCCTGCACATTGACGAGTCCACGGGCAATGCCGTTCCCGATGCTGGCAAGATTGTATGGTTCTCGCCTGACGATCCCCTGCCCGACAATCTGGATTACAACACATGGGTATTCATACGCCGCTCAATTGATTACATTCACGACGAGATTAAGCAGGAAAACTGGGAACAGGTAAGCCTGTTGCTCAACTCCATAATCCGGTACCAGCAGAAAACGGCACAAGAGGTTCTGCCTTCAGAAAGGCTTTTCCGTGCCGAGATGCTATATAACCGTATTGCCCGTCCCATGATTCCGTTCATGGCATCCATAACACTGGGTATGATACTGTTTGTCATTGCCGGAATAAGGATGTCACGCGGCCGCAAGACTCCCGGGTTTGTCCGCATCACACTGCTGTTGTTATCAGTAGCTCTGCTGGCATATCTCACGCTTGTACTCGGATTGCGCTGGTACATTTCCGGTCACGCACCGTTTGCCGGCAGTTACTCGGTAATGATGCTCATGGCATGGCTGGTATGCATATCCATGATTGCGTTCCACAAGAGCATACCCATCATTCTACCCATGGGATTCATCCTGGCCGGATTCACCATGCTGGTGGCATCGCTTGCAAGCTCCAATCCACAGGTTACACACCTCATGCCCGTACTGCAGTCACCGTTATTGAGCATACATGTTCTCTGCATGATGGTTTCATATACACTGTTCGGGCTTGTGGCTCTGACCGGCATCATGGGACTGTTCATGCCCCTGCAGTCATCATCCATGCTGCGTGACATAAGCCTTGTCATACTCTACCCCGCAGTATTCATACTTACCGCCGGCATATTCCTGGGCGCAGTCTGGGCAAATGTATCATGGGGAAGCTACTGGTCATGGGACCCCAAAGAGACGTGGGCTCTCATAACCATGCTGGTTTATGCAGCCATGCTGCACAGCAGCACCATGTCAAGGTTCAGCCGTCCGCGGTTCTTCCACGCCTACGCCATCATAGCCTTCCTCACGGTGCTCATTACATACTTTGGAGTAAACCTTATTCTGGGCGGAATGCACTCCTACGCCTAGAAACCTACTGAGAAACCTGCAATGGCCCAGAATCCCGGCTGAGGCACACATCCATAATCAAAGTATTGCCGGTTTGTCAGGTTGTTTCCCTCAAGGTAGATATTGTATCGGGCGTTTGCCCATTGCAGACGGGCATCAAGGACGCTGTAAGGCTCGTACGGGCGCACCTGACCGGCAACATCAGTAAATGAGCCTGCTCGGTCCTGATAGCGGTAATTAATGCCCAGTTCCAGATTTAGAGGGAGGTTGAGATGTATTCCCGCAACAGCCTTATGCTTGAGGTATTCAAGCGTGGTACGGCTTTGGATATTTGGTACATCAACCTTCTCCTGACTGATATAGTTGTATGCAAAATCCACAGACTTGAGCAGACGCTGGTCAGGAAACAGGTTCTCCAGACTGATGTTTGCAGTCAGTTCTGCACCCAGTGAGTTTACCTCAGTGAAATTGACTGATTCCCAGTGACGCTGATCCTCAGGCTGAGTAAGATCCATTATCCAGTCAATCATATTGCTGCAGCGGTTGTAATAGATTGATGCCGATGCCTGAACGCAGCGGTAATCGGCATACTTCAGACCCAGGTCAAAGGCTTGCAGTTCCTCGGGCTTTAAATGCTTGTCGGCCTTGTAACCGCCTACGCTGTAATAGAGTTCTGTTACTGACGGGAGGCGCAGAGACGTATTGTACGTGGCAAACAGTTTAAGATTACTGCCCAACTTTACACTCATGTCAACACCGGGATAAAAACGCATATCCATACCGTTCCATGAGTTGCGCACACCTACCACTCCGGCACTCAGAGCAAACCATTTTACCCTGAGGTTGTGTTCCAAGATGAAACTTATGTTGGTGCGGTTAAGACCCGTAGTATAGTCACGGTCAGTACCCTTGATATGTTTGGGCTCAGCCAACGGCTCACCCAGATTACCGCTCACAAGGTTCTCATTCTTGAGTTCTGCACCTATTGCCGTGCGTCCTAAACGCCAGTCAAACCAGCTGTTAAAGCCCACACCAGCCACATCAGAGCGATGATAATTGAACGGAACCTGCGCCTCACTGCCACGAATCAGTTCAAAACGGTCCTCATTATGGTTCCACCACGCGCTGGGATGTATATGCACACGGCCAATGCGGTTTTCAGCCTGCAGGGCGGTATAAGTCTTTACGGTGTGCTCAAACTGTTCGTCAAATTTAGCAGAGTAAAAGGTGTTGCTGCCCCAATCCTTAATGCTTGCACCCGCATGCCAGTTTACCTGAATGTCATTATCGGTATAGCCGCCTTTATAGAAAGCCTTCTTGTACTCCATATCGGCATTAAGATGACCGGCTTTGCTGCGGCTGTATCCGTCACTGCGTCCGTAATTGACTGATAACATATTGTTCCATCCACCGCTTACGGCAGCGGCTCTTGCACCACCAGCGGAATATCCCCAACTGCCTGCCTCAAAATGTGCCTGACCCGATGTACGTGCCGCAGTCTTGGTTACAATGTTTATGGCTCCCATGAGTGAAGATGAGCCGTATGCCCTACCCGCCGGGCCTTCAAGCACCTCGATATGGTCTATATCACTCATATCCACAGGGAAATCAAATGAGTTGTGCCCCGTCTGAGGGTCACATATGTTTATGCCGTCAAGCAATATGGCCACCTGCTCAAAGTTGCCGCCACGCAATCCCACATCAGTCTGCGCGCCCATGGGCCCACGCTGACGCACGTCAACGCCAACTGCGTACTTAAGGATGTCATTGACGGACTGCACCGGATATGCGCTTATCTGCTCCCCGGTCATTATGCCTATGATACGTGAGGCATCGGGCAGCGCCGTCTTGACACGTGATGCCGTAACTTCTATCTCCGCCATCTCATAAGAGACAGAGTCTAAAGCCAAAGCAACAGGACTATAATCTGTATCAGAAGTCTGTTCTGCTCTGACATACCCATAATGACCGTTTATAATTGTTGAAAGAAAAAGAACAATGCTGAATACTGAAGGTAAATGATGTCTGGTACTATTCATATGGTTTAAATTCTTTACGGGCGGCAAAAATAGTCATTTCCGGGGTATATTCCTTAAATTCGCAACAATTAACGAGTGAAACTATGGCTATACATCCGTCATCAGAAAGAGTTTTCAGAATCTTCCGTGAGTTGAACCGGATACCGCGTCCGTCACATCACGAGCAGCTTATGGCCGATTATCTTTGCAGGTTTGCAGAGCGGCTGCATCTGGAGTATGAGAGGGATAAAGAGAATTGCGTGGTGATACGCAAGCCCGCCACTCCCGGCCATGAGGGGGCAGAGCCAATCGTTCTGCTAAACCACATGGATATGGTATGCGTAGGGATGAGTGATCCGTTGAGCACCCCTGTTGAAGCTTATGTGGAAAACGGGTGGATGAAGGCCCGGGGCACCTCACTGGGAGCCGATAACGGCATCGGCCTCTCTATGGCCCTTGCTGTGCTTGAAGATGACAGCATAATACATCCGGCGCTGGAGGTCATCACCACCACTAATGAGGAGGACGGCATGTCGGGCGCATCAAAGTTAAGCCGGGACTTTCTGAAAGGGCGCAAGGTCATAAACCTGGACTCAGAGGATTTTGACACCATCACAACCGGCGCAGCAGGAGCCTGCCTGCAGTTTCACCGCATCCCCATGAAACGTCTGCCTGCCCCCGGCGGCAAGAGGCGCTGGTACAGGATCCGTTTTGAGGGAGGACTGGGCGGCCATTCAGGCGTTGACATAAACAAAGGCCGATGCAGTGCCGTCATTGCCATGTGGGCCATCCTGGCAGCCATCTATAACGAGTATGAATTTGATGTAGCCCACATCAACGTAGGTGAAGCCAATGCCTCTATCGCCTCAAGGGCCGAGATAGTAGTATGTGTACCATCAGGTGAGGCCTGCGAGTTTGTAAAACTGCAGCAGGATATGATAAATGAGTGGCTGCATGAAGAATATCCCCAAGACCCCCATATGGCATGCACCATTGAGAAATGTGAAAGGCTTGATACCATAATCCCCACCGATGCCTTTGAAACGCTGATGAGTTGCCTGGAACAGATTCCGCAAGGCGTAGTCAAGATGAGTGATGTGATGAATGACACCGTGGAGACATCAAACAACGTAGGTCGCATAGTGACGGAGCAAGACCACATCTTCATTTCCACCCATACACGCAGCTTCATAGACAAAGATATGGATGCTCTGAGTAAAGAGATAGCCGATACTTTTACTGATGCCGGCGCACAATCAGAAGTAATAATGCGTGCTCCGGCCTGGCAGGAAGACCAGCACTCAGCCTTCCTGCAACTGGTAAGCAACACCTTCCAGGATGTGCTGGGCTGGTGTCCGCGAATGGTAGCCATGCACTTTGTTCTTGAAGCCGGCTTCTTTGTACAGCACTACCCGGGCATACAGATAGCCAGCATAGGCCCCCGCATAACAGAACCCCACTCCACCAATGAACGTGTAGAGCTCTCCACCGTCAACGACATCTGGCAAGTACTCCTGGAACTTCTGGAACGCTTAGCGGTCTGACTACAAAGAGATAAAAGTAACCTCAATTATCTATCCCTACTTGGCAAGCTTATATATGGCTTCCATATCGGAAGGCTGCAACACCTTGAACATGCCCTGCGGAGCAGTACCGCCCTGGCTGCACTTACGTACCATCTCCTTGATCTCGGCATCAGTAACCTCACGGCCAATCAGTTCATGAATGTTGATGGGCATACCAATTGAATGGTAGAAACGCTCCATAGCCTCGATGCCGCGGATAGCCGTACCCTCAGGATCAGTAAAGTCATTCTCCACGCCCATCACGTTCACTGCAAACCGCACAAAACGGCTCACGCCACACTTATAGACGTAGCGTGCCCAGCTGGGCCAAACGGCAGCCAGACCTGCTCCGTGTGTAACGTCAAACATACCGCTTAGCTCATGCTCCAGCTGATGTGTAGCCCAGTCGCCTACGCGGCCACAACCCGTCAGGTCATTGTGGGCAATACTTCCGCCCCACATGATCTGTGCGCGGTAACGGTAGTTATTGGGATCCTTAAGCACCTCAGGGGCACACTCCATCATGGTGCGCAACAGAGCCTCGGCCACCGCATCGGTCAGGTTCATATCCTCATCATGTGAGAAGTAGCGCTCCATAGTGTGCATCATGATATCGGTGATACCGGCTGCCGTCTGATAAGGAGGCAGAGTATAGGTACGCTCGGGGTTCATGATGGCGAACTTGGGACGGCTTATGTTGTTTGAGTAACCAATCTTTACGTCACCGTCCTCATTGGTGATAACGCTTGACTCACTCATCTCACTGCCGGCAGCCGGAATAGTCAGGACCGATGCCACCGGAAGGCAGGTCTCGGGTTTGTATCGGCGCATATAGACATCCCATACATCACCATTGTAAGGTACACCGTATGCAATAGCCTTGGCTGAGTCTATGACGCTTCCGCCTCCTACCGCCAGGATAAAGTCAACCTTCTCCTTGCGGCACAGCTCAATGCCCTCATGTACCTTGGAGAGCCTGGGGTTGGGAACCACGCCGCCCAATGTTACATACTGGACACCACCCTCTTTGAGCAGACGCTCCACCTTATCCAGCAGGCCAGACTTACGGGCGCTCTGGCCGCCAAAGTGTACCAGCACCTTGGTGCCACCGTACTTCTTTACCAGTGCAGCCACCTGCTCCTCTGATTCCTTTCCGAACACCACCTCTGTGGGGGCATAGTAATTGAAATCTACCATAGAATCACATATTTAATGTTAGCAATCGTTGGATGCAAATTGAGAATTGAAAATTGAGAATTGATACGCAGAACCTGCGTGACGATTACGCAGGTGCGTTTCATTTAATTCTCAATTCTAATTCTCAATTCTCAATTCATATTTTCCTTTTCACTTCTTTTTCTTCTCGTCCTTTACTTCCTCAGCCTGAGCAGCCTCAGCCTCCTGCTTCTTGGCAAGGTACTCGGGCAGATTCAGACCGGCCATGTTGAAGAGGTCAGACATAGGGGGAACAGACTTGAGCAGGCCGCTCAGGAAGTTGGCGGTTGAGCCCTTTCCGTCGGCACTGTTGCCTGAATCCCAAACGGTTACATTGTCGAACTTGATACCCTTGATAGCCTCTACCTGAGTCTTTACAAGTTCCGGCATCTTCTCTGACATGAGCAGCATGAATGCCTTGGCGGCATCACCGCCTGCAGCCTGTACCATCTTGTCATAACCGGCAGCCTGCTTGGTCAGGATCTCATAGTAACCCTTAGCCTCAGCCTCCATACGGGCGAATATGGCATCGGCCTCACCCTTGGCGCTTACACGCAGCTTCTCAGCCTCAGCCTCGGCGGCTATGATTATACGATCCTTCTCAACCTGCTGGGCAACCAGGATGTTGGCCTGCTGGGTTGAACGCTCACGCTCGGCACGGGCGTTTTCAGCGTCACGCTCAGCGATGTAGGCATCCTGCAGAGCCTTAGCCTGCTGAACCTTCTCAGCGGTAACAGCCAGACGGTTGGCCTCGGCTTCCTTCTCACGACGGAATGCGTCAGAGTTGGCAATCTCAACCTTTGCGTTGTTCTCACCCTGTACGGCGACAGCGTTAGCCTGTGATGTACGGATACGGGTCTCCTTGACAGCCTCGGCCTTACCGATCTCACCGTTTCTGTCCTGCTCAGCCACGCTTACCTTAGCCTCGTTGATGGCCTTGGCGGCAGCCTCCTTACCGAGAGCCTGGATATAACCTGACTCATCCTTGATATCGGTTACGTTTACGTTGATAAGACGGAGACCGATTTTCTTAAGCTCAACTTCTACGTTCTTGGAGATATTCTCCAGGAAA
>Ga0310696_10002751_pt1 | contig 22781 bp, 36 predicted proteins | sample AusTroGonzalo_MG_4_FD_203885 | JGI IMG/M metagenome (GOLD analysis project Ga0310696, IMG submission 203885) | Bovine rumen microbial communities from tropical cattle in Woodstock, Queensland, Australia - Gonzalo_02 (v2) (version 2) | ecosystem: Host-associated > Mammals > Digestive system >...
CGGGTAGTAAAAAAGCATTGCGAGCGGTCTGAATATATAGCGCGAGGCAAGCCGCCTGTTCGTTCTTTTATTTGTTGTAAAAGCTGATAATACCCTAATAAACACTCATTTTCACAAAAATAAAGACCTACTATCTTATGTGTAGCGTCGTCAATCGCGCCATGCAAAGCGACCTTGTGCCCATTCATAAACCAGTCATGATTTGAACCGTCAATCTGTATTAAATCGCCCTCGTTAGGGCGTTCGGGGCGCGGCAAGTGCAGTTTTTTTTCTCTTATCGGTTTGTGTGCTTTTGGCGACATCCGACCCGCAGAACTTAACGCATTATACACAGTTGAATAAGACGCGCCGTAATAATCAGCCGCAACCGCAAACGGCGAGGCTGTAAAGTTTTTGTCGTAAAAACTGACAATTTCCGAGTGTCTGTATTTTTTATTTACAGGCTCTCGCCCCGTATTCCCGTGAATCCAAATACTATCCCCGTGTTGCAGGTATCTTTGTTTAAGCCGGAAAACAGAATAGGGAGCTATTCCGATTTTTTCCGCGCATTTTCTGATTGAAATTTTCCCCTGCGCACAAAGCGGAATCCACGTCATTTTTCTGCTTTGTAAATCTGTCATGTAAAAAATTATCGGAAAAAATTATTTTTTTCCTGTAAAAATTATTTTTTTTTCTTGACAATTTTTTTTAACGGGCTTATTATTTGCATAACAGCAAATGCTGTTACCTACCTGTACACAATTTCCTTTGATATTCACAATATCAACAATAAGCGAAAAAGTGTACACCCAAGAACGAACGGCTAAGTTTGGACGTGTTACTTAGCCGCTTGTTTATAGCGACTGTGAACCGCTCTGTTAACACGTCAAACAGGGCGGTTTTTTTTTGGGTGTAAAAGATGAATCTACCTACACAAATCATCGCCAATTACCGAGAGGGCAAAATTTCACGAGTAGAATTTTGCCGTGCATGGAGCGATTGGCAAAAGTCCCACGGAGTAAATTACGACACTAAAGGCTATATAGCCGCCGGTGTTCTGCACCTTGTTTACCGCGCTGTAAGCGGGCATGTATTCAAGGGCAGAATTTACTTTCGTGTAGGAAAAAAGGATTTTTCCGCGCCGGATGTTTATACATTCCGCCGGAAAATAGATCACGAGCTTTTAATGTTGAGGTTAAATACTGCATGAAATCATTAACTAAAGACATTCCCGAAAGCGCGGTAATTCAAGAAGTAAAACAGGTCTTGAAAATTACCGGCTTAAAAGTTCAGCGGATTAACACAGGCTGTTTTGTTATCGGTGAGGGTAAAAACAGGCGGTTTGTTAAAACAGCGGACGCGGGAACATGCGACTTTGAGGGTTATGATAACAGCGGGCGTTTTCTTGCTATCGAGTGTAAAAGACCAGTAGGCGGCAAGTTATCGGAAGCCCAAAAAGAGCGCATTGCGGATATTAACCAAAAAGGCGGCGTTGCCTTTGTTGCGCATAGCGGCAAGGAAGCGTTGGAAAAACTACAAGAAAGACATTGTTTATAAAGGAGTTAATTTTGGAAAAAATCAGTAAACAAGCAAAAAGACTGGCTTTTTTACGGTTCTGAAAAAGGGCGCGATTTGCACTTTGTAAAAGGCTGGTATAGCGCAATGTGTGAGATTGACGACAGGAACAACCGCCTGCGTAATGAATTAAAAGCAGCTGAAAAGAAAGCAGCTGAAAGTCTGCCGTTTGACGGTGAATAAAAAGGAGCTGAACATGGAAAACGAAGTATTAGACATAGTTGAAAAATTGCTTGACTGCTACGGAAGCGGTATGCACTGGGAAATTGTAGAGATAAAAAAAACCGGACATTTCGAGGACGAATGCGACGGTTATAGTTTGGTAATTAAAAAGATTAAGCAGGGGGCAAAAGATGAAAGTAACAAATAATCTTAGACTGCCTCAAGCATTCGTTAACGCTGTTAGCGTTGAACGCCATAACAAGGCGGGCTGCTATTCAGCTACAACCCTTAACAAGGGCGTAAAAGAAATTATTTTACAGGAGCGCTATTGGGACGAGTTCACCATTGACGCGGCGGACAATGTATGGGCGGCCTTTGGTACAGCTGTACATTCCATTATGGAAAAGCAGACAGACGGGAATTTTCACGAAGAAAAGTTTGATGTTCCCGTTAGTAATTCCCGCGTTACGGGACAGGTCGACAGCTACGACATGGAGCACGGTGTAATTTACGACTGGAAAACCGCAAGCGTATGGAAAGTACAGTTTGAGGATTTTTCGGACTGGTATAGGCAGGGCATGACATACGCTTGGCTTATGACACAGAACGGCTTTAGCGTTCGACATTGCTGTTTTATTGCAATGCTCAAAGACCACAGCAAGAGCAAAGCAAAGCTTGACCCGAATTACCCGCAAAGCCCCGTATTTGTATACGAGTTTGACGTAACATCCGAGGAACTGGAAGCGGCAGGCGAGAGAATCCGCGCAAAGGTTGCGGATATTGAAGCCGCCGAAAAGCTGACAGACGACGAAATCACGCCATGTACAGCAGAGGAACGCTGGGCAGACGGTGAAAAATGGGCGGTTATGAAAAACGGACGGAAAAGCGCCGTGCGTGTATTCGATAACGAAGCGGACGCGGAAGCCTGCGCGGGCGAGCTTGGCAATGCTCACTATGTAGAGCACCGCCCCGCAATCAGCAGGAAATGCGGCGATTATTGCTTGTGTAAGGACCACTGCAATTTTTACAAAAACGAGGTAGAGAATGGACATAAATAACGTTTTAATCATCGGGCGTTTAACACGGGACGGCGAGTTAGCGTATACACCTAACGGAACAGCGCGGTTAAATATTGCGCTTGCCGTAAATGAGGGGTTTAGAGAAAAGAAAAGCGTTAGTTTTTTTGACGCTACGGTTTGGGGCAAGCAGGCTGAAACAATCAAAGCCTATTGCCTTAAAGGAAAACAGCTTGCTATTAGCGGCAGGCTGAAACAAGACCGCTGGGAAAAGAACGGGCAGACATTCAGCAAAGTGTGCATAGTTGCTGAAAATGTACAGCTTTTAGGCGGCAATACAGCCGCAAACCAGCAACCGGCGCAGAATATGCCTGCAATGTATTCTACACCGGAAGCGGGCGAGTTTCCCGAAGAAATCCCATTTTAGGAGCGTAATATGGAAAAATCAATAGAAATATATGAATCGTTAGCACGCCCGCCAAAAGAAGCTTTACGCGAAATACAAGCGGGAAAACTTAAAGGCAAAACGAATATAAATCCGCAATGGCGATATAAAGCCATGACGGAAAAGTTTGGGCTTGTAGGTATCGGCTGGAAGTATGACGTACAAAGACTATGGACGGAACAGGGCGCGGGCAATGAGAAATTAGCCTTTGCGCAGGTTGCTGTTTACATTAAAGACGACGACAAATGGAGCGACCCGATTGTAGGAATCGGTGGATCTCGCCTTGTTGCGATTGAAAAGGGCGCGCCTGTTTCCAATGATGAGGGCTATAAAATGGCAGTTACAGACGCATTCAGCACAGCATTAAAAATGCTCGGTGTAGCCGCTGATATTTACGCGGAAATGTGGGACGGCGCGAAGTATAAGGACGAAGCCCCGAAAGAGAACCAGTTACCGCCGCCCGTACAGGCTGTAAAAACCGCTTTTAACGGGCAAGTGCAAAAAGGTGGACCAGCGACAGCCGCCGAAGCCGAGGAAATAAAAACCCTTTTAGCTTCAACGTACAATAACGGCGCGCCGATTTTCAGCAAGCAAGAGGCGGTACAGTATAGCCAAATGAGGCAGAATCTCACCGCCGCGGAACTAATCGCACAGATTAAGCAGGATTTGCAGGCGCGCATAGCGGGACAACAGCCCGCGGCAGAACAGCAGGAAATCTTTTAAGGCGGGTATTGCATGGTTAAGTATGTATTAAAACTTTCAGCCGTTCCGGGATATATCGCGTTTGAACCGCCCGCCGATATGGGCGCGCTCGAAAACATAAAGCACGAGCTTAAAAAGTGCCGTGAAAAATACGGCGAGTTTGTACTACTTACCATGCAACCGCCGAAAAAGCCGCGCACAACGGGCAAAGACAGCCAAAATCATCATTTAAACGGACATATCATGCAGATAGTAAACGAAACGGGCAACAGCTACGAAGTAGTTAAATACTGCGTGAAAATGATAGCCGTTGAACAATTGGGCTACCCGTCGCAGACGATTGCGGGGCATATAATCCCGCAACCGGAAGCGGACGCGAGTACGGACGAATGCGCGCTACTGATAGAAGCCGCGCATATCTTAGCGGCTGATATGGGAATAATTTTGAGGGAGTAAAAGCCATGATAGGATACAAAGCCTTTGATAAAAACTTGCAATGTAGAGGCATGCAGTTTGAAGTCGGCAAAACATATAGAACCGGTGCAAAAAAAGAAGAACTGAGTTTGTGCAGCAACACAGTTATTCATTTTTGCAGAGAATTACACATTATAGAATACGAAAGCAACTATAAAATTTCTGAAAGCCGTGTTTGCGAAATAATCGCAAGCGGCGACATAATTGACAACGGTTCAAAATTTGGTACAAACGAAATCACAATTTTACGCGAATTGACCAAAGAAGAAAAAGAAAAATTTAATAACTGTAACACGGGCAACAGGAACACGGGCAACTGTAACACGGGCAACAGGAACACGGGCAACTGGAACACGGGCAACAGGAACACGGGCAACTGTAACACGGGCTACTTTAACACGGGCAACTGTAACACGGGCTACTGTAACACGGGCGACTGGAACACGGGCAACAGGAACACGGGCAACTGGAACACGGGCGACTGGAACACGGGCTACTTTAATACTAATGAGCCGTCAATAAGAATCTTTAACAAAAAAACGACAAAAAAAAGATCAAATATAGTTTTTCCGAGTTTTTTATATTTTGATTTGACAGTTTGGGTGTCGCATGACACTGCAACTCAAGCCGAAAAAGAAACCTATAAAAAAGAAATAGAAGTCTGCGGCGGTTTTTTGAAGAAACTAGAGTATAAACAGGCTTTTAGGCTCGCATGGGACAAAGCAGACAAAGCAGAACATAAAAAGCTTTTAAAATTGCCAAACTGGGACAATGACATTTTCAAAGAGATTAGCGGCATAGACGCAGAAGCGGAAATTGCAAAGGAAAACGCATGACAGAATCAGAAATTGCACAACGCCGTTACGCTTTGGCAGTTTCCGGCGGCGTTTGCGAGGTATGCGGAAAACCGCTTAAAGACGGACAAGCGCAAGGCGCACACCGTATCGGCAATACAAAAGCAAACCGCGCCAAATACGGCGACTTAGTAATAGATCACCCGTATAACATCGGCTACACATGCAGCCTTAGATGTAACGGCGTGCTGGATATATCACAAGATACTGCTAAGGTTTTGCGCTTATGCGGCAGGATTTACCAGCGGGAATTACTAAAGTATGGCGGTTATAAGGGGCACGCATGGCTGCTGGGTTTATAAGCAACGAAAACGGCGAGCTGATATGTGTAGCATGCGGGAAAGTCTGTTATAGCAAGCGTGAAGCTGGACGGATTAAAAATCTTTACCATAACGGCGCGCGGCATAACCGAAAAGGCAGAAAAGGCGATAACGTACCGCAAAGGGTGTATTTTTGCAAAGATTGCGGCACGTATCATCTTACACATAAAAAATACATAAGAAGTAAAGACATGATTTTTAAGATGAAAGAGGTTGAATAATGGAACAGGTACAGAAAGCGGCACATTATCGGAGTTATTACGAATCCGCAAAAAAAATTAAAAACCCGGAAGCGAAACTGGCTTTTTATGAGGCACTGGACGCTTACAGGTTTGACGGCATAGAACCCGAAAACTTGCCTTTTGAGGCTGATTTACTTTTTACGGCTATTCGTTCCTTTATTGACGCGGACTTAGGGCGTAAATGCGGCGGCGCGCCAGCAGGGAATCATAACGCGAAAAAACAACCAAAAAACAACCCCCAAAACAACCTATTGAATCAACCTAAAACAAACAATGTAGAGGTAGAAGTAGAAGAAGAAGTAGAGGGAGAAGAAAAAGGCGCGTTTGTTTTCTCTCCGCCTCAAACCGAGGTATTAGCACGGGATGTATTTGAAACACTCGAAGCCGCCGACTTGCCATGCTGCAACCATAACTTAATCAGCTTTACACAGTCTGATTTTAAATATGCGCTTGAAACCATACATACAAGGCAAGACTTAAAAGGATTACACAGTAACGATATTTTGGGCGCGCTTAAAAACTACGTACAAGTACTTGAAAATCCCTGCACATGGCACGGCTGGAAAGCAAAAAAGAGTTTTGACCGCTTTGTTAGTTGGGAGCGTTTCAAAGACTTTTTACCGGATAGGTTTTGCCTGAACAATTTTTTAGAGCATACGGAAAAAACAGAATCGCGCGGCGTTGGTAAAGAGGACGCTTTGCGGATCATGGCTGAAATGGGGATAACATGACAAAACAAGATTTTTTAGCAGGAATCTTAGAGTACTACGGCAATTTTGCAAACGAGGGCATTTATAAACAATTTTTAAAAACCTTGTCCAAAATTGCGGACAAAGACTTAGACCGCCTGCATGAATGGTTTTTAGAAAACGTCCCCGCCAATTACCGCGTTGACGTTAAAACGCTAACGGACGGTGTGCGGGCTTGTTTTATAAGCTTTGTTGAAAGTTATAAAAATTGTCCGATATGCGGGGCAAAGCTTGCTACTACAGCGACGCATTGTATTTATTGCGATTATGACTATCACCAAACGCCGGAAGCATACCGCGCGACGCTTGCAAGTGATGAGGACATAGCAAACCTACAGCGCAATTTATACAAGATGATACAGGAAAAGCGCAAGGCGTTAGTGATTAAACAGCCTTGCAGCTCATGCGGCGGGACGGGCTACAGGGAAAGCCCGTTTACAGAAATAAGGACAGTGTGTCCAATTTGCAAAGGGTCGGGAAAAAGTGGAGAAACAGCCGGAACTTGATTTACCGCATTATTTATCGCCTAAAACCAATAATGAGCGGCTGTTGAATTATCAATACGCATTTAAGGTTAACGGCGATAAGCGCGCGTTAGATGAGATGTACAGACTAGGAAAAGAAATCGCCTATAAGTATGTCAACGTTTATGCGGCTGAAAACAAAAATGTGCGCAGGCTATCGCCGGAAGCGCGGCAGGAAAAAGCGCACAACGCTATTACATATATAGTGGCGCGGTATTTCAAGGTTAACGGCTGGGCAATAAAAAAAAGCTTTACTGCGTATATATACTTACGCGTAAAGCATGAGCTTTTTTATAAACGCAAAGTGGACGACATTGTAGACTTTGTGGATTTAGAGGAAATACGGAGATGAGCAAAGAAATAGATTTATGCGAGGCACGGTCGCTGCTTTATGAGATAAGCGACGTTGAAGAGGTTGCTATAACAGCATTGGACGCGTTAAACGACATGAAAAGTAACGCGGTTATAACGATTTTGAAGCATAACAGACAGGCAATAGACAAGCTTACTGAAATGCTGGACGAATAAGGGGGCAAGGGTGGAACTTAAAGAGTTATTCCTTGTAATTCAGAATAGCACGGATTACAGGGAAGATCCCGACGGCTCGGAGCTTAACTGGAAATATTTACGGGACGATGAAAACAAATTGCTTTTTATTTTGGTACAGGAAACAAAGACAAAAAAGGACTGGCTTTACAATTTCCTGTTTATTCCGCGGATATACAAATACTACGGACAGCGCGTAATTGTGCATTCCGGCTGGTACAGATTAGCGCGAAAGCTTGCGACGTTCATTTTGTACGACATGTATTACGGCGAGTTAAAGCCTTACACAGACTATCAGATAGTCTTTACAGGCTGGAGCGCGGGCGCGGCGGTTGCGCAGCTTGCGGGAACGATAGTGCAGAGCCGCTTTTATTACCCGAATCTCGACGAGATGATGAAACACGGCAAGCACGACCTTACGGGGCAGTTGCAATTTGTAGGCTACGGACAGCCTGCTTTTTGTTTTGGTAAAAAATCCGTTGAGCGCATGAAAGCCCCGTATTTTGGGTTTATCAACTTTTTGTATGAGAAAGACCCTATAAGGTTTGTTGTTCCGTTTTGCAGCCGGTTTACGAACGGGACAATCAAACCCGAAAAAGATCCGAAAACATGGGACGAAAAACACCGTGTATACGGGAAAAGCAAATTAAAACCGAGCGAGGTATAGAATGATTGACTTGAACAAAATCGCGCAGGAACTTAACGAAGCCTCGTTGAAGCGCGAGAAAAACGGTGCTTTTTATGAAACCTCTGAAAAGCGCGGTAGTGAGGGCTTATTGAAGCATTGCGCGGGTGAGGTTATAGAGGCAACTGAGGCATATACACAACTAAAATTGCCCTATGAAAATAATAAGGGACATTGGATAGGACAATACGCAGAGCGTAAACACGCTTTAGGTGCAGAGCTTGCGGATGTTGTCGCATGCTGTCTGATAATTGCCGCAAGAGAGGAAATAGACATGGAATGGACACTATCTCAATGTTTAGAAAAGAACATGGAACGCGCTAACGGTAAAGGGGACAAAAAATAAAATGAATAAAGACGAAATAAAAAACAAAATCAGTATGGCACTTAAAGACCCGATACTACAACAGGGGTTTGAGCTTATCTGCAAGGAAAACGCAGAACTGAAAAAAGCAAACGAGAAAAACGCGGGCTGGCACGATCTGCGAAAGAACCCGCAGGATTTACCAAAAGATATAAAGCTGAATGAGTTTGAAAGCTATAACCCGTTAGTCATAATCTTTTTTTACAGATACGACGACTACGGGAAGTCAGCGAAAGTTTACGCGCTTGACCGCTGGAGCGGGGAACCGTTCAACGAGTGGGAAATGTTCAACAAGGACGACGTTATAGCATGGCATGAGCTGCCGAAGTTCGAGAAATAAAGAGATGAAAGACTGGAGCGGAAATAGAACAGCTGTATACGTAACGAACGGCGATACAAGCCACAGTACACGCGAACGGGAAACGCGGGACTATTACGCAACAGACCCGCGCGCCGTGGTGGAATTGTTAAAGCGGGAATCGTTCGACGAGCACATTTTAGAGCCAGCTTGCGGGGGGGGCATATTTCAGAGGCATTGAAAGCACACGGTTACGAAGTGATAAGCGCGGACATAATAACGCGCGATTATGACGGACAGGATTACACTGCGGACTTTCTGCATGATCCGATAGCATGGGGCGGCGATATAATCACAAACCCGCCTTATAAATACGCGGCAGAATTTGTCGAACACGCGCTAATGATGATTGAGGACGGGCACAAAGTAGCCATGTTCTTAAAGCTCACATTCTTAGAGGGTGAAAAACGGCGGGCATTGTTTCAGCAGTACCCGCCCCGCAAAATATACGTATTTACGAAGCGGATAAACTGCGCGCTTAATGGCGATGAAAAACAATTTAATCAGAGCAGCGCTGTTTGTTATGCGTGGTTTGTTTGGGAAAAAGGCATTAAAACGAAACCCGTTATTGAGTGGATATAAAAACAGAATAATTAAAAAATGCACAAAAAAGGGCTTATTTTTGCGTAAAAAGCGCAAAATTGACTATAAAAGTATGAGTATTACAGTAAATTGCACGGGAAGCGACACAATTAAGCTTCACCAGTTAACAGAATTTCAAGGCGGTTTGAAACACCGCACGGACGCGGATGTAGAAAAGATTATTAAAAGCATACGCAAACACGGCTTTTCTTTTCCTTTTTTTGTTTGGGCGCACGCTACCGAAAACGGCAACTATATAAACCATGTACTCGACGGACACGGGCGGCTTTTGGCATTACAGAAAATGGCGGCGGAGGGTGAACAGATCCCGCCGCTGCCTTGCGTTTATATCAGCGCAAAAGACGAGGCGGAGGCAAAAGAAAAGCTTTTGAAGCTTAACAGTCAATACGGGGCAATGAGCATTGAAAGCGTTTTAGAGTTTGTCGGAGATATTGATATAGATTTAGAGGAATTGAAACTACCCGATAATTTTTTAGACTTTACCGCAATAAATCCCGACGATTTTGGAACGGATTTTACCTTACCGGATAAAGACCAAACATTTAAGGAGATGACATTTCAATTTTCAATCCGGCAGGCTGAAATCGTAAAGTCCGTTTTAGACAGTATCGACGACTGGCAGGAAACGGACGGAAACCCGAACAGCAACGGAAATAAACTTTTTAAGGTTGTATCAGAATGGGCAGAGCAAAAGAAATAGAAGTTAAGGTTATCCCGTCGAGCATTGCGAATCCGTTTGTATTAAAACACCATTACAGCGGTAAAATAGTATCTAACGCATGTTTGCATTTTGGCGCGTTTTTGGATGGGCGTTTGCATGGTGTAATGTCTTTTGGTCCATCTATGGACAAGAACCGAATAATCGGGCTTGTCGAGGGTACAGAATGGAGCGGTTTTTTAGAGCTTAACAGAATGGCTTTTGACGATTATTTACCGCGGAACAGTGAAAGCCATTGCATAGGGCGCGCATTACGTTTGATTAAACAGAACGCCCCGCAGGTTAAATGGGTAATATCTTTTGCAGACGGTTGCTCAAGCGGCGACGGTACAATTTACAGGGCAAGCAATTTTATTTTAACCGGAATAAAAAAGAACACAGATATGCTTTTATTACCGGACGGCACGAAAATACACAAACTTGCATTGCATACGACAGGACATAAACCGCGAAAAGAATTAAACGGAAAATCCTTTTTTGAAGTTACAAACGGGAAATACGATCTAAACGCATACATAAAAGCGAGCGGCGCGAAAGTTCTTGACGGCTATATGCTGCGATATATTTATTTCATCGATAAATCATATAGGGCGCGTTTAACAGTTCCCGAGATACCATTTTCCCGCATTGATGAGCTGGGGGGGGGGGATGTACAAAGGCGTAAATATTACGCAATCAGAGCGACACGAAGCCGGAAAAAAATGGAAGGCAGGGCTTGAATAATCCAATAAGTCCGAAGCAGGAATATGGGCAGAAATAGCAGAATAACCATAAAGGAATTATTACCCGCCATTAAAGGAAGCCGCGCTTTTATTTCCGTAGTTGCAGAGCGTTTAGGCTGCGACTGGCATACAGCCGACAAAGCGATAAGGCGTTTTCCTGCGGCAATACGTGCGCTTGAGGATGAAAAAGAAACCGCGTTGGATTTTGTCGAGGGTAAAGCATTCAGCCGGATAGCAGAGGGCGACGGCGCGATGATACGTTTTTATCTTGCTACAAAAGGAAAAGCTCGCGGATTTACCTACGACGAAAAAGCCGACAAGTTTACAGATGAAACCGACACGGAATTAACAATTAACATTGTGGACGGTGTAAAGAATGACGATTAACAGCGATACTATTTTTGCGCATGTTTATAATTCTGTATTCCGTTCAATTATGGCGCATGAAAAAGAACGCTACACCTTTACGGGCGGGCGCGCTTCTTGTAAATCGTCGTTTATATCGCTTTGTATTGTTATTCTCATTGTTATGTTTCCGCGCCTTAATGCGGTAATTTTGCGGCGTTACAGCCGTTCAATGCGCTATACGGTTTTTGAACAAATAGTATGGGCAATCGATAAATTAAACCTACCGCGAAGCAACGGAAAAACACCAGGCTTTAAAATCCCGAAAAGCAAAACAGCCGCCCTGCCTATTACATACATACGGAAAAACGGCGCGGAACAGCAGATACTTTTTGTAGGCATTGACGACAGCGACCGTACGAAATCACTTAAAATATCATCCGGCTATATCGGCATTTTGTGGGTAGAGGAAAAAACCGAGGTTGACCCTAACGAATACCGACAAATGCGTATATCAGCCCTGCGCGGCGGCGATAAGTACTGGATTTTTGAAAGCTACAACCCGCCGAGTGCAACGCGCCATTGGTGCAACACGGAAGCGCGGCAAGACGACCCTAACCGTATTGTAATACATACAACTTACTTAGATATACCGCCCGAATGGTTAGGCGACGCGATTTTACACGAAATCGAACAGACGAAAGCAAACAACCCGCGCGCTTATGATAATATCTTTTTAGGAATCGCAACAGGCACGGGCTTAAACATCTTTGAAAACATCGAGCTTAGAACGATAACCGACAGCGAGATACAATCCGCTGATAACACGATACAAGGCGTTGACTGGGGCTATTATCCCGACCCGTTCGCCTATGGGCAGATGTGGTACAATCCGCGCAAACATGAACTTATGATTTTTGACGAGCTTTACATGTTTAAGGCAAGTAACAGGCGCTCATTCGAGGCAGTGCAGGAACGAATGAAAAGCCGCGGTTATAACATCACACTTGACCGCATAACAGCAGACAGCGCCGAGGAGAAATCCTGCGCGGACTGGCGGAACTGGGGCGCGGCATGCAAAGGCGCGGTAAAAGGTCCCGGAAGCCGCGACGCGGGCTTTAAGTGGTTGCAGGGGCTTGCAAAGATAATCATAGACCCCGCGCGCACACCGAGAGCGGCGGACGAGTTCACGCTATATGAGTATGAGTTAGACAAAAAAACGGGTGAGGTTATGAGCGGTTATCCCGAGGGACAGCCCGACCACTACTTAGCGTTAACGCGATATGCAACGGAAACTTACTGGCGGCATGCAGGCGCGTAAAAAAAACTGACTATAAAACTATAGGACTTGAATTATTATGTTTGAAAAGATAAGGGGCTTTTTTATGAATCTTTTGGGCTTTTTTCGCACATATAAAATGGACGAGTTAACAGGCGTTCATACAAATATATCAAAGCAGATGTACGACAAAATCGATTTATGGGCACGCATGGCAAGCGGCGACGCGCCGTGGAATTGTGAAGCTAAACCTTGCGGCGTTTTGGATCAGATAGCCGGGCGGCTGAATATGTTTGTAAGCCGCGAAATCGGGCTTGAAGTACCAAACGAGGCAATACGCCCTGTAATGGAACACTTAAACCATAATGTCGATGTACTTGTTGAATACATCGCGCTTTTAGGCGGCTGTTTAGTACGTCCGCTTTACGCAAACAGCAAGCTACAATATGAGGCAGTCCCGCTCGGACACTATCTGCCATTCCGCTATGACTTTGACGGCACATTGACAGGCGCGGTTGTTCTTAAAAACATTATCGACGGCGAGAAACATTACATACTTACAGAAACACACGACTTTGACGGCACAAGTCATTTTGTGCGCTGTAAGCTTTACCGAGAAGAAAACAATCTTTTACATGAGGTATCGCTTGAATCATGCAACCAAACAAAAGACCTAACACCCGAGTATGTTTGGAAAAACTGCAAACGCCCTATGATTGTTGAGTTCAGAAACCGCGCTGTTAATAAGGTTGACGGCTCACGCGTACCCGTTGCGATGATTTGCGGGGCAGAGGACTTAATAGAGAAAGCCGACCGACAGTTTGAAAGAATGGACTGGGAACAGCGCGGCGGCGAGAAACGCATTTTTGCGGATCGCGATATGTTCGCAAGACGGCGCGGATTTTATGATAATAAGGACGGCGTTGTACAGGCAGAAGTAACGCCGATAACGGGCGACCTTAACCGGCTTATCGTTAAGATTGACGGCGACGGAAGCGCGCAAGGCGAGAAAATACACGAATACAGCCCCGAATTAAGAACGACACAGCAAAACGAATACTTGCAGCAGATATTTAGACGTATCGAGTTAACTATGAATATAGGCAAGGGCTCGGTATCAGACTTAGAGAGCGTACAGCAGACGGCTACGCAGTACAGCGGCGGGCGGCAGGAACTATACGCGATTATCGATAAAATCGAGGACGAAATAACAGAAAAGTACACGCGCTGCGCTGAAATATTCGCATACATAGCGGCGGCTTGGGGCTTAGGCGCGAACAATCCCGAAATCTATATAAAATGGAACGACGACCAAACGCGCAAAGACATTGAAAAGGCAAAACAGCTAGCCTTGCAGGAAATCAACGCGGGTGTAAAAAACAAATGGGAATACAGGCGCGATTTTTACGGCGAGGACGAAAACACAGCGAAAACAAACACACCCGCCGAGCCGGTATACGATAATCCGTTCAGCTTAGGAGCATAAGATGGTAACAAAAAAAGCGATAGCAAAACGAATGACCGCGGAAGAGAAAAAAGCCGTTATTGCCGTAAAAATGGCAGTAAATAATCAGCCGCTTAAAAAGCGCATTGGTTACGCATGGCGGATTATTTGCGCTCGGTGGTAAAATGCTTTCCCCGCGATACCTTGACGGTGTAAGCGATGAAATAGCGGATATATACGCACAGCTTGAAACCGACATCTTGTCTGATATGGCGCGGCGTATTGCGCGCTTAGGACGCATAACAGAATCAACCAAATGGCAGGCGGCATTACTTAAAGAACAAGGCGCGCTTCATAAGGACATAAACCGTATTATAAAAGGTTATGCAAAACCAATACGCGACGAAATAACAGCTGCATATAACGACGCGGTTGTTAAGAGCATACGCGCTGATAACATGATTTTTAAGGAAGCGTTAGGACATGGCGTTTCTGACAGATCCGCGCAGCTTATGCTTGCGAATATTCAAAAAACCTATACCGATTTATCAAGGCTTACACTCACAACGGCGGCGACCAGCGAGGCAAAGTTTGTTAACCAGGCAAACGCGGCATATATGCAGGTTGCGACAGGCGCTTTTGATTATGACACGGCAATGGAGAACGCCTGCCGGAATCTTGCTAAAGACGGCGTTACGGCGATACAGTATAGGAATGGAACGCCCGTACAGTACACTATAGAAGCCGCCGTGCGTATGAACATTTTAACGGGTATAAATCAGACAGCCGCAACTATCACAATGAATAACTGCGAGGAATTGGACTGCGACTTAGTGGAAACATCCGCGCATATCGGCGCGCGCCCCGAACATGAGGACTGGCAGGGCGAGGTTTTCAGCTTATCCGGCAATAATCCCAAATACCGCCCGTTTTCTGTTTGCGGGCTTGGAACGGTAACAGGTATTTGCGGCATAAATTGCAGACATTCGTTTTATCCGTACTTTGAGGGCGAGGAATCGCACTACACCGAAAAAGAACTTGACGAAATGGCAGAGCAGACCGTTACATATAACGGGCAGGAAATAACACGCTACGAGGGCGAGCAGAAATTGCGGGGCATAGAGCGCAATATAAGACACTACAAGCGCGAGGCAATGACACTAGAGGCGGGCGGCGTGGATAACACAAAAGCGCGCGCTAAACTCGGAGAGTGGCAGGCGCGGGCGCGGGACTTTACAGAGCAAACCGGAATACAGCGCGACAGGGCGCGTGAGTTTATCGGAACGGAAAACGGCAAACAGCCGAAAGCGCTTAACCCATCGGCTATGGATTACGAGAAAAATAATAAACTCGCCCATGAAATAAAGCGGCTTGATAATTCACGCTCGAAAAAAATAGCGGGTATTACTCCCGGCGCGGTTATGGATTTTGACAAAGCCAATCACGAGCGACCGAATCCGAACTTTAACAAAGGCGGCGGCTATCGTACAAACTGCCAAAGCTGCGTTGTTACTTATGAAATGCGTCGCAGAGGTTACGACGTGCAGACGCTCGCAAATAGCGACGGCTCAATGCTCAAAGTATTATCGCGCGATACCTCGCTTGCATGGGTAGATAGAACTACAGGAAAACCGCCGACTTATATTATACCGGGGCAGCCGACCGTAAAAAAGACTTTTAATTATCTGCAAAATGAGTTAAAATCAAATAACCGTTATACAATAGAGTTTGCTTGGAAAGGCAGAGGCGCGCACATTGTACACATTTTCAAAAGTGGTGATGTGCTGCATATCTACGACCCACAGACGGGACAATCATTCAAGGGCGCGGAAGTACTGGACTACTTAAAACGTGTTAGACCGTCAACCGTGCAACTAATGGATGTTGAGGCGTGCGATGTCAACCTTAACGTAATAAATAAGATTATGGAGAAAGCAAAATGACTATAGAACAATTTGCGGCAGCGCAGGAACTCCCGGAAATTACCCGCTATACGTTGCCAAATAAAAAGCACGTTTACCGATTGCACGACGGCGACGAAAACGCATGTGTAGGCTTGCCCGTGTTTGCACTCGAAACCGCGGGCGGCTGGCGACTTGCCACAGCTAACGAAACTTTGACAATTATGGACACCGTTTACGGTACTAACGAATAATACACGCCCCGCAAATTGCGGGGTTTTTTATTGTACATAAATGACTATAAAGTCGAGGTATGAAATGGGAATTACGGCAGTTATCAGCCTAAGCATAACAGCGGCGGGATTTATCGGCGGGATTATTACAGTAGTTGCAAAGCTTGCAGAGCGTTTTGGCAAAATGGAACAGCGGTTACAAACAGATGAGGAACTGGCAAGAGATGAACGCGCAAAGCGGCACGAATTAGCAGTAAGACAGACAGAGTACAGCGCGACACAATCGGCAATTATGGCACGACTGGACGCTATAAGCGAGGACTTAAAGGAATTAAAAGAAGCCGTTAAATCCGGTAAATGACTATAATACCGGAGGCAATTATTATGAAAATTGTTAAACGGTATTTATCACCTAACCCTTACAGCCGCTCACAGCGCAAATTACAAAACCAATTAGCGGTTGTAATTCATTGGACAGCGAATCCGGGCGCGGACGCTAATCAAAACAGAAACTTTTTTGAAAACAAAAGCAACGGTAAAACCGGCTACGGCTCGGCTCATTACATCGTCGGGCAGAACGGCGAGGTTATACAGTGTATACCCGAAACAGAGGTTGCTTATCATTGCGGCTCAAGCCTGTTAGATCCGGCAAGCGGCAAAGTATACACCGACTTAGCACGCGCTAAACTCGGCGAGTATGCGAACGACCCGCAATTCCAAAGCCCGAATAATTGCACGTTTGGTATTGAACTTTGCCCAGTAGATAACGACGGCAATTTTACAGAGGCAACACTTAAAAGCGCGGCTGAATTATGCGCGGCAATTCTCAAAAGATACAATCTTACAACAGACGACATTTTAACACATCAAGACATTGTAGGCTGGAAAGACTGCCCAAAAAACTGGGCAAAACAGCCCGAGAAAATGGCGGACTTTAAAGCCCGTGTAGCGGAGTTTGCCTAATGGAAGATATAGGATTTAAGGCAAACAACGCGGAAGCAAACGAAACACAGGAATCTCAAGTAAGTGTACAGCCCGAAAAGAAAAAAGGTTTTGCAAGCATAGCGAGCCTTGCGGGGCAGATTTTCGCGGCGGCTTGGGTTGCAGTATGGAGCGGCGTTAAGTTTGCGCAGGATTTACAGGCGGCAAGTATTCAAGATTTTATTTTTTCCGGCTTTGCTATTGCGGGCTGTTTCTCGCCCGTGTTCGTTAATATGGCAATGGATAAAATAAAGGATATGAAACTATGTGGTACATCGTATTAGGTTTGGTTGCGGCATTTTTTGCCGCCGTCGCTTGGGGAGCATTCCGGCTGAATCGGGAGCGCGACAAGCACGAAAAAGAGATTGAAGAAATCAAAAAAAGAGAGGCAGAATATGCGCAAAAGACAGCGGACGCTATCACGGAAGCAGAAAGGATTAAGGAAAGCGCGAACACTGGCAATCATTCTGACGATTTGCATACTATGGCTGACCAGTTGCACAAGTACTCGAATCCCGGAAAGTAGACCTACACCGAAATATACACCGCCCGACCCATACGACAAAGACGGTAATATTGTTTGGGTACTGATTGCAGACGGTGAAACGTACACAGCTACCGAGGACGGCGTATATTTTCCGTGGTGGTATTGGCAGAAAGTCTATAATTACATTGTGAATACCCAGGAATTACAGAATAAGCCGGAAACCAAAACCAAAAAATGACTATAAATGCAGAGGTGAATAAATGAAAAAAACATTCGGCATTATTGGCGCGCTGCTTTTTGTTGCCGCCGTTGCTATCGGTTATTTTGCAAAGTTTGACAATGCGGACATCTTGCAGATAACGCTTGCCGCCTTTGGTTTTGCAACTATCGTAATTGGCGCGGTATCAAACGCAAAAGCTAAAAACGTAGCTACATGGAAAATTGTTTTAATCGTTTTGTTTGGAAGCGCTGCCGGAATCCTTTGTGCAATCGGTGGATTGTCGCAGGATGTTTTCAAAGAAATTACGGGTGTAGTGCTTGCGCTTTTGACCGTAATTTTTGGCATGCTGTTTGACAAAAAAACAGCTTAACGAAAAAGGCAGGGTTTAACGCCCTGCTTTTTTTTTGCACAAAAATAAAAATGACTATAAGTATGTTCAGTACGGAACGTAAAAAACGTGCTATCCAAAAGCCGAGGCAATCGGCGTTAAATAAATGCGTAATGGAGAATAAACACAATGGAACGGAAAAAACTTGAAGAACTTGGACTTTCAGCGGAACAAATCGACGCTGTTATGAAAGAAAATGGCAACGATATAAACCGGGAGCGGGCAAAGTTTGCGGATTATGAGGAAGTAAAGAAGCAGCTTGAAACCGCTAACGCGACACTGGATAAAATGAAAGACTATGAAGCCGTAAAGGCGGATGTAGTTAAATACCAGAAAGAAGCGGAAGCCGCCCAAAAGGCAGCCGCCGAAAAAATCGCGCAAATGGAAGTACAGGGAAAAGTAAAGGATTTTACAAGCAGTAAAAAGTTTGTAAACGACTTTACACGTGAAAGCATAAACGCGCAGCTAGTTACAGCAATGAACGATCCTGCGAACAAGGGTAAGTCCCTTGATGATATGCTTAAAAGTTTAACCGACGGCAAGGATAATATTTTTGTAGATGAAAACAAACCCACACCGCCGACCGTCCCACAGATGAACCCCACGGGTAACGGGGGACAAAAAACAGAACCGACAAAGCCGCCGTTAACAGCAGGCTGGAATCGGTTTAAAGGTTAAGAGGTATTAAAACTATGGCTAATCAGATGAATTATGCAGAGCAGTGGTCTGACGAGCTCTTGCAGATAATTGACGACGGGACATACTCAAGCCCGTTTTTGACACCGGCAGAACGCGTTAAATGGCTTGGCGCTAAGACATTCCATTTTACACGCATGGATGTAACAGGATTTAAAAACCATTCCCGCGACGGTGGATATAACCGCGGATCTGTTATTGAAGAGGACAAAGAGTTTACTCTTGAACACGACCGCGATGTAGAATTCTTTGTTGACGCTGCCGACGTAGACGAAACAAAGCAGACTGCAAACATTGAAAACGTATCTCGTGTATTCACACAGAAACACGCAGCCCCCGAAACAGACGCGCGCTTTTTTGAAAAGGTTGCAAAGGCAGCTATTGCAGACGGTTACTACGAAACAATGTCCGGCTTTACAGCCGCTAACACATACAGCCGCCTTGTTAAGATGTTTCAGCAGCCACAGCTTAAAAAATACCGTGCAATGGGCGGTTTGATTGCTTACGTTTCCGGCGAGATTATGGACAATCTCGAAAACTCTACCGAAATTACAAAGACACTTGATATTAAAACAATGTCTATCAACGAACGGCAGGGTATCGAAACACGTATTGCTACAATCAACGGCGTAACACTTATTGAAGTAGTTGACGAATCACGTTTTTATACATCGTTTGACTATTCAGACGGCTTTGTTGGTAACGGTTCAAAAATCAATGTTTGTATCGCACACCCTAGCATGGTAAAGACCGTAAACAAAATCTCATCTATCAGATTTTGGGCAGCCGGAACACATACAGAGGGCGACGGCGATTTGTACCAGCGCCGCGATTATTGGGACACATTCGTATTCCCTAACGGCTTGAACGGCAAATGCGACGCTGTATATGTTAACATCGAATCAAGCGACCCCAGTGTAGCAAACTATCCCGAAAAGTATTACACAGTAGCGGGACAGAAGCTTAACACACAGGGCGTTGACGTAGCACTTGAAGCAGGCGGCACAGGCTCGGTAGATTACACTGTTAAACTAAGCGGTAAACCCGCAAAGGTTACAGCCGCTCAGGTTGCAGCAATCGGCTGGGATGAAGCTGTAAAGAATGCGGCTGTATTCTGCGTTGAAATCGGCGCGGATGATACATACTACGGACGCGGTGCTTCTAAGGTAACAAGCGGCATGACTGCTATTACCGATACCGACGTTGTAACAATCAGCGGTACACGCTACCTCGTACTTGCAAAGGGTATTAAAGCCGACAAGAGCATTGACGGCGGTCTTTACTTCTCTGTTGGTACAGCAGCCGCAACCGTTACTAAGTCTTACGTCATTGACGACAGCAAGGTAACACTGGCATAAGGGCGGCGCTAAAATGGCACTATTCGACAACGTAACATACACATACTACACGGAAACACTCGGACGCTCGGTAGTGCCGGACGCTGACACGTTTAACAGTTTCAAACTGGAAAACGAGTTATATATTAAGCAGCTGATAAACGACGGGCTTATTTTAGCCCGTAACGATACCAGCTTTGACGACGCGTGCTGTTTGTTCATTGAATGCGATTATGAAACCTCGCAGGAATTGAACGCAGGCGCGGGCGGCTCGGCTCCCATTGCAGGCGAAAATATCGGCGGCTATTCTTACAGCCTTAATACTAAGGCTTATGATATAGCCGTTGAGAAAAACCAAAAAAGCAACGGTGAAAAGAAATACAAATGGCTTGGGCTGTTCTGCGAGATTACGGCGGCGCGCCGATGATACCCGAAAGATTGTTAGTTCATACCTGTATATACTCGGTACGGACCGGAACAGACAGGGACGGTAACGCAACCTTTACAGATACGACACTGGAAAAGGTGCGATTATCGCCCGCCGTGTACGGAACGAATCAAGGCGCGCAGGGTGAAGAAAAAGCGGACAGGTTAACGCTGTATTATGATCCGGTTGCCTCAAGCCCGCAAGACTTAGTTTTGCAGGAATTGGCACAAGTTACGTTTGAGGAAAAAACGTACACCATAAGAAGCGTTACACCGTGCTACACGCGCAGTATTGCAAATGTACACCATTACGAGGCGGCGCTAGTATGATAAAGTTTGAAACAAAAACCACATTTAGCGCGGCACAGTTAAAGGCACAGCTTGCAAAAAACACGCAAAAGGCACAAATGGTACTGGACGCGGCGGTTTTATCGGACAGCAATTATTTTGTACCGTTACAAACCGGAAAATTGCAGCAATCGGGAATCACAAACACAAGAATCGGAAGCGGCGAGGTAGTATGGAGAACGCCCTATGCGCGCGCTCAATATTACGGCGAGAATTTCGACCATTCCAAACAGCGCAACCCAAACGCCTGCGCGAAATGGTTTGAAGCCGCAAAAGCCCGCTTTAATGATAAATGGGTAAGGTTAGTTAATGAGCGTATCGGCAGTTTCTGACATAATAAACGCATGGATTGAAACGGCTTTGCAATTACCGTTTACAATCGAAAACGACGTTATATCTAAGCCCGAGGGGGACGCGGCGTGTTTGCGCTATGATCCCGCGCCTGCCGCCGAAAAGCGGTATATAAACGGCGAGCGCTTACTTAAATGGAATCTTACATATTACATAAGATGTAAAAACAGAGCAACAGCCCGCGGATATGCTTACGACATAACCGCACGTTTGGATGATGAAACAATCATTGACAACACAAGCGGGCTGAAAATTGATATTGAGGCAGAAACCCTGCCGCAGTTTATTGGCGTTGATGATAAGGGACAAAACACTTACGCGGCGGCGATAACCTGTACATATCTTGAACCAAAGGAGAACGAAGCTAATGAGCGACCTAGTCAAGAAATCGAAAATAGTACCGTTCATTGATAGTACACCCTCATCGGCGGCTACATGGGTACAGATTAAGAAATCTACTACCTTTACTTTGTCTATGAACCCACAGACAAAGACATACGACTTTATAGCGGACGAGCAGCCTGTAACTGAAATTGACAGCTATCAGCCGAGCCTTGCGCAGTCCTTAACTATGTTTAAGGACGAGCCGGATTATGAAAACATGTTTAACATGCTTTTCGACGAAGCAAGCGGCGAGAAAGCACACAGAAAAATGCTTGTTGTTTTCTACCAGGAAAAAGGCAGCTACACGCCTGCACAGTCCGAAACCGCCGTGGATTGCTGGAAAGCATGGCAGCCGGACGCAACAATCAGCTTTAATCAGCTTGACAGCGTTAACCAGTCAATCGATTTTGACTGCAATTTTGGCAACAAAAAGAAAGGCGCTGTTACTGTTTCCGACGGTGTACCTACATTTATAGAGGGTACATGGAGCGGCACAACCTTTACGCCTGCGACAGTTTCCGCAAGCAGTACACCTGCAAACAGCGAAACACCAGCTAACGGCGATGCAACACCGTCAAACAACACTGACCCAGTTGGACAGGGCGGCTGATGACCTTAGAAAAGGCAATTCTGCCGGAAGCTGTAAAAGTTTCCGGCAGTTATTACAAAATCCATACAGATTATCGGATGTGGTTAACGTTTTTACGGCTTATAAACGAAAAGACGAAAGATATAACCACGTTCGATATTATGTATATCTACGAAAAGCCCGACGACAGATACGCGGGTTTTCAAGCGCTTTGTGAGTTTGCAAACCCGCCTGTTAAATATCCGCGCATTGACGAAAGCGATAAAAGCAAAACCGATGTAATAGACTATAAGGGCGACGGCGATTATATTTACGCGGCCTTTTTACAACAGTA
>Ga0310696_10002752_pt1 | contig 22780 bp, 20 predicted proteins | sample AusTroGonzalo_MG_4_FD_203885 | JGI IMG/M metagenome (GOLD analysis project Ga0310696, IMG submission 203885) | Bovine rumen microbial communities from tropical cattle in Woodstock, Queensland, Australia - Gonzalo_02 (v2) (version 2) | ecosystem: Host-associated > Mammals > Digestive system >...
CAGCCACGTTCCCGTCGAGGAGCGCAAGAACATCAACTTCGACCACCCCGATGCCATTGACTGGAAACTGATGTGCCAGCAAATCCGGGAGCTCAAGGCCGGAAAAACCATCGAGCAGCCGGTGTATTCCTACATCACCTGCTCCCGTTCCACCACCGAGACCATCACGGTAGAGCCCGCCGACGTCATCATTGTAGAAGGCATCCTCATCTTCACCTGCAAGGAACTGCGGGACCAGATGAACATCAAGATCTTCGTGGACGCCGATGACGATGACCGCGTGCTGCGCATCATCGTGCGCGACATCGCCGAGCGCGGCCGCAACATCGAGACCGCCATCGAGCACTACTGCGATACCGTCAAGCCCATGCACCTGCAGTTCATTGAGCCTTCCAAGCGCTATGCCGACGTCATCGTGCCCCAGGGAGGACACAACAAGGTGGCTATTGACATCATTACCAATACTGTAGAAAAAGCGCTCCAGAAGAAAAAACGCCGCTAATGAAGAAGCTGACTCCGGACCAGCGTGCAGGATTGTATATCACCGTGAGCATCCATCTCGCGGTGATTATCGTTTTGCTGGCTGCCCGGATTAGTCTCGAAGTGCAGCGGGAAAACAGCTTCGTGCTGGACTTCACGGCCCAGGAAGAAGTAGAACGGCTGCGGGAACGCATCCGCATGCAGGAGCGAGTAGAGGCCCAGCTGGAAGAGATGCTGGCTTCATCCCAGGGCAGCGTGCCCATCCGCAACGTCACGGTGGATCAAAGTTCCGTACTCAAGGACGACCGCGGCACCAACGCCGACGAACTGTACCGCGAGGCCGAGCGTCTGGCAAAGGAATTGCAAGATGGGCAGCAGCAGGCCGATGATTCCCAGGACAGCTTTGCCAGCGTATCCGAAGAAAAGAAAGAGAATAAGAAGAAGGAAGAGGCCAAGCCCTATAGCGGCCCCTCGGTGCTTTCCTGGAGTCTGGACGGCCGCAAGGCCTCCCGCCTGCCCATCCCCGCCTACCGTTGCTACGGCGCCGGGGAGATTACCGTGGTGATCACGGTGAACAACCGCGGCGACGTCGTGAACGCCAAGATTGACGAAGGGACCTCGTCCCGGGACGAATGCCTTCGCACCTTCGCCATCCGCGCCGCCCGCCTGTCCAAGTTCTCGGCCTCTCCGGAGGCCCCCGCCCGCCAGATGGGCAGTATAACGTATGCATTCATTGCGCAGTAATATGAAAGTAAAGACTCTGCTTTGCGCCCTCCTGATCCTCGCAGCCGCCCCGCTGCTGCAGGCCCAGGGACAGATATCTACCCGTAAGCACCGGCTGGCCGATTTCACCGACAAAGTGACGCAGGTGGTGCTTACCGGCAACGAAATGCTCTCCAGCGCCCTCCGCGAAGAGGTTGTGGCCGGCTGGACGGCATCGGCCTTTGAATTCTGCACGCTGGAACAGTTCGAGAAACTCAAGTCCCAGGACAAATACTATTTCCTGCTGGTGGCCGAACGCCGCCTCCCGGATGAGGAAACGCCCGGCGTCAGCTTCCTGACCCTGCTCAAGGGCAGTCCGGAAGCCAAGGACGGCGGGATGGATGCCATGCCCGAGATTATCTCCCTGCCGCTGATGGCGGCCATGGGTGGCAACGGCCGGGAACTCACCTACCTGGGCGCCCTGGTGAAAACCGTACAGGACTTCACCCTGGACGCCATGGAGTCCGAGAAAGTGGCCTATGGCATGGAATCCTGGGTGAACAAGAATTACAGCAAGTGGGGCCATATCAAGCAGCTCATCGTAGCGCAGGAAGACCTGGCCGAAAGTGTAACCGAAAAGGACCTGCAGAAGTATCTGGACAGCGATTTCCGGGTGCTGGATACGGCCGAGGCCGACCAGGCCTATATCGACGCCAGTTACAACACACTGGTCAGCTACGTGGTAGCGCCCGTCTTCCCGGGCAAGGGCTCCGTCTGCTATAAAATGCTCTTCGAGGCCGATACCCACACCCTCTACTACCTTTCCAAGCACAAGATTACCCCCAAGAAGGCCGAAGGCTTCCTGCCCGAAGACCTGAAACGTCTGGCCAGCAAGCGATGATCACCGGCACTTCTCCCCAGGGACTGCGCTATGCGGTGCGCCGAAGCGGACGCGCCGTGGCTTTTTGCGCCCTCACCATCGGCTGCGGCACACGCGACGAAGAAGGCTTCCCCGCCGGCATCGCGCATTTCGTGGAGCACACCCTGTTCCGCGGCACCCGCCGCAAAAGCGCGGCCGTCATCAACGGTTACCTGGATAAGCTGGGAGGCGAACTCAACGCCTACACTACCAAGGAAGAGATTGTGCTGCACGCCACCGTGCTCAAGGAAGACTGGAAAAAGGCCGCCGGCCTGCTCTTCGAGCTCGCCACCGAGGCCAGCTTCCCTGAAGACGAAATCGAAACCGAACGCGGCGTCATCCTGGACGAGATTATATCCTACAAGGACAACCCTGCCGAAGACGTATACGACCGCTTCGAGACCCTCCTCTTCGAGGGAACGCCCCTGGAAACGCCCATCCTGGGCACCACATCTTCAGTCAAGCGCATCAAGGCCGATATGCTCCGTCGTTTCGTGAAAGAGCATTTCGTGGCTCCTAATATGGTTCTTTCTATCGTGGCAGATATTGAAGAATCACTTTTGGAAAAGAAGGTTTTAAAATTGATTTCTTCTATTTTTGTGACAGGAGAGGGTGCCCCTTCCGTCGCAAAAAAGAAGGCCGATGCTCCGGAAGGGGCATCTCTCTCCTGCACAAACAAAAAGACCAATGCTCCTCAAGGGGCATCCATCCCCTGCACAAACTTTCACAAAGTTATTGATAAGCATCACCATGAGGTGAATGCGGTGATTGGGTGCGAGGCGCCATCGCTTTACGAGATGCCGGAGCGATTGGTGTGTGCAATGCTGGCCAACATCCTGGGAGGGCCGGCTTCCAATTCACTGCTGAACAAGGAATTGCGGGAAAAACGGGGCTGGGTGTACGGCATCGAGTGCTCGTATACGCAGTATGCCGATACCGGGATTCTGGCCATCAGTTTCGGCTGCGACCGTCCCAATCTGGAGAATTGCCAAAAGGCCGTGGACAAGATCCTGAAACGGCTGTGCGAAGTTCCCTTTACCGAGGCCCAGATCAAGGCCTACCGTAAGCAGTTGCTGGGCCAGCTGGCCATCAGCTCCGATGCCGGCGAGGCGCAGTGCCTGTCCATGGGCAAGAGCATGCTGGCCTGGGGCAGCATCATGACGCCCGAAGAGACCCGCGCGGCCATCCTGGCCATTACGCCCGGGGACTTACAAAAAATGGCTGCCCGGCTATTCTCGCCGGACAACCTTTCTTCGCTCATTTATCTTTAAGGGCTAATTCGCGACCTCGCAGAGGAATTTAATTCGCACGAGTCTGATTTCCACTTCCTCGTATTCGTCTTCCAAAGCGGCGATGGCTTCGGGGAGGGAATCGGAGGCGGCCTGGGTCTTGAACCAGTCGTAGATTTCCTCTACTACATCGGGATCCAGTTCCTGACTGATATAATAATTGATATTGACGCGGGTACCGGTGGCCACGATGGCCTCGATCTCCGAGAGGACTTCGTCCAGGGTCAGGCCCTTGGCGGAAGCAATGTCTTCCAGGCCCAGCTTGCGGTCGATGGCCTGGATAATATACACCTTGTTGCTGGACTTGGTGGCGACGGATTTGACCACGAAGTCGTCGGGGCGCTCGATCTCGTTTTCCTCTACGTACTTGGCAATGAGGTCTACGAAAGGCTGGCCGAATTTGCGGGCCTTGCCTTCTCCAACGCCCTGGCACTTTTCCTGCAACTCCTTGATGGTGAGCGGATAAACGATGGTCATATCCTCCAGCGCCGGGTCTCCGAATACAATCCAGGGCTGCAGGTGCAGGTTGCGGGCTACATCCTTGCGCAGGTCCTTGAGCATGGCCAGAAGCACCGGGTCTCCGCCGCCGCCTCCGTGCACGGCCGCCGGCATGTCTTCGTCATCATCGTCCTCTCCCTCGGAGAAGGTGCGGTCTTCTACCAGCATGACCTCGTGCGGGTGCTTCAGGAACTCCAGTCCCTTTTCTGTGGCCGATATGAGGCCGTAATTCTCAATGTCTTTCTCCAGGTAGTGCAGAAGCAGGCCCTGGTGGATGACAGTGCACCAGAAGCGGATGTCGTGGTCCTTGCCGGCGCCGAACAGAGGCAGTTCGTCGTGCCTGTAAGACTTGACCATGGCATTGGTGACGCCCGAAAGGATGGAGGCCAGATGCTCCAGTTTGAAATGTTCGGGCAGGGACTCGATGAGTTCGATGACCAGGGCCATGTCTTCCCGGCCGTCGTAGCGCTTCTTGGGATGCAGACAGTTGTCGCAGGCGCCGCAGTTATCCTGCAGATAATCCTCTCCGAAATAGTTCAGGAGCATCTTGCGGCGGCACTGGCTGGACTCGGCATAGGCCACGGTTTCCTGCAGGAGCTGCTTGCCGATTTCCTGCTCGGCCACCGGCTTGCCCTGCATGAACTTCTCCAGCTTCTGGATGTCCTTGTAGCTATAATAGGTGATGCACTGGCCTTCCTGTCCGTCGCGGCCGGCACGGCCGGTTTCCTGGTAGTATCCCTCGATGCTCTTGGGGATGTCGTAGTGGATGACGAAGCGTACATCGGGCTTGTCGATGCCCATGCCGAAGGCGATGGTGGCCACAATCACATCTATCTGTTCGGTCAGGAACATGTCCTGATTGTCGGCCCGCGTTTTGGCGTCCAGGCCGGCGTGATAGGGCAGCGCCTTGATGCCGTTGATGGACAGCATCTGGGCCATTTCCTCTACCTTTTTGCGGCTGAGGCAATAGATGATGCCGCTCTTGCCGGGATTCTGCCGGATGAAGCGGATGATGTCCTTTTCGGGATCTACTTTGTCTCGGACTTCGTAATAGAGGTTGGGACGGTTGAAGGAACTCTTGAACACCTGGGCATCCTGGATGCGCAGGTTCTTGAGGATATCGCTCTGGACCTTGGGCGTGGCTGTAGCCGTGAGGGCGATGACCGGCGCCGGTTGGATCTGGTCTATGATGGAACGGATCTTCCGGTATTCGGGACGGAAGTCGTGACCCCATTCGGAGATACAGTGGGCTTCGTCCACCGCGTAGAAGGAAATCTTGATGGACTTGAGCAGGTGGATGTTCTCTTCCTTGGTAAGGGACTCCGGAGCCACGTACAGAAGCTTGGTTACGCCCCGCATCAGATCTTCCTGTACCTCGGCAATCTGAAAGCGGGAGAGGGACGAGTTCAGGAAGTGTGCGATGCCGTCGTCCCCGGCCTCGAAACCGCGGATGGCATCTACCTGGTTTTTCATGAGGGCGATGAGGGGCGAGATCACGATGGCGGTGCCTTCCATCACCAAAGCGGGCAGCTGGTAGCAAAGGGACTTACCACCCCCCGTGGGCATGAGAACGAAGGCGTTCTTGCCCGACACCAGATGGCGGATGATACGGTCCTGGTCTCCCTTGAAAGCGTCGTAGCCAAAGAAGGTCTTTAGCTTGGCGTGTAGGGTGGAGTTGTCTACCATAGCCTGTCTTTTGACTTCTAATTGTAATGATAATCATTTTTACTGAATTTTCCAAACTTAATTCCACTTCATAAGGTGTTTGTGCCTTAAATCCCAATATTTTAGGCTTTCTCCGAAAAATTTGCTAAATTTGCAGACTGGAAAATAGACAAAAACTTTAAAATTATTTAATAATATGAAGCTTGTAAAACTCTTCGCCATCGCTTCCGCCGCTGTGCTGATGATGGCTTGCAACAACTCCCCCAAGGTAGAGGGTTCCAAAGAAGTTCGCGATCTGCTTCCCACCAAGGGTCAGATTGACACCACTTCTTATCTGCTGGGCGTAAACTTCGGCCTGGTTATCACCCAGAACGGTTTCGGTGACCTGAACATGGCTCAGCTGGAAAAGGGTATAAAAGACGCTCTTAACGCCAAGGAAGGCCAGCCCATGGATTCCGCTTTCGTAAAGCAGTTCAAGATCGATCCCTCCGACATGAACATGATCATCAATAGCTACCTCCAGAAGCGCACCGCTTACGAAGGCGCCCTGAACAAGGAGAAAGGTGACAAGTTCCGTCAGGAGTTCAAAGAGAAGAACAACGCTCAGGAGACCCCTTCCGGCATCGTTTACCTCATCCAGGATTCCGGTAGCGAGGTTCGTGCCATCAACGACCGTGACACCGTGAAGGTGAACTATCGCGGCACCCTCATCGACGGTAAGGAGTTTGACAAGAACGACGGCATCGAGTTCCCGCTCAACCGCGTTATCCGCGGATGGACCGAGGGCATGAAGCTGGTCGGCGAAGGTGGCAAGATCACCCTCGTAATCCCCGCCGAACTCGCTTACGGCGAGCGTGGTCCCCGTGAGATCGGTGCCAACAGCACCCTCATCTTCGACGTAGACCTCCTGGAGGTTCACCCCTTCGTAGAGCCCGAACCCGCCAAGAAGAAGTAAGTCATGGCACTGGAACTGGAAGGCACCCTTCGCCAGAAGTTGGGCGTGCAGCAGGGAACATCGGCCCGCGGTCCGTGGGCCAAGCAGGAGTTCATCCTGGAGTTCCCCGACGGCAACTTTACCTCGCAGGCCTGCTTTACTGCTTTCGGGCAGGACAAAGTGGCCGAGCTGGACAAGTACCAGGTAGGAGACCGCATCAAGGTTTCCTTCAATATCAAAGGCCGTGAATATAATGGCCGATGGTACACGGATCTCTCCGTCTGGCGCGTCTCTCCGGCCGGTCAAGCCAACGCCCCCGCCGCAGCACCTTCCTACGCTGCAGCGCCGGTCCAGGCAGCCCCGGCAAACGACATCCCGGCCCCTACGCTGGACGATATGCCGGCCGACGGTCCGGATGCAGAAGATCTTCCGTTCTAAACGATTAAACCTTCGGCCTTGCGGTCGAAGGTTTTTCGTTAAGGCATTCTCGAAGAATCTTTGTATCTTTGCAGACTATGATGAATTTTGGATACAACAACCGTTGGATACGGCTGGTCAAAGACCTGCTGTTCGTCGGCGTGGGCATCTGGCTCTTCTCGCTCAAGAGCTTCCTGGCCGGCTTCGTAGCCATCCTGGCCATTGCCTGGTATGGACGCGACGCCTATTACCAGGCCAAGGCTCTGTGGCAGGAAAAGCATTACCAGGCCCCGCAGCCGGACATCAAGACCTCGGCCCCCAAGGACGAAAAGATCACCGTCACCAACCTCAATGACGCCAAGGAAGTGAATTTCGAGAAGGAATAAGAATGATTCCGAAAGAGACCGTAGACCTGATTCTGGACACCGCCCGCATCGAAGAAGTGGTGGGAGATTTCGTGACGCTCAAGCGTCGCGGATCCAGTTTCGTAGCCTGCTGTCCCTTCCACAACGAAAAGACGCCTTCCTTCCACGTAACGCCGTCCAGGGGCATATACAAGTGCTTCGGTTGCGGCAAGGCCGGCAGCGCCGTAGGTTTTGTGATGGAATATGAGCACCTCACCTACCCCGAGGCCCTGCGCTATCTGGCCAAGAAATACAACATCGAAATCAAGGAAGAGGAAGAGACGGCCGAACAGATTGCCGCCCGGCAGCGCAGCGAAAGCCTGCTGGCCGTGAGCGAGTTCGCCCGCAAGTTCTTCTGCGACCAGCTCCAGGACGGCGAAGGCCGTGCCGTGGGCTACCGCTATTACCGGGGCCGCAACATCGAAGACGGCACCATCGAGCAGTGGAGTCTGGGCTGGGCCCCTTCCGGGAAAACCACCCTGGTAGACGCCGCCCGCGCCGCCGGTTACAAGGACGAGTTCCTGGTGGCGGCCGGCCTGGCCATCCGGCAGGAAGACGGCAAGCTGGTGGACAAGTTCCGCGAAAGGGTGATGTTCCCCATCCACTCAGTAAGCGGACGCGTCATCGCCTTCAGCGGACGCACCCTCAAGGCCGACAATCCGGCCAAGTACGTAAACTCGCCGGAAACCGAGATTTATATCAAGAGCCGCAACCTGCTGGGCATCTACTTCGCCAAGAGCCAGATTGCCCGGGAAGACCGCTGCATCCTGGTAGAGGGCAACGTAGACGTAGTGATGATGCACCAGATGGGCATCACCAACGTGGTGGCCTCCTGCGGCACCTCCCTCACCGAGGAACAGGTACGCCTCATCGGCAAGTTCACGCAGAACATCACCATCATGTACGATGGCGACAAAGCGGGCCTGCACGCGGCGGTACGCGCCATCAGCCTCATCCTCAAGGAAGGCATGAACCCCAAGGTGGTCTTCCTGCCCGATGGAGACGACCCCGATTCCTTCTCGCAGAAGCATACGCTGGAAGAAATCAAGGAGTTTATTGCCGACCATGAGCAGGACGGCATCGCCTTCAAGACCGACCTTCTGCTCAAGGACGCCGGCGACGACCCCCTCAAGAAGGCCAACCTGATTAACGAGATCGCCGATACCGTAGCCGATATTCCCGACGCCATCAAGCGCCAGGTGTACATTGGCACCGTAGCCAAGCGGTTCGGGATTGAAGAAGATATTATCCAGGAACGTGTCCGGAAGACCCGGGAGAATGTTCAGCATCACACTGCGAGGGAAAGTGCATTTTCGCTCGCAAAAAATAAGGCCGATGCTCGCGAAAATGCACTTTCCCCCGCAGTCGATGAGTCGTTGGACGCATCTGCAGCAAGCGGCAACAGTCCTGCGACTGCTGTAACGAAGGAAGAAAAGATTCTGGAACCATCGGAAAAAGAGCTGCTGAGTTTCATCCTGCGATATGGTCGCACGGAGTTGCAGTTCGAGACCGATTCGGAGTTCTACGACCCCGAGGGGCAGCAGACGGTGGCCGAATTCATTGACTCGGCCCTGGCGTGCGACGACGTCCACTTCGCCAACCCGGCTTACGAAGCGGCCTACCAGTCCTATTTCGTCCTGTACGACCAGGGGCTGGACCAGGACGCCATCGTGCTGGCCCTCCTCAACGGAGAAGACCGGACGGTGGCCCATGTGGCGGCCGAGCTTTCCACCGAGAAGTACGAACTCACGGTGCACAACTTCTCCGACGCGCTAACCACCACGGATTCCTGGCTGGTGACCTACGTCCCCCGCGCCATCCTGGTGTACCACGACAAGCGCATCGCCGCCCAGCAGGCCGAGATTTCCCGCAAGCTGCGGGAGCCGGCATCGGCCCAGGAGATGATCGTGCTCATGCAAAAGCTGGGCAAACTGACAGAAATCAAAAAGAGTATCAATATCAAACTAGGGAGATTGAAGAAATGAGTTATAAGAGAACCCTCGTGACCTGTGCATTGCCTTATGCCAACGGTCCCGTACACATTGGCCACCTGGCCGGCGCCTATATTCCCGGAGACATCTACGTCCGTTACCTGCGCATGCGCGGGGAAGACGTGGTGTTCATCTGCGGCTCCGACGAGCACGGCGTGCCCATTACCATCAAGGCACGGCAGCAGGGTGTTACCCCACAGGACATCGTGGACAAATATCATAAGGTGATGAAGGACGCTTTCACGGGCCTGGGGATCAACTATGATATCTACTCCCGCACCTCATCCGAGGTCCATTCCGAGAATGCGGCCGAGTTCTTCCGCAAACTCTACGACCAGGACGACTTTGTGACGCAGGAGAGCGAGCAGCTGTACGACGAAGAGGCCAAGATGTTCCTCACCGACCGCCTCATCGAGGGCACCTGCCCCAAGTGCGGCAATCCGCACGCCTATGGAGACCAGTGCGAGAAATGCGGCAGCACCCTGAGCCCCGAAGAACTGCTGGATCCCAAGTCCAAGCTGTCCGGCTCCACGCCCGTCAGGAAGAAGACCAAACACTGGTACCTGCCGCTGGACAAGTACGAGCCCTGGCTGCGCGACTGGATCCTGGAACAGCACAAGGAGTGGAAGACCAACGTGTACGGCCAGTGCAAGAGCTGGCTGGACGGCGGTCTGCAGCCCCGTGCCGTCACGCGAGACCTGGACTGGGGCGTTCCCGTTCCGGTAGAGGGCGCCGAAGGCAAGGTGCTGTACGTTTGGTTTGACGCTCCCATCGGCTATATCTCCAACACCAAGGAACTGCTGCCCCAGAGCTGGGAGAAGTGGTGGAAAGACCCCGAGACCCGCCTGGTGCATTTCATCGGCAAGGACAACATCGTGTTCCACTGCATCGTGTTCCCCTCCATGCTCAAGGCCTACGGAGACTACATCCTGCCCGACAACGTTCCTTCCAACGAATTCCTGAACCTGGAAGGAGATAAAATCTCCACCTCCCGCAACTGGGCGGTGTGGGTGCACGAATACGAGCAGGAGTTCCCCGGCTGCGAGGACGTGCTGCGCTACGTGCTCACCGCCAACGCGCCCGAGACCAAGGACAACGACTTTACCTGGAAGGACTTCCAGAGCCGCAACAACAGCGAGCTCCTGGCCGTCTTCGGCAACTTCGTCAACCGCGCCGTGGTGCTCACGCACAAATACTTCGGCGGCGCCGTGCCGGAGAACAGGAAGCCCGAGGCCATTGACAAGGAAACCCTGGAGGCCCTGAAACCCTGCCGCGAGGCCCTGGAGAAATACATCGAGACCTATCACTTCCGCGAGGCCCTGAAGGAGGCCATGAACATGGCCCGCATCGGCAACAAGTACATCTCCGACATGGAGCCCTGGAAGGTGGCCAAGGAAGACATGGACCGCTGCGCCAGCATCCTGTACACCTGCCTGCAGATCTGCGCCGACCTTGCCATCGCCTTCGAGCCCTTCACTCCCTTCAGCGCCGAGAAACTGCGCAACATCCTTCGCGTGGGCATCGACGCCGGCTGCGACCACCGCGCCGGAGAAGGCACCCCTACCGTGAACTTCTACAAGGCCGATGAAGGCAAGGCCGTACATACCAGGCCCTCTTGTCATTCTGAGCGAAGCGAAGAATCTATTGTCCTGAACTGGGATATGCTGGGTCAGGCCGAGCTTCTGCCTGCCGGTCATCAGCTGGGAGAGGCCGTGCTGCTGTTCCGCAAGATCGAAGACGCCGAGGTAGAGGCCCAGATTGCCAAACTGGAGGCCATCAAGAAGGCCCGCGAAGAGGCCGAGGCTGCCAGAGCCGCCGCCGAAGCTGCCGCCAGGATTGAGCCGCAGAAGGCCGCGGTTACGTTCGACCAGTTCGGTGCCATGGACATCCGCACCGCTACCGTACTGGCCGCCGAGCGTGTTCCCAAGACCGACAAACTGCTCAAGCTCACCATCGACACGGGCATCGACCAGCGCACCATCGTATCCGGCATCGCCGAATACTACAGCCCCGAAGACATGCTGGGCAAACAGATCTGCATCCTGGCCAACCTGGAGCCGCGCGTAATCCGCGGCATCGAGTCCAAGGGCATGATCCTGATGGCTAAGCAGGGAGATGGTAAGATGCGCTTCATCACGCCTCAGGAGGCTGTGACCAACGGCGCCTGCATCGGCTAGGCCGGAATCCACTGAATATCCTTGTCACGACGCCACCAGGTTAACTGGCGCTTGGCGTAGTGACGGGTATTCGCCTGGATACGGGCAATAGTAGTATCCATATCGTACTTCCCGTCAAAGTACTCGAACATTTCCTTATACCCTACGGTTTGCAGGGCAGGCAGGTCCCGGTACGGGAGCATGGCGCGGGCTTCGGCCTCCAAACCCTCGTTGAGCATCGTCAGTACTCGTGCGTTGATGCGCTCGTACAACTGCTCCCGGGGACGCTCCAGGCCGATTTTCACAATTTCGAAGTCACGTTCCTTGAAGGTGCGGGTCTTGAATGAAGAGAAGGGTTTGCCCGTGTACAGGCTCACCTCCAGGGCTCGGATTACACGCTGGCCGTTGGACAGGTCCAGCTCCTGGTAGGAAACCGGATCCAGTTCTTTCAGTTGGTCGGCCAGAACATCCACACCCTCGTCCCGCAGGCATTCCATCAGGTGCTCCCGCAGCTGCATGGGCACTTCCGGGAAATCATCCAATCCATAGCAGAAGGCATCGATATACAGCATGGAACCGCCGCACATCACCAGGGTCTCGTGACCCTGGTCGAAGAGCCGGTTCACCAACTCCAGGGCTTCCATCTCATAGATGCCCGCCGTGTAATTGCGGGTGATGGGGATGGAGCGGATAAAATAATGTTTTACCGCAGCCATTTCCTCCTCCGAGGGTGCTGCGGTGCCTATTTTAAGTTCTTGGAAAATTTGCCGGGAATCACAGGAGATGACGGGAGACCCTACTTCCAGGGCGCGACGGACGGCATAGCCGGTTTTGCCCACGGCCGTTGGACCCAGTATGATCTCCAGCCGGCGGGACACTATTCTTCGCCTTCGTCAAAGATTTCCTTTCCGTCTTCGTCGTCCTCTTCTTCCTCCTCTTCGTCGAAGTCTTCGTCTTCATCGTCAAATTCTTCCTCTTCTCCGGGAAGATGACGCTGACGGTCCGGCAGGTCCTCGAAGGCGACATAGCCGTTCTCGAACTCGATGGGGTTGGGGCCTTTTACCTCGGCCAGCACGGGGAAATCCGGAAGCACGCTGCCGGGGATTTCTCCTTCGATGGTAATGTTCACGCTCTTTTTATTGGTGACATCGTAGAAGTACACGAAGTTGTCGGTACCGGCCTTGATGGCTTTTTCCAGGGAAATCTGGTCTACGGTTCCCCAGCCCAGGTCGAAGAGGCCATAACGGCCCACGACGGAACCGGTAATGTCCAAAGCCTTGAACATGATGAGCTGGTCCTGGGGGAACTCGAGGTCTGCCCTAATCTGTTTATGAAGGGTGTACAGCGTGGTGGCGCCGTTCACTTTATATACTCTGTAGAATCCTTTGATGCCCGAAAGGGTCACCCTTAATTGAAATACCATAGGTTTCTGTTTTCGCAGTCCAAAGATACTGCTTTTTGTAACTCAGTGCAAAAAAATGTGGGATAATTTTCGTATCTTTCGGGAAAATACGAACGAAAATGAAAAACACTTCCAGACTTGCCAAATCCTCCTGGATTGCCTTGACTGTTACCGCCCTGGCAATCTTCGTCATGGCCTCCTGCTGCACCACCATCGACTCGGCTTCGGTGGGTATCAAATTCAAGAAATGGAGTTCCAACGCCGCCCTCAAAGGCGGTGTGGAAGGCACTTGCCGGGGTTGGGTATGGTACAATCCCATTACGGAGAGAATCTTCGAATATCCCACTTATATCCAGCGTGTCACCTACGAACCCTTTACGGTGAATCCCAAGGATGCCGCCATCTTCTCCATGACGCCCACCCTGGCCTATCAGATAGACGAATCCAAGGCCGTGGATATCTTTGTGAAATACCGTAAGCCCGTGCGCGAACTGGAAATGGGCTACATCAACACCTGTATCTTCGAGGCCTACCGCACCTGCGCCAACAACTACACCTCCGACGAACTCATGGCCAACCGTGCCAAATTCGAGAACGAGGTGCGCGCCCGCCTGGACGAATCCATGAACCGCGAAGGCTTCATCGTGCGGGAATTCACCACCAAGATCGATCCTCCGGCATCCCTCACCGCCGCCATTAATGCCAAGAACGAGGCCGTCCAGAACGCCCTCAAGGCCGAGAATAAAGTGAAGGAGGCCGAGGCCGAAGCCAAGATCGCCATCGCCAAAGCCAAGGGTCAGGCCGAAGCCCAGCGCATCCAGGGAGACGGTGAAGCCTACTACAACCGTGTGGTGGCCGCTTCCCTGAATTCCCTGCTGGTCCAGCAGTACGCCATCGAGAAGTGGGACGGCAAACTGCCCACCTACAACGGTTCCAACGCCTTACCGTTCATCAACCTTACCAAATAAGGACGCCCCTTGGAGCCGTTTGACGCATACCACTCCATCGCCGCACCCTCCGAGGGCCTGTTCAAGGACAACGGGTCCCGGTTCATCGCGTTCGCATACCCCGTGGAGACCGAGGAAGAAGTCAAGGAGCTGGTATCGGCCCTGAAAAAGGAATACCACGATGCCCGGCACCACTGCTTCGCCTATCGGCTGGGGTATCAGGGAGACGTCTGGCGCGCCTCGGACGACGGAGAGCCCTCCGGCAGTGCCGGCCGGCCCATCTTGGGGCAGATCGATTCCCTGGGACTGAGCGACGTCCTGGTAGTGGTCGTGCGTTATTTCGGCGGCATCAAGCTGGGCATTCCCGGCCTCATCCGCGCCTACAGGACGTCCACGGCCGATGCCCTGTCATCGGCCCAAATCGTAGAGAAGATTGCCGGAAAGCATTTCCGCATCAGCTTCGACTACCTGTCCATGAACGCCGTGATGAAAGTGCTCAAGGACATGGACTTAGCCCAAAGCAAGCAGGATTTTGGGGAACGATGCTCCCTGGAAGTGCGCGTCCGGCTTAGCTCCGTGGACGATTTCCTGCAAAGGATGCAAGACTGCGCCCATGTGGAAGAAGTATAATTACAAACTCCTCGATTATTGATAATCTCGATAATAATCCGTAACTTTCGAAACTAAAAACAATAACACTTATCTCTTATCATGTCCAAAAAAGTTCATGTTTTCAACGCCGGCCCTTGCCTTCTGCCGCAGGTGGCCATCGATAATGCCATTGCCGCCCTCAAGGATTTCAGCGGAACCGGTATTTCTGTCCTTTCCATTTCCCACCGCACCAAGGAGTGGGATGCCGTGATGGACGAGTGCCGCGCCCTGTGGAAAGAGCTCCTGAACATCCCCGACACCCACGAAGTCGTGTTCCTGGGCGGTGGTGCCTCCCTCCAGTTCCTGTATGTTGCCATGAACTACCTGGAGAAGAAGGCCGCCTATCTGGACACCGGCGTTTGGGCCCACAAGGCACTGGCAGAGGCCCAGGGCATTGGCGAAGCCTATGCCATCGCCTGCTCCAAGGACAAGAACTACAGCTATATTCCCAAGGGATTCGAGATTCCGGCCGACCTTGACTATCTGCACATCACCACCAACAATACCATCTATGGTACGGAGATCAAGGAAGACATCGACTGCCCCTGCCCCCTCATCGCCGATATGTCTTCGGACATCATGTCCCGTCCGGTGGATGTGAGCAAGTACACCCTCATCTACGGCGGCGCCCAGAAGAATGTGGGCCCTGCCGGCGTCATCTTCGCCATCATCAAGAAGGACGCCCTGGGCAAGGTCACGCGCCACATCCCTACCATGCTGGACTACCGCACCCACATTGACAAGCTCTCCATGTTCAATACCCCTCCCGTGTTCAACATCTTCGTGATGAACGAGACCCTCAAGTGGATCAAGAGCATGGGCGGCGTAGAGGCCATCCAGAAGATCAACCAGAAGAAGGCAGATCTCCTGTACGGAGAAATCGACCGCAACAGCATGTTCGTCGGCACCGCCGCCAAGGAAGACCGTTCCCTCATGAACGTGTGCTTCGTGATGGCTCCCGGCAAAGAAGACCTCCAGGACGAGTTCTTCGCCTTTGCCAAGGAACGCGGCATGGTGGGCATCAAGGGTCACCGCAGCGTAGGCGGTTTCCGTGCCTCCCTGTACAACGCCTGCACCGTCGAAGATGTCCAGGCCCTGGTAGACTGCATGAAGGAATTTGAAAACCTGAAGAAATAATGAAAATCTTACTCGCAACCCAGAAACCCTTCGCAGCCGCCGCTGTGAAGGGTATCACCGATATCCTCGAAGCCGCCGGTCATCAGGTGGTCAAATTGGAAAAGTATGAGGCCCAGGCCGATTTCGTGGCCGCCGTGGCCGATGCCGAAGCCATCATCATCCGCTCCGACAAAGTCACCGCCGAGGTAATCGCCGCCGCCCCGAAGCTCAAGATCGTGGTGCGCGCCGGCGCCGGCTACGACAACGTAGACCTGGAAGCCGCCACCGCCAAGGGCATCGTGGTCATGAACACCCCCGGCCAGAACTCCAACGCCGTGGCCGAACTGGCCCTGGGACTCATGATCTTCATGGCCCGCACCCAGTTCACCCCGGCCACCGGCAGCGAGCTGCAGGGCAAGCGCCTGGGCGTACAGGCCTACGGTAACGTGGGTCGCCTCGTCGGCCAGAAAGCCAAGGCCCTGGGCATGGAAATCTGCGCCCTGGATCCCTTCCTCACCGACGAACAGATTGTCGCCGGCGGCGCCCAGCCCGTCCATTCCGTGGAAGAGTTGTACGCATCGGCCGACTATCTTTCCATCCACATCCCCGCCCTGCCTTCCACCATCGGCAGCATCGGCTACGACCTCATCAGCAAGATGCCCAAGGGCGCCACGCTGGTGAACACCGCCCGCAAGGAAGTCATTGACGAGAAAGGCCTGATGAAGGCCCTGGAGGAGCGCCCGGACCTCAAGTACGTGGCAGATGTCATGCCGGATAACTACGCCGCCCTGCAGGAAAAGTTCGGCGCCCGCGTCTTCGCCACCCCCAAGAAGATGGGTGCCCAGACGGCCGAAGCCAACGTGAACGCCGGCCTGGCCGCCGCCCGTCAGATCGTGGACTTCTTCGCCACCGGCAACAGGAAATTCCAAGTCAATAAATAATATGGTAAGAGTTAAACCGTTTGCGGCGATCCGTCCGCCCAAGGGGTTGGTTACCGAAGTAGCCGCACCCCCGTACGACGTACTGAACAGCGAGGAAGCCCTGGCCATGGCCGGCGAGAAGAGCCTCCTGCACATTACCAAGCCGGAGATTGACTTCAAGCCCATCGCCGGAGAACACGAGCAGCGCACCTACGACAAAGCCGTAGAGAACTTCAAGGCCTGGAAACAGAAAGGCTGGCTGGTGCAGGACGAAAAGGAAAAGTACTACGTGTATGCCCAGACCATGGGCAACCGCACCCAGTACGGCCTGGTCCTGTGCGCCCACACCGACGACTATGCCTCGGGCGTGATCAAGAAGCATGAACTCACCCGCAAGGACAAGGAAGACGACCGCATGGTGCACGTCCGCATCCAGAACGCCAACATCGAGCCCGTCTTCTTCGCCTACAAGGACAACGCCGAACTCAACGACATCATCGCCAAGGCGGCAGCCGGAGAGCCGGAGTACAAGTTCGTGGACGAGAACGAGTTCACGCACACCTTCTGGGTCATTGACAACGATGCCGTCATCGCCCGCATCACCGAAATCTTCACCAACGACATCGACGCCTTCTATGTGGCCGACGGTCACCACCGCACCGCCGCGGCCGCCCGCGTGGGCGCCGAAAAGAAGGCCCAGAACCCGAACCACACCGGCAACGAGGAGTACAACTACTTCATGGCCGTCTGCTTCCCGCAGAGCCACCTCGCCATCATCGACTACAACCGGGTGGTGAAGGACCTCAACGGCCTGTCCACCAAGGACTTCTTTAAGGCTTTGGAAGAAGACTTTGTGGTGGAATGTAAATGCGACTGCACCAAGGACGGCGGCAAATGCGACTGCGAATACCCCTGCCACTGCAAGTGCTCAGAGATTTACCATCCCTGCGGTCTGCACAACTTCTCCATGTATATTGAAGGCGTGTGGTACAGCCTCACTGCCAAGCCCGGCCGTTACAACGACAACGACCCCATCGGCGTGCTGGATGTAACCATCCTGAGCAATCTGGTGCTGGATAAAATTCTGGGAATCAAGGACCTGCGCACAGATAAGCGCATCGACTTCGTCGGCGGTATTCGCGGCCTGGGAGAACTCTCCCGCCGCGTGGATTCCGGTGAGATGAAAGTGGCCTTCGCCCTTTACCCCGTGTCCATGCAGCAGCTCATCAACATTGCCGATACCGGCAACATCATGCCTCCCAAGACAACCTGGTTCGAGCCGAAGCTGCGTTCCGGTTTAGCGATTCACAGTCTGGATTAAAGACCACAGCACAACCCCCACGGAAACGGAGACATTGAGCGAATGCTTGGTTCCCTGCTGGGGTATTTCCAACGAGAAGTCGGCGGCGTCCACCACAGTTTGCTGGACGCCGTCGACTTCGTTTCCGAAGACCAGCGCATAGCGGGCCGAAGGATCCCGCCGGAAGGCATCCAGCTTCACGGAATTCACCGTCTGCTCCACGGCTATCACCGTGTAGCCATCGGCCTTGAGCCGACGGACCAGCTCCACCACGTCCTGCACGTGCTCGAAGGGGACCACTTCTTCGGCCCCCAGCGCCACCTTGCGCAGTTCCGGAGACGGCGGGACCGGGCAGATGCCGCCCAGGTACACTTTGTCCACGCCGAAGGCATCCGAGGTGCGGAAGGCGCTGCCCACGTTGTGGGCGCTGCGTACGTTATCCAGCACTAACACCACGCCACTTTCCGGGCGGCCGTGCACGTATTCGTCGGCCGTGATCCGCCCCAGTTCAATATTCAGGAGTTTGCGGTCTTTCATGCTGCAAAGTTACGGGAATTTTCGTATATTTGTGAACTAAACATGTACTCATGAAAAAGGATTTACAAGTATTCGACTTGATCAAAAAAGAGCAGGAGCGCCAGAGCTCTGGCCTGGAGCTCATTGCTTCGGAAAATTACGTATCAGAGCAGGTGCTGGAAGCCATGGGCTCCGTCTGCACCAATAAATACGCCGAAGGGTATCCCGGCAAGCGCTACTATGGTGGCTGCGAAGTCGTAGACCAGATCGAACAGCTGGCCATCGACCGCCTCTGCGCCCTCTTCGACGCCGAATATGCCAACGTACAGCCGCACTCCGGCGCCCAAGCCAACATGGCCGTGACCATGGCCATCCTCAAACCCGGAGACACCTTCATGGGCCTGGACCTGTCCATGGGCGGTCACCTTACCCACGGAAGCCCCGTGAACGCCAGCGGCCTTCTTTACCATCCCGTAGCCTACGGCCTCAACCCCGAAACCGGCCGCGTAGACTACGACGAAATGGAGCGCAAGGCCCTCGAATGCAAGCCCAAGCTCATCATCGGCGGTGCATCGGCCTACTCCCGCGAATGGGATTACGAGCGTATGCGTGCTATCGCCGACAAAGTGGGCGCCATCCTTTGGATTGACATGGCCCACACCGCCGGCCTCATCGCCGCAGGCCTGCTCAAGAACCCCGTCAAATACGCACACATCGTCACCTCCACCACCCACAAGACGCTCCGCGGTCCCCGCGGCGGCATCATCCTTATGGGCAAGGACTTCCCCAACCCCTGGGGTCTCACCACACCCAAGGGAGAGGTCAAGATGATGAGCGCCATCCTCAATTCCAGCGTCTTCCCCGGCATCCAGGGCGGTCCGCTGGAGCACGTGATCGCCGCCAAGGCCGTGGCCTTCTACGAGGCCGCCCAGCCCGAATACGTAGATTACCAGAAGCAGGTGATGTCCAACGCCAAGGCTATGTGCCTGGCCTTTATGGACAAGGGATACAAGATTATCTCCGACGGAACTGACAATCATCTCATGCTTATCGACCTCCGTCCCAAGTTCGCAGACCTCACCGGCCGCATGGCCGAAAAAGAACTGGTACGGGCCGATATCACCGTGAACAAGAACATGGTGCCCTTCGACAGCCGCAGCGCCTTCGCCACCAGCGGCCTTCGCGTAGGAACCCCGGCCATCACCTCCCGTGGTTTCGAAGAGAAGGACATGATTCAAATCGTAGAACTCATCGACACCGTTCTGGCATCGGCCAACGCCAATGCCGAAGCCCTGGCCGCCAAGGAGCCCACAGAGGCCCAGCTGGCCCAGCGCATTGCCCATAAATTAGTATTGGACGAAGTAAAACGCAAGGTTCACATGATGACCGGCGGACGTCCCCTTAACCGTTATTAAACCCATGACAAAAGCCCTCCTGATGGCCCTCACGGCCGTATTCCTGGTTTCCTGCGGTGGCAGGAAAGAAGATCCTTACGTGCCTTTCGTGAATCCGGAGGGCCGAACCCCCGAACAAGGCGGCACCGTCACCCCCACGGGAGACCCTGCCGTTACCACCGGCGCCGCCGTGGATATCACCTCCGTAGGTGCCCTCCTTCAAGATAACGCCTACGCCAACGCTCCGTCCAAGGTCGTGGACCGCGGTATCTTCTACGGAACCTCGGCCGATAACCTGGACAAGGGGATGACCCTGGGCAGTGCCGCGGCCAAGTCCGGCACGTTCAGGATCCAGCTCCTGGGCCTGGCGTCTGCTACCACCTACTACTATAAGGCCTATATCACCGTGGCAGGTTCCCAGGGGAACGAAAGCATCTACGGCGAAGTCATGAACTTCACCACCCTGGAAGGCAGTAGCGGCGGCGGCAGTTCACAGGGCCCCGTAAGCGGCCTCCAGTATCTGGGCTGCTATGAGATGCCCGCCATCGACCTCAAGAACACCGAGGCCAGCAACGACTCCGGCCGCGAAACCTGGGGCGGAACTTCCTGGTTCAACTACCTCACGGGCAACGATAACCAGATGGTGGTCACGCACACCTACGCCTACAATGGCAAAAAGTATCGCAACTGGACCGCCCTCGTGGACAAGGACAAGAAGTCTCCCCTCTGGAGCGCATTCGTCATGCATAAGGGCGCCTACCCGGACAACAACGTCGGCCGTGTAGGAAACTGGACCTACGGTAACCCCACCAAGAACAATACCGATCCCGGAATCCCCGCCTCCTGGCAGAAGAGCGTAGCCAGTTCCGAATACAGCCGTGGCCACCACGTGGCCTCCGACTACCGCCAGGCCACCTCCGACGCCAACTGGCAAACCTTCTACTGGACCAACCAGAGCCTCCAGTTCCAGAACGGCTTCAACAGCGGCGTATGGAGCTCCCTGGAACAGGCCGTCATCAATAACGCCCCCACCGGACGCGATACACTGTATGTGGTAGTAGGTACCCTGTACGAAAATCCCAACAACTACATCTCCACCAACCAGGGAACTACAGAACTGGTTCCCAGCCACTTCTACAAGTTGCTGATGAAGTGTAGTTTTGACACCAACGGCACCATGACCGGAGCCAAGGGTTGCGCCTACATCTTCGCCAATGAATCACATGGCGGCAACCAATACAGTGATTCCAAGTACCGCGCCACCATCAACGCGATAGAAGAGCGCGCCGGTTTCGACTTCTTCGCCAACGTCCCCAAGGAGTTGCAGGATGCGGCCGAAGCCCAGACCGGATCTCTTTGGTAGTCTGTTAGTACTCCACTTTGTTTAAGAACAGGGCGTGTCCTGGAACGGACTCGCCCGCATCGGAGCGTGTTCCCGTAGCAATAAGCTCGGCGATCCACTCCGGCGCATGTTTCCCGCGCCCCACTTCAATCAACGACCCCACCGTCGCCCGTACCATATTCCTTAAGAATCGATCAGCTGCAATTCTGAAATACCAGTAGTTCCCGGAGGCCGGGAGTGTACTTCCTGCCTCCGGACTCATAATCTGGATATGGGACGGAGTGTAGGGCTCCCAGTGGGCTTCGAAGACGGTGCAGATAGAGGTTTTGTTGTCTCCGCCGGTCTTTTCGAAGCAGGAGAAGTCGTGGGTTCCCAACAGATACTGACAGGCGGCGTTCATGGCTTCGAAATCGAGGACGGGATAGCCGCAGAGCCAGGAATAGGATCGCAGAAAAGGGTCTTTTTGCCGATGGATGAAGTAGGTATATTCCCGGCGGCGGGCGCTGAAGCGGGCGTGTAAATCATCGGCCACAGGAGAGACCGAAAGAATGGCTACGCCATGGGGTAACATGGCATTTAATTTGTAGATAAAGTCCGATGCTTCGAAGGGCAGGGGGCCGTCCCAGTCAAAGTGAGCTACGTAGTTCACGGCATGGACACCGGTGTCGGTCCGGCCCGCTCCGGTAACGGCCACAGGGCGATTCAGGAGACGGGAGAGGGTCCCTTCCAGGCAAGCCTGCACAGACGGGGAAGAGGGCTGGATTTGCCAGCCGCAAAAAGAAGATCCGTCATAGGAAAGGCAAAGGAAATATCGCATATGCAAATTTAGTAATTTATATGGAATCTGTTAACATTCGTGAGCTCAACGAAAGAATCCAGAAAGAGAGCCAGTTCGTGGACATCCTCACCCTGGAGATGGGCAAGGTCATCGTAGGACAGAAGCACCTGGTAGACAACCTTCTCATTGGCCTGCTGTCTGGCGGCCACATCCTGCTGGAAGGTGTTCCCGGTCTGGCCAAGACCCTGGCCATCAATACCCTGTCCCAGGCGGTAGACGCCAAATTCAACCGCATCCAGTTTACCCCGGACCTGCTGCCCGCCGACGTTGTGGGTACGCTCATCTACTCCCAGAAGAAGGAAAGCTTCGAGGTGCACAAAGGCCCCATCTTCGCCAACTTCGTCCTGGCCGATGAAATCAACCGTTCCCCGGCAAAGGTACAGAGCGCCCTGCTGGAAGCCATGCAGGAGCATCAGGTTACCATCGGCGAAGAAACCTTCAAACTGCCCGAGCCTTTCCTGGTAATGGCTACGCAGAACCCCATCGAGCAGGAAGGCACCTATCCCCTGCCCGAGGCCCAGGTAGACCGTTTCATGCTCAAGGTGGTGGTCTCCTATCCCAAGAAGGAAGAGGAGCGCCAGATTATCCGCATGAACAACAGCGGGGAATTCCCCAAGGCCAACGCGGTTATCAAGCCCGAGGACATTATCCGCGCCCGCGAGGTGGTGAAGGACGTGTACATGGACGAGAAGATCGAACGTTACATCGTAGACATCGTCTATGCCACCCGTACCCCGGCCGAATACGGCCTCAAGGAACTGGAGAACTTCATCTCCTATGGTGCCTCGCCGCGTGCCAGCATTTCCCTGGCCGCCGCAGCCAAGGCCTACGCTTTCATCAAGCGCCGCGGCTACGTAATCCCCGAGGACGTACGCGCCGTGTGCAACGAGGTCCTGCGT
>Ga0310696_10002753_pt1 | contig 22769 bp, 28 predicted proteins | sample AusTroGonzalo_MG_4_FD_203885 | JGI IMG/M metagenome (GOLD analysis project Ga0310696, IMG submission 203885) | Bovine rumen microbial communities from tropical cattle in Woodstock, Queensland, Australia - Gonzalo_02 (v2) (version 2) | ecosystem: Host-associated > Mammals > Digestive system >...
AAAATTACACAGTCATAAATCTCATATAATAACAAAACACTCTAGCATCTTACATCCGTCCTGTTATCCGCTATGTCAAATTGCAGCAAGTTTTTGTGATGTATCTCCTCCATGTCGTTTTTGATTTTCACGTCGACATAGTAACGGCAAGGGAGAAGCTGTTTGGTATCCACCAGGAAATACATGTCAAGGAATGTTTTCTCCACTTTTGTGTATGGAATCACGTCGATTTCGCTTTTTCCCTGAAGTACATAAAGCCTGTAATACACATCCCCCGTGTAAGAAGACTGTGAGCTCGTGTATGGTATCCTGCAATCGATATTGACTTTCCTTACATCCCCTTTGTTTATCGTCTCTTTGTTGTCAATGCCGTATAAAGAAGGCACCACCCTGAAATACTCTTTACCACCTGATGGCAAACCGAAAGAATAAAAACCCTCTCCGCTTTTTGTCGTGAAATAAAGCTCAACATCCGGAAGCTTTTTCCCGTTGTAAACTATGTCACTCCAAGTGTCATAATACATGGTTTCAGGATTGTGTTCTGAACTGTCGAAAAAAAGCTCAATGTAATAAACGCCTTTTGTCGCTTGCTTTACCTCATAGCTCACACCGTCAATATCGCATGACGGGATATTGTCAAGGTTAACCATTTCACCACCGACAGAAGCGTAAAAATAGAGCCTGTTTTCTTTATCGAGATGGAAATCGTTCCTGTCATCATTTAAGAAATCGTCATAGGTCGTCTCCACATAAGGCTGGTAGAAACTGTTGGTGCTGTTTGAGAAAAAACCGACATATTGCGGGGATTTTGTCTCAACTTCCTCATACACGGGTGAAAAAGCTATCCCAAGACCGTGGTTTTCCAGTTCACCTGTTATGTAAGCGTTGACGATATCCGTGATGTCTATTTCCATGTTTTCGTTTCCATAATCGAATCTCTGTGAACCCACAATTATTGCGGAGCCTGATTCATCAGAACCCTCACCGTTATACTTCTCCCATTCCTCGTAAAGCTTTTCGACAGAATAAACGCCAGGGCAAGTACCTCTTGCCTTGTCACAATTATCGAGACTTGCCGGTTCGCACGGATTGCCGCTGTCAGGCAGGCCCCATGTGCAATAACTCCTGGAATAATACCAGTTACTGCCTTCTTCCGAGTAACCTCTGTGAAATCCCGGGAAAATATCCTGTGAGTAGTCAAAACCTCTTCCGTTATCCCATTCTTCAGGAACAAGAAACAGTATTAGGTCAAACGACGCCGCCCTTACACGCTCGTCTTTTCTTGTGATGTCAAGACAGGACCTGTTCAGGTTTTCCGTCCTTATCAAAGCGGAGTTTGTCATTTTCAGCACATGCCTGAGCTTTGTTATGTCAGGGTATGTCTTGTCTTCGACCATCTCTTTGAGCTTGTTGTGGTCAAAGTGTATCAACGCCCTTGAATGGAGTTCCCCATAATACAGTTCTATTATTGGATTCAGCCCAAAATTGGCTTTTGTGCCCTCTATTATCGTGTTGCACTTGTCAAGAAAAGTGTGTGTTACTATCATGGTTTATGTGTTTTTTTAATTGATTCTTATGGACTCCGATAAATAGTTTTCAAGATTCGTGTTGAGAACCTCTTTGTCTTTGTCATTGAAAGTTGGTTCTTTCATGACATACGGGTGTGTGTGGTTCCTGAAAACTTCTATGAATTTCTTAAGAAAGAATACCAAATCGTCCCCGTAAGGCAAAGGATGGGCGTTTTCGAGAATGTTTCTCATTTCATCCTCTGAGGTGAGTTCTGTTCTGTCGCCTAATGTGAAAGGTGTCTTGGAAGCGTGTGAAAGCAGGTTTATCTTGTCCGCAACTATGTTGATAAACGAAGAGAAATCCTTGTTTTGCGCGTCTTTCATTTTTTCCCTGTATTTCATCTGTATATAGGCGAGCTTGTTGTTGTAATGCAGCTTATCTTCTGCCAGAACACCGTCAGTTTTTTCAAGGAAACCGCATCTTAGTCTTAAGTCACTCGGTTTCAGGATTATGTCACAGTTACTCCTTCCCCTGATTGCCACGTCTTCAAGGTCCGGTATCGTCCCGTTGTTGTCCGAATCTCTTTTCGGGTTAATCAAAGCCGGATACAAAGGCCTTCCTTCAAAAAGGCTTTTCGCCGCTGTGGCAAAAGGACTGTAATCGAGAGCGTAATCCTGGCTTATGACCGGGCCGATATAAAATCTTTGGCCGCTTTTCTCTTCGGGGTTTTGCCAAATGACAAGTACGCTTTCTCCAACTTTTGGGTAAACGTGGACCAATTTTGGAAGTAACGGGAAACAGAAAGGAAGGTCCTGGTCTGTTGGGTATATGACATCATACGGGTCTATCCTTACCTTGATTCTTCCACCACCCATTTTGTCCTCCGTTATGAGAACTTTGCTTATCGCGACGACAGAGGTATCCCCTTCTTTGTTTTTAGTTTTCTGCATAAGGCACATTCCTTTCCTTGAGAACAGCGCTCACGACACCATATTCTGCACTTAGTTCGGACATACGCTCATAAGCCTGTTTTATGATATACTTGCTATCGTTGAACTCTGACTCGAGTTCAGCAAGTTTTTCTTTCAGTTCCTTGTTTGATAAAGTTCTGTAATCTGTTTCCATAATTTTTTACCTTAAAATTCCTTTTACACTTGTGACATTTGTATTAAACGATTCAACCGTGACAGGTCCTCCTGCGTTACCTCCTGTTCCTGTTGCCATTATTGAGCCAGGGGCTATGCTGCAATCCACCAAAGAATTGTCTTTTATTTCCTTGACAATCTCCTCGCACAACACTTTTATGAACTTGTTGTTGATGTTTTCCGAACCGTCGGGGTTTACGCCTGTTGGAATTCCGATTTCAGGCATTCTCGCTATTATGGCGCTTGCCATTGACATTGCGGATATTCCGGGTCTTATATTAGCTTCCGCAAGAATAAGTGGGGGCGGAACGCTTTGCGCTGGTGGCCTTGCTATCTTGAAGGCTGCTTTTATACTGTTTATGAGTTCTGTAAAACAAGCCATAATATTATCTTTGTGTCAATATGTTTTCAGGCAGTATGTCAGCATAATCGACATCTGCCATGTTCCAGTCTGTGGTTTTGCTGAATTTTTTGAAAGCCTCAATACATTGCAAAAAAAGCCTTTTGTAATCTTCGAACTGCTCAAGAGTGAGTTTTTCGGCAAGCTCTTTTACTATGGTCTCAATGATTTTCATAAGCTCGTCTGTGAGATATTTCAGTATCACATCCCTTACCGAGCGTATGATGTCCGAAAGCATTCTTTTGTTTGCCTCTATGAAACCGGCTACATTGAAGTCTTTGTTTTCACCTAGCATTCTTTTGTTTATGACTATGAGGAGATAAAGTTTCGGTGATATTACCGCCGATACGATTACATTTGCGAGATTCAAAAGAAGGTTGTTTATGAAATTGGTTTTTGCGGACAGAGAAAGCTCCATTCCTAAACCCGGAGTGTTGTTTGCGGACAATGCGTTGCTCACTGTTTCTATGCAGTTTTCCACAATTGATAATTTTCCACCTTCTTCAGCCCCTTCATACAAACCGTTAAGGGTTGAGAGAAGTTCTTCGGCATTTATGCTTATTACGGATGTTGAAATTCCAGCGTCTGGCGTTAGCCCCATCCTCATCATCTGAGCGTTATGGTACATAGCGTCATATTCCTCGTTTGTGAAAGTGAAGAACCTGTCATCAACCACAGTTTCGTCATTTATAAGGATGTTATTGACCATTTTCTCAACCTGCTCCCTGATAATCTGTTGGTTTATTGACACACCCAAATCAATAGTAAGGCAATTGGTCATGGCGTCAATAAGCTGGGCTGTTAACACCTTCGCGTCGAAAAGTTTCAGAGACCATATATAGTCCGTGTTGAATTCAAGAAGTGTTCTTCTGTAATAATAATTCTGGTCAATTCTCCTGTATGTGTATGTTTCTCCGCTCAAGTTATCCAGGTTTTCCTGTGCCTGGATTTTGTTATTCACTTCCAAAGACCGTGATGTCTCCCATAAACCTGTTTCTATTGAGAATTGCTCGTTTAATGAATCTATGTAGTATATAACGGATGAGTCTTCTGTTATGTAGTCATACCATGAAGGCTGTGTGTTATATACACTCTCAATACTTTCAGAACTTGACAATACTGTTTCTTGGAAATCTTTTAATGAATCGTAATCGTGTAAAAAAACCGCAGGATTACCGTAAACAACCGGATTGTTTATCCTTTCGTCAAGCGATTTCAGAATATCTTCAACTTTCTCAAGAAGCGAGTCGTATTTTTTTATTTTGCTTTCAGAGTCTTTTATTGTCTGCTCATACCCTCCTCTTGGTGATTCTCCGACTATTTCACATGTGTTTCCTATATAAACCCTTAACATGTTGTTTGATGGCGTCTGTGTATTAAATTCTTCACCAACACCGTTCTTTAAAGCGGCTATTTTTTCCGTGAATTCAATGGTTACTATCCCGTCCTCTTTCAATTGTTTTCTGTCTGATGAATAACCGTTAGTGATTATAAGTTCAGGCATTAAACCTTGTCTTTTGTATCCAAGCCACGGAATCCTTCCGTTAGACCTGTTTTTCACATACCACAGTACCGCGTCAAAATCGCTTGAACCAACAAGTTCGTCTGTGTATTGCATTTCATCACAACCGAAATAATAGTATTTTCCGAATTCTTTTTTGCCCACACCTATTGGACAGTAATTCAGGATACCTTTCAAATCAAGTGACCTTAGGTCAAAAGTGAATCCTTCGGAAAGAAGCCTGTCGTTGATTATGGGGTTAAAGTTACATGATATAATGTTTTTTATGTTTGTTGTAAGAGCAGTTTTGACACCGTATTCTATGGCCGGCACACCTGCTACTATGAATTTTGACAAAATTTTGAGGAATTTGTCATAACCGATGGTTTCTTTGAAGAAGTCAACAAGACAATTGAACGGGTTTACAGTAACCCCGCCTTCCCAGGACAAACCTTTCTCGTAAATATCAGCGACAATGTTGAGGAGAGTCATGGCTCCGTTCACAAACGCCAATGCCTCATGCTGTTTTTCCTTTCCTGTTTTTCCTTTCAAAAATGCCATTGGAAAATACTATTTTTTAATATGGTATTCTTTTACTTCCTCACAAGTTATGCTATTGTCCATCATAGCGTTGTTTTTTTCCAACTCGTTGAGCACGTTTGACCAGTCTCCGACTGTTTCTGAATCGTCGATAGCTTTTTGCGCGTTACCGTCATGTTTTATGATTTCGTGCAAAAGTTTTGCTATCTCTAGTTTTCTTCCTAACGCCTTGTCTTTGTTTGCGACGAAATCGTTGATTACCTTTCCGATTTTCGCTTTAGAGTCTGAAGTTTCCTCGTTCAGGTTTGTTGAGTTCACATATCTGTTCATCTGGTTCTGCACAACCTCGATATTCTCACAAGCCTCGTCATAAAGCTCTTGAAGAAGCTCCTCAAGTTTCTCTGTCGAACCTATTTTCAGTCTGTATCTTTTCTGAATTCCTTTTGCCATAACAAATTAGTTTGGTTTTATTTACGTTTTGCGGCGTCAGCGTCAGGACACAACTTTTTGTCTCTGAAACACTTGACGCCGCTTAATAATAAATAGATAAGCTTGTGTTTTAGTTTTTCTCTTCCTCCACAACGTAATCCTCTTTCGCAATGTTGTAAATAAGTTTGTATTTCCTCATGGCTTCCCTAATATCTTTTGTCTTCATGAGTGTGTTTTCCTTGATAAAATAGAGCACTACACTTTTGTTGAACTTTCTCGTTTCTATAAGACTGAAGAACGTGTGTGCGTTGTCGAGCATGTAAACAAGACTTTTTCCGACTTTCACGTCGTTTTCCGTAAGCTGGTATTTTTCCTTGTTTGACAACATGTCAACAATGATGTTTTTCATCCTGTCAATCATACCCTGGTTGAACGCTATCAGTTCTCCGGTTTCTGTGTCGACTGGTCTCTCATCGGGGTTTGACTCGTCATAAACATTCTCATATGAAAGGATTTTGTTTCTGGCGGCCATTGTCTTTGTTCTTTTCATTATGAGGTAGTTTTTGCAAACTGTTCCGCAATATGAATAGACTTTTTTGCCTTTTGAGAAGTCAAAATTGTTCACCTTGGTAAGCATATAGCTCATGGCGTCGTTGAATGTGTCTGTGAAATCCTCGTCTGGCGTGAAAAGGTTGTATCTTCGTATTATAGACTCAACCATTTTAGAGAATGCCGGATAAAGCTTTGTCTCAAAGAGTTCGTTCTTCCTGTTCATGTCGTTAGTTTCGATATACTCTTTGAACGCGTTCTCCTCCTCGTCGTAAAAGTATCCTCCGGAAGTTTTCTTGCTTCCGTCGGATATTTCTTTCACGATGGCCTCAAAATTTTTTTCCTGTGTATTCTCTGGCATTACTTAAGCGTCTCTTTCTTAGGCATTACTATTGTTTTCCACCTGTCCGTTTTGTAAACACACTCTCTTTTGGCCAGGTCAAACCAAAGCGAAATCTCATTGTCCGGTATTTCCTTTGCGTAAATATCAGACAAACTGTCTTTTCTGCCGATAACGTGATAATAACCCTCTTTCGGTACGACCAACATTTTAAGTCCCTGTTCCGCATATCTGAGCATAAACTCGTAATAAAAAGCGACTTTTATGGAAGGTTTCAGCATTCCGGACTCAATGAAATCAGACGTGTTGAAAACGGCTCCTGTAAGGTTGAAAGTGGAACAGTTTTCAAGGCAATCCTTGTCTATGACACCAATTTCGTTAGAGAAAGACATTGCTAACGGGAGTTCGTTCGCGTATTGCCATTTTGTATGGTCAGCGTTACTCTGTACGTTTATTGGGAGAAAGATACTCACATCCTCGTTGGTGTTCCAATATTCCTCACACATTTTGAACCATTTAGGGGCGTATGTGTCATCAACTTCAAGGATTGAGAAATAATCCGTTTTGGTTTCGGAAACACCTTTGTTCACTTGTGAGCAGAAATCTGTTTTCCCGTCGTTCGTTGTGAACGTGATGTTTTCATAACCTTCGAAAACAGGGCAATCGTAACTGGATGGTATCACAAACATCGGGATTAGTTTTCCTGATTTGTAATATTCACCGCATTTTTTAACACTTTCGAGTGCTTTTTTCGACATTTCGATGTAAGGTGCGCTTACGTCGTGCAATGGTATGATGATTGTTATGTCTTTCATTAGTTTTCCTCCTTGTTTTCTTTAGACTGGATGTTAGCGTTTTTGAATTGTTTGAATTCGTTTATCCTGGCGTTCACAATGTCTTTTGTGAAATTATCCACGTTTTCCACCCATTTTTCGTATGTGTACAGGCGGTTTGTCTCATCCATGCTTTTTAAGAGTTCTTCCGGAATGTCGTCATTCATCCATGAACTTATAACTTCAGCGAGGATTTTTGGCACGTCGTTTATGTTGGTGAACCAAACTCCGTTGTCCTTAAGCCCGTTTTCATCTCCCATCCATTCAGGTATGTTTTCGGGGACTTTTCCTATCACGATATTACCGCATCTGATAGCCTCAACCGCCGAGTTGCCGAAAGGTGTATGCTCGTCAATCCAGACGGTTATCGCCCCTTCTTGAAGGGATTCTGCAAACCGTTTTCTCTGGAAATTCCTCAGGTCCCTGAAAGAAACGAATCTGAAAGACGGGTATTGCCAGTAAAATGGCTTGAGAATCCTGTTCACGTCTTTCTGCTCTTTCGCCACAATATTGACGATAAGGTTCTTCGGTTTCACGGGTTTTCTGAAATATTCAGGAATATATGTGGGAAGAACAGTACCTTTCACGTAAGGGAAAGAGTCCTTCAGTATTTGCAGTTGCCTTTCCGTTGACGAGACAACCTCATGAATACCGTAATTGGCCCATTCAACACCAAAAGGTATCATGTCCGTCACATAGTCGAAATTGTTCAGAACCACTATTCGTTTGCATGGTATCCTGTGCTGGTGAGTCTGGAACATTAACGACGAGAACGCTTCGGGAATGAATAGGAAATCGGATGGTGAAACTGTCCAGGTTCCAAGCGATATGTTAAGATGCGGTAGAGACGCGTAGTCTTCCCCAAGCCAATCTCCTACGCCGACAAAAGTTCTGTTTACATCTTCTGGCAATTCTTTGTTTTTGAGTTCTTCCAGTTCTTCTTGTGTGTATTCGTTGTCAAGCTGGTAAAGCATTGTGACGTTATAACCGTTGTCTTTTACTGTTTTCGCCAGCTGGTACATATATTCCATACTTTCGTTAGGCACGTTTCTGGAATCGGCGACAAAGAAATACATGGTGAAATCTTTTTTCTCGAGAGCGGCAATCGCCTCGTCAATTCTTTTTGAAACTTTCTGTTTTTTACTTTCAGCCATCAGTTTATGGTTTTAAAACAATTATTCCTTTCTCGTAAAGGGTGTTGAAAGCGAGTCTTTGCCCGAATGAAAGGTCCTCCAAAGTGAAATCCGCGGTCTCTTTTCCGGTAGTGGCGAAATCGTTTTGCGAAATGTCGAGCAATACAGAAAGAAACGTCTTCATCATGTCATACCTTATGTTCTGGTTTGTTTCGGCAATTCCCTGTTTTGCCTCTGACACTTCTTTTGACATGAGAGTGAATTTCTCGTCTGTCATGAATTCACCCATCTGGTTTCTCGGATAACCGTAAGACTGGATGATTGTCTGCGAGCAGTTTCTCTCGTTTTCATTGCTGGACAAGACAAAATCAAGCAGCTTGTCCATATCAATGTAATAAATGACACCGTCAATGTTAATCATTGTTATTCTCTAAAATTTTCAATAATGTTTCATGCTCATCCCTTATAAGTTCTTTTAGGCTTTTGAACGTATGTTCACATTGTATGTTTTTGTTATAAGGGGTTTCGATTTTGAACACTGTTTTCCCATCAGGGCAGTTTTTTATAAGGTTCGGGTTCGCCGTTATGACAATATCGCAATAGTCGTATATTGTCATCGAGTCTATTGGAAAATAGAATTCACGGCATCTGATGGAACGTGCTGACATGAAAGAAAGTGAAGACTGTATTGTGAGCCCCATTTCGAAAGGACTGAAAATCATCACTTTAGTTTCCTCATCAGTATCAACGTCCATAAGCGTGTTCTGTGTCCAGTCGTTGAAAACCGCAATTGTATCCCTTTCCATAGGCTCGGCAACAGCGAAAAGCTCGTACGCATAATCCTCATACACAAAACGTTCATAATCAGTCCTGTCGTCAAAATGGAATACTTCCGACAAATCGAATGAGTCTATGTCGTCATAGGAGATTTCGCAATCTCTGTCGACATACTTTTTGTAACATTTAAGAAATTGACCTGCATAGTCTCTTATAACACCGTTAAGGTCTACTCCTATTCTCATGTGCGTGGTTATTTCTGCGTTATCTTGGATATGCCTCGATTTCTTTCCCGTCAGAGTCGAGGACCATAAGCCTTGGGTATGCGAAATCAAGGTTGCATTTGAAACCGCATTCGCATTCGTGTCTTGCGATTTTTTCAAGGTTGAACGGATTGTAAATAACAGGCGCTTTTGATATTATCTCCTTTCCGCATTTAGGGCACATAAATCTTTTTACAAGAACTTTAGGTTCTGTGTAGACAATATTCGAACTGTATTCTTTGTCTAACTCTTCCTCTGTTATTTTCACAAATTCGTCCTGGAATTTCCGGTAAGCCGTCTCGATGTCGTTCGTGCCTATTTTCAAGTCCAGATTATGGAATGTTTCTTTGTCATCCTCTGTAAGTGTGATAATTCTTATGTCGCCGTTTTCGGTTTCGATGCTTTCTGTTTCCTTTGGTGCATCTTTCTTTTTTAAAAAATCATTCAATACGCTCATTTTTGTTTTTTTGTTAATATCTACTTTTGTTTTTGAGAAAAAACGGTTATTCTGCGTCCAGAGAGGCTAATTTTCTCTCAAGAAGCAGTGACATCTTTTTTTGCATACATTCCCTGCAAAGCCTTTTGCCGAACGTCTGTTCCGAGACCTCAACATCCAAAGCCGCGGTTGTGTTTGTTGTGCCCTGTTCAGAGTCGATTTCCCTTCCGTCTGTCATTGGGATTGCGTCAATTTCATCTACATTGTAAAAAACTTTTTTTCCACATTCCTCGCAGATATAGTCCCTTACTCTTCCGACAGAAGACAGGTCCAGGTCGATTGTCGCGTTTTTGGACTCGTGGTTTGTGTATTTTCTCTCCATAATCTCATCCCTGAAACATTCGGATGTGTCTTCTCCGTTAACGGCGAAATCCGCGTAAAACGAAACGACATAGTGGCCGTCAAACTCTTTTATGTCCCTCAAAACCATATTGACGAATACGAATTTGACCATATCCTGAATACGGTAAGCGTGGTTTGTCACGAAAGACAGGGTTTTGAAATCGAACACGTCGCTTTTTATGTTGTTGTTCATGACATGCTCTATTTCCCTTATGAAACCTTTTGATTTGAAATCTTTGTCATTGGGATAAATGGTGAAATATAAACCTAATACGGCTTTTTCTCCGTCTTTTTTTACGGTTAAAAGTTTAATATAGTCTTCCGCCCGATAACGCGGGGTGAAACCTTTCTCCCTTTCTATTGATATCGTGTGGGTGTGGTTATGTTTCAGTTTTCCTATGTTGACATTGATTTCACCTGTTTTCTTGTCGACATCTTTTTCTGTCACATCGACATCCTCAATCATGTCATATACGCTGAGTGGTATTTCCCGGTTAGGTTGCAAAGTTATTAGCTCAAGTCCGTCAGAATCGTCGTATTTTACAAATTTCGAGTCGTTCTCGCTTTTTTTCAACGCCAGATTCGGTGTGTAGTACTCGTAATTTTTCGCCTCCCTGTCAACGGCATATGTCCTGTGTCTTAGTTCTTTTACTTCTTGCGTGAGCTCTCCTTTGAGCAACGCTTTTGAAACTCTGTGTTCGTTAACTTCCTGATGTGCTCCGACTTCCGCTCCGCCGTCAAGGCCTGTTTGGTGCAACGTGGCGTCTTCCGTGTTTTTCATTCCGACAAAGAAACCGAGCCATATGGATTTTAAAGTTTTTCTTATGTTTTCAAATGAAATCATTTTTTTACTTTAAAATGAATGTGACTCTTGGTAAAAAAAGTTTTGGGAGTTTGTTTTTGTATTGATTTTTTTTGTATTTTTGCGGCGTGAAACGAAAAACATACAATTTATGAGAGCGTACAAAGGTTTCAACAAGAACGAGGACGGGACGCTGTCCTGCCGTGGTTTTGTCTACGAGCCAGGGAAAACCTACAAACATGAAGGGGAAATAAAACTTTGCAGGAGTGGTTTCCACGCGTGCCACGAGCTGTGGCAAGTATGGCCGTTTTACCCGAACAAAGGCGATAATGAGTTCTGGGAGGTTGAGTGCGGTGGAGATATGATAGAGTCCGAAGACTGTGACGGGAAATTTGTCTGTTCCGAAATAAGGCTTGTGAAAAAGTGTGATATGGGAGGTATTGAGAAGTTTGGTGATGTAGGTGTGTTTTCTGATGGGTTCGCATTGGCATTAAATAAAGAAAAACACTTTTTTATAGATAAAAACGGGAAAAATGTGTTCGGGAAAATATATCAGGATGTGTATATGTTCCGAGACGGATACGCGCTAGTCTCTGAAAAAGGGAAATGGAATGCCATCAACACAAAGGGTGAACCCGTGTCAAAAAAATGGTTTGATGATATATGCAGGCCAAAATGTGGGCTTTTCCATGTCATTAACAACGGAAAGGACAACTACATCGATGAAAAAGGCAACCTGTTGTCGGACACTTGGTTTGACAATGCCACAGATTTCTCATGCGGAACAGGTGTTGTATGGAAAGATGGATGTAGATACGAAATATACAAAAACGGAAAATTAACAAAACTGAAAGATGAGTGGTAACGAGAAAACAATACTAAGCGGCGAGTTCACACTGGAATACGCCGAAAACGGAACTATCCTAAGGGAGGGTTTTTTAGACACAGTCACTGTTAGCGAGAAAAACGACGAGGAATACCTAAATGGTGTTTCAGAGCTTTCAGGTAAAGTGATAAGTGACGAGATTGGCGTTTTTGAGGAAGAGATTAGTTGTGGAGATATAGAATACCATGACGAAATCTTCGGATACCGAGTCAAATACACAATAGAACCGATAACCAAGAAAGAAAATATCATATCATGAGTGGGACAAAAGAAAAGACACAGATTTTCTCAAAATCGGAGAATTTCAAGGAAGAATACTGCGCCGCCATTGTGAAAGTCGGAAGGCTTGCTGACATAGATGGGGCTGACAACCTGAAACAGGCCACTATTGACGGATTCAGTGTTGTTGTAAACAAGAACGATATCAAGGAAGGCGATGTTGTGATTTATTGCAAAAACGAGACGCAACTCAATCCAAAGTTCCTTTCGATTAACAATATGTATGAAATAGGAGAGTACCAACTCAATTCAAACCACAAGGAGATTGAAAGGCTGATTAATGAGGACAAAAAGGACGAAGCCAAGAAAATGGTAGGCTATTTCAACAAGAACGGAAGGGTGAAGATGATACGTCTGAGGGGATGCCCTTCAATCGGTGTGCTTATAAAACCGGAGTCTCTTGCGGTATGGGATAAAGAATGTAAAGGTATTAGCCTTGAGGAGTGGTTAACATACACAGAAGAAGGTGATTGTATACCGTTTGATTTTGACACGGTAAACGGAAAAGAGTTCATCAAAGTGTTTGTTCCTCATATTCCGGAGCCGAATGTAAGAAAAAACAGATGTGACAAAAGGAACCGTCAGCTAAAAAAGTTTGACAGAATGATACCGGGAGAGTTCAGTTCCCATTATGACACCTCTCAGCTTGAGAGTAACATGTGGAAAATAAAACCTGAAGATATTATAACGGTGGATGTGAAAATACATGGAACTTCTTCCATAAATGCGAACGTTCTTGTAAAGAAACCTGTGCCTATGGATTCCGGAAAGAAGTGGTGGAACCGTAAAATAGTTAGGAAAATTAAGTCCGTTTCAAAAAACGGGCAAACAAAACGCATGCGTCATGATGACAATACGGATTCCATACTTAAGCGTCTTGAGTCAAAGAAGGCGAAAGAGTACACTATCGGGTATGGTGATGTTTATTCATCGAGGACTGTTATAAAAAACAGGCTGATAAACCCGGGCCAGACAAGAGGTTATTACGATGAGGATGTATGGTCTAAATACGATGAGATTATTTATCCGTTTCTTGAAAGAGGCATGACAGTTTATGGTGAGATATTCGGATATCAGACCGGTTCGCAGAAGATGATACAGAAAATGTACGATTACGGTTGCCAGGAAGGGGAGAACAGATTGATGCCTTACAGGATAACTTCCAAAACGGAAGATGGGAAAACAAAGGAGTGGGATGTGCTTGAAGTTAGGGAATGGACAGAGAAACTCATAAAAAAACACGAGTGGCTGAAAGATTTCATAAGTCCAATAACAATTCTGTATCATGGCAAAGCTTCAGACGTATACCCGGACCTTGACACTGGCACGCACTGGAGGGAGAACTTCCTGCAAAGACTGAAAGATGACAAAGATTTGTTCGGTATGGAAGTTGATGAGCCGTTATGCAAAAACAAGGTTCCGAGGGAAGGTATATGCATAAGGATTGACGGAGACCCGATTGCGGAGTGTTTTAAACTGAAAACCAACGCGTTCCGTATGAGAGAACAAAAACTTATCGACAAAGGTGAGGTGGATTCGGAAATGGCAGAAACATATGCATAACGAAATAACAACATTTTTTTACTAACAAAAACGAAAACCTATGAAAATTATCAAAGCGTCAGACGACATTATCGAATTTGTAGAGAAAATTATTGACACGACAGCCCTTAAGGGTTATGTTGAGTTCAGAGTTCTTAACAACGAGAGCCAGAAAGCTCTGGTCACGGCGTCAAAAGCCAGCGCTACTGTTGAGCATTTTGCCAGAACCAGCCCTTGTGTTATCGTTTATGTTAACGAAGAGGTCTGGTACAGACTTGATGACGAGAACATGAGGGAAATGCTTGTGAGGGATGCTATTGACGGTGTCTCATTTGACCCGGAGAAAGACAAACTCACTGTTGAGAAACCGCAGATAAACATATCTGTCGGAACATGGATGAAATACGGTGAGAAACTTGTGAAAGCCGCTGAAACTGTTGTTTTGACACTGAAACAGATAGAGGAGGAGAAGAAAGAGGCGAAAGCGGCGAAGAAAAAAGGAAACAAATAGCCAAAATTGCCGGTTAGGACTCCGGAATGACAAAAGTCCTATGTGTGTTTTAGGTTTTGCGGAGGCCGGCCGTTGTGTTGTCAACGAGCCGACCTTCTTATTATCCTCCTGTTCCTTACCTCTATTTTCCTGGATTGTTCCCTGTTGTTTCTTACGGGTCTTGACGCTTTAGGCGGTTGTGTTGTGGAGTTTTTTTTACAGCTGCAAGCCATTACAAAGTGTTTTTTGTTTCATATTTTGATATATGGTCAAACTTTGTGAGGAACACAAGTTTATTCAACTCTCCCTTGAAATCGTCAGTAAGAGACACGATGCCTGACAATTTTGGGTTTTTGTCGGCCTCTTTCCTGACAGACTCCGCTATTGTGATTACATGGCCGCATAGTTTCCCAAGGTCGTCGGTGGAAACCACGTCATGTTTCAGGGAGAAATCGGAGAAAGACGGTTTCCCGTAATAACCGAAAAACTGTTCAGCCAGTGAATCGGCGTAGTCGTTGATGGTGTCTCTCACCTGGTCGCAGAGCTCATGCTGGTGCATCGTGTCAGAAGTATAATGTATCATTTTCGTCATGTCGGCGTAAAGGTACAGTTTGAAAATGGTTTCGCAAACAAGTTCTAGCATAATATCGTCTTTTTTTTGTAAATATCATGGTTTTAGGAAACAAAAAAAGAAAAAACGATTTTTTTGTTGTGTATGTCGTATTTTTTCCGTATCTTTGCAGCGTAAAAAAAAACAAAATGAAAGCGAAAGTGAAAATAGTGAACGCCCATTTAAGAAGCCTCGGTACATACATAGTACAATGGCAAGGGCCTAATCCATGGAAAGAAGTGGGCAAATTGTGCAAAAAACTAAATGGGTATGTGAAATCGTTTGAAATAATATAAAACAAATTATGACAAGAGAGGAAATTATTGAGAAAGACAAAATCATAAGCAATGCCGAGGATATTCTCCTAAAAGAGTTTATAGGTATAGACAATGTCATTCACGAGGTAATGAGAAATGTACGCATGTGGTATCTTTTTCCGGAAACATTGGAAAGACCAATGGTTATCAACCTTTTCGGGTTGACCGGTTGCGGAAAGACATCGCTCGTAAGAAGACTTATAGAATTGATAGGTGTTGATAAATACACGTCGTTCTATAACATGAACGACACAAAGAACTCGCGGTCATGGGAACTTGATATAGATGACGATGAACGGGACAGAAGCAGAAAGAACATGGTTTTTGTTTATGACGAGTTCCAGCACGCTTCAACCGTGGATAAACAAGGTGATGACCTGTATGAGAAACATGAGGTTCCGGATTTATGGGACCTCATAGACAGTGGTGTTCTCCACAGAAAAGTCGATTTCAGGAATATTTTCAGGTTAGACTCTTTCAACAATGCGCTTGAGAGGCTTTCAATGTATTGTGATGTTGAGCTTGAAAAAGGTGTGTGGGTTAATAAAAGGGACTGCTTAATGAAACTGACACCTGAAAATGTCAAATGGTTTTCTGATTTTTTTGATATAAATTACATATACGAAGAGAAGTGTACAGATTTGGATTCTTCTGGCAATGCCGTTTTGGAAACTCCTGTTGTTATAGAATCGGATGAGAATATGTTTATCAAACAATATTATTTCAACACATTGTCAAGCGTCGCGTGCATTATCGACGGGAAAGGTGAGAATGAGGACATATATAGGCTTGTGGTGATGGAGAAGGTTAGTTCGATGGATTTCAACGGTTTATTGTCGTATGTAAGAAGACTTCGTTCGGAATCAAGGAAAGGCTATACGATAGATTACAGCCAAAGTCTTGTTTTCATATTGGGTAACATAGATGATGCGTATATGATGAGCTTTGATGTTAATCCGGATATGGACCCTGACTCTTTTAAGAAGCTCACTGAAAAGCTCACAATTGTGGACATCAAAGAGGCATTACAAAAGCATTTCAGGAATGAACAGATAGCGAGACTTGGTAATACCATAATCGCATATCCTTCATTTTCGAACGATGATTTCAGGAAAATAATACAAACGGAGCTCGACAGGTATTCAGCAAAGGTAAAAAAACTGTACGGGTATGACATAGGGTATGATAAAAGCATAAACGAAATGGTTTTCAAGGATGCTGTTTTCCCGACTCATGGGACAAGACCAATCCTTTCAACCATACAGGAAACTGTAAAGTCAAAGTTACCGTATGCGGTGAAAATAGCTTATGAGAACAAGTCTGATTTGGGAAAAATCGTATATTCACATGACAATGGCATAACCACGGTAACATGTTATGACACAGATGGTGTTCTGATTGGTGATGAGAGTGTGAAGGAAGTACTCAGGGTTGACAGTCACAGGAACAGTGATGCCGACGAGAGACAGGCTATCGCCGCCGTTCACGAAAGCGGCCATTTTGTGATGTACGTTTCTCTTTTCGGGATGTTACCGGAGAAACTCTGCTCAAAAAGCGTTTCGAATGAAGTAGGCGGTTTCCTTATGAGAAACTCTGACGAGGAAAGTGATTATGTCAGTATGGATGGACTGAAGAAAAAAATAGCGGTGACGCTTGGTGGATATATGGCGGAGAAGAGTGTTTTCGGTCAGAACATGATGTCTACCGGCGCATCGGAGGATTTGAAAAAAGCTACTGTTATGGCTTCAAGGATGGTAAGGGAACTAGGATATTCGAGCCCGGACGTCAGGACTTATCTTGCTGACGGTTTCAGTACTGGCGGAGGAATGTATGTAAAGGACGCTGACAACGACACTGTCAATATAAACAACAAAATCGACAATATCCTCAGGGGAGCCATGGAAATGTGCAATAACATTTTCACGGAAGGGAAATGGGGAAGAATGCTTTCAGAATCGTCAAAATATCTTTCCAACCACACTTCAATGCCGAAGGAGGTTATGAAAAGACTGTATGATGATGCTGGAGGTGTTCCACGCGATGAGAAAAACGACAAGTTTTACAGAATAAAAGCCGGTAGTATCGAGGATGTTTTGGGCTTAACAAAGAAATAAAAAAAAATAAAAATGGGTGGTAATAACGACAAAAATCTTGCATTCAAGTATGATTGGCTGATGGATGAGTATTCAATCGAATTTGACAGATTGTTCAATGAGGAAGGTGAGTACATGACAGTGAAGGGTGGGTGGATTTCAAAAGAAGGAAGAGGAGTTTATGAGATAAACGACTTTTATATCAGCTACGAAGATATGCGTGCTTGTGTGGACTATGGGTTAAGTTTTGAAGAGTTTAACAAATGGTATTCATACAGAATGAGGCTCATAGGAATTGACGATACTATCAAAACCCCTTCGTTGTTAGAATGGATTAGCGGTTGTGATTTGGTTCCGGAGTCAGAAGTGAATAAAATGGAAGAGACGGCAAAAAGACTGCATGACGCCGAAGTTGAGTTCAGCAACGCTTTGGAAGATTTCAGAAAGAATAACAAACAAATGTTTTAAAAATGATAAAAAATAAAGATTTAGTCTTGACACCGGAGTATATCAAGACCAGAATTCAAATAGACATATACAATGCTGTGAAAACGCATATGACTGATACTGGAAATGGTGCGAATGATATCGCAAAAAATACTGGGCTTAACACCAAAACTGTAAAAGACGCTGAAAGATGTAATTTTAACGGAACGCTAGATGAGATGGTCAAGCTTCTTGTTGGGGTTGGCGCTTTCCCTATGCTTGCATTCGGTGTGTATACGCGAAAAGAAAATTAACATAACAAAAAACACAAAAAAAATGATACTTTTATTTCTTCTTATTGTAATCATAGTGTCGCTGTTCACGTATTTCATCACAGCGAGCCTTGTAGCCACCGCTATTGTCACTGTGGTTTTGGCTATAATATTCGGTGTCTGCTACACTTTGATAAAGCTTGGCAAAATCTTCAATGAAAATAAAAATACCAAAAAAGAAAAGGAGGAGTAATGGCCAGAAGCGTTATGAGAACATTGCTTGTGACTGGAGAGAACCATGCCGAGATTGCGGCGAGATACAGTGCGGACACAAGGGTTAATGAATATCTTTTCAGGCGTTATACCGACGCCGCGGAGCTCAAGGAGAACAGACTTCGTCTTTTAAGGGAAATGATTGAGTCCGGGCTTGTGAGGATGACCGAGTCCGAAATGGAAATGAGACGTGACGAGTATCTTGAGATAGCGTCTATGGACGTTTTCGAGAATTACGTCAGCATGTGTAAAGGATGCCGTTTCGACGAGGAGACATTCGACGCCTATTCCACAAAGAACCCTGACGCCAAATACAAGTACGAGAAATGTTATCAGGACAGGCTGTTAAGCACGGGGGAAGAAGGTCCGCTATCGAACCCTTTTATACTTTTGGACGGAACGAAGTCTTATTCAGCGAAAGTGAAAGACATTGACTGGCATATGGTGCATATGCATAATACAGAGCTATACGAAAGGGTGTGGGCCATGTGTGTTGATGGAGAAACACCAATCAACAGTACGGAGAGGGAGATTTACGAGAGAATGTGCATGAGGAGGGATTATTTTTCCAATTTCTCTGACGCGGAGGAGTATGCCAGACACAGCTGCTCTTTCTGGTGTTACGGTGTGATAGACAAGAATGGAAAATACCATGAGCCGGATTTGACGGTTACGGACAAGGAATGGGTTTCAGGTTTTTACGACAGGTTCGTAAAAACATTGAGACAGAGCGATTTGTTGACAATTTATGAGGTAAGGTCGTTGAAAGACTGATTTTTTGTTTGTTTCGTATCGAAATTTTTCGTATATTTGCAACTTGAAAAAACATAAAAGAAAAATAACATGACTAATGCAAAACGAGGAAAATTCAAACTTGGTACTTTTAAGTACCGAAGGGTATGTTGATGACTTGCTAAATGTGAGTGATGATGGTGTTATGGTTGGAACCAGATTCTTCATAATTGACGGATGTGGCTTGGATGAGGACAGTGAGGTGATGGATATAAGCGTAGTTTCAACGAATGTGAACGGGAAACACCCTGTATTTGACAGGTTAAAGGGTAAGAAAGTCAGAATAACGGTGCAACAAATTTAAAAAAATGATAACATTCAACAAATACATAAACAAGGTGGACCATGTCTGGTATGACAGTTCCAACATTGTCTACAGCCAGTGCTACGACAGCGAAGGTCCGGAGAAGACTCTCAAGATTGTGTTCAAAGAGGGGCGTACATACCTTTATAAAGGTGTTTCTGACACAGACTATGTCATGTTCAAGATGGCCGAGTCAAACGGCTCAATGTTCAACAAAATTATCAAGAAGTACCAGGGTGTCAGGATTTCTGACACAGACCTGTCAAAACTTGATGAAGTGAAGAAACAATTCACAGAGGATAACAAGGTTCTTGAAGAATCCACAAGCAACATGGTGTATGAGCTTGAGGTTGACGAAAAGACCGGAGAGTTCCGTCTGAAAATCAACGGAAACACGATTTATGAGGGGATTGAGGGACATGTGTCAATCGTGAACCTGTTTAGCAGCATGAGAATCTCTTACAAGATGAGCGAGCTTACGGAGCCGTTAAAAAAAGAGCAGGATTTTATTAATGAAAGTATAATATAAGCCTTAAAAATTGAAAACTACTTATAATAAAGATTTAGGTTTTACACCGTCTGTGTATCAGCAGGCGGTTTTCGATTTTGTCAAACATGGGACAGGAAATGCTGTTGTAAGCGCAAAAGCAGGTTCCGCGAAAACAACGACAATGGTAGCCGCCATGAGAATGGTGCACCCGTCAAAGAGATGTCTGTTCATAGCTTTTAACAAAAGCATCGTCGAGGAACTCGGAAACAAAGTTTCCGGCAATACGAACTGCGAGGTATCGACAGTACACTCTCTCGGACTGAAAATGATAGAGCGAAACCTAGATACCTCCCCTACAGTGGATGAATACAAATACAACACATATCTGAGAAAAGAGGCTGACCGAAAAGACGTTACAACAGACAAATCCATTTATTTCTCCAACTGTCTCAGGCTTATGGAACTTTCAAGGATGAACCTATGCCAGACAGAGCGTGAGGTTTTATCCATATGCGGAAGATACGGAATTTCATGTGTTGACGATGAATGCAAAACGGTTGTAAGCGCGATGAGATGGGGTAGCCATAACACACAAAGCGTTGATTATACTGACATGGTATGGCTTCCGTACGAGCTTGGACTTTCTCCTAAAGGGCTTCAGTATGACTGGGTTTTCCTGGACGAGGGTCAGGACTTCTCGCTAGCTTATGTGGAGTTGGTGAAAAAATGCTTCAAAAGGGGAACGAGAATGATGGCTGTACTTGACGAAAGACAGTCAATCAACGGTTTTGCCGGAGCTTGCCCCGAGGCAGTGGAGATGCTTAAATCTTTTCCGCATACCATAACACTGGACTTGCCTATTTGTTATAGGTGTGATTCAAATATCATAAGGAGGGCGCAACGAATAGTTCCAGGAATACAATGCAGAGACAATGCGGAGGTAGGTATTGTTGATGACAACGCAAAACTTTCCGACATAAGAGAGGGTGACATGGTTCTTTCCAGATACAGGGCGCCACTTGTGAAACTGTATATAACCCTTGGAAAAATGGGGGTGAAATGCAGGATGAACGGGGAGTCCGGATGGGAGTATGTGAGAGACATGGTTGAATCTTGCGAAGAGACGGAAGTTGGAGGAATGTTCGGGAAAGGAATCATGGCGGAATTGTATCTTAAGGTACTGAAAGAGAGAAACAGGATTTCAGCTGTTTCAGGAATGGACAAACGCCAGGCTTCGCTGTCAAAACAGATTGTATCCATGTTTGATACAGTATCCCTTATCGGGGATTTGTCAATCGGATGCCGAAACAAGGAAGAGCTCCTTGAAAAGATAAATAGCGTTTTCGCGGAGAAAAACGAAGGCGTCTTATTGTCTACCGTTCACAAGGCCAAAGGGCTTGAATCCGACAATGTGTATATCATATGCCCGTCGTCAATGCCTTCAGTTCTTGCTGAAAGCGATTTTGACAAATCACAGGAGATGAACCTTATATATGTCTCCATAACAAGAGCCAAACACAAACTGGGATATGTGAGCGAGGATGATTTTCCTCTTTCAGGAGCCGCGATGAAGCCGGACACGATAGTCGGAAGAATGAATTTCCTGGAATCTGTGATAAAAAACATATACGGTGAGAAATGTATTGATATTGAACATATTAGCGGTGAAAATAAAAACACGGCACAAAACACTGAAAAGGAAAGCGATGTTTTAGCCACACAAAAAAGGCAAAACAATATAAGTCAAAGTTCTTTTTCGCTTAATGATTTGGATGACTGATAGACATGTACAGTGAAATTAAAGATGTTACAGACTCCGTTTTCGGAAGACCGAAAAGCGACTATGGCTCAAGCGGATGGTATGAGTACAACTGCCCTTGTTGCAGGGAAGAGAATGGAGGTGTTGACGACAACAGGCATAATCTGGCTATACTTCTTGACCCGGATGACAATGGGAAATTGTGGGGGCATTGCTGGAGATGTGGATATAGCGGAAACCTGACAAGGCTTGTGAAGGAAAACGGAACTCCTTACGATATTGACAGGTTAAGGGATGTGATAAGCATTATAAACGCCGGTAACAGTTTCTCGGACCCTGACGGTGACAAGAAGATAACCGAAGAGACTGTGACACTTCCTGAAGGGTACAGGATGTTCTTTTCAGGTTCTGACAATGAAAAAAGGGCTTTGGATTATCTGCATATGAGAGGTGTTCCGGATTCTATGATACGAAGGTTCAATATGGGTTATGTGACAGAAGGAAGATACGCTGGAAGAGTAGTCATACCGTCGTATGACAGATATGGCTCGCTCAATTACTGGGTAGCGAGGGATTACACGGGGAAATCAAAGATAAAGGTTAAAAACCCTTCTGCGGACAAAACATCAATCGTGTTCAACGAGGGCCTGGTGAACTGGTACGAACCGATAACGCTTGTGGAAGGTCCGTTTGACCACATAGTGGTTCCGAATTCTATCCCTCTGCTTGGGAAAACTCTTGATTATGACAGTGCTATATATAAGGCTATATACAAAAGGTCAAGATGTAATATAAACGTGCTGCTTGACCCTGATGCGAAAGAAAGTGCCATAAGGCTATACAGAAAACTTGACAGTGGTGATTTGATGGGGAGAATCAGGATGGCAGAGTGTCCTGAAGAACTTGATGCGTCTGATGTGTACAGGCAATACGGAAAAGTCGGAATCGCTGATATTATGAGGAAAGTGAGAAAAATTTCATGTTTTGAGTGATTTTTTTTTTAAAATGTATTGTGTAGTTCAAAAAAAAGTTGTATCTTTGCAGGCAAAAATGAAAATATATGGGATATTCAGTAACTTTCAAACCGACAGAGGAGGCAATCTCCAAAATAAAGCCGTGGAAGGCTGATAGGAAAGACGACAATATGTTTTTCAAAAACGACTTGTTACATGAAAGC
>Ga0310696_10002754_pt1 | contig 22765 bp, 21 predicted proteins | sample AusTroGonzalo_MG_4_FD_203885 | JGI IMG/M metagenome (GOLD analysis project Ga0310696, IMG submission 203885) | Bovine rumen microbial communities from tropical cattle in Woodstock, Queensland, Australia - Gonzalo_02 (v2) (version 2) | ecosystem: Host-associated > Mammals > Digestive system >...
TCATTCCGCGCTCGTTGCACCGCATCACCGAACTTCGCGAGATGATTAAGCGCAACAAGTCGAACGCGCTCATCGAGGTCGATGGTGGCGTGAACGCGGACAATATCGCGGACATTATCAAAGCCGGTGCTGACGCAGTAGTGGCCGGCAACGCCGTCTTTAAAGCGGAAAACCCCGAAAATATGATTCACCAATTAAAAAATACAGTAAAATGAAAAAGATACTTACTCTTGGTTTGATCTTTGGTTTGTGCTTGTGCTCATGGGCGCAAACCGTTACATATCAAGACATTCTGGACCAGAAATCGGCCAAGGAACTGACAGGCAAAGTCGGTGGCGACAAAATCACCGCGTATGTGGCCTCCGACGGGGTGACGTATACTGTGGGCTCCACCATCACTTACGGTTACCCGACCAACGGCAAGTATTACGTTTATTTTAAAGATGTGACCGGCAGTGTGTTAAACTCCATAGCAGAGGACGAAAATGCCAGTTCTACGGATCGTGCGACCAGTCAGGAGAGAGCCGAGCGCGTAGAGAATCGTGCCGGCGGCGTGGCCACCATCAAGAAAATCGAATGCCGACCCGTGGATCCGTTCAACCGGAAAACCTCTGGTTGCAAGATTTATCTCGTGCTGAACCGCGGCGGTCTGGCCTGCACCAATTTCGAGGAGGCGATTGCCACGAAGGAGATTGTCATCAAAGCCAATCCGGACGATGTGGCCTCCGAAGCCGCCCTCCAGGAACTGAAAAAATGGAAGGAGAAATTGGACCTCCAAATCATCACCCAGGAGGAGTATGATGCCAAAAAGGCGGAACTGATGAAATTAATCAAATAATCCCACAATATCTATGGAAGAAAAGAAAAGAAGCACCGCTTATTGCATGTTCGTTATCGGATCGCTGTTTTTCGTATTCGGTTTCGTGACATGGTTGAACAATATTCTGATTCCGTACATGCGCACGTCGTGTGAGCTGACCACCCAAGTGCAGGGCTACTTGGTGACGTTTGCCTTCTACATCGCCTACTTTGTGATGTCGATCCCGTCGTCGTTTGTGCTGAAGAAAACCGGCTACAGCAACGGTATGGCGTTGGGCTTGGTCGTCATGGCCATCGGCTGCATGATGTTCATCCCGGGTGCGAAGATGCGCAGCTACCCGATGTTCCTCTTGGGACTGTTCTTGCAGGGCAGTGGATTGTCGCTGCTGCAGACCGCCAGCAATCCCTACGTCACGGTCATCGGCCCGATTGAGTCAGCGGCGCGGCGCATGAGCATCATGGGCATCTGCAACAAGGTGGCCGGCATGATTGGCATCCTCGTGCTCTACAACGCCCTGTTCAGTGGCAAGGAGCACCTTTTCGAGAGCATCAAGGAGATGGCTCCCGGTCCGGAGAAAGAGGCTATGTTGCAGCAACTTTCCAACGGCGTTATCGTGCCCTATCTCATTATGACCGCCGTGTTGATCGCGCTGGTGCTTTTCATCAAGACCGCGCATCTGCCCGATATCATCGAGGAGGAGAAGAAAATCGCCGGACAGAAGACCAGCATCTTCAGTTTCCCGTATATGTGGCTCGGCGTTTTGGCCATTTTCTTCTACGTGGGGGCTGAGGTCATCGCCATCGACACGCTGATACCTTACGGCGACTACTACGGCATTCCCACGCAGGTTTCCCACTATTTCGGGGTCTATGCGTTGATTGCCCTCTTGGTGGGTTATGTCTGCGGCATCCTGTTTGTGCCGAAGGTGATTTCGCAACGCCAGGCATTGATTATCCAGCTGATGCTTTCTGTTGTGCTGGTGATTGTGGCCTTGTGCACCACGGGCCTCGTCTCCATTATCGCGATTATCTGCTTGAGCTTCGCGCACGCCATCATGTGGCCCGCCATCTGGCCGTTGGCCATCCATGACCTGGGCGACCACACCGAATTCGCCTCCGCGCTGATGGTGATGGCCATCGTCGGCGGTGCCGTCATGCCGCTGATCTACGGCCGCATTGCAGACGCCGTGAATCCGCATTCCGCCTACGCGCTGCTCTTCGTCAGCTATGCCTACATCCTGTTCTTCGCGACGGTGGGGTACAAGATTGAGAAACGGTAAATTACGATGAGGTAATGAAAGAGAAGGTTGTAGAGACGCACGGCCGTGCGTCTCTACATTTTTTTTTCTTTTCGGAACAAAACCTTATTTCCGACTTGAAACGGGCATAACCACCCCCGTTTTGCGCTGCAAACCAATAATCAGAGCGGAAAACAACAGTCAAAAGCCTCAAACGATGGGGAAAGCAGTATCCTTGTTTTTTTACAATTAATTGTTAATAAACGAGTGTTTGATGAGGAAATCTCTCGCGGAACGAATAAAAAACGGAACCATGGTGAAGGAGCTATGGATACGAACTTCCATTGGTTTTAGGTTGTTTTTTAAAAACACGTAAGGCTGACACACAAGGTATCAGCCAACGCCGGCGACGAATCCGTAGAATCGTCAGTTGGAATCACTTCCAACCTCACGGCAAAAATACACTTTTTTTAATATCACCACATACCCCGATAATTTTTTTATGGACCCAACTGCGTCCCGCAGTTTGTGATACGCGTCCTCGCTGTAGAGACGCGGCGCGCCGCGTCTCTACGATTGTGCATCTGCGAGACGCGGATGCCTCCATTCCGCTCGACGCGTTTTGCGCCCGACCACCCTCATCCGTTGCGAAAATTTGGGCTTTCGAAGAATCTGTTTTGGAATCGAACACTGTAAACCGTTGGACAAAAGCAATTTACAAAAGCTTTGGGATATGTTCTCCAAAAGAATAATTTGACTACCTTTGTTGTTGTCTTTTGAGATATTGTTTGACAAACCGAAAAAGAATATGAAATACAAACTTCTGACTTTATGGGGAATACTTTGGATGGCCATCCCCTTGTCTGCCCAGAACAATCCATTTTATGAACAGGCAGTATGGGCTGGAGAGACCTACCGATATGCCTTTATGGATGTGTCTCCAACCGACACGGTGATTTTTACACATCAGAATCAATATTTTGGCGGACAGATTCCACAATACCCTTCTTGGGTATGGGAATATGACACTATTATTGGTAACTATATTGACATTCAGGCACCCTCCGACAGTGTTCTTCAGTTAATGAACAACTATCAATATGTTGGGCGCGTGACATCTGTGAATGGCCAACCGCAAACTTGTTCGGAAGAGCTTCGGCTATACGTTTCAGCCAAACCGCATATTCAGGTGACGGTATCAGGCACCTCCTGCCTTAATTTCCAAGCCAATCTTCCTGGCCTTCTGATGGTGGTTAACACGGATGTCGATACGATGGTTTTTATTAACGAAACTTGGGTTTATCCTGGGGAGTGGCTGAATGGTTGTTCTGGCTGCGGCGTTATTCCCGACAGCGTTTGTAATCTCTTCCCTGGCCATTATGTTGTCGTTTATCGAGCCTCCCCTTTCCCTGATTCCGGTTTAATTGGCGAAGAGAAAAAAATCTATATCACTATTCCTTAATGATGCGTATGAAAGCAATCTTGCGATATATTTCCGTTTTGGCCCTGTTTTGCTGTTTTGTCCCTCTCGCAAACGGCCAACACTTTGTGATCAATATATGCGAGGGCGACTCCTTGGAATGGTGGGCATTGGAGGAAATGTGCGCCTCCACCGACACAGTAGTGTATGCCGCCGGACCCGACGACTGGACGATTTTCTACCAGAACGCCCAGTACGACACCGTGGTGGGGAACACCGTTTACCTCACCCCAAACGAAGACCGGCTCTACAAGGTCATCTCCATTAACGGTGCAGCCCCCGACTGTCCCATTGTGTGGTCTGTCCGGGTCTGCAGCCCGCCCAAGTTCATTATCGACTCCGTGAAACACATCACTTGCCCGGACGGATGGGATTATGCCTATCATGACGGGGCTTTCCGCGTCCATCTCACCGACTCAATATGGGATTATGCCTATATTACTGGTCAAAATGATGCTCCCGGGTATTGGTGGGGGGAGAATTATCTGCCTGTCAGGGACAAATTTCTTACCGGTCTCGGCCCCGGCACCTATTACATTACAGCTCATGGAACAAATGGGTGTTCATATACCGATTCGGTGATTATTGAGCAACCCGATGCTTGGTATTCGAATCCTGATTCTTTATATATTGATACAGTTTGTATAGGCCAATTAGGATGTAATTCCATTAGTGTTTGTGGAGGTACACCTCCATATAATTTTACATGGTGTTATTTTGAATATACAGAAAATGGGTTAGATACTATTTTTTTGGAAGATACAACTCGTATGGTTTGTGGATTAGAAGGAGGAGGTCGTTTATATCATGTATTTATGTATGACTCTAGAGGGTGTAAAGCATATGGAGAAGAAATTTTCTCAGTTTTTACATATCTCTATGAATACGTCGAAGATTCAACTCACATAGTTAGTGTTGATCCATTAGTTTGCTATGGCTCTGAACCTACGATAGAGGCACAGAGTATAGGATATGGAACTTATACATGGCATGTAGGGGACTCGATAGATAGTTTGAATTACTGGACATGGGTAGCGGGTGATTCTATGTTTATGGCAGATTATACTACACCACCAATGACAGAATCTACTTGGATATCAGTGGATTTCTACGACCAGCATGGTTGTGTCACGCATGACTCAGTATGGATGGAGGTCGATCATCCGGAGGTTTCGTTGGGCGGGCTGCCGGACCATCTGTGCAGCAACGGGAGCTTCCCCATGGATGTCGCCGCCCTCACCACTTCGGCCCCGTCGGGCGGGAACCTGTTTTTCTACGGGGATAATCTGTCCGCAAACGGCCTGTTCGCCCCCGCCTCCGCGGGCGTGTATGCGCTTTACGCCAACTACACGGATTCCATAGGCTGCATCGCCCGCGACACGGCCACCCTCAGCGTGGTGGATCCCGAGCCGCTGTCGTTGGCGGTCGATAACATCATGTTCACCGACTCGCTCTACCACATCACCGCCCCGGCAGGCGGCATTATGACCATCGACGGAGTCAATATCCCGGAGACCGGCGGCCAGTTCACCGTGAATCCCGATCAGTTCTCCCCCGGCTATTACACCTTGCATTTTGAGGTCATCCTCGGCGATTACGGCTGCTTGTCCGAGTTTGAGACAACCGTCCATGTCATCGACCGCACCAGCGTGCGCGATTTCGACATAGCCGTGTCCGTCTATCCCAACCCCGCCACCACCGTCCTGAACCTGTCCGGCACGGAGCCCATGGACATGACGGTGCGCATCACAGACATCACAGGCCGGACCCTCCTAACGGAAATGGTGCAGGATGCGTTCCACACGTTGGAGGTGTCGGACCTGCCGAACGGGGTTTATCTGTTGCGGATGGAAACGCCGGAAGGCGCGGCGCGGACGGTGAAATTCGTGAAACGGTAACATTATGGAGCCAACTGCGTCTCTACAACCTTCCCTGTGTTTTTTTCCTGTAATACGTAGAGACGTGCCATGGCACGTCTCTACAATTGCATCTACAGAGACGCAGATGCCTCCAGCCTGCAACTCTAAATGGAAACATCTACAGTGGAATCACTGACAATCCCTTTTGCCAGGGCATTCACGGAATCTACGTCAATCGGTTCCAGAACAATTTCTTCGGGTTTCAGATCCAAAAGGAACTGCATGTAGTTGGGAAGTGTCAACAGGGGGCCTTCGCGGCCAATGTTGAAGTCGCCAAACTTAATAGCATGGTAAACATGATACTTTTCAGGATGTTTCAATGCAGTGGAAAGGCTTTTCGCTTTCGCTGTTTTGGCTTTGACCTCAAGCGGAACACATTCTCTTTTATAACGCACCAAAAAGTCCAGCTCCATGCCGGATTCTTTGCGATAGTAGTACAAATTCTGCTCTTTCTTATGCAGCGTGTCGGCCATCAGGTTCTCATAAATAGCACCTTTGAAACCACTCAAGTTTCCCTGCAGGATGTCGTTTCGGGTGGAACTACCAAGCATGGTTACAAGTAGGCCAATATCGGTAATGTATACTTTAAAAGTGGATTCGACGGCATTGCCTTCCATGGGCAATCCAGTAGCTTCTGTGTTGTAGCATCGGCGGATTATCCCGGCATCCTCCAACCATTGAAGCGACCCTGCGTAGTCTTCAGCACGAGCATCCTTTTTGATGAGGTTGTATTGGAACTTTTTATAGTCCTTGGCCAGCTGCTTGGTAATCGAGTCGAAACATCCGCGTATGTATGGTTTATCATCATCGCTGGCATATTTCACCATATCATCTTTGTACTCTTTCAATATTCTGCGAAGAACGGCATCAACTTTGCTCAAATTGCCGGTTTCCAACAATTTGTTCACGGCTGCGGGCAGACCGCCAACCGCAACATAGCGATTCAAAAGAGTTTTCATGGTAATATGTATCCCCATGGAAACTGGTTTTTCCTTAACCAAGCAATTTTTCAGATATTCAATTACTTGTTCAGAAATGCCATTGGCCCAAAGAAATTCCTCGAAATCAAGAGGATACATCTGTACGATTTCTTCAGAACCCACCGGAATGGAGTTCTTTCCCAACCGTATGTCTTCCTTTCGTTTCAGTTCCTTTTTTTTCTTCTCACCATATCCCTGAACACCCAAAAGAGATCCTGTGGCAATTACATCGAAACGCCCATCTTCTTTGAAAAACTTCAAGGATGTACGAGCGTCCGGACAATCCTGAATTTCATCGAAGATAAAACATGTCTGTCCTGGAACGAAATTGGCGCCTTTAATTTGGGCGGAGAGTTCCATAAGAATGGCATCGACTTCTTTAGAACCCAGAAAAGCGCCAATGCGCTGGGGCTGCTTGATGAAATTCATGTAATAGACATACTTGTAGTTGTCCTCTGCAAATTTTCGGACAATAAAGGTCTTGCCGCATTGGCGAAGTCCCATGATTACAAGTGGCAAATGCCCGGAAGTCTCTTTCCATTCCCGTAAGGTATCTTCAATTTTACGTCGTAACATATCTAAATATTTTTGAACGCGCAAAGATACAATATTTTAGAATATTTTCAACCCACTTTTCTGAACGAATAAATTGCTGTATAACCCATTTTTCTGAACGAATAATCCGCCATACAATCCACTTTTCTGAACGAATTTCAATATTCAAAAATTTGTGTACCTTTGCCAGCGAAAGAACAAAGGAAGTATGGACAACCAGATTGTTGAGACCAAGGTCATCGCCCGCGCCCGCAGCGAGTTCCCCTCGAAGTTCGGAATTCCTCGGCAAAGCGGATTGGTGCCGTCGTTGCGCACGCGCATCGTGTTCGAGCCCGAGTACCGCAATGCAGAGGCGTTGCGCGGCATTGGGGAGTTCTCCCATCTGTGGCTGATTTGGGGATTCTCGGAGGTGCAACAGGAGGGATGGTCGCCAACGGTGCGGCCCCCGCGTTTGGGCGGCAACCGGCGTATGGGGGTTTTCGCCACACGCTCGCCCTTCCGTCCCAACCCCATCGGACTCTCTTGCGTGGAGCTTATCGAGGCCGACCTCAACCCCAAGAACCCGACCCTCCTTGTAGGCGGTGCCGATCTCATGGACGGCACCCCAATCTACGACATCAAACCCTACCTGCTCACCACAGACTGTCACCCGGAAGCCACCAAAGGCTTCACCCAGGAGCACGAGGACTACCAGCTTGACGTGGAGATCCCCGAGCAGATAGTCAAGAAGTTACCGGCAGAAAAAGTGACAAAATTACGCGAAGTCCTTTCCCAGGACCCTCGTCCCGCCTACCACCACGACGAAACCCGCGTGTATGGTTTCCCGTTCGACGGGTATGAGGTGAAGTTTGCGGTGGAGAATGGGAAGGTGGTCGTGAAAGAGATCAAACGGTGATGCGTGCTCTTGCGAGTTGGAGATTCCGCCTGCTCCTATCGTCGCTGGCGGAATGGTGCACCTTTTTCCCCTTCTTTGTCCGTCCGTGCGCACCATTCCGCCGCGAACGCAGTGAGCGAGCGGAACCTCCAACATGCAAAAATGCAACTTATGTGTTGTTTTGTGCCAAAAACAATCAGTTAATTGCAAAAAAAGCAACATTCAAAAAAATATTAATAGTACAACGAACCGTATTGAAAAAAATTTATTTTTGCGGCCGAAAATAAAAACCCTAAACCAATGGAAGAAAAAGATCCCATAAAAGAGGCCCGGCGGTATGTGGCCAACGCCGAGGAAATCATCAAGAAGGCCAACTATGACCCGGAAATGAAACGATACACAGATGGAAAGTACGTCAAAATGGCTGGGAATACCTTGTGGAACGGGTGCCTTGTCGCTCTTGATGCATTATTTGGCATAAACAAGCGCAAAGGCCGCCCTGACATTCGAAAGTACGAAGAAGCCGCCGGGAATCGCGACAAAAAACTGTTAGCCTTAATCGTGGATGGCTATAACACCATGCATTTGTGCATGGGTTATGACGGCAACAAGATTAAGAAAATCTGTGATGCTGGCTTCGACAATGCTAAAGCCATTATCGACCACTGTGCCAAGCTGCTGCCGCAGCCGGTGTGCGCGTAGAAGAGTCTAAAACCGGTTCACCCAGCCCGCCACCTCCGTCGCGGAGATGTTCTTCATGCACTTGAAATGCTTGCGGGGGCACTTGGAGCTGCCGAACTTGGAGCAGGGGCGGCAACGAAGCGGACAGACCTCGAAATTGCGGAACATATTGCGCTCTCCGGGCATATAGGGGTAGTAACCGTATTCGGGGATGGTGGAGCCGAAGATGGCCGCCGTAGGCTTGTGCAGCGCGGCGGAAATATGCATCAGCCCCGTGTCGCCAGTGATCACACAGTCAGCATGTTGCAGGATGGCCGCCGACTGGTAAAGCGTGTATTTGCCGCAGCCGTTGGTGGCGCGCTCGCCAAGCTGGGCAACCACCTGCTCGCCCTCCTCGTAGACATCCTTGCCGCCCAACAGCATGATGGGCTTGTGTAGGATGCTGCCGATTTCCACCACCTTGCTGACCGGAATCCGCTTGGTGAAATGCTGTGCCGCCAAGACAACGGCCACAAAGCCGTCTTCGAACATCATGGGCAGATCGTCCTCGTCAAATCCTTGGTCCTCAGGGATGTAAAATTCCAAACCTTTGTGGTCGTTGTGGACGTCCAACTCTTTCACGGCCTCGAAATAGCGCTCCACAATGTGGGTTTCGGGCATGCCGTTCATCTTGAGACGGTAGCAGATCCATTTCGAAAGGTTGTGCTTGTTGAACGTGTAGGAAGGCACCTTCAGTTTGCGCACCACTTTGCGGGAACGCAGGGTCTTGTGCAAGTCTATGACGACGGAGAAATCCTCCTTCCGTAATTTCTCTATGGTCTGGTCCACATTGTCAGGGTCGTAGGCGTGCACCTTGTGGATGTGCGGGTTGTGCTCAACCACGGGCACATAGTCCTTTCTTACCAAAAAATGCACTTCCGCCTCGGGCAGCTGTTCGTTCACTGCCCTCACGACCGGCGTGGTCAATACGATGTCTCCAATGGAACTGAGTCGGATAATTAAAATCTTCGGTTGCGACGGGGGTTGTTGTTCGTCCATAATGTGTTAAAAATGATTAATTTTCTTTTGATATGGTTTGATAATAGTTGTCTACCGGGGTAGCGTATATTTTCAACAGGAGTTCATGCATTTTCTCCTCTAAAACATCCGGCACCTGCGATTGTCTCTGCAAATAGTGTTCAAAATAGGTTTTCTCCGCATCCGTGTATTGTTCATGATACGCCTCGTCTTGATGCAACATGTCGTGGGCAATATAGTTCGTGGGATAGAGCGTGTAGTTCCGATATATCTGTTTGTCAATGAGTTTGCAGACCTCATTGATCTTGTCGTTGTTGGAAATGTCTTCGGGGATAGTGTCCAATTCTTGGTCTATGGGCGTGCCGATGGTGAGCGACATGCGCCCTTTCTGCCCGAAGATCCCCTGTTTGATGCTGTTGAAGTCTTCGCCTGGCTGTTTTTGGTAAACGGTATGCTCGCTTATGGCCAACTCTCTGGCTTTCAGTTTATCGCAGGGCTCAAACTCGTAGGAGACAGTCACGGGGGTGATTTTCATCCGGCGGATGGTTCCCATCAAGTTTTGGTCGTTGCCGAGGGTGATCATCTTCACGAGCCCGTGCTTGGTGTAATCGTTGCCGTCTTTGGTACGGCCGTCGCGCTGGGCAATCCAAACGGACTCCTTCTCCTCAAACAGGGACTGTTGGATATAAGCGGCAAGTGTATGGGAGTTCTCCAATTTCTCGCGCATGGTGCCGGTCCTTTTCACCTTCACCATCTTGTTCAGCTTGGCGACTTCATTCAACACCGGGGTGGAATAGAGGTTGTCGCCCACCGCAATGCGGGAGGTGTTGCGCTTCTCCACGAAGAAGTAATACTCTAATAAAGCCGGATCGAACGTGATGTCGCGGTGGTTGCCAATGAACATGTAGGCTTCGTTCTCGTCGATGTTCTCAATGCCCGACAGGCTGGCCCCTTTGGAGGATTGGGCGATGAAGACATCCACGAACCGCTTGTCGAGGGCGCACTGCGCTTCCTCAACTGTGTTAAAATTCCCTAAATCCTGTCGGAACTGACTGATGGGATAATCGGGCAGGAACATGGCCATAGCCTCCTGAAAACCACGATATTCCAAGAGTCGGAAGTATGCCGCCTTGAATTCAAGATTGTTGTAAGGTCGTATGTCTTCAAAATCCATCTTCGTCATTCAAATCAGGCGGCAAATATACATAAAATTCAAATATGTACAAACGTAATGTAATTGTCGTATGTAGAGACGGGGCATGCCCCGTCTCTACGGATAAAAAAGAAAAAACATGACTATTTCTTCAATCAACGGTCAAAACTACCCCAGCATAATGTAAAGGTCGGGATATTGATGCGGCGACTCCTTTTTGTGGCGGGTGAGGGCGAAGGCCATCGTCAGCGTGCCGATACGCCCGCAGTACATGTTGACGGTGAGGATGAGCTTGGCCATCCAGTTCCAGTTGGCGCACTCGCCGGTGGAAAGCCCGCATGTGGTGAACGCCGAAGAGGTCTCAAACAGCGCATGCAACAGCTGCACGTCGGGTTCCACCACGGTAATCAGGAAGCAGGAGATAAGGATGAATCCCGCCGACAGCATCATAATGGTGGTTGCCCGCTCCACCAACGACGGCGAAATGGACTTGTGGTCGAACTCGATATCCTTGCGGCCCTTTACCGTGGCGATGACGGATTTGATGACGATGAACAGCGAGGTGGTCTTGATACCGCCACCCGTGGAACTCGGGGATCCGCCAATGAAGATTGCCACCAAAATCAAAATGATGGTGGAAACATGCATCGCGTTGAGATCCAAGACGTTGAATCCGGATGTGCGGCAAGTGACGATTTGGAAGACCGTGGTGAACATCTTGTTGCCTAAGCCTTCCACATCTTTCAGCGTGTTGTCATATTCCAGCAGGAAGAAAAGGACACTGCCTATGATAATAATGGCGAAAGTGACGTAAAGGACGATTTTGGTCTGCGGCATGAGCTTTTTCCAGCGGTATTTGTTGCGTTCGCGGATGTAGCGGTAGCTGAAAAAGTCGCGGATAGTGACAAACCCGATACCGCCGAGGAACACGAGTCCCATAATGACCACCTGCGGGAAATAACTCCCTGGCACTCCGAGATTTAGCAGACTGTCGTCAATAAGCACGAAACCGCCGTTGTTGAATGCCGACACGGTGTAAAATATCGAGAAAAAAATGTTCTGCTTGTCGGATAGGAAGAACCCTGTCGATTTCCAGTAGGTGAAGAGGAACGCCATGCCCGCCGCCTCGATGATGAAGGTGGTGAGCACGATGCTGCGCAACAGCCCCACTGAATCGGAAAGGCGGTCAGCGGACATCATGTCGCGAATCATGTATTGGTAACGCAACCCGACCATGGAACGCGACAGGAACGTGGAAAAGAACGTTGCGAACGAGAGGATGCTCATACCGCCGAGCTGAATCAGCACCAGAATGACCACCTGCCCCTTGAAAGTGAACGTCTCGGGTGTGCTTACGACCGAAAGTCCCGTGATGCAGCTCGCGCTCGTGGCTGTGAACAGTGCGTCGATGAAGGAGATGCCGTGGTTGGTCATGCGCGGCATCTTCAGCAAAAGCGTGCCGATGGCGATGAGGAACAAGAACGACCCCACCATCAGCACCGGCGGGCTCAGGTGGTAATTCCCCAAGGAACTGCTCATCTTGGCTATCTCGATCAGGACGATAATCAAGAAGTAGAACTGTATGAATATCAAGTAGATATTCTCAAAATTTTGGGCATTGGCAATGTCGAAGTGAAAGATATTGACCGAGATAAATTGTATGATTAGCAGCAGGATGATGACGAACTCGATCCACGACTTTTTGATGTAGTCGCTGCGGTGCAGGTTGTAGAAGAGCAGGACGAAATATTTGACAACGTAAAAGGCGAGGCTGCCGTGGATAATGAACCGGATAATGTTTTTGGTTTGCGGGGTGATGTAAAGGCCGTGGTAGCAGAAAATGCACGCGATGGTCACGACGGAAATCACCAGACTGCAAATCTGAAGGGCCAGCTGGACGCGGTCCTTGTAATTCACAATGTGGATGCGGACCTTTCCGTTGTATTCGTCGTGATTCCCGAAAAGGCTCATTTACAGGTTGATTTTGATGAAGTTATCGATGTCGCGGTCTTTGCCGAAGAGCACGAAAACATCGTCTTTGCGGATGACGGTGGAGTTGTCGGGAACACCGATAATGTGCTGTTTCAGCGTGAGTTCCTTGTTCTCAATCTCCTCGAAGTTGCGGCGGATGGTCACCAAGCTGAGGTGGTGATTGTCGCGGAAGTTGATGTCGCCGAGGGTGAGTCCCTCCAACCGGTCGGGCGCGATGATGGAGGCGATGCGGTACTCGTCAGGCATCTGCAGATAGGACAGAATGTTGGGATTGCTCAGCCGCTCGGCCAGCATGGTGGCCAATTCCTCTTCGGGCGACAGGAACTCGGTGATGCCCATCTTTTCAAGAATCGTCTGTTGGTGCGCTCCTTTTGTACGGCAGTATATCTTGTTGATGCCGAGGTCGATAAGGTTAGAAATGCAAAGCAACCGTTCCACGAAATCGTCCCCGATGGCCACAATCACGGCATCGAAATCCTTGATGTTCTCGTTGAGCAGCGCACGCTTGTCGGTGGCGTCGGTGCAGACGGCGTAGGCCACATCGTCGCTGATGTTCTGCACTTTTTTCATGTCCTTGTCAATGACCAGCACTTCGAAACCCTTCTCCGAAAGTGCTAAACTGATGGCCTGACCGAACTGTCCCGCCCCGATGACGGCGAATTTTTTCTGTGCCATATATCCTATTTTATCCGTAACGTATTCATTAACAACAAGAAAGCTGATTATCGCTCTTTGCTTTTCAACTTTCGGCGGCAAAGATACATTTTTTTAAACACGGTTGGAGAATCTCGAACTTTCCTAATAATTCTTAAAATGCCCAAATCAACGGGAGCATAATCGAAGAATTGTTATTTTTGCCGTTTGTTTTTATGAGACACCGATACCTTATATGGACGTTGCTGCTGATGGCGGGTATGTTGCACACTCAAGCGCAGACCGGCGGTCGTTACGTTTATAACTTCCTGAATCTCAACTACTCATCGAGAGTGATGGCCTTGGGCGGCAACCTGATTTCCGTGCGCGACGACAATCCCGCGCTCATCTTGATGAACCCGTCCTCCATCAGCGAGCGGCAGCATAATACGCTGTCCGTCAATTATACCGACTATTTTACCCACAGCAGCGCCATGTCGGCGGTCTATTCGCATACGTTCCCCAAGGCGGGCAGTTTCGCGATTGGCGTGCAGGCGTTGGCGTATGGGTCGTTCCGGGGGGCTGACGAGACCGGCATCGAGACCGGCCGCTTCAATGCCGGCGATTACGCGCTCGTCATCGGCTGGGGACGCGAGCTTTCCCCGCACTTCTCCGTCGGCGCGAACCTCAAAACCATCTTCAGCCACTACGGTCCCTATTTCTCCTCCGGCATGGCCGTGGATTTGGCCGGCAGCTACTTCAACGATGAAAAGAACCTGTCACTCACACTGTTGGCGAAGAACATCGGACTGCAACTCAGCTCTTACGCGCCCGGCAATCGCGAAACGCTGCCCTTCGATCTGCAGTTTGCGCTCTCGCAGCGGCTGAAACATGTGCCCATCCGCTACCACATCACCCTCCACTCGCTCTATCGCTGGAACATGAACCACTACGGCTACGACAACCCCTTCATGGAGACCGACGCCATCACTGGCGAGCTTCAATATCCTTCCAAAGTGGCGCAGTTTGCCGACAATTTCTTCCGCCATTTTGTCTTCGGAATCGAGATTGAACCCATCAAGTACTTCTCGATTCAGGTGGCCTATAACCACAATATCCACCAGGAGATGAAGGTGCTGTCGCGCAAGTCGATGGCCGGTTTTTCCTACGGTTTCCAACTGAATATCAAAGGTATACGGTTTGGTTTCTCCCGTCTGCACTATGCGGTCGGGGCCACGCCGAACTGCTTTGATTTCGCGTTCAACTTCGATGAACTGGCCAAAAACAGCAAGGAAAGAAAAACAAGAAAATTAGAACGAATCACCCCATAATATGAATATCCCCTTTTCACCGCCCCATATTGATGACGCCATTGTGAATGAAATGGCTGCCGCATTGCGTTCCGGTTGGATTACCACCGGCCCAAGGACGAAGCTTTTTGAGCAACGAATTGCGGAATTTTGTGGTATTCAGCGTGTTGTATGCGTCAATTCCGCTTCTGCCGGTCTGGAACTGGTGCTGCGCTGGTTCGGGATCGGACCGGGCGACGAGGTGATTGTCCCGGCTTACACCTATACTGCCACTGCCGAGGTGGTGCTCCACTGTGGGGCTCGCCTTGTGATGGTGGATGTGAATGACGACCTGCTCATGGATATGAAAAAGGTGCGCCAAGCCATTACGCCCCGTACGAAAGCCATCATTCCCGTGGATATTGTCGGACTGCCCTGCGACTATGAACAACTGCTTGACATTGTGAACGATACGCAGGTAAAATCGCAATTTCAACCGGCCACGGAGGCGCAGCGGATGTTGGGTCGGATCTTGGTCATGCCCGATGCCGCGCATTCGTTAGGTGCCTGGTACAAAGGGAAAAGGGCGGGTGCATTAGCGGACATTACCGTTTTTTCCTTCCATGCCGTCAAGAACCTTACAACAGCCGAGGGCGGTGCCATCTGCCTAAACCTGCCCGAGCCTTTTGATATGGAATTGGTGTACAAAGAGATGTGTGTCAGCTCGTTGCATGGGCAGTCGAAGGATGCGTTAGCCAAGACAAAAGCGGGCGGATGGCGCTATGACGTCACCTCGGTCGGCTATAAGTGCAATATGACGGATGTGGCTGCGGCCATGGGATTGGTGGAATTGGCTCGCTACGACCAATTGATTCTGACGCGTCGCAAGCAAATTTTCGACGCCTACAACCAGGCTTTCGGCAGCGACAAACGCTTTCGCGTGCCCACGTATGAGACGCCGGACAAACGATCGTCATACCATGTGTTTACCTTACGGGTGAATGGCGTCACGGAGCAGCAACGTGATGAGATTATTTTCAAAATGGCTGAAAAAGGGGTGGCGGCAAATGTCCATTTTATTCCGCTGCCGCTTTTAACAGTGTATAAATCATTGGGTTATAAAATCGACGACTATCCGAATGCCTACCGCCAGTATGCGTGCGAAATCAGCCTGCCGGTCTATTTCGACCTGACAGACGAGCAGGTGGCGGAGGTCATCCGCGTCACGAAAGAGTCGGTTTCGGAGGTTTGCGGCTTATAAGTCGTACCATTCCGGGTGCGCGTGCGGCAGGTCCTCCAAGTTGAACTGCCCCTTGTGGTAACCTTGCAGCCCGTAGTACTGTTTCTGGATTTCCTGAATGTCCTTTTCGTAGTCGCCGGTGGGGTGGAAAATCGACATAATGCCGCAGGTGCGCGTGTTGTAGTCGATGAAGCCCAAACTGATGGGCACGCCGGCCTCCATCGCAATCTGGTAGAAGCCGCGTTTCCATTTGTCGGTGCGTTTTCGGGTGCCTTCCGGACAGATAATCAGCGTGATGCGTTCGCGTTCCTTGATAATGTTCGCCGCATAGCTCACGAAATTGCGAACACGTTTCCGATCCACGGGAATGCCGCCCAACTTCTTGAGTATCAAGTTTAAGGGGAAAAAGAAAAACTCCTTTTTGATAATGGTGCTGGCGTGCAGGTCGTAGTATTTCATCGCGGAAAGGCCGATGATGAAGTCCATGGCGGAGGTGTGCGGTGCCATCATCAGCACGCTTTTGGGGAGCGTGCCGTTGGGGTCGGGGTAGTCGACGGGTTTCAGCCTGTAGATGTATTTGAAGAAAAAGGAACTACAATCCATGATTCAAACTATTGATTATAAATTGGTTGTCTTTGAAAACGCCTTCGATTTCGCAGCCCATCCGAAGGGCGCGGTTGTCGGGCAGGTGTCCGGCGGGAATGTTGAAAATGACGGGGATGTCGAGGTCTCGGCAATAATCCGCCACAATCTCCTCGGCGGTTTTGCCGAACGATACGGAGTTGTCGTGCATGTCGCTCAAATGCCCGACCAACAAGGCCTTGATGTTGGCAAGTTTCCCGCTGCGTTTGAGGTTGAGCACCATTCGGTCGATATGGTACAGATACTCGTCCAAATCCTCGATAAACAGCACCTTGCCGGAAGTGTCGATGTCGGACGGGGAGCCGATGAGGGAGTAGATTATGGAGAGGTTTCCGCCTGTTAAAATTCCTGAAAATTCCCTTGCACGCGTAAGCGGGTGCGGGGCGATTTCATAGGATAGGTTTTTGCCGGTCAAGGCATCCAAAAACGATTGGCATGCGGGCGATTGCAGGTTTTCTTCCGTCACGTTGATGGGCATGGTGGCGTGCAGCGTGGCAATTTGGTAGTTTTGCTGGATGTGGCTGTGGAAGACGGTGATGTCGCTGTAGCCGCAAATCCATTTCGGATGTTTCCGGAAGTGGGTGAAATCCAGCTGGTCGATAATGCGGCCGGACCCATAACCCCCTCTCACACACCATATTGCCTTTATTTCATCGTTATTCAGCAGTTCTTGGAAATAGCTGGCCCGATGTTCATTGCTGCCGGCAAATTGATGCTCTTGGACGAAAAGGCGTTCGTCATAAAAAACGTTAAAACCAGCATTTTTCAGCCATTCCACCGCGGTCTCGATCTGGTTGGGATAAATCTTGCGGGCGGGGGCGGCTAACGCGACAGTGTCGCCGGGGTTGAGATAGGGCGGAATAATCATAGGATGATATTGTTTTCGGCGAGAATTTGTGCAGTCAATTCCCGCAATAATTGACGTTGTTTCAGATTGTTATAAAACCGCCGTTTATGTTCGATCGGCTTGCAGTTTTTGAAGATTTTCCCCGTCACATCCTTGTAGTTGGGATCGATGGCCGCGGTCAGCATGTTGGCGGCACCCTGTTCGGGCGTGTTGATGAGCGGACGGAAAATACAGTCGCAAAGCTTGTCCACCACAACGTTGTCCATCCGGATAATGCCGGTGTCGACAATGTTGGGGTCGGAAACGTTGAAGCAGATGCCTTCGTCCTTCCACGCTTCGGCGGCGTCGAGCATAAAGTAGTAGAGGGCGAGTTTGGAGCTGCCGTATGCAGTGAAGCGGTTGTATTCGCGCTGCGTTTTCGGCTTGAACAGGTCGGGGGTGATTTTGCCGATGACGTAGGCCAGCGAAATCATGCTCACAATGCGGGTGCCGGGTCCCATTATGGGGTGCAGCAGGTTGGTTAACGTGTAGTGACCCAAATAGTTGACCGCCATCGTGTATTCCACGTTATTGAGGCTGGTTTTCGCTTTGCTGGGCAGTGTGCCGGCGTTGTTGAGCAGGATTTGCAGCGACGGGAAGCGGCTTTTCACCTCGTTGGCGAAGCGGACGATGTCGGCCAGGTTGCCGAGGTCCACCCGCATCAGATGGAAAGTCCCGCCGGTTTCGCGTTGGATTTCCTCCATCACGGGGCGGGCGATGTCCGGGTCGATGCAGGCCATAACGACTTCGTAGCCGGCTTTGGCCAGCTCGCGCGTGTGGATGCGGCCCATACCGCCGTCAGCGCCCGTCACGAGCGCCACACCCTTGTAGGTTCCTTCAGCCATGTGTTAACGGTTTTTAACTTAGTCTTCCACACAGTAGATGGTATGGTGGACAATGGTGTTGGAGTCCATTTGGTAGGTTTCGTCTTTGTTGAACTCCTCGCAGGTGTTGCGCGTGAAGTTGTTCACCGTGTCCGTGGCGTTTTGGATAATGCTGTCGATTTGGGTGACGGGGTCGGTTTGGGTGATGACGTTGGTGGAGTAGCATCTGCACTCCTTCATCCTGCAAGAGGCCAAACCTAACAGGCAGGCCGTCAAGCTTATAAGGCCAATGGTTTTCTTCATTGTTTTTAACTTTTTTTAGGATTGTTGGGTGGCGTATGCCAGGGCATACAGTTTGATTTGCTTGATCATGGAGGCCAGACCGTTGGAGCGGGTGGGCGAGAGGTGGTTTTTCAGCCCGATGGCGTCGATGTAGGCGAGGTCGTTGTCGAGGATTTCCTGCGGGGTGTGGCCGGAGAGGACCCTGATCAGCAGGTTGACAATGCCTTTGGTGATGATGGCGTCGCTGTCGGCGGAGAAGTAGAGTTTCCCGTCGCGCATGTCGGGGTGCAGCCACACCTGCGACTGGCATCCGCTGATGAGGAATTCCTCGGTCTTGAACTGCGGGTCGATCATCGGCAGATCCTTGCCCAACTCGATAATGTAATTGTACTTGTCCATCCAGTCGTCGAACATTTCGAACTCCTGAATGAGTTCCGCTTCGGTTTCTTTCATTGTGGCCATAATGACAATGCCTTAATTTTCAATACTTTACCTTGTCGTTAAAATCAGGGGCAAAAATATAATTTTTTGGGAAATATCCGCCGGTTCTCTTGTTGCCCTCATACATGACGAGACCCTCCTCCTGTAGTTTTTTCAGGTAACGGGTTACTGTACTCTTGGGCAGATGTGTGTTTCCCTGAATGTCGGTGATTTTGCATCCTGCGTTTGTTGAAATATACTGGAAAATGGCAAGGGCTTTCGGGTTCAGTTTCGCTGTAAGAGGTTCTGGTTGAGGGTCCTCCGATACTGGGTTTTCCTGTTTCGGCTTGCTAAGAACGGCTTTGGCAATGGGTATCACCTCTGAACGGTAGGGCTTCCCTATTTTTAACCGGTAGTTTTCGACATTTTCATCCGTAGAAAGGGTTATTTCGTCCTCTGTGCAACTTTTCAGGCAGGATTTGTTGACAATGAAACTCTTTGAAACCTGTAGAAAGTTTTCTTCCCCCAATAATTGTAAAAGGTCCGCCATGGTGCTTCGCCGTTCATACTTGTTTCCATCGGGCGTAACAAAAAGGTTGTAGTTTTGTATTTGTTGGACATAGCAGATTCTGTTGGCATCCAACAGGTAGGGTGATTTGTCGGAGATAGATTGGACGAGCAACTGTCTCTTTAGACGAAATAGTCTTCTGTCTTTGTCAAATATTCTGATTTTCAAATCATTATTGTATGCCAAAACAGTGACAACACTCATCAGTCCACAGTTTCGGAGCAACAGATTCGTAAATAGTGTACTTTTTAATTCAAAACTTTCTGAACTGGCCAGTTCAATAGGAATCTTTGACAGTACATTGTCAATTGTTAGGAAGAACTCTACCGCTGACAAAAGAATGGTTTCCGCTACGGTCAGCACAAAATAAAGGAAGGTTCGTTTGTTTTTTTGGCATAGGGGATAAAGAACCCAGAAGTTGACTTCTGCGGCCACGATAATCAGCAGTGCCAGAAAACAGTCTGTTTCGGGTTCCACAGCGGGCCGTAGGAAGCTGTTGTGTACATAATACCAAAAGAACAAGACGCACAGAACCAAGTGTCCGAAAAGAGTCTTTTGAAAACGCCAGTCTAATTGCATAACAGTGGAATTGGTTTTTTCTGCAAAGATAGCATTTTCTGCGAAACAGAGGGTGTTATTATTCTCATTTCGTTCGAAGGAGGTCCTCTGAGAGGGTTAAAAATTACACATAATAATGAAATATCTATAAAAACCGTGAGAATATTCTTTGAGAATGAAAGCCGGAGATTGTTGTTTAACAATCTTGTTGTCAATCTATTGCTTAATTCTCATTCAGATGGATTTTGTCACACCCGTTTTTTTTCATCGCAAAGTGACGAAATGAGCAGAATGACTGATTGGCGAATACGCCCAATGGGTAATTTTGTAGCGTCAAAAAAGTAGTTTTATCAAATAATAGGATTATGAAAAAAATGTTTTTGTATTTGATTGTTGCAACGGCCATGCTAATGTGTCCGTCTTGCGAAAAAACGACCGACACTCAAGGGGAGGGCTATCTTTTGGATAACAAGGTGATTCCTTTGCCAACAGAAACAAAGGGGTCAGGTTATCTTCTCACCGTCAGGATTGGTCACTCAATAAACGACTGTGGCGGGAGCTGTATCACTATTAATGGAAAGCCATTTCATTTTAATTGTATGGGCTATGGCCATGTTTGTTTAAGTTCAGCAGCCGTCTCCCTGAATCAGGTTGGAGCTGACCTTACCGCCACCACCACAGACACTTTCGGGTTGACCTCGGAGGATTTCTTCAATATGCCGGACCGTTCGCTGAGCTACATGGACGAGAACAATAACGAGATTTTCCTGAACATCCCGGCACAGTTGGTCTTACGCGACCCCGCCACGCAGCAGTTCACTTTCACGGGGTTGTTTTTCAGTGATGCGGCGGAGTATACAAATGATTAATAATGGTTTCTGGCCTGTTGATGCGCACGGCCATGCGTCTCTACGGAAAATAATTGCAATATGAAACGTAAAAATTGTCTGATAATCAGTTTTATTATAGGGATTGCTGTCGTTGCTCAAGCGCAAGTCCAGCATCCCGCCGCGTGGTTGCGTGCCGACAGTGCGGTCCTGGGCGCGTCATCTTGGGTTGACGTGTCCGGCAATGGGTTGGACGCCATCCCGGCTGCCGGTTTCATGCCCAACGCCTTCTCCCGCATGAACTTCAACAAATGCTTTGAGGTTGGCGGAACAGAGACCTTCACTTTGCCTTTAGGAATCAACGACTCCCGGCAGTCGGACGTGATCGTGGTCTATGAGACCTACGATACGGCCAACGAGAACGCCCTGTGGCAGATGCAGCTTGACACCGCCAAGCGCATCGGGCAGACCACACAGCGCATACTGAACGACAACGGACAGATTACCTACGACACGGTCAACCGCATGAAGCCCGTCATCAACTACCTTGCGCAGTCATGGCGGACACCCGAGGTGTGCGCCCCCACGTTCACACTCTGTACGGCGGACTCGCTGCCGCTATACGGGCGCGTTGCCGAAGCCATGTATTTCGACCATCGAATCAGTGACACTTCGGTCATCCAATGGATCAGCTATTTGGCGGTGAAATACGGCGTGACTCTTGCGCAGACCGACTATCTGGACAGCCGCCGCAACGTGATATGGGACTACACCCATTATCCCGACTACAGTGCCTCTATCGTGGGTTTGGGACGCGATGATTCTGTGGGGTTGAACCAGAAACAGGCCTATTATGCTGACGGACAAATCATTGTTGGTCTCAACCAAATGGCAAACACCAACGAAGAGAATGCCGCCACCCTAATAAACGGAGATTTCATCCTGTTCGGTTGTAGAAACGCGCTGCAGCACGTCTCTACGGTTTACACGCAGGAAGGGGCAACCTACGAGGTCATCGGGCGCAGCATGGTGCAGGTAACGGGCAATGCCCACGTCTACGGCACATTCATCCTTTTGGACACCGCGTCTGTAGAGACGTTGCGCGCAACGTCTCTACAGGATGCCCCCTCCCTGCTGATTGACCGCAGCGGTACGGGCGAATTCCCCGCCGGAGAAACCGAACAAGTGCAGTCCAACGGCTTTGACAGCCTCGGACACTACATATACAATAATATACATTGGGACACCGACCAAAATGGACGCGATTTCTTCTGCTTCGCCGTGACGATGCCGGACACCATGGGTACGCCAAAGGCGTTGGCGGTGAACAACGGTGACGAGAATACTGAAACACAGGACAATCTGGCAAACGACGGTCGTAGAGACGTTGCGCGCAACGTCTCTACAGGTTCGGGCAACAGCACCAATTTGAAAAACGCCACGACATCCGCCCCGCAATACCGCCTTCTCCCCAACCCCAACCACGGGAACTTCACCGTAGAGATTGCCTATCCTGAAGCGCAAGATGTGACCGTCACGGTTTATGATTCCGACGGGCGGCTACTGTTTACCATGAACGGCAAGGGGCAACAAGCCTACTGTTTTGAGAACTCCGTACCGACCGCAGGACACTACCTTATCGACATCACTTCGGATTCTGAACACAAGACCCTGAAAATGGTCGTCAATTAAAAGAAACATCTTCTTTGAGCAGCCTCGGAGAGGCAAAACGCGCGAAGCGCAATTAACCCCACACGCGCGAAGCGCAGTGTGGGGCTTTGAAAAAAAAGAAAAAACAAACGACATGAAACACCCCCTTCTCATCATAATCGCGGTGCTGGCCGCCATCATTCTCGCCCTGGTCTCACTTGACACGGCGAACAACCCG
>Ga0310696_10002755_pt1 | contig 22759 bp, 29 predicted proteins | sample AusTroGonzalo_MG_4_FD_203885 | JGI IMG/M metagenome (GOLD analysis project Ga0310696, IMG submission 203885) | Bovine rumen microbial communities from tropical cattle in Woodstock, Queensland, Australia - Gonzalo_02 (v2) (version 2) | ecosystem: Host-associated > Mammals > Digestive system >...
TACTATAGATTAAGAGCAAAAATTACAACAGTCCATAAAGTTGGTACTATTGAGCAAGCTGATATTTTAGGAAAAGTATACACAAAGCTTTATGAAAACTTTAATATGAGAAAAGTAGACTTTGGAGAAGAAATTCCTTATGATAGCATTTTAACAGTATTAGAAACTGCTGATACAAGAATTAAAAATGTTAGCTTAGAAGATCCAGAATTAGTTACAGTATTTTGTACTGTCGGTGGTGGTGAATTTATGACATCCACTGACCTTGATGCTGCAGATAGAACTGCTTTAAATACTGCTGGTGATAAATATTATAACCAACTTGTTTTAAACAATGTTTTAGCTGGTCGTGTTGCTTTATTCAATTATGATGAAAATTTCAAACCTGAATATACAGAAGTTCAATACCCAAGCTGGTATGATGAAACCACTAAGCAACAAGCATCTTATTCTACAATCTATCCAGATACAAGTGCTAGTGCTTCTGGTGCGGCTAAAAAATCTATCTACAGACTTGGTTCTGCTTTTGAAATTAACCATGGAGCACAGAATGTTAAATTAATGGAGAATGAGGTTGTTCAATTCAGACTTCAAAATCTTAAAACTACAAAAACATATCCAGCATATGTTAACTATTTTATTCAATTAACTGATAGAGCTACTGATATTCCAGCTATTCCAGCTACAATGCAAACACTATTAAGACTTATGGAGGGTGGATATTCTGATGAATATGATGCCGATCATCCAGAACGTACTGATACTAAGAAAGCAAGCTGGGAATCATTAATTAATGAAACCGATATTAAGTCTGTAGTAACCGAGCTTACTGGTGAAGATAAACCAACTGCCGATACTTGGACTAATAGAAAGAAAGAACTTCATGCTATCTTTACAAAAGAAAGCGGAAGATATATTTATCAACCATCTTGGAATTCTTCTTGGACGTCTGCTACCCAGCTTTACTATGCTCAACTATCAAAAGATACAGTAAATACTTGGAACAGCTGGATTGCTGGTAAGAAGAATAACAAAATTGATATGCTTGACCCAACAGAAGCAAAACGTGGCACAGCAACTAGTTTACAACGTATTGGTCTTTATATTGAAATTAATACTGATATTACCCATGACTGCGGCTATTTAGTAGATGCTTCTCACGTTAAATATAAAGAGCTTCAAAGAATTGTAAATATTACAGCAGACCCATTCTTATACTATCATGTCCAAAGACTTTGGTCTGAACAACGTTATGATAAGAATTCTATTTCATCTGCAGCTGCTTGTCACACTGCAAACGGCTTAGGCCAAAATAGCGTTTATGAAGGCATTCCTGCTAATACTGAATATAGACTTAAGGCTGATGAATATTTATTAATCAACTATACAAGCTCTACTACAACAGATGGTAATGAAGAAAAAACAAAGATAAATTCATACTGGGGCCCAGGAACTATCATTAAACCAAACTTTGATTTAATTGATAGTATTAAATACCATGCATCCCATAGCTACACTAAAAATCAAAAAGATGGCAGCTATAGCTTTGCTGATTATGGAAAAACTCCAGAAGGTATGTTTACCTTAGGAACAAATGAACAAATTGAAATTAGAGAATTTGTTAAGGTAACATTAGATGAAATGAGCACCAATATCTATTGGGAATTAAATGAAGAAATTCCAGATATTCATAATAGAATTTATTTCCCATTTGATGAAGATCCAGTAGATAGCCAAACAGGAAATCCAGTAACAAGAGAATATGCAAATGAGCATAGAGATGAAGTTACTTGGACTGCTTATACTTTAAAAGATGGCGAATACTTCTATTATACTGACCACAATAAATCTGATATTGCTTATTATGGTGCTGGAACAAAAATTAAAGTTACTATCAAAACTCCAAGAATTTATAAATATGCGGCAGATAATTCAATTTCTGCTGATGATATTTCAACATATGGCGTAACTTCTGCTATCCCTTGGAGAGCCTTTGATTTTAGTAAAACTGCTGCTTCTGATAAATCAGTTGAACTTATCGAATATCAATATTTAAATTTAATCGAAGGTAATATTTTAAATACCGTTACTGCAGCTACTACAACAAATACTGGTGCTGCCAATGCTACTACTATTGAAATAGATATTGATGGTGACTACAAGCCAGTTAAATCAGCAACATATACGCTAGATGATGGCAAAGTTGCTTCTTTACCAAACGTAGACTTCAATGATAATTCTGCTTGGGAAGTTAGAAGTAGACTAGAGTTTAACGTTGGACAAACCACTGCTCAAACTCTTCATAGCACAAATTATACCAGCGATAAGATTTTAATCTATCATACACCTACCGGAACCGTTGACAAACAAGTTATAACGCTTACACCACACGATAATACACCATTAGTAATTAAAACTAATAAAACACTTCAAAGCTCTAGCACAATCTTAGATGTTACTGCTAAGCTATTCGCCGAAGATGGACATCTTGAAGAACAAATTCCAGATTTACAAATTAAAGTATTAGCTGCTTCTGAGGTTAAAAACGATAGTGGAGCTTCAGTCAATTTAAATAACTTCGGTGAAGATGGTTTTACAAAACTTAACTTTAGCGGTGTTGTAAATGAAGGTACTGCTGCTAATTGTACTTTAAATGCAGTTATTCCAGATGGCTGCTTTGGTTTAATTATGTTCTATAATGTAAAAACCACACCAAATAAATATAGTGCTGGCATTAGATTAATTAAAGCAAATACATCAGCTAGTACCCCAGCTGCACCGACAATTTATAACCACACTAACACTAGTGGCAATAAGAGTTGATGGTATGAAGATGCGGGTACTGTTAACCCAGGCGGATATGGCAAAGCTGCAAGTAAGGCAGTTTGGGCTGTTGAAGGCACAGAGTTTAAAACTTTAACAGAAGATGAATTCAAAGCTTTATTAAATAAAGAAGGCACTGGTGGTCTTTATAGACGTCAAGCATCTCAAGTAATTCCAAATAAGAGTGCATTACACAGATATGAAGAAGGCACTAAAAAATACTTTGAGTATGTAGCTATTGAGCTTGATACTCCATGGCTTGCAAATGGTATTTATGGATATCTTACTAGCGTTGGAAGTGATAGTGAATGGGCAGTTGAGAAGGATGATGAAGAAGATAGCTTTGGTAGATTAACTAAAGATGAATTTGAAATCAAACGTGCTGATACTGAACATCAACTTTATATCAGAAATGCTATTAGTGTTGGTTCTACATTAACTCCAACGGCAGACCAAAGATTTGACTATAATGATAAAAATAATACTCTTTATACTTATACTCTTGTTACTGATGAAAGCTCTTATAATGAAGATTATGAATATGGTCTAATTCTTGATCATGGTGGAAATACTACAATCTATCATTTAAGAGAAGGTTTGAATATTGTATACCTTACAAACTCTTGCAAGGTTGAAATTTATCCAGATGAATTAGCTGGCGATACTCTTGTCTTTGGTTCATTAGATATTGTTCGTCTAACTGATACTGCTCATGAGATTAGCTCTATTAATGAAAAGCTTCAATATAAGCGTATTAATACTGCTACTGGCTGGACCGTTGAAGACCAAATTTTAGCCGATATCAAGAGGGTCGATCCATTATATAATTTCTACTATAATGCAATTATTACCAATACTTTAGGCATTGATATGAATACTAAAGATGAGGATGATCATTTAGAAAATCCAATGAACTGGTTTGACCAAAATAATATCAATAATAAGTTTGTAATTTCTGAAATCGATGCAGGAACATTGAGTACAGGCGTTGTTATTGCTAAATCTTCTAGGAGCTCATAATTATGATTAAACTACAAGATTATACCCCAGAAATTTATTATAAAGAGTCCAGAGACTTCCAACTACTTGGCCGTCTCTATGACTTAGTTTTAAATGCACTTAAAACTGATGCAGACTTAATTTATAATATTCCAATCTCTGATAACTCAAATGATAAGCTTTTAGATTTAATGGCTTTAACATTAGGATTTAAGGCAAATAATCATTATAATACTGTGCAATTACGCGCGATTTGCAAGGTTTTTCCAGAAATTTTAAAAAATAAAGGAAGTATAAAATCTATTCAAATTGCTTGTAATGCACTATTTAATGCTGCAGGTCTTAGCCAATCATTAGACTATGATTTTACAGACAGAGATAAACACACAGAATTAAATTTATATATTCCACAAGAATTCGGAGATATTACTATTATTACTAACTTACTTACATATATTTTGCCAGCAGGATTAAGCTGCAATATTATTCGTGAGCTTAGAATTAAAGAAGAAGCAATTACTAATGTTGCTGTAGATAGTATCTTTAAGATTTATAACCAAGGTGAAAGATCCTTAGGTGATTTTGGTTCAATTCTATATGACAATAATATTTTGTCAAGAATTCCAAGAGTATATAACTGAAATGATGAGGAAAATAAAACTAGTCGAGGTACAGCACACACAAATGGTGTACTTAGCACTGGCGACTTTTTAAGAGGTTTGGTTGAAGATAAAGTTGGCTTTATTGCCAATGGTACAATCTATAAACCAAAAATCGACTTAGACGATGATGAATAGGAGTTAACTTATGGCAAGAAAAAAGAAAATAGAAGAACCTAAGGTAGAGACTGTCCAAGAAACACCAAAAGGTGATATTCATGCCTCTGGTATTCAAAATATTGGATACCAAGGAAGTGTTACTGTTAAAGTAATGCATGGCAATAAGGTAGTAAAAACAAGAGAGTACCACAATAGTGGCATGCCTCAATTATTTAAGTTTTTATGTGCTGCCCTTGCTGGTAATTATTCAGAAGCATTAAGACCTTGTAAAATTAAATTATTCTACTATCCAGATGAAAGCGAAACAATGCCACCAGCATTTAATTGGACAAATGCATTTTTAGGTGATGCTAGCATTCAACCAAAAGCAGTAACTCCATTTATTGTTTATGACTCAACACCAGTAATGAGAAAGGTCAAAGATGCTGAAGCTGCAGCAGCTGGTGAAGATAGCTATTACTATACAACAACATTTCACTTCCGTATCCCATTTACATTAATCTCAGATACAATTATCCACATGATTGGTTTCTTCCCAAATAATGTTTATGCTGGAACAGAAGTCGATGCTGCAGCATATTACTTATTTACAACTGAAGACGGTCAAGAATGGGCACCAATTGAGCTTGATGATGTTGTTGGCAATTTCAGTATTGTTGTCGATTGGACAATGGCAATTATGAACAAGCCAGTAACTTTAGTTACTGAGGAATAAAAAGCTAAATTATCTATAAGGAGAGAAAATTATGGCATATAAAGAAGGCTTAGTTAACCGCAATGGCGGACGTAGATTCTTCCACAGTGGAAATGTTAAAGTATTCCCTTGTGCATTTAGAGGACGCTATGATACTATTGATGGCTTAAACAAATATACATTTGACCCAGAATCAATGTTAAATTCTGAGTATAATTTTACTCATCTTCCTGGAATTGGAGATGGACATACAAGTTATATTATCGATTATGGTGATTACAAGGTTGGTGAAGCTTTTGTAGAAAATACACTTCGCTGCGTTATCGGTGGATATTACTTTGAAATTTATGGCCTCTCATTAAATGACTTAATGGATACTTCTTCAACTCCTTATAAAACAAGAAGACTTTATGTTAGAACAAAGGCACAAGAAATCAAAGAAGGCACAGACTCTACAACAGGAGCGGGTGAAATTGACTCTGATAGATTTACGCGTGTTTTAGATAGCTGGGAAAGAGATAATACTACTGATACCACATTTGAGTTAGATGCTAGATTAGATGCAGCTAATTATTATTTTACTGGTATTTTAATTGCAGCAGATGATGCTGATGTTGCCGGATATGATGCATATTTAGATGTCATTAAAGTTAAGAGCAATAAAGCAATTTTAAATTATGATATGATGCTTCCAGTATTATACCATGGTATGGGCGATGTATCACTCCGCACAACTATTGATAATGTTGCTGATGGAGATATGAGTTTTGCACAAGGCAATACTACACAAGCTCTTGGCAAAGGAGCACACTCAGAAGGTAATGATACAGTTGCAAAAGGACAAGCTTCCCACGCTGAAGGTCATCAAACAACAGCTAATGCTGATTGGTCACACACCGAAGGTAACAAAACAAAAACAGTTAAAGACTCTGGTAAATATGGACACGCTGAAGGAAGCGAAACAATAGTTCGTGGTGAAGGTGCTCATGCCGAAGGTTTACATACTATTGCTACAGGTATTTATTCACATGCTGAAGGTAATGGTCCAACTAAAGATAATTCTACACACGGCGCTCTTGGAAATTATTCACACAGTGAAGGTAATTTAACTATTGCTAAAGGCGTATATTCTCACTCTGAAGGTAATAGCACTGAGGCTCAGGGAGAAGCATCTCATACTGAAGGCGAAGGAACTAAAGCTTTAGGTAAAAATTCACATGCTGAAGGTAAAGGAACTGTTGCATCAAATACAGAAGCCCATGCTGAAGGCTTAAATACAAAAGCAACCGGTAATGGCGCTCATGCAGAAGGTCTTGGTGACGGTGACACCAAAGGAGTTGCTTCTGGCGATTATTCACACGTTGAAGGTAATTATAATATTGCTTCTGGGGGATATAGCCATGCCGAAGGCCGTGAAAATAAAGCTACAGCAAATGCTGCTCATGCTGAAGGTTATTTAACCGAAGCAACTGGCGGTGCTTCACACGCAGAAGGCCGTGAAACCAAAGCTTCTGGCTATGGTGCTCATGCAAGTGGTAAAGGAACCATTGCTTCAAAAGATTTCCAAACAGTTATTGGTTTATTTAATAAAGAAACTAATGGTGAATTTATTATTGGTATTGGTGCTGATAATGAGCATAGAGATAATGCTTTAGTAATTAATGGAACTACTGCAACGCTTAAAAATACCTTAAATATTATAAATTCTTTAAATGAAATAACATTTAAAACATCTCCAACACAAACAGACATTTTAACTGATACTAATAATATTACTGGTAAAACAAATACAATTACCGGTAATACAAATATAGTTAAAGTTGGTAGTGCTGAAAAATTAAAAATTACATCAACTAATATTGATTTAGGAAATACTGAAAGTCTTAATATTACTGCTGGCACTACAACTCTTAAATCTGGTACTGATGAAAAATTAAAAATTACTAGCTCTGAAACAGCTATAACAAATGCAAATAAAATTTCAGCAACGGCTAAAGATATTGTAATTTCTTCTGGAACTGGCGGAGGAATTACCACAAAGGGTGATATTACTGAAAATGGTAGTATTACTGCTTCTGGACATATTACCACAAAAGGCAGTATTTATGTTGGTCCAGGCACTGGCAGTGATGGCGTAATTTATTTTAGAGATATCGAACAACAAAACTCTAAAATTAAGAATAATGCAGTATTAAGATTTAAGTCATTCTCTGCTGGAAAACCAGAAAACTATGGCAGTGGTGTTATTTTAGGCTCTGGTGGTGGAACTGTCATTATGGCTGGCGAATGTGCTACATCTAAAGTATCTAATTGGGAAACTGAACATTTATATCTTGGTGCTGATAATGAAGTTTATATTTATACTCGCTTACAAAAGATTAATGATAAAGATGTAACAGGAATAGATAAAGAAGGCTATACTTGGAGATTTACTACTGACGGCAATTTAATTTGTCCTGGTTATATTGACAGCGTAATTAGAACTACATGCGAAAAAGATAATACAAAAAATTTAGTTTGGGCTAACATGGCCGCTAACGATTATTTCAGAATTCAGGTCGGCGGTGCTGAAAACCAAGGCTGGGTTGAAATTGCTACAGCTGATGATGGTAATGAGCCAATTATCTTCCGTCAATATCAATGTGGCGATGGCAAAACTTGGAATTCTGTTGCTCATACATTTACAGCATTAGATGCAAACGGTCATACAAATGCAGAGCATATTAATACTGGAAGTATTTATGTTGGTGGTTCATTATGTAGAATTTATGCTACTAACCAAGATCAAGCTGGTACTTTCAATATTAATAATAAGATGTGTATTCATGATAATGGCCATATCTTTACTTGGGATACTATTAGCGCACAAGGTATCACTTCTGCTTGGTATGATACTCCATCTGATATTAGATTAAAAGAAAATCTTAGACCACTCGAAACTGCTGGATCAATTTTAGATTTACCAGTTTATAAATTTGATTATAAGATTGGCGAAAAAGATCAAATTGGCTGTATTGCACAAGACTTACAAAAGATTTGTCCAGAGCTTGTTAGAGTTGGTGAAAATGACTACCTTGAAATTCAAGAAAATAAGTTAGTTTACTTACTATTAAAAGAAGTTAAAAAGCTTAAAACAGAATTAGAAGAATTAAAAAATAAATAATAAGGAGGTTTAGTATGGCAGATTATAGATATAATGGCAAAACTATTTCTGGTACTTTATATAGTGATTGTAACACTGAAAGTACTTATGCTGAATATTATAAAGGCCTAAATGTTATTCCTTATTATTCGGGCGATTATTGAACTGAACCTTTATATGCTAAAACATATAAAATAAATGGTAATGCTAATCTAAAAACAATCAAGCCTGGAACTAAGCCGGGATTTAGAAATAGCTATTCTACATTTACAACTGGCACGGCTGGTTCTTATAAATTAGTTAGAACTGATGCTGCTTTATTAATTAAAAAATGAAATGGTAGTTCTTGGGCAGACTTTAGAACTTTAGCTAGGGGAACTTTCTGTGATAATACTGTTCCATATAAAATTATTGTGGAGCTTTGCGCCGGTGGCGGTGGCGGCGGTGGAGGTAACTGAAATACCGCATCCTCCGGTGGCGGTGGAGGAGCTTATTGGTGTGGCGTATTATCATTAGATGGTTTTGAGCCAGAGATTACTGTTGGCGCTGGTGGAAGTGCTGGCGTCGGTGATGGTGGTTCAGGGGGTAATGGTGGAGACTCAACTATAAAAATAGGCGGTCATACTATTACCTGTCATGGCGGAAAAGGCTGTCCATATGGCAGTCATAATGACATTAGTGGTGGAACTTACTCTGCCTATAGCGATGTTATTTATGGTGTTTACTGAAAATTACATAGTGCATCTGGTGGAAAAGGCGGCTGATTTAATGGCGGTAATGTAGCTGGTGCAACTATTTACGCTACCAATAAAAAAGAAGACCAAAAAGGTGATAATATAAAAACACTATCTGCTAGAAGTGGTGGCACATACCACAGAGGTGGAGGCGGAGGAGCTTCTCAACTTGGATCTGGCGGTGAGGCCGGAAAACACGAGGGCACATCTGCCGCTGATAGAAGTGGAAGATCTGGAAGTGGCTATGGAGGCGGAGGCGGAGGTGCCTCTGACGGCTTCTTTGGTAACAACCCAAGTGGTGGTGCTGGTAATGGTGGATATTTTGCAATTCATTATTAATATTATTCTTTAAAAATATTGTATAATAAAATATGAAACTTGAAGAAATGTTAGAAGAATTTCTAAGATTGCCTGCAACCTTAGATGAAGCAATAGCCTATATTAAAAAGAACCCAGTATTATCAAATACAATTGAAGAAATGGCATTTAAACAAACTATTGTTAATGTCTTAATCTTAGCCGGTATTGTATCTGAAAATGATTTCAATGCCTCAGTAAATCACTTTAAAGAACAATTATATGAAGAGTTTGGCAAAGAGCTCTTAAAAGAGTCTGAAAAAGTTCGAGCTGAAGAAGAAGCCGAAGCTGATGATGATTGGGATGAATGGTCAAACGATAAAAATATTCCACAAGCATAATAAAGACTGATTAAATTCAGTCTTTTTATTTTATAATAAATTAAATAATTGCTAAATTATTTGATAGAACTCTAGAAAAGGAGCGGAATTTAAATATGGAAAAAAGTAAGTACATTGTTCATAGTGATGTAGATGAAAATAATATCTACAAAGAATTTGACAATCGAGATGAAGCTATCCAATATGCTAAAGACCACATTGATGCTGAAACTTGGGTTGACCTCGTAGTTGAAGATGAAAGTGGTTTATCTGATGAGCCAGATTATATGACTATTTGAACATATCGTGATGAAGGAGCTTATGATTTAGACTTTCCTAAGTCAGACTTAGAAGACCTTCCAGATGATTGGATTGAAGACACTGTTCCAGCAGACTGGGATGATGTAAATAGATTTCCAAAAAAAGAAGAATTAAATATTAAAGAAGCTGTTAATAAACTCGAAGAGAATGAGTCAGAAGTAGAATGTAAATGCTGCTTTGATTTATTTCCAAAAGAAGCTTGTATTAAAACAGAAGATGGCTATGTCTGCCAAAAGTGCAATCAAGAATTACATTCTCATCAAGGCACTAATTTAGACTTAATTGATGCTGATCCATTTGATTTAGAATATGATGACCCAAGACTTCCTGAAGAAGAAGCTGAGCCAGAAATTAAAGAAGAACCTGTGGATGAAACTGAAATTAGAAAACATGAAAAAGCTATTGAAGAAAAAAGCTTAGAAGAGCATGTTAATGAAGAACATCCAGCTATTGAAAGTGAACAAGTTTTACAAGGCACAGATAATGCAGTAGTTGACTGTGAAGTTGCTAAAGTTATTGCCCACAGTGAAGACGAAAAACCATTAGACTGTAAAATGGAAAAACCTGCTTTAGAAGAACCACTTGCTGGCAAAAAGATTAAGATTAAAATCAATGAGTCTGATGAAGAAAACTTGGCTAAGTTTAAAGCAGCTATTGCAGATTTAAAAAATAACCCAGATTATGGCACAGTATTTAGATATGAAGTTTGGGGACGAGACGGTAATAAAGGCATATTATTAAAAGCCTCGGATGATACAAGTAATGAAGCTTTTGAAAACCTTCGTACTTGGATGCTTGAAAATGGTGGATTATTCTTATTCGACCTCTTTGGAGCAAATAAAGATAAAGCAGAACTTTGTGCCTGAAATTCTGAAGAGCTAAACAAAATCCCAGGACAAGAAATTTTATTTGATGATAAATATGAATTTGCTTTACAAAATAGTCCACTTGGTGGCTTCATTGAAATTGATGAAGATGGCATTGAAGTAACCGAAGACGTTATGAAACGTGTTGAAGAAGATATGGCAGCTTTAGATGAAGCTAAAAAAGATGATGAGCTTCCAGTCGACCCAGAAGCTGCAAAGCTTGAAGTTCATACTATGTTAAATAACTTAGTAGCAGATGAAATTGAAGCTGTTAATGGCTATGAAGAAGCTAAAGCAGAAATCATTGATGCGCCAATTGCACATAAAGATATTATTCTTGATAAGGTTGACCACATCGAAGATGAAGAAAAAGAACACATTGATGAATTAATCGATGCTACTACGGAAATTCCTTTTGATAAAGATAATCCTGCTCCAGTAGTTGAAGAACCAGTTGTCGAACCTGAACCTGAAGTTCTTCCAGAAGAGCCTGTTGTTGAAGAGGGTTATGAAGACCCATTCTATGTTGACTTCCCAAAAAATGAAGAAAAGCCATTAGTTGAAGTCGCTGCACCACTTCCATTTGATAGTGATGTTAAAGTTGGCGATAAGATTAAAATTCTTCATCTTGAAGGTGAAAATGCTGATTATGATGGCAAAGAAGGAGAAGTCACTGATATTGACAGTATTGGACAACTTCATGGAACTTGGGGTGGCTTAGCCGTTATCCCAGGCGTTGATGACTATGAAGTTATCACCGAAGAATTAGAAGAACCTAAATCTTTTAATGAAGGGGTCAGTCTCGATAACCCCTCACTTAAAAAGGGGCTTGGATATTTAAGTAGATATTCAAATAAGCATTCATATATATGCAGCTATAGAAATGGTAGAACACATCAAGTAGTTGCTGTTGATAAAGGTTTTGACAATTATCAAGACCTTATGAAATATATTAAAGCAGTAGAAGCTACTAATAAAGATATTATTAGTTGAGATGTATTATATGCCAATGACCTTGGTAAATACTATGATGCTTTAAGAAAAGATAAATAATAAATCGTATATTATAACGAGCGAACATAAGCATTAAGGAGAAGCCCCAGCTTAATCCAAATGCGAACTCATTTTAATAGAAGGTGCTCAAGAGTCGGAAAGAAACGATGGAGAGCATAACAAAAACTAAACAGAATTAGGAGACATTAAAATGAAATATTATTCAGAAATTTTAAACAAAAACTTTGACACCGAGAAAGAATTACTCGCTGCCGAAAAAGAGCATGCAGAAGCTGAACAAAGAAAAGCCGATGCTAAAGCACTTGTTGCTAAAGAATCTGAAAAGGTTCAAGATGCATTCAAAGCTCGTAATGCTGCAAGACGTGCTTACAATGAAAAATTAGTTGAGCTTAGAAAAGCTTATAATGAAGCTGTTAAGCAAGCAGAAAAAGAATTTACTGATGGACTTAAAGAAGTCACTGAGGCTAAAGACAAAGCTGAAGTTGACTATGATAATAAGCTTCGTGAATTCCAAAATGCTCATCCAGAAGGCTATCGTATCTGTCTTAAAGATGGAGACAATGTAATTACAATGTCAAGTAGCCCAGCTGAATTCAGACGAAATCTTAGTAAAGAATTCGATGATATGCTTGACTTATTCTCTAACTTAATCAAGCGTTTCTAATTAAGTAAAATATCCTGGGGCTAAATAATTAGAAAATATACCGTATAATATTATAGGAACAGTGAGTTCCTAGTTCATAGTAATTGAGGTTAAATCCTCAATATCCTCCCTTTCGACAGCAACCTATCAATTCAATTCCTCCTGAGTTCTATGTTGCTGTTTTTTTATTGTATAATATAATATGAAAATAAAACATTATACAGATGTAGATGAACAAATTACACAAATAGACTTAGAGTGCGGTGAAACACTCCAAATACAGCATTCAGTCTTAGATAAGAAAATTGCTTATAGAGTGGCCGATAACCCAATGGCAATAGATAATTCTTGGCAGTCAGTAACACTAAAAGTTGAAGATAATCTATTTATGGTAATAGCTAAACGAAAAAATAAAATAGAACAACGAGTTTATTCCGACATGTTTGGTTTCCATATTGAAAAGCTTGGATAAAAAATATCCTTGCTTTTTATTTTATAACGTATAATATTATATGAGACACTATGATATTGGATTTACATTTAGACGAGTAGACGATGAACATATATGTATCTGGAGATGCGATGAAAATTGGCATTGGAGAAGTGATTACTTTTTTCCATTAGCTAAAGATGATATATATCTTAATACTGATGATAAATATATTTATTTATATGCTGTCATAATTCGTGATGCTGATGCTGATTATATTCCTGTTGATAAATTAATTTATCTTACTAAAAATCTAGCTGTCGCACAACGTTGGGCAAATAATCTAAATGGCAAAATCTTAGAAATCCCATATCTAAGAATTGTTAAGCACAGAAAAGAACCTTATTGGGACCCAGATTATAAAAAAGATCCAACTGAAGATTGCCCTTATTATAAAATTAGTAGATTAAATATTATGCGCAATGCCCAAATAAAGCTATATTGTCCAAAAAATTCAAAATATTATAACAGATTTGGCAAGAAAATTCTAAAAGAAATCAGGCCTAGATAGTGACAAAAAAGGAATTAATAAAAAAACTTAGAAAGCATAAGAATAAAAATATATTAATCAAAATCGATGGTGGACTCTTTTATCCCATAAATAGCGTTAAAGAATTTGATGGAAATATAATCATATTTTGTGATGATATAACTAAGGTGACAAAAGATTAAAGTCATCTTTTTTATTGTATAATATAATAAGGAAAAATATATTTTTTATAATATATTTAGGAGGAAATATATCATATGCAATATAAATTAATTAAATCTGGAATTGACTATGCTTTAGAAAAAGTAAACTGAAGAGTTAAAACCGACGATAAAGTTCAGTTTGTATCTTTAAAAAAATTAGATAAAAGAAGATATAATGGTAGGAATAATAACCTACGAATGTTAAGAGAGATTTATAAAGACCAAGAATTATATGAAATCACATTAACATACAAAGAAAAACAACAAACATTGATATATACTAAAAATGAATTGCAGGCTATTTCAGACCCAATTTCAAGAGAATTTTATAATGGCTCAAAATCATTTGAAGAAGATTTTTTTAATTATCTTGTTTGGAATAGACGACTTGGAAAAAAATAATTAATGCTAAATTATATATGACAATAGTTTTAGAAGAATATTCATTTTTAAAATCTGGTAGAACTCGTATAGTAAAGCTGGTTAAAAAAATTTCAGCCGAAAATATTATTTCTTATTTAGTTAATACCACTGAAAATTTTTACAACCCTGAAAAATGTACGACTGAAACACGAGTTATTGAAACGAAAAATTTTAATACTGACTATGAATCAGCTTTAAAATATTTTAATGATAGTAAAGCGGAAATTGAGGTTGTTGGATAATATGGGAATTTTTGATGATTTAGATAGCTTTATCGGTGGATTAGATGGTAAGATTATTGGCGGCGATTGCTTTGGTGCCTATGATGATGAGCATAAAAGAAAAGTCAAAGAGCTTTTAGATAAAGACCCAAGATACTATTATCTAATTCAAATTAGATGTGGCATTGATCCTAATGATGAAAGTTATTATGGACCAGATACTGATATTAGAATAGTAAATGTTGACCACTTTGCAATCAAAGGAAAACTAAAAGATAGGCTTGAAGAATTCAGGCAAAAAATATATCAAGTCATTGATGATATCTATAAACATCAAGATGAAATTGACCTTGACGAAGAAGTTTGAGAAGCAGAAGAGGAAGATTGATAAAAATCTTCTTTTTTTATTTTTTTATTTACAAACAACTTTAAATGTTGTATGATATTAACAGTGAGGTAAAACTATGGAAACTATTGTTAGAGAAAAAACAACTTATGGACTCGTCTTATTTGATAAATATATTTTATGTGACATTAAGACTTATCCAGCAAATGATATTAATTTTAGACAATTAAGCGAAATTGATAAAAAGCGAGCTAAGATTAGACAATATAATAGTCTAAAAGTTTTACGTAATGAAGTTCCAGGTCACTTTCAACAATGGCATTATTGGTTACCAAAACATAAAGAAAATATCTGGACAAAAGACAAAGTTGAACCTTGGTGGGATGAAATCTATACACTAGAATCTTTACTTAAAGAAGCAGGCTTTAATGGTCTCGGTGATTTAAGTAAATATCGCGATAATGGTGCTTGGGACTATTGCATTGAGCACAAATATTTTAAAGTTATTAAGATTAAAGAAAGATTAATTTTTGAGGATTAATTTATGAAGTTTGACGAAAAGAATACTTATTTAAAAAGAATTACCTTACACGATGATGACTATGGTGATAACTATGACGTCTTTGATTTACATGTTGGAAGATTAGTAATTAGACTCAGCGAAATTGATGGCAACTATCTAAAAAAATATTTTGGAGTAAAAGAACGATAATGAAAGTAATCTTTCTTGATATTGATGGGGTAATGAATTCTCAAGATAGAGCTATTCAACTTCATAATCTGCATGAACAAGGTCTGTGTAGTGATAAAGAATGGCATAACTGGGATATGCCATACAAAGATACTTTAGAAGCCTTAAACCATATCATTAAAAATACTGGTGCTAAAATTGTTTTGTCTTCTACTTGGCGTGGAAATCCTGAACGAATTGAAAAGCTAAATAAATGCTTTGAACCTTATGGCTTTCAAATTTATGATAAAACTTGTCATGGGGTATATCATAAAGACTTAAAAGCACTTGGATTTAATCTAAGACGTTGCCACAGCTCTTATACTGGACAAAAGACTGGGCTAAGATATACAACCGACCGTGGTGCTGAGATTGCCTTCTGGCTAAGCGAACATCCAGATGTGGAAAGCTTCGTAATCTTAGATGATGATATTGCCGATATTAAACAATACTATACTAAAGAACATATTCAAACAGACTTCTATAAAGATGCCTTAAATATGGAATGCGCTGAAAGAGCAATAAAAATTCTAAATAATTAAAATTATTGCTTACAAGCGCTTTTTTTATATGGTATAATATAATTGTGAGGTAAAGTTATGACTAAAGCTGAAATCTTAAACAACATCGCAAATGTAGGAACAACCACAAATAGAAATAGTATGGGCTGCTCTGAAAACTGGTATAACAGTTATTATGCTATTAAGCATACTTTTACTATTGAAGAGCTTGAAGCTATGTCAGAACAAGAATTAAATAACTTAATTAAACTTGCCGATAACATTGCTGAAGGATTATATTAAAAATATATTTACAAAAATAAATGCACACGATATAATTAAAATATAAAGAGGTAAAGCTATGGACAAATACTATGATTATGCACAAGAAAAATATGTTGAAGGCGATCCAATGACTGCCTTAACAGCTCAAATCCTTGGATTAGAAATGCTTAAAAGGAAAGCTCACGAAAGTGCAGAAAGACGCAAACGCGAGAATGCTAAAAGAGCAGCTGAAGATAAAACTAGAAGCTATAAGATTATCAAATATAAAGATATTCAATATATTAGAAAGTTTATCAATGACTCTCTAAAGAAGGCTGATACTTGGATGGATAGGCTTAGACTATATAATGAATTGTTCGTCGACTATCTTAACAGAAAGTCTTATGAACTTAAAATGTGGTATAAGCCAGAGTTCTATACACTCAATCTCAAAGAATACAAAGAGATTGTTAAGTATGAATTATCCTTAAAGGAGGCCAAGCATTAATTATGAAAATTGAAGTAGAAGTTAAGTTTGGTATTGGTGAAGTCGTGTTAATCAAAAATACATTTCCAGGCTATGGCGAGGGCGGACTCAGCTGTCCTCCTCCATTCAAAGCTGTAATCTCTGGTTATGTAATTCATAAAAATAAAAAGTCTGCCCGAGTAATGTATACTTTAGACCCACTAGATAATAACATTACTTATAAACAAAGAGCGAGCTTAGAGGCATTCTCTCATAAACGTAGGTGGAATGCAAAAGATTTAGAAAAAGTTGAATAAAACTATTTACAAGCAATAAATATAACGATATAATAATATCAGAAAGTTGAGGTTAACAACTATGGAAAAAGAATATCAAAAAATCGGAAACGTCTTCAAGTTCGATGAAAAGTTCAGAACTATCGTTGGGCTTAACGAACCATATGAAACTTTAAAAAACATTATCTGGCAAGGCACTGAAAAGATTGATGGAACCAATATTCGTATTTATTGGGACGGTCATGACATCGAGATTGCCGGACATACTGACAAGGCCCAAATTCCTCCAAAGCTTTTAGCTTACCTTGAAGGTTTGTTCAAAGTCCCTGAAATGGAATATATTTTTGAACAAGTCTTTGGTGAATCCAAAGCCTATGTCTTTGGTGAAGGTTTTGGTGGAGGCATCCAAAAATCTGGCGGTGACTATGTAGAAGATGGTACTAGCGTTGGGTTCATTGTCTTCGACGTTCAAATCGATGGCTGGGACCTTGACCGTGCAAACACTACTGATGTTGCTAATAAGCTTGGCTTACCGTCTGTTCCTGTTTGCTTTGAAGGAACCCTTGATGAAGCTAAACAATTCGTCAGTGAACATCATATGTCCACGCTTAACGGCGGCAAACACGAAATGGAAGGCCTTGTCCTTGTTCCTCGTGACATTCAACTTTATGATAAGAAACATCATCTTATCAAGTGCAAATGCAAATATCGCGACATGGTTCGCGCTGGTTTAGTGGAGGCTAATGACTAATGAAAGTAATGGAATTCTTGAACAGCAATTTATTGCCAAGGACTGAAAAGGCTCCTGATATGTTTTCCAAGGAAAGATATTGGGGATTGACTGATACCATTAGTTTATATAGTCATGGTTTTAATTGCACTACTTATGATAAGCAATCTAAACCAATCATTCAAAACCTTCAAGACATGACTCCTGATAAATGGGACCTATTAACTAAGCTCAAAGACTATGAAGTTGCAGGAGTCAATGTCTTTGGAACTACGGATGCCCATGTCCATACACACATTCAAATTAAAATCTCAGACGAAGAACTCAAAAAATTGGGGGTGTTAAAATAATGAAGAAACTCAAAGTATTATTGCTATTGCCTTTAATGCTATTGGCAAGTTGTGGCAGTGATAAAACTGATGATGCTGGCAATGCTATGTATCATAACTTCCAACCAAACTTCAGCACAATCTGCAGTCATTCAGGACTCTCATATTTAAGAGACGTTGATACTGATATCATGTATCTTTACTGGAATGGCGGATCAAGCAGCAAAAGAGCTGGCTGGACAGTTTACTATAATAAAGACGGTCAACCAATGACCTACGCAGAATTCAAAGACGTTCATATGTCTAAATATCATTAAGGAGAAAAATCATGAACAAAGTAATCGGAAAAACATCATTCACAAAAGGCCATGTGACAGTCACAGACCCTTGTTATAGTAAAGGTACTTGGTGCACTGCAGAAGTAGAAAACGTCTTTAAAGGCGAATGGGAAGCTTCTGTTGAAATCAAGAATTGTGGCGACTGGGGAGATAGAGTTGCTAAACTCACACTTAAAGCTATTGGACAAGAACCAGTCAAAGCTATTAGACTTCCAAATGATATTGGTGTTGATGCAGGTGTCTGCGGAGTCTTTGAAGATAAGCCAGACTATGGTGATAACAAGTGGGGAGATGTTTGTGACGTGATGGGCTATAGCAATTATGGTATGGCTACTATGTCAAATGCCTTTCACTGCAATGGTGCTTGGTCATCTAGTGGTTATGGCGACGGTGGTTATACTGCTGTTGTTGGAACTAATGCTGATGGTGAAGTCGTTGAAATCGTTGTTGAATACTTAACTGATGAAGAAGAGTTTGAAGACGAAGAAGACTTTGAAGATGACATCCCAGAAGATGAAGAAGATTTAGAAATGAGCTGGTAATATGAAGAAGAGTAAATTATTTATTGCCTTATTAACAATTATTTCATTATGTGCAATGTTATGCCTTACAGCTTGTAATGCAGACATTGGCTGGGGAAGTTATTCATTTCATTATGTTCATGTCCAAATGTATAGCATGAATGAGCCAGTCCACTTTGAAGTTGATAAGTGGAAAGGCGATGATGGCGGAATTGAATTAGCTACCAAGAAACATGGAACTATCCTCTTAGGTGATGGAACATATGTAATGTATGATACAGAAGAATGTCCTCTTTGTGGGCATGTGGAGTATAAATAACTATGGCTACTATTGCAGAATTAAAAAGAAAGATTAAAGCTCTTCAAAAGAAGCAAGAAGAACTTACTAAACAAGAATGCGCTTTGCAAGAAGAAATCTATGAGTTAGAGCGTGGTAAATGGGCTGATAAAGTTAGAAAGAACATTCATGCTGGCGACATCAGAATGATTAATGAAGGAATTACAAACTACCATTGTGACGCCCTTAAAATCTACGAAATCTTAGAGGCCTCAGAACATACGAACAAATGTAAAAGAAACGGCATTCCTTCAACTTATATTTCATTCTATGTCAAGGTCCGCACATTCACTATTCATACCTATGATGGCGATAGAATCAGCACTGTCGAAACAAGGCAATGCAGTGATATCGATACTTTACTAAAAGCGAAGAAAATCTCCAAAGAAGAATTCGAAGACTTCAAAGCAACATTATTAATGAATCCAGAAGCTTACGACGATAGTAAATGGAACCCAGAGAATACGGAGGCTAATTAAATGTATAAAGTTTGGCAAATAGCAGACGGAATGATTGTTTGGAAAGGCAACACCGTCATAGGAATTAAAGGAATGACTTTACCTGAGATGTTCTATGACTGCGATTGCTATAAGCTTCCAGGAAACGCATTCGACTATGCTTTGGCTCCTAACCAAGAGTTCACCGATGAACAATTAGCCTTTATCAATAGGTCCACATTAGAGTGGAATGAAGATGAAGAAGACGACTATCAAGAACCAACGGAAGCATTCGAGAAGACCGAAGCTCCATCGTCACTAAATGGAGATGCTTTGTTTGATGATGATGAATTACCGTCAGGAAGGGGGCTTAGGGGGTTAGTTACGCCAACGGCGTTTTGATAGTCTCAGTCCCGAAAGGAAGGTAAAATATGAGAAACACAACAACAATTTATTTCGACCCAATCACCATTACGAGGTATATGGAAGAGACGGGCAAGTATGAAACAGAAACTTATGAAGATGAAAGCTTAGACGTAGACATTAACAAAGCCATCAGCAGACTTGGCATCGCTTTGGCATCGGCATTAAAGATTGGTGACAAAGAAGCATATGAAAGAGCGAAAGCTTATATCGACCTTTATGAGTCAACGGACCCAGAGAAATGGAATAAAATCGATATGGACAACGATTTAGAATATAAGCTTTTATGCAAATGTTTCAGCAAAGAAATCCGCAACCAATTATACAGACAAATGGATAAGGATTATACTATCTGGGGCAATAGATGTGATTATGTATTAGGATGCCAAGAAACGATGTATTACAACAAAGACCCAGACAGAAAGCTCTTCATGCAAATCTGGGAATTAGATACTGATTTAGAAAATATCGCATGTAGACATACAGACTTAACCGACGAAGAAAAGAAACACTTAAAAGAACTTCGTAAACACTATGATCTATTCGTAGAAGCATACAATAAGATGAGCGAGTCCATTGAGCAAAGAGAATATAAGAGTAAGCATAAAGAAGAAGCTCCTACTACAGACACCTTAGCAGAGACGCCTAATATAGAAGAGCAATCAGAAAAACCACATAGAAACTTTAAGGGGTTCGTATTCTAGTATGAGCAAGAGACTATTACTCTCCATATACTTCTCCGTATTCTTCATCGCCCTAGCATTGGTATTAGTATCCATATTGGTCCCTATGCCTGAAGGCTATAGTATGCTAGGACATATCATGGCGATGGTAGGCGGGGTCGTCGTGGGGCATTGCTTGGTAGAGATACCATTCATCATTATCAAGTATTAAGGATTGGCTTAGGTCAATCTTTTTTAATAAATTAATAAATTATTAAATTTTTCTTAAAATATATGCTAAAATAATTGAAGGTGCTTAAAAAGAGGGCGTTTTGACCACGTTGGCCAATAAGCTCTCCGTTAGCGGCCTTTTTTCTTTTACCCTTTTTGCCTTTGAAGCCCAGCCCAAGGCGCGCGTGCGCGTAAGCCAATGACCCTAGCCCGTAGTGGAAGCCTCACTAGTCGCGTCGGAACGGCAAGCCACGCCTCGCTCCGCCAATCCCAGCCTATATATATTTGCCGTCATATTACGTCTATATATACCGTATGATATAATGTATGAACACTAAAGATTTTAATCAAGAAAAACTTTTTTATTTATTCCGGCTCGCTTGTCATAGACTTGGGTCAGAGAATATTCATATAGAACCTGTTCATGTAAGGGCGGACGAGATGATGTGCCGCGTAGACTTTGAGGATAAGGAATTAGAGAATTCTTCCATGGATATCTTCGGCCGACGCATAGAGCATCGCTTCTCGCTTAACCTTATGAAAGACTTTTTCATAGGCGCTCCGTGGGAAGACCCGCTTAATGGCAAGAAAGACGAAGAGCTTGTCAAAGTTATAGTCGAACTTCTTCGCACACAATGGCGCCAATGGAGACGCGAACAAGGAGCCGATATAACTTATACCATCCAAAGAGCTTTGGGCTTCCTGGCGACCAATATGAGTATCTTATTGCGATGCGAAGGCGCAGAGTTGTCGCAAGGCAAGTCAGAGTATGAGACGATGTATCGTTCCTTCGGACGAGGCTCGGCGATTCTTCCAAGCCTTGCAAGACCAGAGCTCACGCTAAACATAGTGGACACACCAAGAGACATGAGCTATGGAATAGTCAAGAGAGAAATGGAATATCGTATTCCTCTTAGCGACTTAAACATCGGCAGCCCAGTGGATAAGATACTTCCAAGCATTAATAATTTCGAGGATGAGATCGACAAGATTGCATATAGGCTTGCTTACGTCCTATATAATGGATATGAGTTCGCCACACACAATAAACAACGCGAGGACTTCTTACCAAGGGTAATAAACATCAAGCAAACGGCTTTCTAAGTGAAAGCCTTTTTCTTTAGGCCGAAATTGATCCGTTTTCGTTTTTGAAATCGGATCAATTTCATTTTTAGGCCCAAGAGGCGAAATCAGATCGTTTTCGTTTTTTGAAAAAAGGGCGTTTACAAATTGGGCGTTTTGTGGTATGATATAATTGGGGGAGTATTATTATTAAAAAAAAGAAGAAGCCGAAATTGGATCGTTTTCATTTTTGCCAATTTAGGGCGTTTTCGTTTTCGGCAAGATAAAGTATCTACTTAATATAAAAAACTCCCCAGAACGCGAATATGGAGCTTCTGGGGCTATTCTAAGCTAAAACGATTTGCATACGTTTACGTGCGTGCGAAATCGGGGTGTTTTCGTCCCTATTAGAATATACTACATGGGACAAAACCAAGCATGAAAAAAGGAGGCAGCCAGAGTGAGAAAATAAAGAGAGTTTGATCTGGTGGCTGCCTCCAAGAAAGGAGGTGTGACGGTCTTATGAAAATAAACGAATCATAATTATCTTGTCGATTGAGCTATAAAA
>Ga0310696_10002757_pt1 | contig 22739 bp, 16 predicted proteins | sample AusTroGonzalo_MG_4_FD_203885 | JGI IMG/M metagenome (GOLD analysis project Ga0310696, IMG submission 203885) | Bovine rumen microbial communities from tropical cattle in Woodstock, Queensland, Australia - Gonzalo_02 (v2) (version 2) | ecosystem: Host-associated > Mammals > Digestive system >...
CAGTTTTCATCCTCGATGACAAACCCGAGGGAGTACACCCTTCTGCGAACCAGCTCCCAGTCCGACTGGGGCTGTAGGATCAGCGCGTCGGCAGCCTTCGCAACATCGCTCCCCTCCGAGAGGATCCGGTTCGTCAGTTCTCCGCCCATGCCCGCCATCACGATGACCTGCGCATCTCCGGGCTTCAGTCCGGCAAGACCGTCGCACAATATTGTCTGCGCACGCTCCTGCATATGGAAGAACCGGATGGTCTCCTCCGCTTTCGCTAACGGACCCTTGCGGACATCACAGGCCAACGCCTTTTCGGCCTTTCCTTCCCGCAGAAGCCACACGCTTAAGTACGCATGGTCGCAGCCGACGTCCGCCACTGTGTCGCACACCGGCACCATGTCCGCTACCATATGAAGCCGGTCTGACAATCTCATGGGTTCCTCCTGATCAGTCGTTGAGATAATCCCGAAGCTTCTTGCTCCGGTTCGGGTGATGCAGTTTGCGGATCGCCTTCGCCTCGATCTGGCGGATACGCTCACGGGTCACCTTAAAGATTTTGCCGACTTCCTCCAACGTCTTGGGGGCCTCGCCGCCCAAACCGTAACGGAGGATCAAAACGGCACGCTCACGCTCGGTGAGGGCCTGTTTCATGGACTCCATCAGCTGCTCATGCAGGAAGGAACTCGCCACCGCCTCCTCCGGCTGCAGCGTCTTGTCATCCTCAAGGAAATCGCCGAGATGGCTGTCTTCCTCCTCGCCGATGGGCGTCTCCATGGAGACGGGCTCCTGGGCGATCTTCATGATCTCCTCGACGCGCTTCGGCGACATTTTCATGCGGGTCGCGATCTCGTCGATGCTCGGCTCTCTTCCGAGTTCCTGAAGGAGCTGCCGCTCCGTGCGGTTCACGCGGTTGATGGTTTCCACCATGTGAACGGGAATGCGGATCGTGCGGGCCTGATCGGCAATCGCACGGGTGATGGACTGACGGATCCACCATGTCGCATACGTGGAGAATTTGTATCCCTTGCGATAGTCGAATTTCTCAACTGCCTTGAGAAGACCGAGGTTGCCTTCCTGAATGAGATCCTGAAGGTGCATGCCGCGGCCGATGTATTTCTTGGCGATGCTCACAACAAGTCTGAGGTTTGCCTCCGCAAGGCGCTGTCTCGCGCGCTCGTTTCCCTGCTCCTTGAGCTCCGCGAGGTTCATCTCCTCCTCGCCGGTAAGCAGCGGGATCGTGCCGATCTCCTTTAAGTACATCCGCACGGAATCCTCGCTGGAGACATCCTCGCTGCTCTCGCCCTCAAGGGTGTGATCGATGGCGGCAATGTCGTCGTTGACGATGGTAATCCCCTTGCCGGCGCAGTACTCGTAGATGTCCGCAAGGGTTTCGGGATTGATGGTGCTTCCCTTCACCGACTCCTCAAGTTCCTGCCAGTCGAGTTCGTTGTTCTTCTCCTGGGCAGCAGCGATCAACTCGTCCAGCTTGCCCTGCACGCGTTCAAACCGCTCGCGGCGCTTCTCGGGAGACTCCGCATCGGGCGTTTCCGACTCGTCAAGGAGCATCGCGTCCTCATCGGACAACCCCATGTCCAGGTCAATCTCCTCGAAATCGTCGTCGTTGTACGAAAGGTCCTCCGCCCCCGCAAAATCAGGCTCGGTCTCGTCCTCTTCCATGTAATCGGGATCGCCGTCCTCGCGGAGTTCCTCCTCCTGCTCATTGTACGCCTCGGAAAGTTTCTTCTTAGACATGTGTAAACCCCTTTCTTCCTCTCGGAAACTGTTTTCTCAATGTCATATCAATACACCTTCGGAAAATGCCTTCTCATTACACTTTCGAAAATGCCCTCTCAATACACTTCCGCCCGAAGCCGCATTCGAAGCGACTCCGTCTCCTTGCGGCTCTCCCGCATAATGCGGGCCGCCTCCTTCAGATTGTTTTCTTCCTTAGCCTTGGCCAGTTGATTCTCCGTCCGCCGCTTCACCATCTTCATCACGGCATCCTCGACAGCCTTGGAGATATCTTCGGTCTTCATCGCCATCTCGTCGGACATCATATCCGCAGCCAGCCGCTGTTCCTCCGCAGACTCAAACCGGCTGACCAGCTTCGCTGCATCCACGGGATCATTTTCCGGATTGTCATAACAGAGCTGCACGACCTTCTGGTAAACCGACCCCGTAAAATCCTCAATGGTCAGATACTTGCGGATGATCTTCCGAGCTTTCGGAACCCCTGCGAGGATTGTGACCAGATAATCCTGGGTGTTCAGGATCTCGTCCCGTTTCGCCGCTCTTCCTGCAGGCGGCGTCTGAACCTCGCCGTCGCCGTCAAGCACCTCCGCAGCTCTCGCCGCCTCCTGCTGCGCCCGGACGGCCTCCGCGGCCTTTCTCCCGAGCTCCTCCGCGCCGAGGCGGTTCACACGCTTGACAAAGGCCTGATAGTTCACGTTGTAATCCTTGCAGAACGCTTTCATGTAGGTCTCGCGCTCCAGCTCGTCCTCGTAGCGGATCATCCACCGCGCCGCGGCGTCAACGAAGGCGTTGGCCCCGTCCGTGTTGTCCGTGCTGGTGATGTCGCCGAACTGCGTCTGCAGGTACTCCATCTCGAAGCGGTAGCTCGAGCGCGCATCCCTGATCCGCTTCTCGTACTCCTCGGCCCCGAGATTCTTGATGAACTCGTCGGGGTCCTTGTAGGGCGACATATCTACAACCCGCGCCCGGATCCCTGCGGAATAGAGGATCGGGATCGCCCGGTCAATGGCCTTCTGTCCCGCCCCGTCGGAGTCGTAGGTCAGTACCACATCCTTCGTAAACCGTGCAAGGATCTGGGCCTGCTGCTCCGTGAGCGCGGTACCGAGGGTCGCCACGGCGTTGTCAAATCCCGCCTGCGTGAGGGAGATGACGTCCATGTATCCCTCGCACAGGATCAGGTATCCCCGCCGGCTCCTCCTCGCCTGATTCAGGTGGTAGAGATTCCGGCTTTTATTGAATATAAGTGACTCCGGTGAGTTTAAGTATTTCGGCTGCCCGTCCCCCATGACGCGCCCGCCGAAGGCGATCACCTTGCCGTTGTTGTCAAAGATCGGAAACATTACGCGGTTGAAAAACTTGTCCCCGGCACCCCCGTTTTCCCGGAATGTGAACAGCCCGCTCTCCCGAAGGAAGGGGTCATCGTAACGTCCCTTGAGTTCGTTGTATAATCGTCCGTCGCTGTAGCCGAGGCCGAACTGCCGCATTGTCTCCGGGGTCAGTTTCCGCCCCGTAAAATACTCCATTCCGTATTTGCCGGCGTCCGATCGAAGCTTTTTGTAATAATACTCTGCGGCCTCCTTGTACAGGGAGAGCATCCGCTCCCGCTTCGTGCGCAGCTCCGCGCTTGTCTCGGACTCCGCGATCTTCGGCAGCTGGTATCCCACCCGATCGGCCAGGATCCGCAGCGCCTCCGGGAAGGAGACATTCTCATATTCCATGATAAAGGTGAAGACATTCCCGCCCTTCTGACAGCCGAAGCATTTGTACATCTGCCGCGAAGGCGTGACGTGGAAGGACGGCGTCTTCTCGCTGTGGAAGGGACACAGCCCCTGATAGCCGGAGCCGGCCCGCTTCAGCGTCACATATTGTCCGATCACGGAGACAATGTCGTTTCGGCTCCGCACTTCATCGATGACTTCATCCGGATAACGCATCAATATACTCCCCAAGCCTTAGGTATCATCAGTTCCTCATAGGTCATGACGGCAAATTTATCCGTCATCCCCGCAACATAGTCTGCAACTACCCGCTCCAACCGCTCGCCGCGGTCGATCAGGTTGCGGAATTCCTCCGGAAGCCGCCCGGTATCCTCCGCGTAGTAGCCGTACAGAAGTTCCACCAGGCGCTCCGCCTTATACTCCTGTCCCTTGGCCACCGGGTTGGTGTAAACGTTTGCAAACATATATTCCCGAAGCTTCTGGAACGCTTCGCGGATTTCATCGGACATCACGATCTCGTCGCGGTCCACGCTGTGCATCACGACGTCGTGCACCAGCGTGTTGAGCCGCTCCTTTAAGGAATGTCCCAGCAGATCCGTCAACTCGGAGGGGATGTCCTCCTCCCGGATAATGTGCCCGCGGATGGCGTCGTCAATGTCGTGGTTTACATACGCCATCTTATCCGCAAGCTGTACTACGCGGCCTTCCAGCGTGAACGGATGCCCCTCGGTCTGATGGTTCAGAATGCCGTCGAGCACCTCCCTGGTAAGGTTCAGCCCCTGCCCGTCTTTCTCCAGGATGGAAACGACGCGGATGCTTTGTTCGTTATGTTCAAACCCGAGAGGACAGGCACGGTTTAAGGCACGCTCCCCCGCATGTCCGAAAGGCGTGTGCCCGAGATCGTGTCCCAGGGCAATCGCCTCCGTGAGGTCCTCGTTCAAGAGAAGCGCCTTGGAGATGGATCTCGCAATCTGCGAAACCTCCAGGGTGTGCGTCATGCGCGTCCGGTAGTGGTCGCCGTCCGGCGTCAGGAATACCTGCGTCTTATCCTTCAGACGGCGAAAGGACTTCGAGTGGATGATGCGGTCCCTGTCTCTCTGGAACACTGTACGGATATCGCATTGTTCTTCCTCGCGGATCCTTCCCAGGGACTGATCCGAGTGCGAGGCACAGGGGCGAAGCATCCGGTGCTCCCGTTCCTCCAGCATCATTCGTATATTGCCTGCCATACAGCCACACCCCTTTCCGCATACGCGCTTAACGGAGCTGCAGCCGCACCGTACGATCCCGCGCGACATAACACTCCGCCCATCATAAATGGTATCTGTCATTATATCACAAACCCGCGGAAAATACTTCATTTTTCGAAAAAAACTTGCGTTCCGCGGGGCCATTTTCCGCATTTCTTGCCTCAAAACGCCGTTTATGGTATACTACAGGGGATAATTCGCCGGAAAATGTACCGGCGGCGCAGCTTTCAATGCCCTCGGGCCGTGGCTGCAACGCATGACTCGGAACCTTGGGGGAGGAACATTCATGCATGCTTTAACAACATTACTGAAGTCGTTTTTGGACAGCTCACCGCATCTTACGGGGAGCTTTACGGAGTTGGTCCGGTACACCCTGCCGGTCCTCTCCTTTCTGATCCTCTCAGGCGCATTTCTGTCGCTCTTCTCGCTACCCCGGAAGAAGGAAATCTTCGCCCGGTTGACCTCTGCCGACGGAACTTCCTATCCGATCAATCATCTGGAGGCGCTGATCGGCCGCACGGGCAACGCGGACGTCGTTCTTTCCGACCGCTCGGTGGACCGTATCCACGCAACGCTCTCAGGCAACGGCAAGGGCGGATGGACCGTCTATGACATCGACTCCAAGCGCGGCACGTTTGTCAACGGCACGGAAGTCACGGAACCGCTCGCCCTGCATGACGGGGACACCGTAACCTTCGGCAAGGCGGATATGACGTTCCGCATCGTCGCCTCCGAGGAGGAGGCGGAAGTCCTGAGACAGCGCCGCATCGTGCGCCCGCTCCCGCCGTGGACCTCTCTTCTTCTGCTCACGATCCTTCAGGGAATGCTCTGTCTGCAGCTCTGCATCGAGAAAAACGCTCAGGCGACCTACACGATCGTGACGGTGTTTCTCGGGTACACCCTGCTTATGTGGGTGTATTTTACGATGATGCGTCTTTGGCATATCACCGGCTTTGAGCTGGAGATCATTGCGTTCTACCTGACTTCCATCTGTCTCTCCGTCACCACATCCTGCAACTGGACCCTTCTGCCGAAGCAGCTTCTGTCGGTGCCTCTCGGCATCGTGCTGATGCTCTTTATGGGCCGGCTACTCAGTAATCTGGATGAGATACGTCGTTACTACCGCTGGATTATGGCGGGAATCGCATTGGCGTTGATCGCCAGCGCCCTTCTTCTCGGAAGTCTCAAAAACGGAGCGACCAACTGGATCCGCATCGGCGGGTTCAGTTTTCAGCCCTCCGAGCTTGCCAAGCTGTGCTACGTGTTCGCCGGTTCCGCCACGCTGGACCGTCTGTTCCGAAAGCGCAACCTGAGCCTCTTTCTGGTCCTTTCCTTCGCTATGATCTTAAGTCTTGCGATGATGAACGATTTCGGAACCGCATCGGTCTTCTTTGTGACGTTTCTGGTGATCTCCTTCCTGCGGTCGGGCGATTTTGCGACGCTTCTTCTCATGCTCGGCGGCGCCGTATCCGCAGGAGCCATGGCCCTCGTGGCCAAGCCCTACATCTGGGCAAGATTTTCCACCTGGCGCCATGCCATGGAGTATTCCTCCGCAGGCGGATACCAGCAGGCGCGCACGCTGACGGCCATCTCCTCCGGAGGCTTGCTCGGGACCGGCCCGGGCGGCGGTTTCCTCAAGCGTGTGGCAGCTGCGGACACCGACCTTGTCTTCGGAATGATGTGTGAGGAATGCGGCCTGATCACGGCGGTGTTCGCGGTTTTGTGCATCATTGCCCTGTCGGCATTTGCCATCCGCTCCGCCATGTCCTGCCGGTCGTCCTTCTATATGATCGCCGCGTGCTCGGCGACCACGATGCTCATTTTCCAGACCGCACTCAACGTGTTCGGCTGCACGGACCTCCTGCCCCTCACGGGCGTGACGTTCCCCTTTGTCTCCAACGGAGGTTCCTCCATGCTTCTCTCCTGGGGCCTGATCGCCTTCTTGAAGGCGGCCGACACCAGACCGGGGGCCAGTTTCGTATACTGGAGATCCTACCGCGAGCAGCGCCGCAGACTCGGAGCGCTGGCGGACGAGGAGTTCCCGGAGGCGGAATCCTGCGTGGATTCCCCTGAGGAAGAAGGTGATGACCAATGAGGAAAATACGCTCCCGCATCGCCCTCTGCTCCATCGTTCTCGGGCTGTTCCTGATCGGTATTCTGATCCTGTTGAACACCTATCGGCGGAACGCATCGAAATGGTTCCTCACGGCATACAACCGGCATCTTTATTCGTCGGAAAATGTGCTCCTCACCGGAACCGTCACCGACCGCAACGGAAAGGTTCTCTCCTACGTATCCGGCGGCGAGCGGTGTTACAATGCGGACGAGACGATCCGCAAAGCGACGCTTCACGTCGTGGGCGACCCCTACGGAAAGATCGGTGTCTCCGCGCTTGCCACCATGCGTGACGATCTGGTTTCTTTCAAACCCGCGAAAGGCATCGCCTCGGTGGACGAAGCCGGCAATACCGTTGTGCTCTCCATCGACGCGGATCTGAATGCGGCTGCCCTGAAGGCTCTCAAGAACCGAAACGGCACCGTCTGTGTATACAATTACAAGACCGGGGAGATTCTCGCTCTTGTCTCCACACCGACCTACGATCCCGCTGATATCCCCGAGGATCTGGAGGACAATCCGAGTTACTCCGGCGTTTACTTGAACCGCTTTCTCTCCACAACGGCAACGCCCGGCTCCGTACTGAAGCCTCTGATCCTGCAGGCCGCACTGGAAGCCGGCCTCGAGGCCTCGGACCTCGATCCGTCACAGGATGGCCCTCTCACCGACTGGAAATACAACTGCAAAGGGATCGTCCGTTTCGGCGACGGCTACGTCAAATGTCCGAAGGTTCACGGCACACAGTCTCTCGGGAAAACCCTTGCAAACTCCTGCAACTGCGCCTACGCGGTGCTCACCGTAAAGCTCGGCCCGGAAACCGTTGCCGAGTGTATGCAGCGCGCCGGCCTGACGGATTCCTATACCGTAGGAAACATAAAAACCGCCCGAAGCACCTTCCGCTTCAGCGGAATTTACGATTACCAGCTCGGCTACGCCGGCGTGGGTCTATACCACGACCAGGTAAACCCCTGCAGTCTTTTAGTGTACTACGCAGCCATTGCAAACGGCGGTACCGCGACGGTTCCGAACACCGTGAAGGAGGTCTGCGACCGGAAGGGAAATACCATCCGCACTCCGGATGTGGTTACGACAGACGAACTGATGAAACCGGAAACCGCCGAATATCTTCGAAGCGCCCTCATTGACGACGTCCGCTTAACCTACGGCAAGGACCGGTTCCCCTGCGGGATCGCCGCCAAATCGGGCACCGTCTCTCAGGCACAAGGTGCCTCCAACTGCTGGTTTGCAGGCTTCACGACCGACGAGGACATGCCCTATGCATTTGTCGTCTATCTTGAGCACGGCGGCACGGGAAGCAGCGCGGCGGGCGACGTCGCCGCAGCAGTTCTCAAGGAACTGGTCAGATCCGTCCGATAACAGTTTGACGGATTAACCAAGCGAACATAACGCAAAAAAGCGGTATGCCGTTTCCCAAGGAAACAGCATGCCGCTCATTTTCTTATAAAGCCTGACGCTTACTTATCAATATCTTTGTTGCTGCGGATTGTCTTCCAGCGATCCTTTCCCTTGAGGACCAGCTGCCCCAGGGAAAAGGTCAGTTCGTACTGCTTTTGGTCCATTCCGACCACACACGGATCGTCCGGGTCGCCAAAGCGTGAAAAGGGATGGATTATGTGAAAATCATCCTTATCCAACTCGAAATCCGGATCTCCCGCAAAGAGAGTATATTCCTTGGGGAGCCCGTCTTTCCCGGGTTTCGGGAATGCGGAGAAACACTCATACATCACCCAGCCCTCTTCGGTCGATCTATCGCCGCCATAGTCGATCAGACACAGCTCCGTGTTACCGTCGCCGGTGACATCCAGAAACGCTGCCGAAGATCTTCCGTTCCACTCATAGGCGCATCCGTAGCGCACAATATAATACCTCTGATCCGGAAGTTCATCCTTCTCATACGTAAGTACCATAAAAACCTGTGCGCCGGTTTTTTCGAACATCCCCTCCGGCGTTACATCCACGGGGTTAAACAGAACTTCCTGTACGGGAGATGCGGGGTATTCCTCCGGAACATAGCGAACTCTGGCAGGATCCACGCACTTTTCCGGAGTTCGAATGATCTCGAGAGCCTCCTCCGGGAAAACCCCTCCTTCCGGTGCAGCCTGTGTCTCATACAGATAAACGGAACAGCCACCACAATATGGCGAAATATAAATGTATTTTCCGTCCAAAGCCGCAACCACCACATGGCTAGTATGCTCTTTATGTACTTTTACCTCGGAATCCGTATCGGAATCATATTCATAATATTCAGTATTGTATGTTTTTTCAAACCGCTGCAGCTGATATCCGGCCTGCTGCAGGGTATCGATATACGGTTCGATATCTTCCTCGCTGTAAGTCCGATAATGCCTATCCGGAGTCCACTCCACATGGTCAAAAATTACATATTTGGTCTCTTTCGCTTGTGGCAGCAGAAAATGAGTTGCATCAGCGTCCGCAATGTTGGAATAGAAACACTTGGTGTTGTATTCCTTGCTTTGATTTATGAGCCTTACGACTGTCCGAAAAAGCCCCCTTGATAAAAACACTACCGCTGCAACCGCCGCAACAGCCAACCACCTTCGAACCCATACCTTCTTCATGGCACTCTCCCCCTGCAATAAGAATTATTATTGCTGCAGTGCCGCTCCGGTCTGGTAAAGTTCACGATTCACAAGAAGTCCGGTGATTATGTTCACAATGATCTCCATATCCTGCCGGATATCCGCGATCTGACGATCGAAATTCCCGTTGTTCGGTTTCGACGGTTCCATGGAGTCCCTGTGGGTATCCACAAGCACATGCAGCGAGTTATTGACATACGCGATCATCATCTTATACGGCAATACTTCCGAGAGACGCATGATCGCCTGCATGAGAGTCGGTGTCAGCAGATAGAACGCCTCGGAGTCATTTTGGCAGAGGCACTGGAAGCGTTTGTTGAATTCCATGTCCTCGGTTTCCAGAACATGTCTCCGCTCTTCCTTCCTCGTAAAGATCCCCCTCTTGCGGTTTGTAAACCCGAAGCCCTTCTGGATGATCTGCAGATCCGTCCGGAACGATTTGTTGGGATTGATCTCCAGCCACTGTCCCCGGAAATACACCGTAGTCGAACTGTTTCCGTCGGAATCGGTGGACGTATCGGCGATGTAGACATCCGCTCTCGTAAATGATACGTTATTGTAAACGCCTTTTATGGTATCTTCGCTCCAAAAATCGCTTCCGAAGGACATAATTCCCAAACTTCTGAGATAATCCTTCTGGAAACCGATCTTCGGAAGGTACTCATACTGCGAAAAATACTCTCTCGCCACACGGTCGATCATCGTTTTCTTGTAGAGTTCCCTGTACTGCTTTCCGAGCTTCGCGTTGGTCACAAACATGACAATCAACGCAGCCGCACAGATCAGCAGTCCGATCCCGAAGAACGGTGTTCCATACAGGAGAATGGTCACTACAACGCCGATAACTGCCGCCAGAATACTGAGCCGGTCTCTCTTTTTGATACGGTTGCCAAGGTCCAGCAACTCCTGAAAGGCATCTTCCATCGCCTTATTCCTCCGTCGTACGCGTTATTCTTACACTTTCTTATTTACTCCCTGCACACAGTGCTGCGCATGTTCAACTGAATATCGTTTTATTCGACAAAAACTTTCCGGTCGAGATCCAGCGTGTCCACGATGACCGTGATCAGCCGAAGCTCGCGTCTTGCTTTTTCCACCTCACGCTCCAGACTGAGATCTCCGAATACCGGAGGCTCCATATGGTTCTTCCCGGAATTGATCGCAAAATGCAGCCGGTTCTTCACAAATCCGACCATGAAATCGCAACCGAACTCGCTCTTCAACAGGAGCAGCATCTCCATAACGCGAGGGGTCAACAGGTAAAACGCCTCCGAGTCCAGCTGGCAGTTGCATTCAAAGCTGCGGTTGAACTCCATATTTTCCGTCTCAAAGGAATGTCTGCGCTCATCGGCCCTCGTGAAGAAGCGCCCCTTCTTTTTGTTCGAATAGTGGAATCCCTTCGTCATGATCTGCAGATCCGTGACGAATTTCTTGTTGTAGGCAAATGACAGCCAGGTTCCCAGCAGATACACGATCGTGTATCCTCCCTTGCCGGTGCTCACATACTGAGCAATATACATGTCGGCACGGCGGAAATCCACGCCCTTGTAAGTACCGGCTACCGTATCCTCGCTCTTGTAGATGTTGCCGAGGCTCATAAGGCCGGTCTCCTTGATCTCCGAGCTTTGGAATCCCATGTCCGGAATATAATGATACCGGTCAAACATTCCTTCCGCCGCAGATTTCACTACAGTCTCTTTGTAACTTTCCTTATATCCTTTCAACTGTTTGTAAAACAGCCACCACACAAGCCCCGCGGGAATCATGGCAGCCAGCAGCAGAAACGGATTGATGCTGTACGCTGCATAGACCCCGAAAAATAAACCGCCAACCGTCAGAACGATGGCTACCAGAGCATAAAGCCGAACGCTGTTCTGCTTCTGCTCGACTTCTCCCCAGTTTGTTCTCATCAATTGTATTCCTTTCACGCAGCACCCCGGGGATTTCACGCCGACATTCGTCAACGGACCCGGTACGCTGCGCAATGCTTTCCTCTTTTGTACAATCGTTCAGCCCCCGCAGACGCGAAGGCTGAACGATTTTTGTTCCTTAGATCGTGATGTTCACATTCACGTCAGCACGCTTGCTGTCCTCTGCCTGGAAGAACTCTTCCTGCGTGATGCCTGCCATACCTGCAACGATGCTGGTAGGGAAGGAAACGATCTTGCGGTTCAAAAGCGACACATTGCTGTTGTAAGCTCTGCGCGCACCCTGAAGATGCTCTTCCACATCCATGATCGCAACCTGCAGCTGGCGGAAGTTCTCGTTTGCATGCAGCTGCGGATAATTCTCCGCGAGGAAGTTCAGTTCCTTGGCTGCCTGTGTCATAGCCTCGGACGCTTTGTTGCGCTCGGTCATGCTCATGCCGCTGCGAAGCTTGATCGCTTCGAGGATGGTAGCTTTCTCAAAGGTCGCATAGGACTTTGCAACATCTACCATCTTGGTAAGAACATCGTACCGCTTGGTAAGCGCTACGTCGATTCCGGAGACAGCCTCCCGGATTTTAACCTTTGTCTGACGAAGACCGTTAAGAGTCGAAATATACCAAATCAGTAACACAAAAACGATTGCACCGATGATAACTCCTACCATTGCGGCCCCGTCTAACGCGTTGATCATTAAATATCTTGTCATATTATTTTCCCGTGCGGCCCACTCGGTCAACACGGTTCCTCCTTTCGATTTGCGCCATTATACCACATGTAAATTTGATTTACCATACCTTTGAGTACGATTTAACAAATTGTTAACAATTGATTAGACTTCTAATTCTCTTCCTGTATACAAGCTTCCAGCAGTTCGGAGTTTCTGGAAATCTCCTCGAACTCGCTCCGCATGTCCGCGATATCGGCTTTGATATCAATCTCCTCGTCCCCATCGAAATCGAAGTGCGGAGTATCCCGCAGAACAAAGACATGAAGTTCATTTTTCCGGAAGAAAAATGTCACAAACGGTTTACCGGCATGGGCTTCCTTCTCGTAGACGACGGTGAGGTCGTTCATGACCGGAGGCGTCAGCACGTAGAACGCTTCACTCCCGTTGTCGCAGGCGCAGAAGAATTTTCCGTTAAATTCCATATCCTCGGTCTCAAACTCCTCATAAGCGCCGTCGAAGAAGAACAGGTTGCGCTGTTCCCACGACTGCACCACGAGGGGCTCCCGGATCTTTTTCACGGTTTTGTAGACGGTCCAGGCGTAATACTTTTCATTTTCCTTACCGTATCGATTGTACCCGGTATCGTTTTTCGACGGTTTGTGCAGCGTCACATCCGCCCTCCGGAACCGCGCTCCGCCGAAGCAGACTCCCTCGATCTGATTGGTGAGAAGAACCTCCTCGGACAGACCGACCCGGAGGACATCCATAATATCCTCCGCACGCAGGGCGTCTTCCTCCGCCGTCTTTTTACACTCCGCAAGGACCCCGTCCGCAGCGTACTGCAGACAGCGGATCCGCAATTTGCTGAGGATCTCTTCCTTCTCGTCACCGACGGCGATGGCACGGTAAGCCGCAACGATTGCCGCCGGAATACAGAGCACGACGAATGCGATGGCCCATCCGGAAGGCATTTTTTCAGTCAGGCCTGCAACAGCAGCGATCATCGCGATCAGGAAAGCGCCGAGCGCGGCACCCCACCACGTCATCGCCAACGTTTTTTTCTCACCGGAAACCATGCTTAAGTATTCGATGTAATCCCAACTGTCTTCCTGTTTGTCGCTCATGCTCCCCCCTGCACCGGCTGGTCCCGCTGCTCCCGCAGCAGTGCGTCTCTCTTGGAAAATGCGCATCCGCAATAGTTCTGGCGGTACAGCCCGTACACCTCGGAAAGCCGCACGGATTCCGCATAACCGCCCTTCTTCTTAAAATCGGAAGCGAGATACTTCGGCGCCCTGCCTTCTTCCTCTGCTGTGATCAATGCCTCCGCCTCCTCCCCGATCCGGTTGAGAAGCGCCGCATCCTTCTGGGGACTGATGGTCAAGGTCGTCGCAAAATACTCCGCTCCTTTTTCCGCAGCCATCCTCGCGGTGTACTGAAGCCTCAGCCGGAAGCACGCCTCACAGCGCTTTCCCCGCTCAGGCTCATTCTCAAGCCCCTTTGCAACCTCGTAGAATTCTTCGGGACGGTACTCCGGAACGATAACCTCCACCGGATACTTTACCGGCAGCTCGCGCACAAGCCTGCGAAGCTCCTCCGCCCGCTTGTCAAACTCCTTCTGCTCGGTGATGTTCGGATTGTAGTAACAGATCGTCACATGGAAATGATCCGCCAGGACCGTCAGCACATAACTGCTGCACGGCGCGCAGCACGCATGAAGAAGCAAGGTCGGCACATGATCTCCTGCGTCGACCTTTGCAAGCAATTCCTCCAGCTCTCTTTGGTAGTTTCTTTGGTTCATAACATATTAATACGCAGCCAGGATCTCCGTAAGCGCGGCAATCAACGTTTCCATCTCCGCATCGGTTCCCACGGTGATCCGAAGGTAATTATCGATGCGGGGCTTGTTCCAGTAGCGGACGAAAATGTCCCGTTTCTTGAGCTCCTCGAAGATTACCTTGGCGGGCACACGGTTGTGCGTCGCAAAATAAAAGTTCGTCGCGGAAGGAAGAATCGTAAAGCCTAGCGCCTCCAGGCGCGGCTTAAACGCCTCTCTCGTGGCGATGACCGCCGCAGTGGTCTTCTTCATATACGCCGCATCCCGCATCGCAGCCGCACCGGCTTGGATCATCGGCGTGCTCATCGTATAGGAATTGTATGCGAACTTTACCGCCTTGATGGCGTCGATCAGCGCCTTCGAGCCCATGGCAAAGCCGACACGCATGCCGGCACCGCTTCTGGATTTCGAGTAGGTCTGCACGACCAGAAGGTTATCGAACTCCGAAATCATCGGAAGAACGCTCTCCCCGCCGAAGTCAATGTAAGCCTCGTCGATGATGACCACCGAATCCCGGTTGGCCTCAAGGATCCCGCGGATCGCTTCCGTCGGAAGCGCCACGGAAGTCGGGGCGTTCGGGTTCGCGATCACGATGCCGCCATTTTCCGTCTTATAATCCTCCGGATTGATCCGGAAGTCCTCCGTCAGCGGAATCTGACGGTACGGAATGCGGAACAGCTCCGCCCAGACATCGTAGAAGGAATAGGTGATGTCCGGAAACAGCACGGGCTTGTCGCTCGCAAAAAATGTCAAAAACGACATGCCGAGCACATCATCCGAACCGACGCCGACGAAAACCTGATCCGCCGGAACGCCGTACACATCGGAGATTGCGTTCACAAGCTCCGCGGCCGTCGGGTCCGGATATTTCCGAAATGCCGCACCGTCGGCCGCCTGCAGAACAGCAACCGCTGCCGGCGACGGCTGGTACGGATTTTCATTGGTATTCAATTTGATCACAGGGCGCTGCGGCTGTTCCCCCGGAACGTACGGAACGACGCGGCGCACATTATCCTGCCAGTTTCCCATATTTCCACACTTTCATAGTCTCATAGTTTTTACAGTCCGTACTCCTGTGCAAGAGCCTTGAAGCCCGGAAGGGACCGCTCGATCATGTCGTAGGACACGCAGTACGCAAGGCGCACATAGCCCGGTCCGCCGAAGCCCGTGCCGGCCACCATCAGGATGTGATACTTCTTGGCAGCCGCGACAAATGCCTTATCGTCGCCGTCCGGTGCCTTCACGAACAGATAGAACGCACCCTGGGGCTTGATACAGGAGAAGCCGTACTCGCGGAGCTTGTTGTACAAAAGCTCGCGGTTTCTGTTGTAGATTTCCACGTCGACCTTCGCATCGAGGCAGCGTCCCACGGTCTTCTGGATCAGGGACGGAGCGTTCACGAAGCCGAGCACGCGGTTCGCAGCCGAAGCGCCCGGGATGATCTCATCCGCGTCGTCCAACTCGTCCGGGAGCACCAGGTAACCGATGCGCTCGCCCGGAAGGGAAAGGGACTTACTGTAGGAGTACCCGACCACCGTGTTGTGGTAGTACTTCGTCAGATACGGAACCGTCACTCCGTCATAGACCAGCTCGCGGTACGGTTCGTCGGAGATCAGATAGATGCTGGTGCCGTACTCCGCTTCCTTCGCACGCAGAACATCCGCTATGCTTACGATGACATCCTCGGAATACACAACGCCGGTAGGGTTGTTGGGGGTGTTCACGATGAGGGCCTTGGTCTTAGGGGTGATCACGGAAGCAAGCACCTCGGGAACCGGAAGGAACGTATCCGGATCCGTAGCCGCCGTAACCAAAACGCCGCCCACGTTTCTCACGTAGTTTCTGTACTCTCCGAAGAACGGCGAGAAGGTGATGACCTCGTCACCGGCGTTCACCAACGTCTTCAGGATGACATTCAAACCGCCGGCAGCGCCTACGGTCATCAGAATATTTTTCGCGGAAAATGCGGTGCCGAACTCCTTATTGAGATGCTCCGCGATCGCGCCGCGCACATCCTCAAAGCCCGCATTGTTCATATAGCCGTGCAGCACGTTCTCGTTCTCGTGGGCAACAATGTCCAATAATGTCTCGCGGATCTCCGCCGGCGGAACCACGCTGGGGTTGCCGAGGCTGTAATCGTAGACATTTTCCCTTCCGAACTCCTTCGCCATCTTCGCGCCTTCCTCAAACATCGCGCGGATTGCAGAGCCGTTTCTGTTAAGATCGAGAATCATGGAATTAATCATTGGTAATCTCCTTTTTGTGTACCGACCTGTTTCTGCCTGGATTATCGATATTTGCAGAGTGCGTACACAGAATAGATAATACCATGATTCTGTCCATAAGTAAAGGAAAAGCGCTTGCCTTATAATAGTTGTGTTCCCCGCTGCGGTATGGTATAATATGGCGAATTGATTCGTGCGGAGGTATGCTGATTATGCTCGACGGAAAGATAGAATTTGACCAGAACTGGGTGCTGAGTAAGCGTGACGGTGAAAAGCTTCCGGTGGAAGCCGTCAAGGACAAGCTGATGGGATTGTTCGGGGATAGCCTTAAGGTGGAACACGAGGACTATGCCCTGATCACATTTTCCCTGGAAAACGGTGCGGTTGAGCAGACGGCTCAGCAGATCAACACCGTCCTTCAGGAGGAGTTCGATCTCGCCAACGGACGGCAGATCCACGAGTCCTCCAACTCCGTGTACTACGTGTATCCGGAGGTCATGCTGGCCATGACCAACGCAGGCCAGAGCACGGACGTTCCGCCGATCTCCTACTTCGATTCCCTGATCGGCTGGGATGAATTCAAAAAGCTGTGCCGCGAGATCGCCAGCGTTGCTCCGCAGATCCGCAGCCACAACACGCAGATCAGCTTCCAGCATCAGAACTACCTCTTCTCCGTGAATGACGGAGCCGGTCTCACGACGATGCTGAACACCTTCGTGGATTTCATAACCGCGCTTGAGCTCTTCCCGTTCTGTACCGAGAATCCCGTACAGGAGGTGCGTCTCGGGGTTCGCACCGAGGACGGTTTCACCTCTCCTTTCGATGCGATCACCGCTCTCGGAAAGCTGGAGAACCGCAACCGTCTGGTCTGCTTCGATATCCGCGCATTCACCGAGCGCTCCCGTCTGGGCGATCTGAAAACGTTCCTTCGGCAGCTGCTCCCCTTTGAAAGCGATTACATTTTCGCGTTCCGCGTTTCCTATATTGAACCGAATGCCCTGAAATCCCTCGGGGATACCATCAGCGACATTCTCTACCTCCGCACGATCTCCGTGCCTCCCTATACCAACGATCAGTTGAAGCAGGGTGCGATCCTCGCCCTCGGCGAGTATTCCTATGCCGTCGACGAGGCCGCCTGGGACGTCTTCTTCTCCCGGATCGCCGAGGAGAAAAGCGACGGCCGTTTCTACGGAATGCAGTCGGTCCGGAAAATCGTATGCGAGATGCTGTGGCTGAAGCACTTAGCGGACGCCAAGGCCGCCGAAGCAACGGACGAAGCAGGCGCTCCGGAGGATACCGCGGCACCTGCAGAGACACCGGCGGAGGCACCTGCTGAGGCATCGGCAGAGGCACCTGCAGAGACACCGGCGGAGGCACCTGCTGAGGCATCGGCAGAGGTACCTGCTGAGGCATCGGCAGCCGACTCCAACGTCATCAGCAAGGAGGACATTCTGCCGCTCTCCTCGACCTATCAGGAGCACAAGCGCTCCGGATTTGACGAGCTTGCGGAGCTCATCGGAATGGAATCCATCACCGAGCGGATCCGTGAGATCGTTTCCCAGGTGAAATACGCCCTCAAGGACAAATCGGTGGATCGCCCGACTTTGCACATGCGCTTCACCGGCGCTCCCGGCACCGGCAAGACCACCGTGGCGCGTATCCTCGGCCGCATTTTCGCGGAGAACGGTATCCTTCGAAACGGTTACTTCTTCGAGTATATGTCCCGCGACCTCTGCGGCGAATACGTCGGCCAGACCGCTCCGAAGACCGCTGCGATCTGCCGCGACGCCTACGGCTCGGTACTCTTCCTTGACGAAGCCTATGCACTGTACAGCGGCGAGAGCAACTCCGACTACGGCAAGGAAGCTCTGGCGACGCTGATCTCCGAGATGGAAAACCATCGTGACGACATGGTCGTGATCATGGCCGGTTACCGCGATGATATGGATAAGCTGATGGCAGGCAACGCGGGTCTTCGCTCCCGCATGCCCTACCAGATTGATTTTCCGAGTTACAGCAAGGAGCAGTTGACGGAAATCTTCATGCTGATGGTCAGAAAGCATTTTGCCTACGCTCCTGACCTCGAGCAGACTGCAGCCAACTTCTTCCAGTCCCTCGACCAGCACTATATCGATTCCCATGATTTCGCCAACGCCCGGTTTGTCCGCAACCTTTACGAGCGCACCTGGTCCAAGGCGGCCATCCGCTCCCAGCTGGATTCCCTTGACAGCATAAAGATCACCTCCGATGACTTCCGCCAGGCGGCGTCCGAGGGAGAATTTTCCGAGAAACTGAACGCAAAGCACACTCTCGGATTCCTTTGATCGTCACGGAACTATTGACCGGCCCACAGAAATACTACCCCAACCGAAAGGAAGAACGATATGGCAACATCCCAGGAAGAACTGGACTCCTCACGCGTATTTCAGTCCTTAAAACAGGTGGTCTCCGCTTTGGTGCAAAACTTCGAGTGCGACGATGAGGCGCTGAAGATCAACTTTAACGTGGACGCGGAACCCTTTGAGGTCGCGTTCCGCTTTGCGATCCACCCGAGCTCGCAGCTGTTGACGCTGTACTCCCGCATGCCCTACACCGTGGACGAGCAGTATCGCGACGCTTTTGCCAAGGCTGTCTGCAGTTTAAACTACGACCGCATGTACGGCTCCACCTTCGACTTTTCCCCGGAGAAGGGAATCGTTCTCTACCGCTCAGCCCTTCACTATCAGAAGAGCCTGATCTCCCGCGAGCTGCTTGAGGCCTTCGCCCGCGGCGCATACAACACCGTCGTAAAATACAACCCGTACCTCTACGACATTTCCCACGGCGTCGACGCCACTCTGCCCGAGGAGTAAACCATTCGACCGAACAAAAAATCAACCCGCCCGGACCGCGATAACAGCGGCACGAGCGGGTTTTCTTGTTTCATTCTTCCGTTTCGGACTGGTCAATATCATCCTTGTATCCGTCGTCCACCCGGTAGAGTTCAATGTACTCCGCCGGATTGAGCACTCCGATGTAGTTCTCCCATCGCATTGCGGACTCGCTTCTTCCGACGCTCGGAAAAGCGGCGCGGATGATCGCGCAGAGATGCTGTGCTTTCAGCCGGAGATGCTCGCTTTTCTTGAAATAGTAGTTGTTTCCGAGGTACAGGTTTTCCAGCACCCTGGCACGATCCTCCCGAACGGTAGTCCGGGAATAGGCATCGATGAACCAGGCATTTTTCGGATCCTTCGTGTAGGTTCCTCCGTTGTCGTTAAGGTCCTTTCCGGAATCATCCGTATAAGCATCGTGATATCCGTATTTGCTTGAATTCAGTTCCTCGGTCCAATACGTTTCAAAGTCCAGATGATTGTCGGTGCAGTATTTCCGGATGCGGATCTCCATCATATGCATGGTCTCGTGCACAAAGGTCTCGGGGAACTGGTTCATGTACTTCGACCCGTACGCCATACAGATATCCTCGTACGCCGTGCTGGTCAGCGCAGCCGCCCGCTCGATCCCGCTCAGATCCGTCCGTTGGAACCCGTCGCACAGGAAAAACCGCACACACTTTTTGGTCCCGTCCGCCAGAAGGTCGGTCCAGAACCCGTCCGGGAACCCGGAGATCGACTCCTCGAACATCCCCATCAGTTCCGACAGCCGGTAGTAATCATCGCAGGGAATCAGCGCATAGCTGTTGAACATCCCTCCGGCCATGTCAACCTCTTCGAAGTACATGCGGACGCCGTATTTTTCGCGGATCTGTTCCGCTCTCTCCCGCAGTTTAAGCGTCTCCTCGTCGGCCGTGATCACGCGGCTTCCCGATGCCTTCTGCGGCGTCTCCGCGGTCACGTCCCACAGGATCAGCTCCTCATCCCCCTCCCCGCAGCTGACATCCAAAATGACATAACCGCGCTTTGTGAGATGGGATTGACCGTAAAAGCCATAGCTTTTATAGGAGTCCGACCGGAGCTCCCCTAAGAGCGTACACTCGTTAATGTCGTACACACGGTAGTAGACAAGCGGCTGATCGTTATCGTCCCCGAACACCCACTGGGAGGTTGCCCCGATCCCGTTTTTCAGGTCCTCCATAACCTCCGAGGAGTCTTTTTTGTCGAAGGAATACACCGGGCCGGACTGGTCGAGTCCGCCGAACATCCACTTGGAATCGGTGGAGTACTCCAGCATATCCGCAAAGCATTCTTGCTCCAGGTGAATCCCGTCAACCGGAGCCAGCTCTCCTTTCTGCAGGTCCAGCCGAAGCTGATACTCGGTATAATCGGCCCGAAAGGCGGAAAATACGGCGTTGTCCCCGTCACTGCGCAGAAATGCGCGGATCTCATAATCCTCGTACGGGAACGAAAGCTGTTTCTCCCCTTCGAAGGAATATCTCTCCAGGAAAAATGAGCCGTCGTCATTCTGGGTTTTGAACCAGAGATCGTGATCGTCCGTAATCCCCAGAAGTGAACCTCCCGGCACCGCAAAGCGCCGGATTTCCTGCAGGTCCATATCCAGTTCCAGGATCACGCTGTCCACTAACGGTATCACAACCGTCCCGTCCTCAAGAAGGTGGATGCTTCCCCAGATCCCGTCGGTGTTATCCCGTATGCGTACGATATCCGGAACTCCCAGATGGAACAGAAGGAACCGCTGTACGGATCCCCTTGACCCGTCCTGCAGCAGTTGTCCGTTTCCGAAAAATTCGACGCAGACGAAATCATTGTTGATATCGATATCCGCCACATACCCGTTCTTTAAATATTCGCTGACGGGAAGCCGGTACACGGTGTCGTCGATCTTCTCATACAGCTCCTCAAGGCTGTAATCGTCCCGGGAGCGGATTGGTGTCGGCGTGGGCGACGGGGAAGGCGTAGGCGTTGCGGTAGGCCCCGGCGTTGCGGATGTGGACACGGCACCCGGCGTCATCAAGTCCGCAGGACGCCCCGGCCGGGGCTGGGGATCCGTTTTCGTGCATCCGAAAAAAACCATGACCGCCAAAACGAACATGGCCAGGGCGCATCGAATCCGCCGTCTCACCCTCTTCTCCATACGCACTCTCTCCGGTTTCACCTTTGTTTTGCTTTCCTGTATTCAGCAACGGCGCGCCCCATAAGGCGCGCCGTACTTTTGTTACTGCTGATAATCGTCAGATGCCGACATACTCGTTATTCTCAAAGCGACCCTTGCGGACACGTCCGTTGGCGTACTTCATGACGCCCTCTCCGTGTCTCTTGTCATCCTTCCAGCCGCCTTCATAGCTGTCGCCGGTGGACCAGCGGAACACGCCGTATCCGCAGCGCACTCCGTGCTCAAACTCACCCTCGTAGCTGCTCCCGTTCGTGTAGGTGAACACACCGTTGCCGTGAGGCAGATTCTTGTCGTCCACTTCACCTTCGTAACGGTTTCCGCTCTTATAGTTGATGCTCTTGGTTTCCTTCACCGGAGCTGCGATGACGGGAGCAGACTCCACAGCATTCTCCGCAGTTTGAACCGTCTCGGAAGCCTCGTTTTCGGCAGCTTCAACGGCTTCTGCTGCCTCTGCGACAGTGTTCTCTGCGGCCTGTACGGCTGTCTCCACCGCGTTCTCCACGGTCTGTGCAGCTTCCTCGACCGCATTCTCAGCGGTCTGTGCAGCTTCCTCGACCGCATTCTCAGCGGTCTGTGCAGCTTCCCCGGCCGCATTCTCAGCAGCCTGTGCGGTCTCAACAGCATTCTCTGCAGTCTGTACGGCTTCTTCTGTAACATTCTCTGCGGCCAGCGCGGTCTCAGCTGCATTTTCCGCAGTCTCTGCCGCCTCGGCCGCCTCCGCTTCAACGGTGAACGGATCGTCCACGATCTCCGCGAAGACCTTCTTGCCGCCTTCCCAAACCTGCGCTTCCTTTGCACCGTTGGCGTAGATCAGCACACCGGTACCGTCGCGCTTGCCGCCCTTCCAGTTTCCGATGTAGGTGTTGCCGTTGCTGAACTGGTAGGAACCGTGGCCCTCAAAGGTACCGCCCTCGAAGTTGCCCTCGTAGACTTCCCCGTTGGCCTGGACGAAACGTCCCTGACCGGACTTGATGCTGTTCTCCCAGTTGCCTTCGTAACGGCTTCCCGCCGCGTAGGTCATGATGCCCTGTCCGTGGCGCTTGCCCATATTGTAGCCGCCCTCGTATACATCGCCGTTCTGGTATTCCATGCGGCCGACGCCGTGGCGCTTACCGTTCACGAAATCGCCGGTGTAATGTTCGCCGTTGGCATAGGTCTCCTCATGGTACCCGGTCTTCGTAACAGGGTCATAAGGTTTCTTCTCTTCCTGCGGTTTCTCCTCCGCTGCGGCCTCCACCGCAGCAGCAACCGTTTCCGCCGCTGTCTCCGCAGCATTTTCCGCCGTTTCGGCGACGGTCTCCGCCACATTGGCAGAAGCTTCCGCAACGGTCTCCGCCGTCTCAGCCGCGGTCTCCGCAGCTTCGCTCACCTCCGCTGCAGGCGTAGGAGCAACCATGCCGAGCTTCGCAAAATAACTCTGCATCGCGCGGTCCTCCAAGGTCTTCTCGTCAACCTGAGGCTCCTCCACCTTCTTCTCCCGAAGCTCCTCGGGGATCGGCTTGCCGATGCTCTCGTACATGCCGCTCAAAATCTTCGAATTGGCATTTTCCTTTCTGTCATCCGAAGTG
>Ga0310696_10002759_pt1 | contig 22723 bp, 23 predicted proteins | sample AusTroGonzalo_MG_4_FD_203885 | JGI IMG/M metagenome (GOLD analysis project Ga0310696, IMG submission 203885) | Bovine rumen microbial communities from tropical cattle in Woodstock, Queensland, Australia - Gonzalo_02 (v2) (version 2) | ecosystem: Host-associated > Mammals > Digestive system >...
TTGTATCGAGATTTGAAAAGTATAGAGAAAAGACAAAACTGCTTTATCCAAGAATGACGAAGATATTTGATGATTTAATAAAAGGGTATAAAAATGAGGCTTATCATTTGGATGATGAAGCTAAAATTGCAGATTTGGAAAGTTGATAGAGTGTGGGTGTTCAATATGATGGTATTCGTAACGAGATAATTGAAAGTAATATGAATAAACTCTCAATAAGATTTTTTAAAGACCAAGAGGTCAGAGCCGTTTGGGATGAAGATTATTCCAAATGGTGGTTCTCTGTGGTGGATATTGTAGGGGCGATTAACATTGAACCCGATTATAATAAGAGTCGTAACTATTGGAAGTATTTGAAAACCAAGTTAAAAAAAGAAAACGACGAACTGGTTAGTGCCACTCACCAGTTGAAAATGACAGCCCCAGACGGAAAGAAACGCTTGACCGATGTCCTTGATGCAGACGGTGTGGAGATGCTTGCCAAAAAGTTTCCTAACACTAAAGCAACGGATTTCCTCGACTGGTTCACTTATAGCGACAACACCATTGACGGACGAAGCAAGAAAAAAGCTTATACATTGATAGAGAGCAATTTAGTTGCTGACAAGGATGTGGGAAGCGTAAAAGCCCTGCAACAAATCCACGCCTACATCTTCGGCGGATTGTATGACTTCGCGGGACAAATCCGAACGAAGACCATATCCAAAGGGAATGCTTTATTTTGTTTGGCGGAATATTTGCAAGTTAATCTGAAAGCCATTGAGAAAATGCCGGAAACCCCTTTATGGAAGGCAACGGCCGCAGCACCCGCATCTGGCTCGACCTCATACTGAAGAAACGACTTGGCTTATGCGTGGATTGGAGCAAGATTGGCAAACGCGACTATCTGAATGCGATGATAGAGAGCCACTTGGACAGCACCAAAATACGGATTTTACTTAAACAGGCACTTACCGACAAAATTGATGATCGCGAAATCTTTATGAAAGGAATTGACTATTCGTATTATTACGAACAGGAAGAGTAAATAGTAATGTGGTTATGAATACCATCAGAACGTCAAGGCCGGTTTCAGAAATGTGGTGATGAAAATGCTGGGCAATTTAGACTATTTGCACATCTAACGGCTTCCGTTTTCTTGATGTAGGTAGAGAAATCACCCCTTTACGCACTGCATGATGCTGTGGCCGAGGCCGAGGCCGTCGTGGATTTTTTCGATCTTCAGGCCGGAAGTCTCCACGCAGCGGGCCATGTCTTCGGAATAGTACATCTTGCTGTTGCCGTTGGCTAACGCCGTGAAATAGAGGCTGATTTGTGCCAGACAATAGGAAGCGGTCTCGAAACGCTGGCGGTCCCAGAAAGTTTCCATAATGTACAGCTTGCTACCCTCACGCATCGACTTGGCAGCGCGGCTCAGGATGCTGCACACCTGCTCTTCCGAGAAGCAGTCGAGGAACTGGCTCATCCAGATGGCGTCGAACCCTTCGGGAAAAGCCGTGGCCTCGTCCAACAAGTTGCAGCCGTGCCCGTGAATGCGGTCGGCGCCGTCAAGACCGGCGGTGGCTTTCTGCATCATCTCTAACTGCTGCGGCAGGTCCATAATCGTGACATTCACCTCCTTATCGAACGTGACGCACCGCGTGGCCCAGCGTCCGGTGTTGCCGCCCACATCCAACAGCGTCTTCGGGTGCTCCGCAAAGACAATCTGCAGGGCCTCGTCGAACGAGTTGTCGGAGTAGAAGTGGTCGAAGCCGAACCAACTTTTCTGCACCTGTGGGGGCAGCTGCGACAGCCCCTCGTAGATGGTGGGCCAGCTGCCGAAAACTTTCAACCCTTCCGGTTTCCCGTTGAGGATGGCCTCCTCCAAGTTGAAGAGCCCGAGGTAGTTCACGTCGTGGTTGAAGTCCATATTCACCCGCGCCATCTGGTCGTTGAGCAGGAACCAGCCGGCTTTTGCCAGACGGAACTTTCCGTCTTTCAGCAGGATGGTGCCGATGGTGAGCGAAGACTCTAACAGCACTTGCGCCCCATAGTGCGACAGATGGGCTTTTTCCGCAATCTCGTCCATCGTCAGACCCTCCTTATGGTCGTCCAACATCTGGAAAATGCCCCATTTCACCATCAGACGCGACACCTGAAAAACAATGGGACCGAAGGCAATCTCCTGCGCAAGCCGCTGCGCCTGAATCGCCGAAAAACGCTCTTTGGAATAAATATCGTGCATAATCTATTTATTTTTCAATTTTCAATTTTCAATTTTCAGTTTTCAGTTTTCAATTTTCAATTTTCCGTTCCCAAAAGTCGAAGTAGTTAAACCACTGTCCGGGATGCTGGTGGAGGACGTTCTCAAGGGCTTGGGCGTAGGAGGCGGCAATCTGCTCGCTCTGCTTTCGGAGGGGGAGCGTGCGGTCGGGTGACGCAAGTGGCTGGATGATACTATGATACAGCCGTCCCCGCACCTTGGTATTGATGATGGAGATGACAGGCACCTCCAGTTGTGCCGCCAGCAGGAACGAACCCAGCGGGAACTTCGCATCTTGGCCGAGGAAGTTGACCGTCAGGGTTTTATTACTCCCCCAGATGCGGTCGCACAGGATGGTGACGATTTCCCCGTTTTCCAACGCCTCCTTGATGATGAAAAGGTGGGAAAGATCCTCCTCCACCGTCACCAACCGTATATTATTGCGGCTGAAGGAGTTGCTTCGCCGCTGCATCAGCATCGCCCCCTCACCGCCGTAAATCACGGCGTTAATCCGTTTGTTGTCCTGACGGATGCAGTGTCCCGCCAGTTCGTAATTGCCGATGTGCGCCCCCGCGATGATGAACCCGCCGGGCTGGTCCAGCAACTCACGGATGACAGACTCGTTCTCAATCTCGAACCGGAACTGGTCCGTATTGCCGGCCAACACCGCAAAACGGTCCAGCACCACCTGTCCGAAAAGGAGGTGGTTTCCTACCGTTTTCCAGAAGGACTTCCATCCGGAGAAATGATGTATCTCTTTAAAATAACGGAAGATACAGCCAAATGCCTTGTGGTTGACCACGCAATAGACAGGCACGACCAACGGCAACACGGGGTACAAGACCGTCACCTTCACGAATTTCAAGAATCCGAAAAGGAAACGCTGCCCGAAATTGCCGCCGCCGGTTTTACCGGTCCACTGCACTTCCGTCTGCTGCGCCATTACGCCATCTTGCTTTCAACGTAATCGTAGAACTGCGCCAGCGTCTTCACGCCCTTCATGTCCTCGGGCTTGATTTTGATTTTGAAGTGCTTCTCCACGATGACGGCAATATCCACAAAATCAAGGCTGTCAATCTTCAAATCCTCTTTCAGCAGCGCATCATCCTTGAGCTTCTCCGCATCAATTTCCAATTCTTCAATCAAAAAGTCGTTGACGATTCTGATAATTTCTGTTCTGTCCATAAATTAGTTATAAGGTTTGTAAAGTTTATCAAGTTAAAAGTGAAGGAGTTAAGAAGTGAAGGAGTGAAGCGATAAGTGCTGGTTCGTCGTTTCTTAGTTTCTTAACTACTTAACTTCTTAGTTTTTAGTTCTCAGTTTTCAGTTTTCAATTCTCAATTCTCCGGATGACCAGCGCGCTGTTTGTTCCGCCGAAACCGAAGGAGTTGGAGAGGTAGGTCCGGATTTTTTTCCCCGTGGTGATGGGGACGATGTTGAGGTTCTGGGAGTGTTCGTCGGGGTTCTCGAAATTGATATTGGGGGCGATGAAATCGTTGAGCATCATCAGGTTAGAATAGACGATCTCGCTGCCGCCTGCCATCCAGCACTCGTGGCCGGTCATTGACTTGGTGGAAGAGATCGGGGTTTTCAGCTCCCCAAAGAGGTGGTTGAGGGCGTCGGCTTCGAACGCATCCCCCTGCAGGGTGGAGGTGGCGTGGGCGTTGATGTAGTCGATGTCGGAAGGTTTCACCCCTGCGTCCTTCATTGCACGCTCCATGGCGATGCAGGAGCCGAGGTCGCTGGGCTGCGAGATGTTGGCGCCGTTGGACGAGAACCCGTAGCCGATCACTTCGGCGAGGATGGGGGCACCGCGTTTCACGGCGTGTTCGTACTCCTCCAGAATTACCGTCGCGGCCCCGCCGCTCGGGACGAGCCCGTCGCGGTCACGGTCGAACGGACGGGAGGCCTTGGTGGGTGCGTCCACGCGGGTGGAAAAGGCACTGATGGCATCAAAGCTACTCATCGACAGGTAGTTGACCTCCTGCGCGCCGCCGCAAATCACCATATCTTGCAGTCCCTGCCGAATAAACATCAGTCCCAGTCCGATGGCGTGGGAACCGCTGGCGCAGGCGGCGCTGATGGTGATATTGATACCCTTCAGCTTGAAGATGGTGGAGAGGTTCATCGTCACCGTTGAGTTCATCGACTGGAAGATGGCGCCGGAGCCTTGCAGAGTGGTGTCCTTGGTCTCCAACGTGTGCATGTGCGCCTCAATCACCGACTTCGCCGACGAGTCGTTGCCGTAGAGCACCCCGACTTCGTTGTTTTCGAGGTATTCGAGGTCAATGCCGGCGTTGCGCAACGCTTCTGCGGTGGCCATGTAGGCGTATTCGCCTTCTTCAGCAAGGCAGATGCGGGCGCGGCGGTCGAGCAAGCCCTTCAGCTGCGGGCGTTCCACGATACCCGTGAGCGGCGAGCGGTAACCGTATGCAATACGCTCCGGATCAATGCCGATTCCAGATTTTCCTTCGTATAATGACTGCCGCACCTCCTCCAGATTCTTCCCGAGGCACGACCAGATTCCCATTCCTGTAATGACGACTCTTCGCATATAAGTTAAGAGTTAAAAGTTGAGAGTTAAAAGTTTATGTATAAAGTCCACCGTTAATTGAGACGACCTCGCCGTTGATGTAGGCGGCGTTGTCGGAGGCGAGGAAACCGACGAGGGCGGCGACCTCCTCCGGCTTGCCGAACCGGCCGCACGGAATCTGTTTCTTGAGGGTCTCTTCGTCGAGGTCCTTGGTCATGTCGGTGGCGATGAAGCCCGGGGCCACGGCATTGACCGTCACCTTGCGGGGGGCGACTTCCTGCGCCAGCGCTTTCGTCGCGCCGATGATTGCGGCCTTTGCCGCCGAATAGTTCACCTGCCCCGGCAGTCCCTTGATGCCCGACAGCGACACGACGTTGACGATACGTCCCCACCGTTTGGTGAGCATATTTTTCAGCAGCCTTCTGGTGATGTAAAAGAAACCGTTGAGGGTGGTGTCCAACACGTTGTGCCACTGTTCGTTCTCCATAAACACCATCATCGTGTCCTGACGAATGCCGGCGTTGTTGACCAGCACGGCGATATAGTCGTCGGGGTGGGCGTTCTGCCAAGTCTCGAGGGCGGCTTCGGCGGCGGCACCGTCGGCCACATTAAACGGCATCAGCTCCGCTGCAACACCTTTCTCCTCCACCAGCTTCTTGGTCTCTTCCGCCGCCTCCGCATTGCGGGCGTAGTTGATGATGACGGGATAGCCCATCTCGGCCAACTGCAGGCATACGGCTCTCCCGATGCCTCTTGAACCGCCAGTTACAAGTGCATATTTTGTCATTGCAATTATTTGTTTCTTAAATAGTTAATGATGTTTTCAATCTCCTCGTACTTGGGCGTATCTTCAATGAAAAGCGGCACGATGGCACGGACTTCGTCATACACCTTGCGAGTGGTACGCGAAAGCTTGCTCTTGAGTTTGAGGCAGTCCACCGCCTGCACAAGACTGATATAGTGGATGGCCATCACTTGGAAGGCGTTGTCAATAACGCGGCGGGCAAGGATGGCGGAGTTGGTACCCATACTCACAACATCTTGATTATCATTGTTGTTGGGAATGCTGTGTACGTACATCGGGTTCGACAGGGTCTGGCACTCGGCAGTGGTGGAGGTAGCGGTGAACTGCATCGCCTGCACGCCGTAGTTGAGGCCGAGTTTGCCGAGGTTGAGGAACGGCGGCAGTGTCTCGTTGATCTTGTCGTGGCACAGGTAGTTAAGCTGCCGTTCCATCAGCATCGTCAGCTTGGTGACGGTGATTTTCAGCTTGTCCATCTCGAAGCTGATGTAGTCGCCGTGGAAGTTGCCGCCGTGATAGACGGTGCGGGTGTCGATATCGACGATGGGGTTGTCATCGACGGCGTTCAGTTCCTCCTGCAGAATCTGTTCGGTGTAGTTGAATGTGTCGAGAACGGGGCCGAGGATCTGGGGGACGCACCGGAGCGAGTAGAACGGCTGCACCTTGTGCTTGAAGACGCGTTCCTCGTGCGGACGGTACATCTCCACCTCACGTTTCAGGAGGCACTTGGAGCTCTTGGCCATTTCCGTCATCTGGCGGGCGATTTCGCTCTGGCCGTTATGGTTCTTCAGGTTGTTGAGTTCGGGGGCGAGGAAGTCGTCGTAGGAGGCGACGATTTCGTTGGCGAGGAGGGAGGCCACGACTGCGTGGTGCAGCAACACTTTGGCATAATGCAGGTTGACGATACCCACGCCCGTCATCATGGCGGTGCCGTTGGTGAGGGCGAGCCCTTCGCGGAGGTGCGGGCGGATAGGCGTGAGTTTCAGTTTCTTCAGCACGTCGGCGGTGGGCTGGAGCTTGCCTTTGTAAAATACTTGTCCTTCGCCGATGAGGGTGAGGGCGAGGTGGGCGAGCTGGACGAGGTCGCCGCTGGAGCCGACGCTGCCGTGCTGCGGGATGAACGGCGTGATGTCGTTGTTGATGAAGTCACGGAGCAGTTCCAGCGCATCGATGTGCACGCCCGACTTGCCGTTGGCGAAAGTCATATAGCGCGAAAGCATCGCCGCCTTCACGTATTCGGGGGCGAAGGGTTCGCCCGCGCCGGTGGAGTGGCTGCGGATGATATTATACTGCAACGCCAGAAGGTCCTCATCGGAAACGCGATACTGCGCCATCGGCCCAAAGCCGGTGTTAATACCGTAAATGACCTTATCTTTGGAAAAATCTGCTAAAAAACGGTAGCTTTTTTCGATTTTCTGGCGCTGGCTTGCGGTGATTTCCAATTTGTCGCACCCGAAAATGATTTTTTCAGCATCCTTAATTTTCATATTGTATTGTAGTTTGTTTGTTCTCAATGGATTACATTTTTCATATAAATATATGAAAAGCGGGCAAAGGTAAGAAAAAAAGTCAGTTTGGCGTTTCCTATTTTTCTTTGTGTCTTTGAAGTCTGTCAACCCTTGCCATAGGCACGAAATATCAGTTGGGAAGTCACCACCGGTTCGGCTTTCAGTTAACCAACCATTTCATGTAGGTGAGAGGCTTCAGTGGGTAGGGGATAGGGTTTAGTGAACCGGGTCCAGAAAAATCTGGGCGGTCGGATGAACAAAATGCCGTGATATTTGTTTTAGGTATGTCGTTAAGATAATTGTATTATGGCAGAATTGCACAGTTTGCTTGATTACGAGCCGAAGGTCCTCCTTGCGTGGGGGGAGAGTCTGAAGGGTGACCGAAAGTTCACCGATTTTCTGATGTTGAACGGTTTCCCGGAGCTGGCGGCGCTTACGGGCGCCATACATTCCGACACTGATGCCTTGAAGTGGCTGTTCGACAATGGCTATCCTGAGTTCGGTGTCCTGAGCGATGCCATTGACGACGAGGACGAGGCTATTGCATGGCTTGAAAAGTACCATTGCGACTTCTTGTCGAAGTTTGCCGCCGCCTGCCGCAAGGACGATGAGGCTATCAAATGGTTTGTTGACAACAAGTTGGATATTTTCATTATGTTCATCCGCACCATCCACGATATTCTCCTGTTCCAGTCGTGGGACTCCTCGGATGTACACCGCAGGCGGAGAAGCTGAGATAGGGGAGGAGGGCTTTTTTTCATAAAAAAACACAAAGAAGGAAGCATATTGAAAAAATATCAGTAATTTTGCCGCCTTATTTTAAAAGAATATTGTATGAAGAAATATTTTATTTCCGCAGTTGCTTTGCTCCTTTTCGCCGGTTGTTTCTCTTCTTGTAAGAAAGAATGTGTCTGTGTGGTTACCCGCACAACCCCCACCACCAGTGACACGAAAAGCTACGATATGGGGAAGATGGATGAGAAGGATTGTATGGAATACACCGGCAATGTGGTGGATGGCGACGGTGTGAGCCGCACCCTGAACTGCGCTCTCAAAAAATAATCCGTACAGAAAATCCCCTACGGCTTTTTCCAAAAACATGCTGGCGATGATACATCTGAAATCCCGCATCTTACTTGCCTTGCTGCTGGTTTCCTGTATTTCCGTCACGGGACTCCGCGCCCAGAACCCCGCAGACAAGGTGGTCGGCATCTACTACGTGAAGGACGACCAGTCGCCGGAGGAAGCCAAAATCAGGATTTACAAGACCACGAACGGCACATACGCCGGACGGATGGTGTGGGTGAAGAATCCGACATTCAAGGACGGCACTCCCAAGCGTGACATCATGAATCCTGACCCGGAGAAACGCAACACCCCCGCCGACCAGATCCAGATGCTGGCACATTTCCGCTACGACGCCGCCAAGAACGAGTGGGTGGACGGCACCATCTACGACCCTGTCCACGGCAAAACCTACAAGTGCAAAATGTGGTTTGACGGTGACAAAACACTGAAAATCAGAGGATATATCGGCATACCCGCCTTCGGTCGCACGATGTCGTGGACAAAAGAATGAACGGTGTTTCCGTATTCAAATTATTTTTATAAAAAAAATTACGGAAATTTGTGGTTTGTAACGAAATAAGTAGTACTTTTGCCGCCGATTTTTGTAAACTATCGTTGCGTATGCAACTTTCATTCGTATAATCAATTAAAATTTATAAACAATGAAGAAAATTATTTGCCTTTGTCTTTCCCTTGCATTCGTTGCAGCTATGATGATTTCCTGCAACAAGGAGTGCGTCTGCACCCGTAGCGTCACCAGTTACACGACCACGATGGACACCACCTACAATGCAGACTCCACCATCACGGTCACTCCCTCCTCCACTCCCTCCGGCACCAGCGAATGGTACTATCACGGAGGTAACATCTATGACAAACAGGAGTGTGAAGACCTCAACGGTTCCGACACCACTTCCACTCAGGTGACCTCGTTCACTTGCTCTTGGGAAAAGAAAGAGAAAAAATCAAAGAAATAAGGATTCCCACAACTAACCATTATAAAAAGGCTGTCTTTCCGGATGGCCTTTTTTGGTAGATATGCCTTTTGAAAATGGAAAATTTTGAAACCATCCAATCAAAACCCGTGATGGAGATGCTGGCGGTGGCAATGGAATACTGCCGGTTCATCAACGAGATACAGAATTATGAGCTGCCGGAAGCGTTCGACTTCCTCCAGAAAATCCTGCCGGCGCTCTACCTCAAGGGAAGCCTGTTTCCGATGGTGGAGGTGGAGGACGATTCCGCCAACGAGCGCTTCGTGACGGAGGAGGAGTACGAAACCGTGCGGGTGCGCATCGCCGCCATCCTCGGCGACCGCGACTACTTCTCCACGGTTGACCTCGCTACCGATGACCTCACCGCTGTGCCCGTCGCCCTGTCGGAGCTGCTGGCCGACATCTACACCGACCTCAAGGACTTCATCCTGCTGTATGCCAAGGAGAGCACGGCGGCGAAGGAGAATGCGGTGGCCAACTGCCGCTACTACTTCCAGACGGGCTGGGGCGCGCGGCTCACCCTCGCCCTACCCTACATCCACTTCGTGCTGTCCGCACCCGAAGCGGAAGAAACTATCTGAAAAAATGTCCATGTTCAAGACCAAATTATTTGTACCTTTGCAAACATTTTTAAAATAAAAAAACATTATGAAAATTCCCGCATCAGAACTTCCATTGCAGCCCGGAGGGCAGATCTACCACCTCGGACTTCATCCCGAAGAGATTGCTGACCATATCATCGTGGTGGGCGACCCGGGACGTGTGGAGAACATCTCCCGCCGCTTCGACACCGTCGAACTCCGCCGGCAGAACCGCGAACTGGTGACCCACACCGGCACCCTGCGCGGAAAACGCATCAGCGTCCTCTCCACCGGCATGGGCACCGACAATATCGACATCGTGATGAACGAGCTGGACGCCCTCGCCAACATCGACCTCAAGACGATGGAGGTGAAGCCGGAACACCGCACCCTCAACATCGTGCGTATCGGCACCTGCGGCGCCCTGCAGCCCGACATCCCGGTGCTGTCGCCCATCGCCTCCGAATACGGCTTCGGCTTCGACGGACTGATGCACTTCTACCAGCATGGCGCGGGCTTCGACGAGGCCATCGTGGAGGCGTTTGTGAAACACACCGGCTGGGGCGAGCGACTCCCTTACCCCTACTGCGCCGCCGGCAGCAAGGAACTGCTTGACCGCATCGGCTTCGACATGGTGCACGGTATCACCGCCAGCGCCCCCGGTTTCTTCGGACCCCAAGGCCGCAACGTCCGCGCCCGACTCCAGTTCCCCGACCTCAACAGCCGCATCGACAGCTTCAACTACAACGGACACCGCATCACCAACCTCGAAATGGAGACCTCCGCACTCTACGGCTTCGGCCAGATCTTCGGCCATAACCTCTTCACCGTCTGCCTCGCCATCGCCAACCGCGTCACCCACGACTTCGCCAGTGACTACCACAAGGAAATGGACAACCTCATCCAAACCGTCCTCGACCGCATTTTCTAAGTTAAAAGTTGAGAGTTAAGAGTTAAAAGTTTATCAAATCTTTCAAATCTATCGAATCTTTCAAATCTATCGAATCTTTCAAATCTATCGAATCTTTCAAATCTATCGAATCTTCAAATCTTTCAAATTACATACATATAACCAAAATGATATTCCGTAAATTTCTCATCATCACCGCTGTTGTTTTGACCGCCCTTCTCTGTGCCTGCCGCCCGAAGACGGAGGCTCCGGCAAAACTCCTCTCTTTCGACCCCGCCGACTCCGTCCTGGTGGACCAGCTGATGCGGTTCTACCTCGACAGCAACATCATCCCCCACGAGGCCATCGTCTGCGAACACGGCAACGACGGGCTCTACACCTTTGACTGCCTTTCCGAGGCCTGCTTCATCAGTCAGGACTACCTGCAGGATTCGACATCGGGCGTGTTTTTCACGGAGGTGTCGTTCGAGACCGGCTCGTCCGGCAACAACAACATCTTCATCTGCAACCGTGATGCCGACGGCTTCCACATCCTCTTCACCACTGAAGGGCAAACCGACAGCTACCTCGGTCCCGACACACTTATTAATGGCTATAAAGTGTTGTATATCAGACGCGAAGACCAAACACTGCGTCTTTTCCATAACGGTACAGAATTTGTAACTGAAGAATTTACCCCCACTTCCGACCCCGACGAGGAGGATCTGCTCACTTCAAATTAATTTGCCATGCATTTTAACCAACCGCTGCTTCTTATCGGACTTGTGGCCATCTTGGTGCCCATCCTCATCCACCTTTTCAATTTCAGAAGGTACAAGACTTACTATTTCTCCAATGTGAAGATGTTGCAGGACATCGCCGAAAAGACGAAACGGGAATCGCAGCTGAAGCACCTTATTGTATTGTGCCTCCGTGTTTTAGCGATTGCCGCCCTCGTTTTCGCCTTCGCCCAGCCTTACATTCCTACCCACTCACAGAATAGCAAAAGCGGCAACTTGGTCACCATCTATGTCGATAACTCCTTCTCGATGGACGGCAATACACCGGAAGGCACCCTTTTATACGACGGTGTCGGCAACGCCCGCAAAATCATCAACAATTTCCAATATACCGACGAATTCATCCTCTACAACAATGACTTCACTGCCCAGCAGTCGCGGCGGCTGAACAAGGAGGAAGCCCTCAAAGTTTTGGACAACTGGACCACCTCCCCCAACAGCAGGTCATGGTCCGACCTTCTCACCTTTGAGAAAAATGCCGGTGACGAATCGGACAAACGGAATCTTTTCCATTATTATATATCTGATTTCCAAAAGAATAATTTTGATTTCACCCAATATAAAAGGGAAGACAACGGATCCACGTTCCTCATCAATATGCCTGCAAAAGAGACGAGCAACGTCTCCATCGACAGCTGCTGGTTCCTGTCGCCCGTTTTCCGTGAGGGACAGCAGGTTACGCTCACCGTGCGGGTGCGCAATTGCGGTGACGGCGACGTGGTGAAGCTGCCGATGAAGCTCTATGTCAACGGTGAGCAGAAGGCAATGGCCGCCATCGACATCGCCGCCGACAGCTACGCCGACCACCAGCTCAACTATACGCTGACGAGTTCGGGCATCCAGTGCGCCTACCTTGAGGTGGAAGACGTGCCCATTACGTTCGACAACCGCCTCTTTTTCACCTACAATGTTTCTGACGCCACCAACGTCACCGTCATCTATCAGGACAAGCCGAACCACTATCTGACAGCACTTTACGCTAAGGATTCTGTCTTTTCTTGCAAAATGATGCCCGCCGGCAAAATCGACTATGACGGTTTCAAGAAAAGCTCTCTCATTGTGATGAGCGAAGTGGAGAGCCTCTCTTCCGGCCTCGCCGACGAGTTGAACAAGTATGTGAACAATGGAGGAACACTTTTGGTATTTCCTTCTGCTAAAATGGATTACGGTTCTTGGAACAGCTTTTTGGGCAACCTCAACTGCTCACAATATGGCAACTTAGTGACGCAGGAACTGAAAATCGGAAGCATCAACACCGAAAGTGCCTACTTCAAAGGAAGTTTGCAAGGCAGCGGCGAGCGTTTGGACTTCCCGACAGCCAAGCAGTACTTTACGTTTGCCAATCCGCATGTGGACGAGGCGGTGATGACGTTTGAAAATTCGCAACCAGCTCTGTTCGTGAACAATGCAGGCAGCGGCCGTGTCATCCTTTCAGCGGTGGCGGCCAACGACGACTTCGGCAACATCCACAAGCATGCCCTGTTCTTCATCCCGATGCACAACATCGGCATCCGCAGCGTGATGCAGCAGCAGCTGTACAACATCATCGGAAAGAACCACTCGCAAGCGGTGTCCAAAAGTATGGAAGGCAAGGAAGATGTGCTGCGTCTGAAACTGCAAGGTGGCGAAAGTGAGTACATTCCGGAGCAGCGCAACCTCGGTAACGAGACGATGCTCTATTTCAACGACCAGTTGAACGAAGCCGGCCTTTATGACGTGCTGTTGGACGATGTGCCGCAAACTGCCGTGGCTTTCAACTACGACCGTCGCGAATCGCAACTCAAGTACTATACCGAAGAAGAAATAGAGGATTTCATCAAAGCCCAAGGTGATTCTTCCCATATCGAACTGATTGACGCGGCCGCGAAGGACATCACCCAGAACGTGGCGGAAACGCTGCACGGACACGCGCTCTGGCGCTGGTTCGTCCTGCTGGCGCTGCTCTGCCTCGCCGCCGAAATCGCCATCCTGAGGCTTTGGAAATGAAAGGAACCCGCTGCCTCCCCTCAGCGAAAACCAATAGAAAGTAAAAAGTAGAAAGTAGTAGGTTGCCCCCGCACACGCCTCCTCACTCCTCATTCCTTAGTTCCTTAACTTCTTAACTCAAAATAGAATAGACACAATCGTAGTACGGGCGAATCATCATTCGCCCCTCCAATAATAATCTAAAAACCAACAAAAACCAAATAATTATGAAAAAAACAATTTTATTCATCACACTTTTTGCAACATACATGTTGCTGCAAGGCCAAAGTTACTGGTCTCTTTCAGGCAACAGTGCCAGCAGCAGCAACTTTCTCGGTACAACCAATTCTCAAGCACTATATTTCAAGACAAACAACAACACCCGGATGACGCTGTCTGCATCGCAAGCGTCACTTGGCATAGGGACAACCACGCCCAGAGGAAACCTGCATGTTCATTCGACCTCACGCGACTTCCCAACATTTTATAGTACTTACATTAGATTTACTAACGGGACGACAGGCAGTTCAGCTTCAGATGGCTTCCTCATACAACAGGATGGCAATGCGGTATATTTCAAACAGCTGGAAAAAGATATTGTTTTTTTCCAGAACAATGGTCACGGGTTTACATTGGATACGAACGGTTATGTGGGGTTCAACACAGTCTATCCAAAGCAGAAGATTCATGTGGTGGACAACAACATTCTGATATCGCGCACATCAGCGAAAGCGCCGGGTGTGACAAACGGAGCGATCATGTTTGGAGATGAGACATCATCAAGCGATTGCCCTGCCGGCGCTTGGGGCATTGAGTATGTGGACAGCGAGAACGAGGGCTACGGGCTGAACTTTTTCAAACCATGGTCCACGTGCAACACGAACCCGGGGAACTACAAGCTGTTTTTGGCGGACAACGGGAATATCGGCATCGGCACAAACAATCCGTTGGCAAAGCTGACTGTGGACGGTAACATCTGCGCCAAGGAGGTGCGGGTGTCATTAAGCGGCTCTCCCTGCTGGCCCGACTATGTCTTTGCTCAGGATTACCACCTGATGAAAATCAGCGACTTGAAGCAATACATCCAAACCAACAGCCACTTACCGGGCATACCAAGTGCTGCCGAGGTGGAGGAAAACGGTGTGGAGCTGGGCGCAGCCACCGAATTACTGTTGCAGAAGATTGAGGAAATGACACTTTACATCATCCAGTTAGAAGAGCGTATCCAACAATTGGAAAACGGGAAAGGAGGAGTGAGATGAAAAAAATGGTCTTACTTGTTATCGGCACCATAATACCGCTGGCTTTTGCCTCGTGCAAAGAAAAAGACCACGACATCTCGTGTCAATACGACATGAGTTACAATCCTACTACAGAGCAATGCGAGTGCATACAGCGTCTGAATTCAGCGGAAGCCCCTGCCCTCATGCACGATGACTATAACACATGTATAGCTGTTTCTCAAAATTTCTATTATGCAAGTCTCGGAAATCAGGATTATCCCTACTACTCACACGAAGGCGACACCATACTGTGTTGTGGTTATGCAGGGCATATTTATTATGCTGAAGGCGGCGCATGGGCACAATTTGAATTTCATGATGACTCTTTACCGCAAAACGGATATATTTGGATAGAGAGCGAAAGTGCCAAATTGAATAGTGTTGATCTGTCGCAAAAATGTTTTATTAAAGGGACTCTCTCTTTTGGGAGAAACACCAACCATTTCATTTGGATAGGCGGACCTGTAGCCATTGACTGCTGGTCGCCAACAATCTTATTGAATCTGACGGAAATAAAAAATTAAGAGAATGTAACATGAAAAAATTTTTATTTATAGTATTTTACGGGATATTATTGTTTCCAACAGTCACTTTTGGTCAACAGGTTACATACAATCAGGCAAAAACTGCAGCGGTCAACGTCTTGAAATACAATGGAAGGAATGTATCTGAAAATATGGTGGAAGCTGTAATAGGAAAACAAGAGGCTGGACATTGTCTCGTTTATGAAGTTCATTTTCAAGACGGGACATTGGTTTTGGTTTCCGGACATAATAGTTGCCTTCCTATTTTGGGAATCATAAAAACAACTATGCCAAATAACTTTACAAGTCTGTTTGACATAGTTGATTCTCTGCCGCCGGCATTTCAAGATTTGATGGTACATTACATGAACCAGGTTATATCTTGTTTCGAGAATTCTATAGACAACACTGTTCATCCTAATTGGAATGCCTTATCCGTTTATGATGTAACATTGGCTGACAGAGCCGTCGTAGTCGGCCCTTTGCTTACATCAAGGTGGGGGCAAAACAGATCAAATGACCTCTCCATTTCGGATATGGATATTTACGCATATAATTATTATGTCCACAATTATTCTTCCAATAGTGATACTATTTGCACCAGTACACCTGCTGGTTGTGTCGCAGTAGCGATGGGCCAAATATTAAGATATTGGAGTTCTTTGGGAACTTTTGCATACGAACCGAGTAGGTGCTGGGGATATGAGTGGAACAATATGCCTGATGAACTTTTATATCAGAGCGGGGGAAACTCGCAGTATGAAGAGCAAAAGGATGCTGTTGCAGCATTGCTCAGGGATTGTGGAGCAAATGTAGAAATGGTATACAATTGTAATGAATCATACGTTCCCTATGATTCTGTCCATGTAATATGCCCTGCATTTAGAAATTATGGTTTTTCGTCTCATTTGGAAGAAAAGGACACTGTCGTGTCCAGTGAATGGAATTACCGGATCCAAGATGACCTGAACAATGGGTACCCTATTTTATATCTTGGGATTGGAACTAGCGGACATGCTTTTGTATGTGACGGATATATTATGACAGGCAATACCTATTTTTATCATTTTAATTGGGGATGGAGAGGATATTTTGACGGATGGTTCACTATAGATGATTTAACCCCAGGTAGCCATAATTATTCAGACACCCAATATGCGATTTTCAATATTCACCCCGATGATTGCAGGGAGAATATTATATTTGGCTGTGACAAGCACTTCCTCTTTGAAAATGCATCCTATAGTGCCGAAATAACCATTCAGAATGATTACCATATCTTTTCTGTTATGTACGGGTCATCGGTTGTCTTGAAATCAGGCGACGAAATCATCCTTACGGATGGTTTTTATGCGGCCAATGGATCGGATTTTGTAGCAAAAATTGAGGGATGTCCGCCCGATGATTTGGACATGACGGTAAATGTTGGTGGTGACGGGATAGGGGAACGCGGCCTCGGTAGAGACGCGGTGCACCACGTCTCCACAGCAACGGGAACCGGCGCCCTCACCCTGTATCCCAACCCCGCGCACAACACCCTGACGGTGGAATCGGCCGGCCCCATCCGCGAAATCACCGTTTACGACCTGTCGGGACGGGTGATGATGACGGTTGAATGCGGCGTCGCCGTTGTAGAGACGTGCTGCAGCGCGTCTCTACAGCAACAATACGCCATCAACGTGTCATCCCTCCACGAAGGCATCTACCTCCTGAAGGTCGTCACCGACAACGGCATTGAAACGGCGAAATTCGTGAAAAACTGAAAATGGAAAACTGAAAACTGAAAAATCGTACTTTTGCAGCGATTATGCGGGGATAGGAACCCGCTGCGTCCCCGCAGCGAAAACGGCAGCCAGTAGAAAATAGGAGGTATGAAGCAGGAGGTTGCCCCCGCACACGCCCCTCACTCCTAACTCCTCATTCCTAACTCCTAACTCCTTAGTTTCTTAACTTCTTAACTCAAAACAATTCAACAGTTCAACAAATAAACGAATAAACATTCCCCACTGATTGAACGGAAAAATTAGTACCTTTGCCGCCCGAAAAAAAGCAAAAACAGGAGTATAAACTTATAACTAAATAAAACCCGAAAAATGGCAAAAGTATTAATCATCGGCGCCGGTGGTGTCGGCGCAGTGGTGGCACACAAGTGTGCTTCCGTTCCCGAAGTTTTTTCTGAAATCGTGATTGCGAGCCGCACGAAAGCCAAGTGCGACAAGCTGGCTGCGGCCATTGGCAAGCCGAACATCCGCACGGCACAGGTGGATGCCGACAACGTGCCGGAGACCATTGCGCTCCTCGAAAAGGAGAAGCCGGACCTGCTCATCAACGTCGCCCTCCCGTATCAGGACCTGCCGCTGATGGACGCTTGCCTCGCCACCCGCACCAACTATATGGACACCGCCAACTACGAACCGAAGGATGTCGCCAAGTTCGAGTACAAGTGGCAGTGGGCCTATCAGGACCGTTTCAAGGAGGCCGGCATCATGGCCCTCCTCGGCTGCGGCTTCGATCCCGGTGTTACCAGCATCTACACCGCCTACGCCGCCAAGCACATTTTCGACGAGATCCACTACCTTGACATCGTTGATTGCAACGCCGGCGACCACGGCAAGGCTTTCGCCACCAACTTCAACCCTGAAATCAACATCCGCGAAATCACCCAGCGCGGCAAGTATTGGGAGAACGGCCAGTGGGTGGAAATTGACCCGATGAGCATCCACAAGTCCGTTGAGTATCCCAACATCGGCGAACGCGAGTCTTACCTGCTGTACCACGAAGAGCTGGAGTCTCTGGTGAAGAACTACCCCACCATCAAACGGGGCCGTTTTTGGATGACTTTCGGCCAGAAGTACCTCACGGTGCTGAACGTGCTGCAGGAGGTGGGACTGACCTCCATCAAGCCCATCAACTACGAGGGCAAGGAAATTGTGCCGTTGCAGTTCCTGAAGGCCGTCCTGCCCGAACCCTCCTCATTGGGCGAAGGTTACAAGGGACAGACCTCCATCGGCTGCCAGATGCGCGGCATCAAGGACGGCAAGGAACGCACCTACTACATCTGGAACAACTGCGACCATGCCGAATGTTTCAAGGAAGTGGGCGCGCAGGCCGTCTCCTACACCACTGGTGTACCCTGCATGCTCGGTGCCAAGATGATCCTCACTGGCCAATGGAAGGGCACGGGCGTGTTCAACGTGGAAGAGTTCAATCCGGATCCGTTCCTCGCCGAAATCGGCAAGTACGGCCTCCCGTGGAACGAACGCATCGATGAACCGCTGCCGATCGAGAAATAAATAACCGTAACATTTGTAGAGACGCAAAATTTTGCGTCTCTACATTTTAAACAAAACCCTAATCATTTTCCAAATGAAACGTTTTATCCTTCTTCTTTTACCCCTCTTTTTTCTCCTGTCGGTGAAGACAGTGGGACAAAACACCATCGCCCTGCCCAACAGCAGTTTCGAGAACTGGGCAACGGGCAACGGTTACAGCGTTTCCGTGCTGTTCTTTTCTTTGCCCGTGTACGACAGCTACATATATCCAACGGGATGGAACTATCCGGCTTATCCTGTAAATGAGACTTTCAACTATAGCGGCATGAATATCAATGTGAACACCGATTTCCCGCTGTTGATTGTGTCGGACGAGACCACCGACGTGCCGAATGGTTCCCATGCAATCGGTTTGCAGAGTTTTATGCTTTCCGACATCGTTAACCCCACTGTGTATGGTCTTGCTGAATCCTCGCTTGATTCGATACTAACTCAGTCGGTCTTCCCCACTGTCCTGACTACCGGGGCAGTGAATATAGACCAGCTGCTGCCGCTGATGACCAGCTTTTCGGGCAACAACGACAGTATTTCCCAGCTGATGTCCATCTTTGCGGATGTCGATCTCAACGAGCTTATTGACGGCGGCATCGCGTTGGAGGGGGAGACTCCGGGGCGGCTGACAGGTCTTTACAAATACACTTCAGCGGTGGGTGGTGACAACGGCGGCATTCTGATGCTTGGTTCCAAGTACAACCCTGCCACGCAACGGCGCGAGGTGGTGGGTGCCGGCTATACGGTCGGCCTGACGGACATCGCGGCCTATACCCCCTTTGAGGTGGCCTACACCCCGCTCTCCGATATTGACACTACTGCAGCATACGTGGAAGCCGATTCCATAGTGATCATGCTGTTCTCTTCGGCCAATATCGCGGCGCAGCAAGGTTCTGTCCTTTACCTCGACAACCTCCAGCTGTGGGCTGCCATACCCTCTGACACAACTGGAATTGGAGACACCACGGCGATTGATACAACCGTCGTTGTCGTCATTGACACTTGTAGTGCCGTTTTCAACCTGATGGTCAACAGTTTGGACACAACAACTGCCGAATTAAGCTGGACATACGAGGGAACTCCCGACCATTTCGAAGCGGAGTACGGCCTCCAAGGTTTTGTCTTGGGCAGCGGCACACAGGTTCATACCAGCGTCAGCACTCTTTCCTTGTCGGAGCTGATTCCCGACACCGGCTACGACGTGTACGTAAGGTGTGTGTGCGACAGTGCGCGATGGGGCGAATGGGCTATGGTGACTTTCCGTACCGACACGCTACCGGTCATTCCTGAGGACACTACGGTTATAGAAGACACCACAGTCGTGGATACCACTGGCATCCAGATTTTTACGACGGAGTCCCTGAAGGTCTATCCCAATCCGGCACACGGAAAGTGCGTGGTGCAGTTTGAACAGGAAGTGCCGGGCGTGGTACGTCTTTATGCTATGAATGGTGCCCTGTTATTGGAGGCGGTTCCTGACAAAGAGACAATGGAACTGACCCTCCCGTCCAATGGTATTTTCCTTCTTGTTTGTGAAATGAAGGAGGGTATTGTTATGCGGAAGATTATCAATCAGGGTCGGTGATGCAGAAATCCTGATAAAGAGTTTTTCCCTTATAGCTCCAGCAGCTGCGCCGGTTCTTCAATAATGATGTCGGCACCCGCAGCCTCCAGTTCGGCGCGATCCCGGAAGCCCCAGAGAACGCCCACCTTCCGTAAGCCCGCATTGTGCGCCGTACGCATGTCGGTGGCGGTATCACCAATGTACCACGTCTGCTCCGGCGTGGCTTCGGCTATCCTCAGGATGTCCCAGACAATGTCGGGCGCGGGCTTCACCGGCACGCCCGGACGCTTCCCCAACGCCGCCACAAAACGGATGGTGGGGAAATAGTGCCGCATCAGCTCGTCCATCGCCTCCTGCGCTTTGTTGGAAGCCACCGCCAGCTGGTCTCCGCGCCGTTGGAGCGTCTCCATCACCGCTACAATGCCTGCGTAGGGTACGGTCAAGTCCATTTTGTGAATTTGGTAATGTGTCAAAAACTCGTTGTAAATCAGCTGCTTTGTCTTTTCAGTACGGGCGTTTTCGGGCAGAACCCGCTCAATGAGCTTCGCCATCCCGTCGCCAACAAAGTAGCGGTAGGCATCCAACGGATGGGTGGGAAAACCGTGCGCCGCCAAGGTGTGGTTGCAGCTGTTACATAAGTCCTCCAGTGAGTTAAGTAGCGTTCCGTCAAGGTCGAAAATGTAGAGCATAAATCAAGATTTCGGGTGGCAAACTTACGGCTTTTTTTGCTACTTTTGCCGCCTAAAAATCGGAACCCTCGATTGGCATTTTTTAGAGGGAAATCATTTTTTTCAGAATGGAAGAAGACATCATAAAAAACATAAGCACAGAGGAATACAAACACGGCTTCGAGTCGAAAATCGAGAACGAGGAATTTCCCCGCGGTTTGAACGAGGATATTATCCGGATGATTTCGGCGCGAAAAGAAGAACCGGAATGGCTGTTGGAATTCCGCCTCAAGGCATTCCGCCTCTGGCAGACGATGGAAGAGCCAGATTGGGCGCACCTCAAATACGAAAAACCCGACTACCAGAATATCATCTATCTTTCTATTCCCAAAAAGAAAGAGTATTCGGAGGTGGTAAAAACATTTGATAAGCTCGGTATCTCCTTGAATGAGAATGAGAAAGCCTTTTCGGACAAGGAGTCGGGCAAAAGCGAGGATTCGATGGTGGCTGTGGATGCCGTCATCGACTCCGTTTCGGTGAAAACGATGTACTCCGATATGCTGGAGAAAAAGGGCATTCTGTTCTGCTCTTTCGGCGAGGCGGTGAAGAAATATCCCGACCTTGTGAAGAAGTACCTCGGCTCGGTGGTGCCTGCCTCCGACAACTTCTTCGCAGCCCTCAACTCGGCGGTGTTCAGCGAAGGCTCCTTCTGCTACATCCCGAAGGGCGTGCGCTGCCCCATTGACCTATCGACCTATTTTCGTATCAACGCCAAGAACTCCGGACAGTTCGAGCGCACGCTGCTGATTGCCGATGAAGGCGCCTACGTGAGCTACCTTGAGGGCTGTACCGCCCCGCAGCGCGACGAAAACCAGCTCCACGCCGCCATCGTAGAGATCATCGCCCTCGACGATGCCGAAGTGAAGTACTCCACCGTCCAGAACTGGTTTCCCGGAGACAAGGACGGCAAGGGCGGCATTTACAACTTCGTGACCAAGCGCGGCCTCTGTAAAGGTGCCCGCTCCAAAATCTCGTGGACACAGGTGGAAACGGGTTCCGCCGTCACGTGGAAGTACCCCGGCTGCGTCCTCCAAGGCGACGACTCCGTCGGTGAGTTCTACTCCGTGGCCGTCACCAATAACTACCAGCAGGCCGACACCGGCACCAAGATGATCCACATCGGCAAAAACACCCGCAGCCTCATTGTAAGTAAGGGTATTTCAGCTGGATACAGCCAGAACAGTTACCGCGGCCTCGTCAAAATCACCAAGGGTGCGGAACACTCCCGCAACTTCTCTCAGTGTGACTCCCTCCTGATGGGCGACACCTGCGGCGCACACACATGGCCCTACGTGGACTGCCACAACAACAGCTCCATCATGGAACACGAGGCATCAACCGGAAAAATCTCCGAAGAACAGCTCTTCTACTGCCAGCAACGCGGCATCAGCATGGAAAAGGCCGTCAGCCTTATCGTAAACGGCTATGCCAAAGGCGTTTTGGAAAAACTGCCCCTTGAATTCGCTGCCGAGGCACAGGAACTGCTCTCCATTTCTTTGAAAAATTCAATTGGATAATAATACAAAGAGACGCTGTACACAGCGTCTCTACTATACCCTAAACCCTATACCCTATTATGCATTTAGCAGAAGCCACCGTTGAATCCATTGCCCTCCATGCCGTCGGCAACAAACAATTGGAAGAACCCCTGAATCTGTCGCACGAACTCTTGCGCGTCAGCGATGAGGTGAAGAATATGCTGAAAACCTACTTCCTCTTCCCGTTCAAAACGGACGAATATTTCCAGCTCTATGATGAGAATGGCATAGAGGAAAATGCAGTGTATAAATCTGTTACGGCCATTTTTGAAAATCAGGACGAACTGCTGGAACAGTCGCTTTATCTGGCGCAGCACCTGTACAACCAGTGCACCCACCCGAAAATCAAGGATGGTGAGTTTTATGTCGTCTATTTCAAG
>Ga0310696_10002760_pt1 | contig 22720 bp, 12 predicted proteins | sample AusTroGonzalo_MG_4_FD_203885 | JGI IMG/M metagenome (GOLD analysis project Ga0310696, IMG submission 203885) | Bovine rumen microbial communities from tropical cattle in Woodstock, Queensland, Australia - Gonzalo_02 (v2) (version 2) | ecosystem: Host-associated > Mammals > Digestive system >...
TGCCGTGGAAGAGGCCATTGTGAACGGACTCATACACCGCGATTACCTTGAACTTGGCAGTGAAGTTCACATAGACATGTTCGATGACAGGATGGAGATTTACTCCCCTGGCGGCATGATCAGCGGCGAGTTGATCCAGTCGCTTGATTCTCGTGCAGTCGCCTCGAAACGTCGTAACCCAGTCATAGCCGACTTGTTCCAGCGTCTCTCGCTCATGGAGCGGCGAGGCAGTGGTTTCGGCAAGATTCTCGACGCATACCAGTTTGAATCAGAAAAGCGGGGGCGGACAGTTGTGCCTCAGTTCCGCTCATCGCCGTCGGAATTCCATGTCATACTTCCCAATTTGAACTACGACGCTCCAGAGTTGCATGCCGTTGGTTGCGAGGGTGCGGAGCCTGAGAAAGCGGGCGAAGAAAAGGTGCGTCCGACAAGGCCGACACTGCTGACAGAAGGAAGAAATGCCAAAATCATCATGCGGGCAATCAAGACAGATGGTTATGTGACGATCGCCAATCTTTGTCGGAAAACACGCCTTTCTTCAAGTGGCGTTTACAAGACCCTCGCAGCATTGAAAGCCGCCTCTAAAATCCGCCGCGTCGGCCCAACCAGAGGCGGATATTGGGAAGTAGTCGAATGAAAGCGATGGAGGATAAGATGGAGAACCAAGAGAGTCAAGTCGGCGGAAACAGGCTAACGCTGTCCGCTTCGTTGACTTTCGCCACGGATTATGTTAGACTGCCAACGCTCTCTTATTAGGGACACTGTGCCCTGAAACAGAAAGCGGGGAAAAGAAATGGCAACATCGAGCATAACGGCGAACTTTGCGATTCGCGACGAGAAAGAGGCGAAAGCCTTTATCTCGGCGCTGTTGTCAGATTCTCGTTTGATGGTTCCTCCTGCCCGCAAGCGGAACTGGAAACTTGTCGGTAGCGTCAGGGAGATTGAGCGTCGCCTGGAGGCTTGTGCATGAGAGTATATCTCGACAACTGTTGCTACAATCGTCCATTTGACGACCAGACGCAGATTAAGGTTTTGCTTGAAACCCTTGCTAAGCTTGACATTCAGCAGCGCATGAAAAAAGGCGAGTTGGAGTATGCCTGGTCGACCGTCCTTGACTTTGAGATTAAAAAGAGCAAGTTTTACGACCGAGCATGCCAGATTCTCCCATGGGCTAACGGAGCAGTAGTAAAAGTACTTGTTGACGATACAATTCGGCATCGAGCCAAGGAGTTCGAGTCGAACGGGGTCAAGTCTATGGACGCGCTTCATGTTGCCTGTGCGGAGGCGGCGGGTTGCGATTGGTTTTTCACAGTTGATCGCGGAATCCTCAACAAGGCGCGCTCACTAACGGCTATGCGCATAGCAAACCCAGTTGAGTTCTTCGGAGGTGATTGACATGACAATGACAGACAGCGAACTTAAAAGCAAGTGCTTCACCATTCTTGCCGAACAGGTTGGAAGCGTGGAAATGGAACGGTTCATCATGCTGTTGAACCGAGACACCTTCGACTATACCGAATGGAGAAAGAACAACCTTTTCCAGGGAGAAACCGTTGATTCCCTGTGTGACCAGATAGAGCAATTTCAAGCCGCCAGGTCTGATCGCGTCATGGCTTGACACCAATCTCAAATCGTGAAACTGGAAATGAAAGGATGCATGACAACCCAGTAAAGAGAAATGGCGGGCGTGAGTCCGTCACAAGACAATTTGCAATGCTGCAAGCAGTCGTTTTCGGGAATCCTGAGAAAATTTCTAGCGACACTTGGTGGGCAGGCGCAAACGCGCTTCCTCCCTTTGTGTTCTAGAAAGGCAATCTCAGGGCCTCCGATGAAACACAAAGGGAGGATTTATTTTCTCCTGATAAGCGAGCAGATAGCAAGGTGTGGTCAAGTCTTAAGGCTCAAAGGAAGGGAATGCAGATGCTGAAGAAAATGATAATGATGCTTTCGACGGCGGCACTCGTCGTTTTGACGGGTTTTACCAACGATAATCTTGAAGAAGTACAGGAAGCTATGCTTGCTGCCAACGAAGCAGTGGCTGGTGGGAGTGGAGTACGTGCAAAGTCGGCCTCTGTCAGATTGTTGTCGGCTTCATCAGGTGGCAATTCCATTACATACACCGCCACTGGTGATTTGGATAATGTCGTTGGTTCGGGGAATCTGAATTTTTCGTTCCGAGTCGATAAGGCATTCACGGAAGTCACGTCGGCGACACTTGAGATTAACGCCTATGATGTGGACTACCCGGCGAATAACGAGCATGACAAGGTTTATTTTAACGGCTCCTATATCGGGCGACTTAAAGGAGTTAATGGTGCATATGAAGTCAATACATTCTCGATTTCGCCGAGCCTTGTGCGATGCCCGGCGTCTGAGGGGCAGACGGTGGCGAATACGTTTTCGGTGGCTGTTAATGTTGATAACGGCGGATGGGTGACAGGCGTTGGTTGGGCAAAGTTGACCATCAATGGAGAGACGTTCAAGCTTACGGCGAGCAAGGACGATTCTCGCGGCATCATGCTCAAGTGGAATGACGTAGGTGATAGATACGATGTCTGGCGTAGAATGACGGTAAATGGGGAATGGACTCGTATCTGCAATGGGCTGACGACTTGTGTCTACCTCGACAAGAATGTTAGGTACGGTTACGACTATCATTATTATGTTGTTGCAGACCCAAGTGTGCCAGTTAAAAGTTCTTCTTCTGCACGATTGCTTTCCACAGCGTCAGGAGATGGGGCACGGACGCCGGAAGAAACAGGTTATAAGGGGGGCACTCCAACTGCGCCAAAGATTGAGAAAGTAGAGTTGCCACGGTCAGGAGGATGGTTGCGTGACAATGGACCAAAGAAGTTAAAAGTTACTTGGAATGATTACGATAAGGACTGTTATAGTATTCATAGCGTATGTTATCGTCTAACCAAAGGTACGGAAAAAATAGATGATGTAAAGTCATATTCGCAATGGTTTCAGGGTTCGAGCGAGCCCTTTAAGGAAGAGACGGTGAGTTTTTCCAAATCGGTTCCTTTTCATGGCAAATGCCAATTGCAAATATGGGTAAAGTATTGGGCTCGCGAAGGAAGAGACTGGCGGAATGAACCGAACGATTGGGTGTTGATGCATACAGAGAGTTCATTGCCAGTATACTTTGAGAAGTATGGTGACAGTGCTACGAAAGCAAATTGGTACAAATATTGGCCAGAGGATGGTGCTTTGAGCAGAGGTTTGCGAGCAATTCTGGGAAAGTATGATTATATGCGGATTGGTGATAATCCTAATGAGGGGGGGCATGTTACTAAAGGATGTGTGGGCCAAAAAATGAAGAGCAGATTTCCTATTGTAGATAAAGATACTGGCATTGACAGATTGAAAGAAGGAAAGAGTTATAGTGTGGTAAAAAACGATGGTACAGAAATAGGACGTATAACATTTCTCAATGGCTATCCTTTAATTACCCGTTCAAAAATGCTTTTGGTTGAAGAAAGAGTTGTGACCAGTCTGTCGGCATATAGAAGTGGCGCGATACGTCCGATATTTTTCCACACATCTGTCGGAATTGATGCCAGTGGTGTTGAGAGCTTGGCAGTAACTTTGCATCATGAACAAAAGCATATACTTAATGGGGTAGATTTGTATTTTACAAGTTCAACGTCAGAATATGATGTTTTAAATGGCGTTGATTTGAATCGCCAAAGTGGAAACTTTGGAGGAATCCCATTGTCAGGCGGGAGAGTAATGAGTGAGTCTGGAAAGGCGTTCAAAAATCGCGAGGCAGTGCTTTACCAACAAACTATTATGGACGCCATCTCAAACATAAGAGATAATATCAAGATATTGCAAGAAGGTTACGTAGTTATTGCAGAGGGGAATTTCAGACTTGATGCAGCTAATGTCGCGGAATATCTATCGACATATATGACTGTCTTACAGACAGCGCATGATGAGGCTTCAGAATGGTGCATTGATTCTGATGGTGATGGGATTAGAGACAATACAGAAGAGAGCGATAAAATAAAGGGTGCAAGTACATTGTCTGATAGGGCCGATACTTGGGGCGTTTCAATGATTCCAAGCGAGAGGAACATATATTCGGAGTATAATAAATACGGAGATGACGAAATAAGGGCGAGAATTGCGTAATCTACTGAGGGTGCCAATAAAAACAACGACTGGGGATTTCCGGGACATAAAATAACTGTTCCAGAGTTTAAGATTACGATTCCGAGTATCAATATGTATTGGACTATCGAATCCCAAACCTGGGAAGATTATTCCGAAGGTCACTGGAATTCCACATACAATGGTAAAAATGGTGATGCGGACGTGCCGCTTTTCGTACCAAAGACTTATCTTACGAGTATGTGTTTCGAAGAGTTTAAGAGTGATGAAACACGGAATCCGTTGTCCCCCTCGACAACGAGAACGAAGATGCATATGTCGGCATCTTCAACCATTGCGACACAAATCAGAAGCGGCAATGTCAATGATGTCGGCGAGGATGTCTCCACCAATGGCTTCTATAGCTCAGTTATACTGCAAAACTCGAATTTATCCTATAATGGACAATTGCTATTATCTTTCGTGAATTCAAACTTGGAGTATGTGCCAGATCCTGACAACATATTCTATGATGCATTGACATTACATACGGATATTGTCTCTTGCGAGACAAATTCCGTTTCCGCAGTTGTGCGATCCTACCTTGTTGACACGAATAATCTTGTTTGCGTGGAGGCTGAGGAAAAAATAGAACTTAATCCTGGGACAAATTCAATTGAACTTGTGTTTGGGGGGCAACATATTTATCGGCAAAGAAGTACTGGTTATAAGGTTGGACTTGTTGAAGTTAGGTCAATGGAGGTTTATCCGAATGAAGTTATCGCCACGGCGACGAATGTGGCGAGTACGGTAACCCTTCTTTCATACTCTGACTTTACGCCATATAAAGGGGTAATTGTCACAAAGGAGGCGGTTGGCGATCTAACAGAATCCAACCTCGTGTTCAATGTTGATGTTGAATTGAATACGCAGGGAGCGTATACGCTTGTTGGTGAATTGCGCGACACGAACGATGTCCGTGTTGCGCATGCAATATATACCAATCTAACCTATGCAGGGCTGCAGACTATTCCCTTGGAATTTTCGCGTGAAGACATCTATTTATCTGGACGGCCTGGCCCGTACAAACTTACCTTGCTTGAATTACGTGATGCGGACTGGGAATTGGTCGATTGGATTGAAAAGCCTGTCGAAACGGACGCATTCGCGCTTGCGGCAATGCGCCCTGGTTGCGCGGCTTTGACCGTATTGTCAGATTCGTATTCATTGAATCCACTGTCATTTTCCGCCGATGGCTTCTGCGATGCAGTTCGACTTTCTTTGAGCGTGTCAAATTCCTTAGATTCTGCGATTGATTGTCGGGTATGTGTATCAGTCTATTCCACCAATAATGAATTCGTCTGCCGCTCGTATCAGGCAATTGAAGTGTCTCCTGGTGTCAACGCATATACGCTTGAAGTGCCGGGAGTGGAAATTGCGAAATCGCAGATAGAGGGGCCGTACTATATTGCCGACATACTTTGGGAGCCAATGAATGGATTGCCTTCGGAACGATTTGTGCCGGAGAAAGAATTGATTAACGTGCCGCGTTCATCTTTCGGAGGGTCGCCGTTTGCTGTTTCTGGGGAGGCAATCTGCCGTACGGGGGATGTGTACAAGCCCATCATTGTGGAGGTGCCGATTGATGTCTTGCGGGCGGGAGATATCTCGGTGTCTGCAATCGTTACTGACACGAATGGCGAGTTCGTGGTCCGATCGGAAACCAATCTCGTTTTCTCCGTTGGTGACGATCAGAAGGTCGCAGTTGAGTTTTCTGCGAGGGACTTGATTTCGACAGGAATTGCAGGACCATACGTTGTCTCGTATCTTGTTTTGCGATCCGGCTACGATGGCGTTGAAGACGTCCGCATCGAAGAGTTCAAGGAAGTCGTGGACTATACGCCCATACTCTACGTTGACGCGGCAAGTGGTGACGATGAAGCCGACGGACTTTCAGTGGGCACCGCCAAGAAGACAATACAGGCGGCTCTTGAATGGGCATCTGATGGCGTGGTTATTAACGTCGGGGCTGGCGACTATATCTGCCCTGTTGAAGTTGACGGCGAGACGTTCCTGAATGTCAACAAGAAGGTGAGCATTGTCGCTACTGATGACGATCCTTTGAAGACTCGCATTGTCGGACAGCGTGGCAATTCGACAAACGACGTGCGCGGTGTGTATCTCGTTGAGGGGGCGACGTTGTCCGGATTTACGATCACCAACTTCCTGATGTCCGCTGGCGGCGGTGTTGGCGTGTACGGTGAGGGGCTTGGTGCAATAGTGTCTAACTGCGTTATCGCTGGGTGTTCGGCAACGCATGACGGAGGTGGCGTGTATCAGTGTACGGTCTATGATTCCACGATACTGAATTGCCGTGCACAAAATGGTGGTGGCGCGGCGCAATGCAATTTAATTAGGTGTAGAATCGAAGGTTGTACGGCAACGCGCTATGGTGGAGGCGTCGCATACGGCACGGCTGACAACTGTAAGATCATCAGAAACACCGCCAATTATGGTGGTGGTGGCGCGGCTTACGCGACGGTTTTGGGCTCGGAAATCAGCAATAATGTGCAACCTACTGGAAATTACGGCGGAGGTGGCGCCTATCAGTGCAGCTTGAGTCGATGCCGCATCATGGAAAATTCATCTCCATCTTACTATGGTGGTGGGGTTATGCAGGGGACTGCCGACAATTGCGTTATCTGTGGTAACAGCGCACAGCGAGGGAGTGGAGCTACTGCGGCCACGCTTATAAACTGCACGGTTATTGGGAATAGAGCAGATGTGTATGGCGGTGGTGTTTACAGTGGGACTCTTATCAATTCAATTGTATGGGGGAACACGGCACCAACTTCCCCCAACCATTATGCTGGCCGAGGTATATACACATGTACAACACCACTTTTGGATGGCGATGGCAACATCGATACAGATCCTGTGTTTCGCGGCGCGGAGTTCGGCGGATTCATGCTTTCAGCAGACTCACCATGCCTTGATGCCGGGATAGACAATGGCGGTGTAGCAGAATACATATATTCTGGCACGACAAGTACTGTTACGGCCGCTGTTTCCACGCTAGACTTCTTTGGCAATGAACGGACGCAGGGGGCGCATGTTGACATGGGTGCTGTCGAGGGCGTGACTAATGCTTGGCTTGTCATGACGCGGACGGAGGGGAGCGGTTTGCTCGATGTTTCATTCGAACTTGTTGAGCCGCATTCATCGTTGACCATCACTGCGGATGAATCATTACGCCCGCTAGACCGTTTTGAGATAAATGACGGGCGCGTGTTCTTTGGACCACAAATGCAGCTTGACGACATTTCATGCGATACATTTGTGACTGCCTATTTCAGGTGTTATGATTTTTATGTTGATGCCAAGAATGGGAATGACGCGAACGACGGCTTGTCGTGGGGTGCTGCAAAGAAGACCATTCAAGCGGCAATTGATTGCGCTGTAGACGGTGAAAAGATTTGGGTTGCTAAGGGTGTATATGTTCCGATTTCGATGTTGGATAGACGAGTCGAGATTGAGGCGGTTGATGGTTCATCGCTGACATTCATTGATGGTGGTGGCACTAATCGTTGTGCAACATTGGCGACATCTGGGTCTCTGTCGAGCAAGACTAATAGCGTCCTTATCGGTTTCACGCTGATGAATGGACGCTCGACACAGGGCGGAGCTGCTTATGGCGGCACTTTGCGAGATTGTATCATAAAGTCAAACAAAGCCGAGGGCTCAACATATTGCTACGGCGGCGGAACGTACTACGGGATGCAGGTCAATTGTCAGTATGTCGGCAATGCGGCGTCGGCTACGATGTATGGCTATGGCGGTGCCGCATATTATGGGACGAGCTACAATTGTTCGTATGTTGACAATTCAGTGTATGGTCCATCGAATGCGTGCGGAGGTGCGGTTTGCTATGGGACGCACTATGACTGTGCGATGACGAACAATACGTCAAGTTCCTACGGCGGTGCATCGTATTATGGCACGTGCTACAGGACGATTGTAGCAAGGAATGAGGCTAAGTGGGGTGGTGGTTGCTATGGCACTTCGTTCTATGACGGCGAGATTGTGCGAAACACATCAAGTTCACATGGCGGCGGTGTGTATTATGGTTCAATTTACAGGTCGACCATTGCCAACAACAGGTCGTCCGGCGATGGTGGAGGAGTCTACAAGGCGTCATTGACAGATTGTTTGGTGGCTAACAATCAGGCTCTTGGCGGAAGCGGCGGTGGTGCGTTGCTGACTGATTACACGGCGACAAGAAGTTCGTTTGTCAATAACAGGGCGAGAAGTAATGGCGGCGGCGTGTACGGTGGAACATGTACTGACTGCGGCATTACAAACAACACCGCCACATCCAACGGTGGTGGCGCATACAATATAATAGCCACACGGACATCAATTGTAGGGAACAATGCGGTGACCGGTGGCGGTATCTACAATGGCACATACAATTCATGTATATTAGAAACCAACACATCTTCTGGTGAGGGGGGCGGCGCCTACAGCGGTACATTCTACGATTCGTTGATTTCAAACAACCAGGCATCTGGCGTGGGTGGAGGATTGAGAGGCTGCACGTTCCACAGGTCGCGCATAATCGGCAACAGATCGCATGCCGATGGCGGTGGTGTTTACAATGGAACGGGCTACAACTCCTTGATTGTGCAGAACAAGGGACTCGGAAACGGTGGCGGCGTCTACGGCGGTTACAACTACAACTGTACCATCACTGAAAACTGGTGCGGCGGAAGTGGCGGCGGAATTTCCAGCGGATATCACTACAATACCATCATTTGGGGCAACACAAATCCTGATGGTTCAAACAATACTTCTGGAGGTTCCTTCTATTCCTGTCGAACGGCAAGCCCGTCCTTTGTCAATCCTGGCGAAGGTGACTATCGACTTCGCTCAGGCTCCCCCTGCATCAATGCGGGAAACAACTCGTATGCGAACGGCGCGAGCGATCTTGCCTTGGCGGCGCGCATTCAGGGCGGCACAGTTGACATGGGGGCGTACGAAGGCGGTGTCGCCGGCTTGATCGTCACGATTGATTCCCTTGGCGTTGGCGATTTGGAATATGGCTCGACCATCATTACGAACGGCGGCACGTTCACAGTGTCCGCGCAATCAACAGGTCGGGCGTTCCTACACTTCCTGACGAATGGCGTGATTGCGACGACCGCGCCAACTCTGACCCTGGACGGTATTTCGTCAGATGTCAAGATAACGGCGGAGTTCGTACATGAGATGTTTGTCGATGGCGCAAAAGGGGCCGATGGCAATAGTGGCCTTTCATGGGAGAACGCGAAAAAGACGATTCAGGCGGCGATTGACGAATCCATCGAGGGTGACACAATCTGGGTTGCCGATGGCGTGTATGCGCCAATTCGGTCAATGAAGCAGATTGCAATCGTTAGTGTGAATGGTTCTGGAGTAACAATCATTGATGGCGATGGGCAGGCGGGCTGTGCAATCCTTGATTCGACTTGGCTTAAGGACAATTCAACAGGCACACGCCTTTCAGGGTTTACAATTCGCAATGGTAGGCAAGGCAATGGCGCTGGCGTCCAGTTTGGCATGGTTGATAACTGCATAATTGAAAATTGTCATGCTACAGGGCATGGAGGAGGGGCAGATTATTCCATGATTAGTAACTGTGTGATACGGAATAATACAGCGCAAGATTATGGTGGTGGCATTGCGGCAACCGGGCGTCACAGAATTATAAACTGCCAAATCGTAGCGAATAGAGCATCCAACAATGGCGGGGGGCAAAGTGGTGATGGTGTTTTCCGAAATTGTTTGTTTGACAACAACATTGCGGGTGCTAACGGAGGTGCCTTGTATGGAGGAACAGCATTTGATTGTGCCTTTTCAAACAATCGGGCGGCGGCGGGTGGTGCTACATACAATGGCACATTCTATAGATGTGTCCTTTCTGGCAATACTTCTACTGGTGATGGCGGCGGAGCTTATTACGGGACATTTTATGATTCGGTTGTTACCAATAACACCGGCTCTGGCGCGGGCGGCGGGCTATATCGTAGCACCTACTGGCGCAGTCGCATCGTCGGGAATGTTGCCTTGGGCGAGGGTGGCGGCGTTTACAACGGAACGGGCTACAACTCGCTCATCGTTGGAAACAGGACGACGGCGAGCGGCAGCGGCGGCGGGACGTCCAGTGGCTACACATACAATTGTACAGTGTTTGGGAATGAGACCGGCAACTATGGCGGAGGGACCTACAACGGCTACCATTACAATTCCATCATCTGGGGTAACAACAGCAATGGAGACGAGGGCCATAACACATACGGAGGGTCGTATTACTCGTGTAGGATAGCCAACCCCAGATTTGTGGATGCGGGAGGCGGCGACTTTAGACTTCGTGTCGGGTCGGCGTGCATCAACGCGGGGAACGCCTCGTATGTCAACGGCAGCACGGACATTATTGGCAGGACTCGCGTTCAGGATGGGACTGTCGATATTGGTGCATACGAGGGCGCAGTATCAGGCCATGTTGTGACAGTCCGCGCAGTCGGTTCGGGAAGCTTGGAGCATGATGCCATCGTCGTTGTGGACGGTGGTTCGTTCGAGGTTACCTCACGGCCAACGGTTCGGGCGTTTCTGCACTTCATGACCAATGATGTGATTGCGACAACGGCACCGACACTGACATTGGGTAGTATTTCGGACGACATCAAAGTTACGGCGGTGTTTGTGCATGAAATGTTTGTTGATGGTACAAGCGGTGACGATGGAAACGACGGTCTTTCATGGGCGACGGCTAAGCAGACTATTCAGGCGGCGATTGACGAATCTGTCGAGGGTGACACAATTTGGGTTGCTGATGGCATCTATAAACCGATTAATACACAAAATCGACGGGTTGAGATCGTTGGCGTAAATGGGAGTAGCAATGCTGTCATAGATGGCGGGAACACTACTCGTTGTGTGACACTCGGATCAGGTGCAACGCATGATTACAGTGTTATTCGTGGCTTTACGGTCCGCAATGGATTCTCTTCGGGAAATGGCGGTGGAATCGCGTATGGCCGGGCGGTGGACTGTGTTATCGAGAATTGCACAGCAGCTGGGAATAGCGGCGGTGCGGAAACGGTTTCGTTGAGCAATTGCGTTGTACGCTGGAATTCTGCCGATGGGAGCGGAGGTGGTTCAGGGATATACGGCAGTTGCAGGAGAGTGTCTAATTGTAAGTTTGTAGGAAATACAGCCAGAAACTATGGCGGTGGAGTTTATGGTGGTGCTGTTGAGAACTGCGAATTGTCTGGAAATATTGCGGGTGGTTCCGGCGGTGGAATGTATAGCGGCTATGCCTTTGACAGCGTATTCAGCGGCAACAGGGCTGTTTCCGGAGGCGGAAGATGCGAAGGCGTTTCAACAAGATGCCAGATTTTCGAAAACACATCGACTGGTGACGGTGGTGGGGCATATAACGGAACATTGTATGACTCTGTGATTTCTAACAATACGGCTTCTGGCGTAGGCGGAGGCTTGTACCGCAGCACATTCCATAGGTCGCATGTCGTGGACAACAAGGCATCGGGCGACGGCGGCGGAGTTTACAATGGAACCGGATATAATTCCATTGTTGCGAAGAATAGAACAAACGTAAATGGCGGCGGTACATATAGCGGTAACAACTACAACTGCACAATTACAGAGAACTATTCCGCAGGGTCCGGCGGTGGTACATACAGTGGCTACCAGTACAACACGATCATCTGGAACAATCGAAATGCGTATGGTGAGGTTAATTGTGAAGGTGGCGGATCGCAATACAATTGTCGCACGGCAAATCCAAAGTTCGTGAATGCTGCTGAAGGCGACTATAGACTTCGTGTAGGGTCGCTATGTCTGAACGCCGGCAATGCGTCATACGTCAACGGCTCTTTGGATGTGGCGCGAAGGACGCGTGTGGTGGATGGAACGGTTGACATTGGCGCGCATGAGGGGGCGACTGATGGCTTTGTTGTGGCCGTACAGACGAAAGGAGGCGCGATAGTCTCGCATTCGACTTCCGTTGTAGGAAACGATGGTTCGTTTACAATCTATTCGGTGGAGGGGTCGCGGCCGTTTAAAGGTGTTTTCACAAATGGGGTTTTGCTGTCTTCGTCGTTGCCATTCACCTGTTCAGGCATTATGTCTGATGTGGAGATTGACGTTTCGTTTGTTAATGATCTTTACGTTGATGCAAACAGGGGTGATGACGCAAACAGCGGTTTCTCTCAAGACGCCGCTAAGAAAAACATACAGGCGGCGATTGATGTTTCCATTGAGGGAGATGTGATCCATGTTGCCGATGGGTGGTATTCTCCTTTCAGCTCCGGAAACCGCGCCATCCACATAGTTGGAGACAATGGGCCCGATAACTGTTTTGTGGACGGAGAATTTGAATCTCGATGTGCGACATTGGGCAATTCGGCCTCGGAAGTCAAAACGATTATCAAGGGGCTTACACTCTGTAACGGCTATTCTTCGGCAGGTGGCGGATGCTACTACGGGACAGCTATCAATTGCGTGATAGAAGATTGTTATTCGACAGGAAGCGGCGGTGGTTCATATGGAACACTTCTTCGTGGATGCACACTTGTTGGGAATGTTGCAAACTCCAATGGCGGGGCTTCATGTGGGGATCGTGTTGTGGCCTGGAATTGCATCTTCATGGACAACGTAAGTTGCGGAAATGGCGGTGGAACGTATAACGGGGCGTACTACGACAGTACGTTTGATGGAAATCGAGCTTATTCAAACGGCGGTGCCGCTTATGGTTCTACTTTGCAACGGTGTATACTATATGGCAATCAGGCGGCATCAGGTGGCGGAACATACAATGGCTGGATGGGCAGTTGCCTTTATTACGACAACTATGCGACATCCTCGGCAGGTGGTGCTTACTACGGAACGTTGTACAACTGTACACTGACGCGCAATAAATCCTCCAGTCAACCTGCCGGGATGTACTATCCGACGGCATACAACACGATTTGTTGGGGAAACAAGCTCAATTCAGGAGCAACTTCGGACAGTTATGGAAGCTCTTTCTACAATTGTTGTCTGTCTGGTTCGGCTGGTAGCAATCCGTTGGTGGCGAACCCGCTTTTCTTCGACCCGGACCACGACGATTTCCGTCTTTCAATGAACTCGCCATGTCTTGATCGCGGGACCAACTCGAATGTTGCGGATGCAACCGACCTTTTAGGAAGGACTCGTACGCAAAATGGAACAGTCGATATCGGATGTTATGAGGGGCCTGTCAATATCTGGCAGATTAATGCAATTGCTTGTGGCGTTGGTTCGATTGTCAGCAATGGTTGTTCTGTCACTGATGGCGGCTCGCTGTCATTCATTGCGATTGAGGACGGATATCCTTTCCTCGGTTTCTATACGAATGGAGTGTTTGCCACTTCCGAAACGGAGTTCACTTGGGAAAATATTTCTTCGCATGGAACACTTGAAGCCTGGTTCAAACAAGATTATTATGTCGATGCGTCGATGCCTGACGATTCTAGAGATGGTTTGACCTGGGAAACGGCACGGAAAGATCTCTCCGCCGTTGTGGCCGAGACAAGCAATGGCGCTAACATCTGGGTCAAGGGCGGAACCTATGCCCCGATTGTTTCCCAGAACAAGCACCTTGTCATCACTGCTGTTGACGGGAACGGGAATACCATTATTTCTGGTGATGGAATTGGTCAGTGCGCAAATCTTACTGGCGCAAGCGGCTCAATCAGCACTCAGACCAATACGGTTCTTATTGGTTTTACATTAAGGGATGGCGTTGCTATAAATGGTGCTGGCGCTTATGGTGGTACGTTGCGGAACTGTGTTATCGAATCGAATCGCGCAACGAACTATGGTGGCGGCACCTACTATGGGGTTCAGCAAGACTGCATTTATCGTTGTAATATCGTGAGCAATGGCGCTTCGTATGCTCGTGGTGGAGCTGCATACTATGGAACTAGCTATAATTGCACCTACACCGGCAATCTGGCTATGGGAGCGACGAATACTTATGGTGGCGCAATCTATGGAGGTGTGCATTATGATTGTACGATTTCCAGCAACAAGTCAAGCAGATATGGTGGCGGATTTTATGTGGGAACTTATCACAGAAGCAGAGTTGTTGGAAATGATGCGTATTTTGGTGGCGGATGCGGTAATGCGACAATATATGATAGTCTGATATGCAACAATAGCGCTCGTACAGGTGGTGGTGGCTATAATGGACGTTTTTATGGTTGTACGATCGTTGACAATGTGGCTACAAATTGTGGAGGTGCTTACCTTGGCGCTGCAACTAATTCAATAATATATGGAAATAATGTCGTGAGCGGCACTTATACAAACTGGTATTCTGTTGCCATGCAATACTCTTGCGCTGAACCATTGGCAAATGGGCGAGGAAATATCTGCGCTGACCCGCTTTTTGTTGATACGGTGAATGGAAACTATCGACTGACCGAAGGCTCGCCCTGTCTTGATGCTGGCTATAATGTCTATGTTAATTCCATGCGTAAAGACATTGATTCTAAATATCGCATAATAAATGGTGTGGTTGATATGGGATGTTACGAGGGCATGTTCTTCTTGATTCAAGAGACACGAACGACACCCGTGCCTGTAGAGCATGTCTGGCTGGAGTCCTACCATGAAATATTGGAGGCCGCAGGTGACGATTATGAGGCGATGGCTAATGCGCAGTCTCCTGGAACAAATGGGGGCGGCAAAGTGTGGCCTGATGGTTCCGCCTATTACATGTGGCAGGATTTCGTAGCTGGCACGAATCCGACAAACGAAAATTCGGTGTTTACATCCAAAATTGAGATTGTTGACGGGAAGCCTGTCATCAAATGGGAGCCTGACACGCCTGAACTGCGCGCGACACGTATTTACAAGACGCTTGGAAAGAAGACACTGATGGACAAGGATTGGGTTGACATTACGAACAAAGATCAGTCTGAATACCACTTCTTCAGAGTGACGGTAGATTTGCCGTAACGCAATCGGGCATTACGACAATCTAAAGCACGAGCCGCCGCCCATTTGGGTGGCGGTTTGTGTTTCTGCGCGTCTCTTTCACGCTTTTGCACTTCGCTTTCGTTCCATCTTGCCACCGGAAAAACCTGATCCTGCGGCAATAATCCTTCCGGCGATTTGCCGCTCCTAAACATTAGGATTTTGGTGTAATTTACGGCACATAGAAATGAAACGAATTCAACAGCAACAATTGAGGCAATTCTGTCGCCGCTTGCCGCGCATTTGCGATATCATTTTGGACAATTCTAAACTACCATTTAGAATTGTCCAAAACCGTGATGGCAGGAACTATGCCAGCTGGCTTAAGAATGTCTTGGCCGATACGACAGTAGGCGTATCGCATTTAAAGCAGTCCATGTTCTCGTAATCCCGTTCAAGTACGACTTGGAATGCATGTTCTGCGCCTGTAGCCGCCTGAAAGTAGGCAAGGTTCTCGGACATCCGCTCGTCAGATTTCTTGACCTCGACAAGGAACCAAGGCTTCTTATCCCGCGTATGGCTTGTTCCCCCACACTCACCTGAGATTTGATATAATTTATGGCGCATAAGACATGGTCGGCTTGCCGCTCATGTTTAAAATGCAAATGTCGAGAACTGGAAATCCATCGCTAGGCGGTGATGGCAACGTTCGAGACGTAAACAACTAATGGAGCTAAAAGATGAGTTCTAAGATAATAAAACTCGTCGGCTAGTTGTGCCCACGCAATGCCATTGAAAGCGTGGCAAATCAGCCTACCGGCGTTTCCCCGTCCCATAAATATTAGGATTTTGGTATAATTTACGGCACATAGAAATGAAACGAATTGAACAACACCCATCGCGGCAGATTTGCCGCCGCCTTGCGGCAATGCTTCTCGCGTTCGCGGCAATTCTGCTGCCGCTTGCCGCAAGTGCGGAGAGCGACCTTGACGCATACATGCGCGGAAAGATGTTTCGTATGTGGGTGAACGACGACGCTGACAAATCCGACTCGGAGACGAGCCCCGTTGACATTCCCAAGCAATCTAACGCCGATTGCAATGACGATCATGTGAACGGACGGCGGGATTTGGTCGACTTCTTCCCGCTGTGGATCAACATATCGTCCTTTGCGCCATGGCTTTCTGGCGGACAGGTCGGTGTACGGCTCAGTCACGCCGACGGCGCCATCAACATAATTTGGACGAGACTCGGAAATCTGGAGGCAGGGAGATTCCTGCGCGAGGACGTTGGGGATTGTGGACCGAATCTGAACCAGAACGCCTATGAAGCGACGGTAACGCCCGTAACGGCAGAGGGTATCGAGGTGCCGCAGTGCATCATTGATATGATTCTCGCCGATCCTTCAAAGGGCATTGTGATGATGGAGGGAGTGCGGCCAAGTACCGCCTCGCTTACGATTGCGATGTACCTCAAGAACGGTGGCGATACTCTTTTCTCGTTCAGACTCCCGATTACGATATCCCATGTCGAGGACATGTATCGCTGGGCGAACATTCGTGCGGCGGCTCAAGGCGCGGTGGAGAGGCCAACCGATTTGTCTGCGCCGTCGGGACTGCCCGATTCTGACACGAACGGAAAGCACTTCCTCTTCGTTCACGGCTATTCCGTCAGCGAGGAAAAGGCGCGGGGCTGGGCTTCCGAGATGTTCAAGCGAATGTGGCAAGCGGGCGCGAACTGCGCTTTTACGGCAGTGACATGGTACGGCGACGACAGCCGCCACTGGTGGTATCTCGACAACACGCCGAACTACTACGTCAACGTGGAACATGCGTTTGAGTCTGCGGCGGCCTTGGCGAACGTCGCGGCGCAGCTTTCCGGCGAGAAGATAATTGCCGCGCACAGCCTTGGCAACATGGTTGCTTCAAGTGCGATTGCCGACCACCAAATGCAGGTCTCGGCGTATTTCATGCTGAACGCGGCGGTTCCGATGGAGGCTTACGATGCGGGCGAGGTGACGGACGCGTCCTCCTACAACATGGCGAACCCCGACTGGCACGCCTATACGAACCGCCTCTGGGCGAGCCGCTGGCACGAGGCGTGGAAAAGGATTGATTCAACCGACGGGCGTTGCGGCATGACATGGCGCGGGCGATTCGCAAGCATCACCAACGCCTACAACTACTACTCGTCTGGCGAAGATGTCCTGACAAATGGGAACGGAACGGCGCAGTCGCTTTTCTCTGGCAGTTATGCGTGGTACAATCAGGAATCGCGCAAAGGACAATGGCCGATGCTCCTGCCGGGGAACAATGAGGCGGGATGGTCGTTCAACAGCGACTACGACAATCTGCTTTCCCACATGAACCCTGCGAACGCGGCGGAATTGGCGGACTCGCTGATTTGCACAAACTCATTCTTCGGCTTGTTCGACGAACGAGGGCTTTACGGAACAAACGGCTCGTTCCTTGCAACGCAGCCCGCAGTTCGCATCCATGCCCTTGCCGACGGCATCCCCGCCGAATCCTACGCGACAGGGGCGAACAAGCTTGCTGTTCAAAATCCACAATGGGGTGATGACCGCAACAGGAACATGCCAGGGATGCCTTCTGTCGTGGCGGCGTGGGAACGATTGTATGGAGTTGGCCATAATCAGGCTTGGAAACACAGCGACATAAAGAACCGACCCTATCAGGTCGTCCGCGATGTTTTCCTGTCAATAGTAGAGGAAGGAAACTTGAGATGAACATAAAATTGTGCTTTGCCACTTTGATTGTCATAGTTGGTTGCGGCGATGTACAGGCTACATTGTTTCAGCGCGACTCTACTGCGCATTTCAAGGTTTTTGATTTCAGAGGCAATCCCGTAAGCAATGCGACTGTAAAGGTCAATACGCTTAAGGAGTGGATTCCCGGTGAGGGATTTGGCTGTGATGTTATGATGGATGTTTGCGGAAAAACAGACACCAATGGCGAGGCAAGCATTGTGTTCCTTTGTAAGTCCATGAATTTTTCGTACACAGTCCGTGCTGATGGTTATTATGGCATTGGTGGTGGAATTGGTTTTGCTAGGGAGGGGAGTGGTTTTACGCTTCATCAAACGCAATTTGAGACGAATATTTACATTCGGGTGAAGCCAATTGTGAATCCGATACCAATGTTTGTCGGCAATCGGCCTGAGTCCGCTGGACGGCAGTTAAAATATCCGGGCAAAGCCCATTTTGGCTCTTGGGGATTCGATTTGAAAGCCGGGGATTGGGTGCGCCCATTTGGAACAGGCGAGATAGCCGATTTCACGGTGGAGTATTCCGACTTGCATTACGCCAGCGACAAGGCGCTTGATTGTGCGCTTGTCTTCACTAATGCAGTACAAGATGGATGCTACATAGCGGAATGCACGGGAACTCGCCTTCGGTCTGACTATGTGGCAAACACGAATGCGGTGTACATGAAACGCCTTGATTTCGAGTCTTGGGGGCAAAAGTATGTTGGCAGATATGCGGCAAAGTTGCTTGGCGATAACCAGTATGTTGTCATTCGCACACGCACAAGATGCGATGACAAAGGACGTTTGGTTTCTGCTTGCTATGCAAAAATATACGGTCCGATTCGTTTCCTTGGCGGCATGAACTTCGTGTCGTATTTCAATCCCAACGAGAACGACCCGAATCTTGAGGCTGACACGACGGTTAACCTTATGCCAAACGGCGGAATGGGCTTTGCGCCATGAACCAAGGTCAATCACAATGGCGAAATGCGCCGCACAAACGGCCTCTGCCGCCGCTTGTTCTCTGGCTTGGCGTGTTGATTGCCGATTGGTGCATCATGGCTCCTATTTTGTTGATCGGCGCGATGATGTCCTCTGGATGGGTTGGCGGTTCTTCGCATCCAGAAACCTTCTGGCGTATTGTAATCCCGTCGCTTGCCGTGCTGTCGGTCCTTTCTACACTAGTCCTTTTCGTGTGGCGGCATTTCAGGTGGCTTTACTGGATTGTGCTTGGAGGCATTGCGATTGTTTCTTGGGTGAATGCAAAAGAGTTGTTCCGATGGATGTCTCGTCCTACAGAAGAATGTGGCATCGGTCTTTTTCTGGCAGTGACTGGTCTTTTTCTTTCCGTTCTTTCAGCGGTGTTAATAGCTTCCTCAAAAGCTAAGAACTACTACGCGGCACTCGCCGACTTCCGAAGAATGCGAGCCAATCCCGCAGACAGATAAACGACAGTAAATCTATCCGTTCCACAATCGCCGCCCATTCAGACGGCGGTTTGTGTTTCTGCGCGTCTCTTTCGCGCCTTTGCCTTTCGCTTTCGTTCCACTTTCCACCGGAAAACCTGATCCTGCGGCAATAAATGTTTTGCCGTCCATAAACATTCGCATTTGGTTGCATTCCAACGAATCGAGAATATGGTAAAATATTCGCCAAACCAAGAAATCTGACGGAGTGCGAGAAAGTGTGTAACCTTTCGCCGCGTTTCGAGTAAACAGAGCAGAAAAACTTTTACAAAGGAGAAACAACATGGCTATCAACTTGAATCTTCCAACGTATGGAGACCAGTTCAGAGCTTTCGTGGCCTTTGCAAAGGAGCACGCGAACAACGAGGACACCCTCGCGTGCATAGGCGGAAGCGCGCTGCTGGATCCCGACGGCAAGCCGAGGTCGATCGTCGCCAAGAACGATGGCGACAAAATCAAGAGCTTGTGGAAGAACCAGTTTTTCGGCAGAACCGGCGACCAGGCACGTCTCAACGACTCCGTGCGCGAACTCTTCAAGGAAACCGTTTTCAAGGTCTGCGGCGCCAAGAACTTTAACGAACTGCCGCCGGCCGTCCGGGACGTGATGAAGGAGGGCGACTACAAAGTCGACGGAGGACATCCGCTCTCCGCGCGCCGCATTCGCGCAGTGACGCAGGCGATACAAATGGCCGCGGTCCAAGAAGAGGTAAACAAATCGGTGAAGCCGGCCAAGGCCGACGAATTGGTGGACGGCGCACTGACGTACATCAACGGCGTTGGCAAGAACAAGCTAGTTCTGGATGCTGTTCTCGACAAGGAGCAGCGTCAGATGGCCGTCAATCTCGTGTCCCGGTATGGCGCGGGCCTGACCGACAGCAATCTGCGCCTATTTGCCAACTACGTGGTGCTCTCCATAGCGAGCGGGAGCTACAACGCCAAAGAAGCGGAAGCCATCGCCCGGCGGATGTCGAAAGAGCTCAAGGGCGTCCGCAACTTCAGCTTTGGCGATCCGAGGCTCGCCAAGTTTGATGCAACGCTGGCAAAATATTACCAGAGCATGACGTCGGATAAGCTGAGCCAGGGCTACGCCAAGGATTTGGACAAGAACGGCGTCAGCTGTCAATTGATAACGGATATACACCGCGCTTCGTTCACGATTGCGGGCAAGGAATTCTCCCGCACGGACAATAGCTATGACGAAAATGACATCATTCAGAAGTTTGAGGATACGGTTCCGAATCTCTTGCATCGCAAGGTGCTCACATCGTTCATGAACCAGCATACCGGCACTATCTTCCTGCAGCTTGCCAAGCGGGGTTCGTTGGTCCCCACGTCGGAATATGAAAACATTGACATGAATTCGGAGGAAGGCCGCGATCTGATTCTGGGACTTGACCAGAACGACCCTATGTTTGACGTCATCGGCCCATTGCCGACTCCTGATATATTGCATTATGCCCTTGACATGGGCGACTACGGAAAAACAGCCAAGATCACGGTGCAGTACACCGGCAACATTCTCTTCCGCATGGCCAACGCCGGTGATTGCTCCAACAATCCCACAGGCAGATACATCTACAGCCTGGAACTTGATTTCGATCTTTCCGATCCAAATGAAGTCAAGGTCAAGAGCGCGCATTTGGGGCAGCAACTCGATGTGCCTAAACCTGACGATGTTGATGTCGATGGGAGCCAGGTGGACTTGGAGTTGTAACCTTTTGCATGCGAATGTGCAAACAGCACCGCCGAGGTCGAGAAGGACAAATCTGTAAATCGCCTTGTTTCTCAATAGAGATATTGAATATTGCCGATTTGTTGGCGGGCAATCCTGTATAATACGTCTGATGAGAAAACAATGCCAGAGCCCGGCGGTGGTCGTCGCGTTGCCGTTCGCATACCAGGACGGCATGGACAAGTACACAGGCATCATGCGATACCTGCGTGAGACCAAGGCCGACTGGGAGCTTCTGATCGTCAGGGACGTCCTGGACGTCGACCATTTCAGGGAATACATGTCGAGACGCGTTTCGGGTGTCATATGCGGGGCCGTCGGAATGGTGGACGTGGACGGCAGCGACGAACACATCCCGAAGACATGCCTTCGCATGTGCGGCGAGAGCAAGACGCCAATGGTCGGGCTTGACTGGCCTTCGGCGGACGTAAAGGGCCGCCAGTTCCGCAAGGTGTCTTTCCTGAACGTCAACTCGGACAGGATCGGCGCCTTGGCGGCGCAGACCGTGATGGGGTACGGCAGATACGCCGCATACGGCTTCGTCGGCGCATGCCGCGGGTGCGCATGGTCGCGCAACAGAGGGGCTTCCTTTGCCCGCGAACTGCGCAAGAACGGGCTCTACAACGTTCGCATCTTCAAGGGCGACGCCGTGTCGGAGCCGGACGTACTGAAGAAGTGGCTGGCGTCCCTTCCGCGGCCTGCGGCGATATTCGCCGCCAACGACTACGCGGCGGACCTGGTGATGAGGGCCTGCGCACACGGCGGACTGCGCGTGCCGGACGACTTTTCGGTCCTCGGGGTGGACGACGACCCGGTGTTCTGCGTCCACACGCGCCCTACCCTTAGCAGCATACACCCCGACTTCGAGGAGATGGGCTATCTCGCGGCGAAGGAGCTCTCGCGCCTGATGGACGACAAGGCGAACGGCAGGCGCATGGTCGTCAGCGGCAACCCGACGGTCACGAACCGGATGTCGACGGCCCCGAGCTCGCCGTCGGGGATGCTGGTGCGCCGCGCCGAGGAAATCATAGCGCGCCGCGCCTGCCAGGCCGTCGATTCCAACGCGATAGCGGACGAGCTCCAGATATCGAGGCGGCTGCTCGACCTGCGCTACCGCCAGTTCAAGGGCGTCTCTGTCCGCGAGGACATCATACTTACCCGCATACGGCGCGCAAAGCACTTGCTGGCGTACAGCGGGCACACGATCGGCACGATATGCAAGATGTGCGGGTATCGCACCGAATCGTATCTCGGCAAGATATTCTTGCAGCGCGTGGGCGTCACGATGGGCGACTACCGCAACCGCAACATAGGAAAGGGATGAAATGAAGATAAACGGACTCGAGGCGTTTCTGGAGAAGATCCGCAGCGGCAGCATGCCACTTGGCGCGGCAATAACGTTCACGGACCCTGCGGTGACGGAACTCTCATGCGCGTCGGGGTTCGACTTCCTGTGGTTCGACGGCGAACACGGTGAGTTCGGCCGCGAGACGGCGATGATGCACCTGATGGCGGTTAAGGGAACCGGGGTTGCGAGCCTCTACCGCGTGCCCAGCTGCGACCACACGGAGATAAAGCGCATCATTGACTTCGCGCCGGCAGGCGTCATCATACCGATGGTGCTGACGGCGGAGGACGCGGCGCGCGCCGTGGACGC